>NBJMC04201__coassemble_221_pt1 | contig 68743 bp, 51 predicted proteins | sample NBJMC04201__metabat2_high_PE_018 | metagenome-assembled genome bin NBJMC04201 | reverse complement strand
ATGGTAAAGGTAGTGCGGGAACGTCGTGTCGTCCCCCACGCGGGGGATGTGGATAGAAATTCATAAGTTACCTCCTGCTGCATTTCTGCGCTGGTCGTCCCCCACGCGGGGGATGTGGATAGAAATACCAGTGCGGCGTCTACCCCGGCGGACTACATCGTGTCGTCCCTCCACGCGGGGGACGTGGATAGAAATATGTACGTTGAAAGCCCCATCGTCAAGGCCGCTCGGTCGTCCCCCACGCGGGGGACGTGGATAGCAATTCCGCCGGTTTCAGCACCTTGTCATAGAATGATAGAATCAAAATAGTATCCATAGGGAATTCCGCATGCCTTGAAAAGCGATGACCAGCGGGGCACCATCCCGCAATATTTTCTGTCAGCAGACTTCTCCCGGAATTTCACGGGCTATTCTCGATGCTGCAATATCCGGGGTGTATCCGGCAAATCAGAAGCGCCGCCCCCCTCTTGCCGTCCGGGCGCCTGATACCCGTGCAAAAGCGCCTGCCCCATAGGCCATAGAAAGGCCGTGGGCAGGCGCTCATTTTTTTACAAACGAATAAATATCCCCCGGCGAAGCCGGGGGTTTTGCACAGACGGGTGAAACCCTGAAATACCAGCGCACGCGTCACGCCGCGTTGGTACGGGCTGCCAGCCGCGAAGGATCGTTACTTGCCGCCCGTAAACGGGCTGTTTGGAAGTTTCCCATTGTCAGCTGCTCGCCCGCCTGGTCTTCTTCTAACTGGTGCCGGATGTATTCTGCTATCTTTTTATCGTTCTTTCCTGCTGTATCCACATAGTATCCCCTGCGCCAGAACTCCCTGGCAAAGGGAGTTTTTATTTCATCATGTTCGACATAAGTCTTTTTTCGAACCACTCGCCCAGCGAGTGGTTTTCGAGACAAAAATTCCCCGGCAGGGGACTGCCGGAGAAATCAGTGGGATGGGGAAGCTGTGGGCGGCGCTCAATCCTTATAATCGAGGTACGCACCCTTCATGGGGCTGGCGGCCAGCTCGCTGAACAGACGCAGCACACCCCTGGTGTACTTGCGCGGTTTGGGCTGCCATTTGGCGCGGCGCTCGGCCAAAATGGCGTCGATCTCCGCGGGGGTCTTGCGCTGGCCCTGAACGCCCACGATGTTCAACTTGCGGGCAAAAACGTCGATTTCGATCAGGTCGTCCTGTTCCACCAGGGCGATGGGACCGCCGTCCACGGCTTCCGGGCTGCAGTGGCCAATGACAGGGCCGGTGGAAGCGCCCGAGAATCGCCCGTCGGTGATGAGGGCGATGCTGCGGCCCAGTTCCGCGTCGGAGGAGATGGCTTCCGAAGTGTAGAACATTTCGGGCATGCCGCTGCCCTTGGGGCCTTCGTAGCGGATGAATACGGCGTCACCCTTCTGCACTTCGTGGTGCAATACGGCAGCCAGACATTCCTCCTCGCTGTCGAAGGGGCGGGCGCGCAGGACGGCCTTGTACATCTCCTTGGGGCAGGCAGTGTGCTTGATGACCGCGCCTTCGGGGGCCAGGTTGCCCTTGAGGATGGCGATGGAACCGTCGGTTCCGATGGCCCGGTCATAAGGGCGGATGATGTCCTCCCGGGTGATATGGACGCCATAGCGCGCGTTGAACTGGTCCAGCCACTTCTGGCAGCGCTGGTAGAAGCCGTTGGCCTTGAGTTCGGCCAGGTTTTCCCCCAGGGTCTTGCCGGTGACGGTCATCACGTCCAGATGCAGGTGATCCTTGATCTCCTCCATAATGGCGGGCACGCCGCCCGCGTAGTAGAAGCACTCGGCGGGCCAGCGTCCGGCGGGGCGCACGTCCAGCAGGTAGTGGGCGCCGCGGTGCAGGCGGTCGAAGGTGTCGCCGGTGATCTCGATGCCCAGTTCGTGGGCGATGGCGGGCAGGTGCAGCAGGCAGTTGGTGGAGCCGGAGATAGCCGCGTGCACCAGGATGGCGTTCTCGAAACTTTCCATCGTGACGATGCGGCTGGGGCGCATCTCGTCGTGGCCTGCCATCTCCACGGCGCGGCGGCCCGCCTGCCGGGCATAGTCCAGCAGATCCGGGCTGGTGGCGGGCATCAGGGCGCTGCCGGGCAGGGCCAGACCGAGTGCTTCGGCCATGATCTGCATGGTGGAGGCAGTGCCGATGAAGCTGCAGGCGCCGCAGCTGGGGCAGGCATTCTGCTTGGCCCAGTTGAGCTTGGCCTCGTCAATTTCCCCGCGCTCGAACTTGGCGCTGTACATGCCCAGCTGTTCCAGGGTGAGCATCTCGGGTCCGGCGTTCATGGTGCCGCCCGGCACCACCACCGAGGGGATGTCCACCCGCAGGCAGCCCATCAGGTTGGCGGGCATGCCCTTGTCGCAGCTGGCCAGGTAGACACCTGCGTCGAAGGGGGTGGCGCCCGCGTGGATCTCGATCATATTGGCGATGATCTCCCGGCTGGCCAGGCTGTAGTTGATGCCGTCGGTGCCCTGGCTTTCCCCGTCGCAGATGTCGGTGCAGGCATAGCGCGCGCCGTGGCCGCCCGCCTCGGCGACGCCCCGGCGCACTTCCTCCACCAGCGTGGGCAGGTGCCCGCTGCCGGGGTGGCTGTCGCCAGCCGTGCTCTCGATGATGACCTGGGGCTTTGCCAGGTCTTCCGGCTTCCAGCCGGTGCCGATCCGCAGCGGGTCGAGTTCAGGGGCTAGGGTGCGCATTTTCTGGCTGATAAGACATTCCATGGGAGACTCCTCGCTTTCATCCATATAGTGGCGGCGGTGTGATGCGGAACGGCGGGCGGCAAGGCTGTAAACGCGGATACATCACACCTTATCGGCTATAATCTAGCAGATTTCAAGAGAAAATGCAATATACATCAGATGTATTTTTGCCTAAAGCTGACAAAAGGGCAAAAAAGAAAGAGGGCGGACTTCCCCCTCTTCCGATGCAAGCGGACGCTGTCAGGTATCGTCCGCTGCCGGTCCACCGCCCGGAGCATGCGACTGATGCTCCTTCCAGAGCGCAAGGATCGCCTGCCGATTGCAGGCCAGATGTGTGACCATGGCGCAGCGCGCGCCTACGGCGTCCCCGTCCAGGATGGCGTCGGTCACGGCGCGGTGGGTCTCGATGGTCTCCTGCCGCAGGGAACGGTGGGTCAGGCTGGCAAAGGTGGCGACGGCCGTGTTGATCATGGGCACCAGCATTTCCATCACCCGGTTCTGGCTGCATCGCGCGATACAGGTGTGAAAAGCGATGTCCTGGGGAATGTGGTCGCGCCCCGTCCGGCAGAGTTGTTCCACCTCGTCGCATAAGGCTTTCAGTTCGGCTTTGTCCTGCGCGGTGGCATGGGCGGCTGCGGATGCAGCGATCTCCGGCTCCAGGGCCAGCCGCACCTCCAGCAGTTCCAGGGCCAGCTTGTACTTGTCATCCAGCCGGGAAAGCCCCAGCGGGTCATCCGCCAGGCTGCGGTGGCTCTTTACATAGGTCCCGTCGCCGCGGCGTACTTCCAGAATGCCGCGGGTGACAAGGCTTTTGACCGCTTCCCGCACGGTGCTGCGCCCGGCCTGGAACATCTGGCCCAACTCAAATTCGTTGGGCAGTTTTTCGCCGACGGCAACAGGCATGCCGAGGATATAGGCCATCAATTCTTCCTCGACCCGTGCGCCCAGCGGTTTGCGTTCTGTTTTTTCCTGTTCCATTGGTCCGGCTCCCATCATGATCTTCTGCTTCAGTTATACCACACAAACTGCGGGAACGCAATGCAGACGGTCCTCTTGCCCAATGAAAGAGACTATGATATATGTGTGTATTTCCTTCGTGACATTCGAACACCCCCTGTATAGTTACATTTTCCTACACAGGGGGCGTTTTGTCTATTGTCCGTTTTTACTGGTTCGGTTCAATCCGCCGCGCTGCCGGCGCTTTTCTTTGCGCAGTGCGGTGAGTTCGTCCCAGGTCCAACCCCGGGCGGTCACGACAGCGCCCATGACCTCCAGCAAATCGGCCAGTTCTTCCAGGGATTTGCTCTTCTGGTATTCGGCAAGCTCCTCGTTCAGCTTTTCGTCCAGCAGCTGAAGGTAGGTATCATCGGAGAGGGTCTCCCAGGTGCAGGTCTTGCCGGAAGCTTCGATGATCTCCGGGATGCGGTCACGGACCAGTTTGTGGTACGTTTTCTTTTTGAGGGAAGCATACAGGCCGAAAGGAGGAGTAGCACAAGAATTCTGCCGTGCGATTTCCGCAGCCATCATTTCGTACTGATACCGGATGGTTTTCAGCTCTGTGCCGTTGGCCAACTTTTGCTGAATGAATTCGGCCGGGGAACGACCGATCCTGTCCTGGAAGGCTTTCTCAAACTGCTGTCGTTCGGAATCTTTCTTCAATCCAATCCCTCCCTCGGCGTTTTTCATACCATAAACAATTTCGGTATACCGTTTAGGGCATCCGATAAAGTGGATGCTCCATGGATCTGATCCCATTATAGAATATCGGATTGCACCGAACAAGGGAAAGCGTACCCGGAAGCGCGCGCCCTTTTCCCGTCACAACCCCTCGACAAACTTCCCGATCAGCGCATTCACCTTGTCCGGTGCATCGGTATTGGCATTGTGTCCGGCTCCGGGGAGCCACACCAGCGGGATGCCGGTGCTTTTGTGCCAGGCTTTGTTATAGCGGATGCAGGAACCGGCGCGGTCCTTTTCTCCGCAGATCAGCAGCGCCGGACAGGGAATTCTGTAGGGAAGGTCGGCTTCCATGGCTTCGGCCAGCATCCGCATCCCATGCCCAGACAGCCGGGCGTACCGTTCCTGGTCGCCGTCGTAGGCCATCATCATCTCGTGCATCAGGGCTTGCCCATAGGCCGAGGCGGCCACGCCCTTCGACCCGGTTTTCAGCAGGGACTTCCACGGGTAATGGCGGTAGACCGGCTCCATCCGTTTCAGCAGCCACAGTTCGATGCCCGTCACATACTTTCGCTGCAGGGGGGCCGAATCAATGGCCACAAAGCCTTTCAGTTTGCGGGGGAACAGCTCCGCATACGCCTGCCCCACATAGCCGCCCATGGACTGCCCCACGATCACCGGCCGGCACAGGGCTTCCCGGCATAAGATCCCGTCCAGCCATTTTGCCTTGTCCATCAGGGTAAAATCCAGGCGGAACGGCCAGGAGGCCCCATGGCCGGGGGCGTCCCATACCAGCACATTGTATTTCCCCTCGAAATATGCAATTTGTTTGTCAAACAGGCGGTGGTCTGCGGTCAGCCCCGGCAGAAAAACCAGGGCGGGCGTTTCCGGGCCTTGCGCCCTGCTGACCCAGTAATGGATCTCCCCGCAGGGCGTCGGATAGATTTTTTCCTGCATGGCCGTCATCCCCCGTGAAATTTCTGTTTTATACTGCCCTTATTATACTGCACCTCAGCAAAAAAGCATAGCCGGTTTTCGGCGCCCCTGCGGGAAGGAGACAACGGCCAACGCACTTTCGTGCGTTGGCCGTTGTGCAGGGAGGCGGCAAATCGCGCGCCGGGGGGCGTATAAAGCGCTGCGCCCTGCGTGCAAAAACAGCGCCGCAGGCCGCAGGGCCGGCGGGGTCACGAGCGGTCGCAGATGAACAGGCGGTCGATGGCCAGGGCCGCGGCCCCCACCGCGGCGCGGGCGGGGTGGAATTCCAGGATCTCCACATCCTCGGAGTTCTGTTTGTCCACGAAGGTCAGCTGGGATTCGATCCCCGCTTTCAGTTCGCTTTTCAGGATCTCGTGCTGGAACATGCGGCTGTGCAGGCAGAGTTTTTCGGTGCCCATGATGATGGCCAGGTTGGCGGCGGCCACGGCCAGGTAGCGCACGGCCTCCCGCAGTTCCTGGATGACCAGCGTGTCCCCCAGCTGGTAGGCGGTCAGCACCGTCTGCAGCGTGATGTCCTCCGCGCGGCCGGCCAGGCTGCGCAGGGCCGAGTGCGGCGCCGAAGCATAGATGATGCGGGCTTTTTTGATGATCCAGTCCTCGCTGGCGTAGGTCTGCAGGCAGCCCACTTTGCCGCACTCGCAGCGCTGGCCGTCGGGGTTGGAGATGGTGTGCCCGATCTCGCCGGAAATATAGCTGCCGCCGGTCAGCATGCCGCCCTTGAATTCGGAGCAGAAGATGCCCGGCCCCACGTGCAGAAAGACGAAATTCTCCGGGCAGGACTGTATGTCGAACAGGTAGCGCTCATAGGCCATGGCGCGGACGTTGTTTTCCGCCGTGACGGGCTGGTCCAGCCCGTCGGCGACGGCGCGCAGGTTGAAGGCGTCCCACTGCGGCGCGTGGGAGACCATGCCCCCCGTCTGCGCGTTCAGGTGGCCGGGCAGGGCGATGCCCACCCCCACCACCCGCCCGCCCAGTTCGGGGCGGCGGTCCAGCAGCTGCCGCACGCCCAGGCAGAGCGTCTCGCTCACCCGGCGGATTTGCTCCTCGGTGGGCGCATAGCACAGCTCCTCCAGCACATGCCCGGCCAGGTCGGTCAGGCAGAAGCGGAAATGCCGCACGCCGATCTCCGCCCCCACGGCAAAGCGGGCGTCCGGGCGGATGCCGAGCAGCTGGCGGCGGCGGCCCGGCGCGCCGTCCTCCTGCGTGTCCGCCTTGCCCAGTTCCCGCACGATGTCCTGCTCGATCAGGCGGGCGGTGATCCCGGTCACCATCGAGCGCGGCAGGTTCAGATCCTGGCCGATCTCCGAGCGGGAGACCGGCTGGTTGCGAAAGATATACCGCAGCACGCGGGCGTGGTTGGAAAGCTGCCGCACATTTCCCCAGGACTTTGTTGCCATCAAGCCAGTTCCTTTCCTATCGGGGCATGTCCAGCGTGAATCCTGTGTATTTGGTGGCCACTTCCAGCACGCGGTAAACGTCCAGATAGGGCTGGAACTCCATCTCGTGCCGGCGGATATGATCCATGACTGCATTCCATTGCTGCTGCGCCCGGTTTTCTTCGCCCTGCGCCAGCGCGGCCAGGGCCTCTACCATTAGTCTACAGTATCCGGCGTGATAGTCAAGCAGTTGCCAGGCAATTTTGTGCAGATCGGTGCAAAGTGTCTGTTTTTCGGCGGCCAGCGCCCGCAGCGCTTCGGCGGCGTCCGCCGCCCGGCGGAACCGTGCGGCCAGCGCCGCGTCCTGCCGGGGGCCGATGCCGTTGAAGTAATCCGCCGAGCTGAGCGCCGAGAGTCGCTCCAGCGCGTCGCGCGCTTCGGCGGCGCCGGCGCCGTACAGCGCCGTGAAATATTCTTCCTGCAGGGCCTGCGGGTCCAGCGTGCGGTCCCACAGCATGCGCCCCATCACATAGTTGGGCCAGGCGTTGGGCAGCGCCGCGCGCAGTTCCTGGCAGCTGCAGTAGCCGTTGAGCCCCAGTTCCGGCAGCGCGCCGATGTCCTGCGCGATGACCCGCGCGATGGCGCAGTACCCCAGGTCCCCGTAGTGGGCCCTGCCCAGCGGGTAGTCGTAGACGAAGGCGTCCACCCGGCAGCGCTCCTGCCAGGCCCGCAGGAAGGCCAGGTTCTCCTCCACCGTTTCCGGCAGGCGGATGCGGTTGCGGCGGAAGGCGGGCAGCGGCGGCAGCGCGCCGTGGTCGGCGTAGGAGCGCTCGAACGTGCGGGAGATGGGGGCGAACATCAGCGTGAAGCGCTCGGGGTGTTCCAGGACGGCGTGCTCCGGCGGCCACAGCAGTTCCTGGTACAGCAGGAAGGCGATGCGGGTGCCGAGCCCCCGCCGGGTCAGTTCGGCGTCGATCTCGTTGAGCAGGCCCACATACTGGTCCGAGAGGGTGGTGCGGCGGCAGGCGTCGCACTCGCAGATGTTGTTGTACTCGTCCGCCAGCCACACATGCAGGTAGTCCACCTCCGGGTGGGCCCCGGCGTAGTCCGCCACGCTCTGCACAAAGGCGCGGCGGGCGGCGGGGTTGGAATAGCACAGGTTGGTGTTGGAGGGCACGCCCTGCCAGAACTCCCGCCTGCCGTCCACCTCGGCCAGCAGCGGGCGCTGCGCGCCGGTGGGGGCGGGCAGTTTGGCGCACACATGCTCAAAGCCGATGGCCTTGCAGGTCCAGCCGTGGCCCGCCCGGTGGTGCAGCAGGCCCCGCCGCGCAATGGCCGCGTCGATCTGGCGGTACATCCGCTGCAGTTCCGCCTCGCTGCGGGGGGCGGGGGCCAGCAGCGGGTTGTATTTGTGGGCGTACCAGTTCTGCAAAAAGGCTTCCGGCTCCAGGTGCTGCACAAAAAAGCTGTTGCAGCCGATCTTGGGCAGCCAGTCGATGAAATCCAGGATATTCTCCAGGCTGTCCGCCCCTTCGATGCACACGCCGCGGTGGCGGCAGGCGGCGGCTTCCTGCAAGTCGGCGCGCAGGTCCTCCGGCCGCAGGGCGGGCACCGCCTCGTGCCGGCGCCCGGGCATCAGGAAGCGGCACCCCAGGTGGTGCAGCAGCCGGTAGGCCCCCAGCAGCACCGAGCGGGCGTTGCTGCCGGTGACGGCGATGCGCCCCGGCCGGGCCTGCACGTGGAACCAGTCGTCCAGCGCGGCGTCCCACCCGGGGGCGGGGTGCGGCGGGGGCTGCACGTCCAGTTCCACTTCGATCGCCGCCGTCGCGCCGGCCAGCATCCGCGTCAGGTAGCGGGTAAGCTCTTCCCGGGCGTAGAGCACGGGCGGCTCCGGCCGCGCGGCAGAGAAGGTCAGTTGTACCACAGTGAAGACTCCTTTTCTTATATAGTAGGCCCGCGGCAGCGCGGGCGGGGTTGGCGAACGGAGGGCCTGCCTGCTTAGTTTATTTATATTACATAACTAAATAGACGGGAATTTCGGGATTTTGAGGTCATTATAACGCAAAACTGCCGGAACGTAAAGAGAACGTATTGCACAGAAAATAAACTAAATATTTGGATAATCCGCTAAATTTATTTATTTTTGTGAAATAATATAGACAAGTGGACGAACAGGATATATAATTGCAATAACAAAGCGGGCCGGCCCGCGCCGGCTTAGTTAGTTCTGCAATGTAAACAAAAAGAAAGGGAACCCGGGAGGTGCTCCACATGCATGCACAGCGGAGAAGAAAACAATATCTCTGGTGCTGGATCTTCGTTCTGCCCACCACCTTGTTTTACGCCGGCTTCCAGGCGTGGCCGATCCTCTCCAGTTTTTACTACTCGATGCTGGACTGGTCGGGCATCAGCAGTTCCAAGACCTTTGTGGGCCTGGCCAACTTTGCCGAACTGCTGCAGGACCCCTGGTTCTGGAACGCCTTTGCCAACAGCTTCAGGTACATGGTGTTCTCGGTGCCGCCGCTGATCGTCGTCTCGCTGCTGCTGGCGGTCCTGCTGAACGAGCAGACGCTGCGCGGCCGCGGCGCCTTCCGCACCATGTTCTTCCTGCCGGTGGTCACCACGGCGTCCATCGTGGGCATCATCATGCAGTTCATCTGGAGCCCCACGGGCGCCATCAACGCGCTGATCCAGCTGTTCGGCGCGGAGCGGGCGGTCAACTTTCTGGGCCAGGCGGGCACCGCGCTGCCCACCGTCGCCTTCATCGGCGTGTGGAAGGACGTGGGCATCTACATGATCTACTGGCTGGCCGCGCTGCAGAGCGTGCCCCGGGACGTGGTGGAAGCCGCCGAGATCGACGGCGCCAACAAGTGGAAGGTGTTCTGGAAGATTACCGTCCCCATCATCCTGCCCATCGCCGGGGTCATCACGCTGCTGGCGGTCATCAACTCCCTCAAGGTGTTCGACATCGTCCAGACCATGACCGGCGGCGGCCCCTACTTCGCCACCGACGTGATGGGCACCTTCGTCTACCGCACCGCCTACGAAAGTTCGGTGGGCATGCCGCGGCTGGGGTACGCCAGCGCCGCCGCCATGCTGTTCGGCTTTACGGTCATCCTGATCGGCGTGGCGGGCAACGCGCTCAAGGGGCGCATCACGCGCCACCGCGTGGACTGAGTGCAGAAAGGGAGGTCGCGTTTTATGGCAGCAAAGGTTCGCCGCATTTCCGCCAAATGCGTATTGTATGCTTTCCTGATCGTGGCGGCGGTCATTTGGATGTACCCCTTCGTCTGGATGCTGACGGCCTCGTTCAAGACCCAGGATGAATTCTGGGGCAGCGGGCTGAACATCTTCCCCCAGCACCCCACGCTGGAAAACTTCGTCCGTTCCTGGAACAACGCCAATTTCAGCCAGTACTTCCTCAACACCATCATCGTCACGGTCTGCGCCGTCGTCATCGTGCTGATGTGCACTTCGGCCGCCGGGTACGTGCTCGGGCGCTACGCCTTCCCCGGCAAAAAGGCGCTGCTGGGCGTGTTCATGGCCAGCATCACCATCCCGCTGACCTTCACCATCATCCCGGTGTACGAACTGCTCAACGGCATGCACCTGACCAACAGCCTGCTGGGCCTTATCATCGCCGAGTGCGGCGGCAGCCACATCCTGTTCCTGATGCTGTTCTCCAGCTTCTATTCCGGCCTTCCCAAAGAGATGGAGGAGGCCGCCATCGTGGACGGCTGCGGCTTTTTCCAGACCTACGCGCGCATCATGTTCCCGCTGGCCAAGCCGGTCATCGTCACGGTGGTCATCATGCAGTTCATCTGGACCTGGAACAGCTTCCTGATGCCGCTGGTCCTGACGCTGAGCAAGCCGGAACTGCGCACGCTGGCCGTGGGCCTGTACGCCCTGCAGGGCGAGCACGTGGTGGACTGGACCGGCATCGCCGCCGGCGCCACCATCGCGGTGCTGCCCGTCATCGTGATCTTCATCGCCCTGCAGAAATACTTCGTAGACGGCATTGCCGGCGCTGTAAAGAGCTGAGCAATGCAGAAAATAGTTGATTCTCAGATCCAAAAAGGAGGAACCAAACCATGAAAAAATTCGTAAGCCTGGGCCTGGCCGCCGCCATGGCGTTCGGCCTGGCCGCCTGCGGCACAGCGGGCAGCAGCGCGTCCGGCAGCGGGCAGGCGTCCACCGGCGAAAGCGCCGGCGGCGAGACCATCACCCTGCGCATCATGGACTCCAGCGACAGCACGCAGGAACGCCGCAAGGTGTTCAACCAGGAGTTCATGGAGCGCCACCCCGAGATCAAGGTCGAGTACACCATGCTCTCGGGCGACCAGCTGACCCAGACGCTGACCACCGCCATCAAGAACGGCGATGCGCCGGACCTGTTCTGCCTGCCCGGCGGCGTCAAACTGAGCACCGCCGTGTCGGAAGGCTGGTACCAGCCCATGACGGACTATCTCTCCCAGGAGTTCATCGACTCCTTCTCCCCGGGTTCCCTGAACGAAGGCGTCACCACGCTGGACGGCGAGATCTACGTCCTGCCGGAAGCCGCCAACATCGTCAACTCGCTGGTGTTCTACAACCGCGACATTTTTGAGGAGTGCGGCCTGGACCCCGACGCCCCGCCCGAGACCTGGTCCGAGTTCGTCGCGGCCTGCAAGACCATCACCGAGCACGGCAACGGCAAATACTACGGCATCATCGAGAGCGGCAGCGCCGCCCAGCGCCTGGAGATCGAACTGCGCAGCTTCGCCAACATCGCCGGCGCCAAGTGCAACTACTACGGCGTCATGAGCGTGGTGGACGGGCAGAACCCCTTCGCCAGCGACGCCATGAAATCCGCGCTGGACATCTATGCCCAGCTGGCCGCCGACGGCTCCATCCACCCCGACTCCATCAACCTGGACGCCCCTTCCGCCCGCGCCATGTTCGCCCAGGGGCAGGCCGGGTTCCTGATCCAAGGCTCCTGGTGCATCCCCACCTGGCGCGCCGAGAACCCCGACTTCAACTTTGACGTCATGGCCCTGCCCGTGCCCGACGACGGCGCCAAGGGCGGCAACCCCTACACCGGCGCCCAGCCCTGGATGGGCATTTCCGCCACCTGCGAGCACCCCGAGGCCGCGGCCCTCTACCTGACCGAGCTGTACGGCGCCGATTACCAGAGCAAGGTCGTCTCCGACGGCGGCTTCGTCTCCTGCATCGAGGGCGTCAACGAGGAAGCCATGAGCGACCCCATGATGCTCAAGTACTACAACCTGGCCATGTCCAGCGGCAAGCTCAGCCCCGACCCGCTGGCCCTCAACCCCGAGACCGCCGAAGTCTACAGCCAGGTCAAGGAAGTCACCCCCAACCTGGGGCAGATCGTGCAGGGCGTGATGGCCGGTTCCATCACCGACACCGCCGGCGCGCTGGACACCTTCTCCGCCGATACCCAGGCCGCCTGGCAGGCCGCCTGCGACGCCGCCGGCGTGGACATCTCCGCCTTCGAGTTCGACGATTGGGACCCGATGGCCGACTATGACTACTCTAAATAAGCGCCGCCGCACACGCCGCTGACAGGCGGGCGGGCATGGAGACCCCATGCCCGCCCGCCTGTTTTGCCGTTTGCGCGCTTTGCCTGCAATATGACGAAAAAATATGAACAATTCTTGTAAAAATGGTTGACATTCGACAATAACAAATGTATTATGTATACATAATGTAACGGGCCCTGCCGGCGCTCTGCGCCGGGGCAGGCGCCGTTCCTCCGGACGGGGACGGCAGGAGCACGTCCGGCAGCCGGCTTTCCTGCGCACAGCGGAAAGGAATGAGTGTCCATGAAAACATTTGACATTCCCTATTACACCTCGTCGCTCCCCCTGCATGTGGAGGACAAGAACCTGAAAGCCGTACTCAATTCCCGCACCGACACCTACGACGCGGGCAAGAGCGAGGCCGACCTGGTGCGGGAGGCGCTGGCGCATCCCATCGGGACCCCGCGGCTGCGGGAACTGGCCCGGGGCAGGCAGAAGGTGGTGCTGGTCACCAGCGACCATACCCGCGCGGTGCCCAGCAAGCTGACGCTGCCCATCCTGCTGGAAGAGATCCGCGCCGGCAACCCGGACGCGGACATCACCATCCTCATCGCCACCGGCCTGCACCGCCCCACCACCGAGGAGGAGCAGCGCCGCATGTTCGGCGACGCGATCGTCGATCAGGAAAAGATCGTGGTCAACAAGGCCTTTGAGGACGAGGATTTCGAGCGCGTCTGCGAGCTGCCCTCCGGCGCGGAGCTGTGGGTCAACAAGCTGGCCCTGCACTGCGACCTGCTGGTGACCGAAGGCTTCATCGAGCCGCACTTCTTTGCGGGCTTCTCGGGCGGGCGCAAGAGCATCCTGCCCGGCATCTGCAACGCGGTCACCGTCAACGAGAACCACTCCTACAAAGCCATCGCCAGCCCCTACGCCGCCACCGGCGTGCTGGAGCACAACCCCATCCATGAGGATATGGTCTTTGCGGCGCGGGCGGTCAACGTGCAGTTCATCATGAACGTGGCCCTCAACGCCGAAAAGAAGGTCATCGCCGCCTTTGCCGGCGACCTGGAACAGGCGCACCTTCAGGGCGTGGAGTTCGTGCGCGGCCTGGCCCAGTGCCCCAGCGTCACCGGCGACATCGTCGTCACCTCCAACGGCGGCTACCCGCTGGACCAGAACCTGTACCAGAGCCCCAAGGCCGTGGCTACCGCCGAGGCCTGCTGCCGGGACGGCGGCGTCATCATCATGTGCGCCTCCTGCTGCGACGGCATGGGCGGCACCCACTTTGAAAAACTGATCGTCCGGGGCACGGTGGACGAGATCGACGCCTATCTGTCGAAGATCCCGCCCAAAGAGACCATCCCCGAAATGTGGTGCGCGCAGATCTTCTCCCGCATCCTGAAAAAGCACCGGATCATCCTGGTGACCAACTATCTGGACCATGAGATGGTGCGCAAGGCCAACATGATCCCCGCGTCCTCCCCCGACGAGGCGCTGGAAATGGCGTACGGCATGATGGGCCGCGACGCGGAAGTGGTCGTGATCCCCGACGGCGTGGCGGTGCTGGCCGTCAAAGAATAAGGAGGCAACGGTATGGAACGCAAACTGGCGCTGAAAGTGGACGACCTGGACAATGTGGCCACCATCTTTGCCAACGGCATCGTGGACGGCGCCACCGTGGAAGTCCGCGACAAAAAAGGCCATAGGGAGGAGATCACCGTCCACGGCGACGTGCCCTACGGCCACAAGATCGCCCTGTGCGACATCCGCAAGGGCGAACACATCATGAAATACGGCGAGTCCATCGGGGCCGCCAGCTGCGACATCAAAAAAGGCGACTACGTCCATGTACACAATCTGGAAGCGCTGCGCGGGCGCGGCGACCTGGAAGGGGGCAGTCAGGCATGAGTTACACATTCCAAGGGTACCGGCGGGCGAACGGCAAGTTCGGCGCCCGCAATCTGGTGGCGGTGATCCCCAGCGTGATCTGCGCCAACGACGTGGGGCAGGCCATCTGCCGGCAGGTGCAGGGCACCATCGGCTATTTCCACCATCAGGGGTGCTGCCAGCTGCCGCTGGACCTGCGCCGCGTCACCGACACGCTGTCCAACCTGGGGCAGAGCCCCAACGTGGGCGCCGCGCTGATCGTCAGCCTGGGCTGCGAGGGCACCGACCATGAACGCCTGGTGGAAGAGATCCGGGCCACCGGCAAACCGGTGGAGATCATCCGCATCCAGGAACTGGGCGGCACTTCCCGCGCCATCCAGGCGGGCATCGACGCCGCGCAGAAGCTGGTGCAGCAGATCTCGGGCCAGCAGCGCGAGACGGTGGACATCTCCAACGTCGTCATGGCCATCAAGTGCGGCGCGTCGGACACCACCTCCGGCATGGCCTCCAACTGCGTGATCGGCTATGTGGCCGACAAGCTGGTGGACCTGGGCGCCACCGTCGTTTTCGGCGAGACCACCGAGTTCCTGGGCGGCGAGCATATCCTGGCGCGGCGCGCCGTGGGCGGCGAGGACGGCCCCGTGGGCCGCAAGATCTATGAGATCGTGGACCGCATGGAAAAACGCGCCAAATCGGTAGGCGAGGATATGCGCGGCGGCCAGCCCACGCCCGGCAACATTGCGGGCGGCCTTTCCAGCATTGAAGAAAAGAGCCTGGGCGCCATCGTCAAATCCGGGCACCGGCCCATCCAGGGCGTGCTGGAATACACCGAGCGCATCGACGGCCAGAAGGGCCTGTGGATCAAGGACGCGCCGGGCCGCGAGCCGGAGATCCTGACCGGCATGGCCGCCACCGGCGCGCAGTTCATGATGTTCTCCACCGGCCGCGGCGCGCCGCAGGGCTTCCCCTCCATGCCGGTGGTCAAGATCTGCGGCAACCCCAATACCTACGAACGCATGCAGCACGATATGGACCTGAACGCCGGGCGCATCATCACCGGCGAGAAAACCATCGAAGAAGTCGGCGAGGAGGCGTTTGAACTGATGCTTCGCGTCCTTTCCGGCCAGATGACCAAGAACGAGGCCCTGGGCTATTACGGCTCGATGGATATTTTCTGCCTCGGCCCCGTCATCTGACGGCAGCGCGGGCTCCCGCCGTGGAAAGGAGGCGTACGTCCCGGAAGAGTGTTCGCTTGTGGCTCCAAAACTGTATTTCACAAAGGGGGTAAGTTCCTGGTATGTTGAATCCTGTTCTCGCCATGCTGATCGGCATCATCGTCATGATGCTGCTGATCATCTTCACCAAAATGCACGCCTTCCCGTCGCTGATCATCTCGGCGGTGCTGATCGCGGTGCTGGCCATGCCCTTCGGCGACGTGACCACCCTTTCGCAATGTATTTCCACCGTGACGGCCGGTTTCGGCGGCACGATGACCAGCATCGGCATCGTGATCGGCTTCGGCTGCATCATGGGTATTTTCCTGGAAAAGAGCGGCGCCGCCAAGTGCATGGCGCTGACCATCCTCAAGGCTGTGGGCGTGAAGAACTGCGACATCGTCCTGGGCCTGACCGGCTGGGTCGTTTCCATCCCGGTTTTCTGTGATTCCGGCTTCGTGATCCTGTCCTCCCTGGCCAAAGAGTTCTCCCGCCTGACCAAGAAATCCATGGTCTGGCTGGGCGGTATCCTGGGTATGGGGCTGTACATCACCCACTTCATGGTGCCGCCCACGCCCGGCCCGCTGGCCGTCGTGGGCACCTTCCAGGAGAACGGCCTCAACGTGGATCTGGGCATGTTCATCCTGTGCGGCATGGCGATCTCGGTCCCGCTGTTCATCTTTGCGGTGCCGCTGTTCCGCCACTTCGGCAAAAAGTACCCGGACCTCGTCGTTCCGTATGAGATCGACCGCTCCAAGTACACCGAGGCGCAGCTGAAGGTCCTGGACCGCATCAATGAAAAATACCAGAAGAACGAAGACCTGACCACCGAGGACTTTGCCGAACTGCTGCAGGCCGAAAAGCTGCCCAGCGCGTTCCTGTCCTTCGCCACCCTGCTGGTCCCCATCGTCCTGATCTTCGCCAACACGCTGGTCAGCCAGATCACCGCGCTGGAAGGCACGATGTTCGCCAATGTGGTGGAGTTCCTGGGCCAGCCCGTGATCGCCCTGTTCATCGCGCTGTGCATGGGCGCCTTCCTGCTGTGCAGGGAATTTGACAAAAAGACCTGTGTGGACCTGATGCAGCAGGCTTGCTGCGACGCCGGCCCCATCGCCTTCATCACCGCCGCCGGCGGCGCCCTGGGCGCTGTCATCAATGCCACCGGCGCCGCTTCCATGATGGCCGACTGGATCGTTTCCACCGGCATCCCCGCCATCCTGATCCCCATCATCATCGGCGTGGTCATGCGCTTCCCGCAGGGCTCCGGCACCACCGCCATGATCACCGGTTCCGCCATCGTCGCCCCGATGATCGCCGCCGGCCTGCAGGTCAACCCCTACCTGGCCGCCCTGGCCCTCTGCCTGGCGACCATGTGCCCGAGCTACCTCAACGATTCCTACTTCCACGTGGTCACCAACTTCTCCGGCATGGACATCAAGACCAGCCTCAAGACCTGGTCGATCGCCTCCATCCTGGTGCCCGCCTTCGGCTCGTGCATTTTCATCGTGCTTTCGTTCTTTATCCACTGACCGGCTGCCGGGCTGCCGCCTGGCTGCATCCAAAAAAGGCTGCCGCGTCTGCGGCAGCCCCAAACTGTCGAAAAAGTATAAAAACCGTCGCCGCCGGCGGACATGCGCCGCCGGCGGCGATACCACCAGGGAAATTTTACGGCAAATTGTGTGCGAGGAACGAAGTGACGAGTGCGCGATTTGACGTAAAATTTTGTCGAAGGGGATACACAAGGGGAAATAGCCGCGTTAGGCAATTGCCGTGCGCGGCTGTTGCCTCTTGTGCAGCGTGTCGAGGTTCTCGACACGCTGAGGCTCTGCGGCGGTTACCGCTTCGCCTTGTGTTCAAGCTGTTCCTTGATGCAGGCCCGCGCCAGTTCCAGGTGGCGGCGGTTGCACTGTTCGGCCTCTTCGGCGCGCCCTTCGATCAGGGCGTGGATGGTCTGGCGGTGCTCGTCCATCGATTCCTCAAAGCGTCTGCGCACCGAGAGCGAAAGCACCCGGAACTGCTGGTTCATGAACCCCACCCGGTCGTAGGTCCAGCTGACGATGCTGTTGTTGCCCAGGGCCACGATCTCCCGGTGGAGTTCCTCGTCGGCGCGGGTGTATTCTTCCAGCCGGCCGGCGTCGTAGGTGATCTCCATCTCGCGCAGGATGGCCAGCAGCGTTTCGATCCGCTGCGAAGTCAGGTTCTGGTGGCTGCGCAGGATGGCGTAGCCCTCCAGCAGCACGCGCATGTCGAAGATCTCGTCGATGTCCTTGCAGGTGAACTCCTTGACGAAGGTGCCCTTGTTGGGGATGTTGATCACCAGCCCGTCGGACACCAGCCGCCGCAGGGCTTCCCGCACGGGGCTGCGGCTGACGCCCAGCTGGTCGCACAGGTCCACCTCCTGCAGCCAGGAGCCGGGCGCGTACTCCCCCTCGCAGATCTTTCTGCGCAGGATGGAATACACCTGGTCGCTGATGGTCTGGATGGGGCCTGTCTGTCTCATAAACTCAGCTCCTGCCGTTTTCTGTGCCGCCGGGGCAAGGCCCGGGCGGCGCGGGATGTAGATCGTATGAAAGGAAGGTTCCTATGACGGATATGCGAAAAGAGGCCCGCCAGGTGATCGACGCAGCGCTGCGTGCCGTGCTGCCGGACAACGCCGTGCAGCGCGCGCTGCGCGGCTATACGCCGCCCCCCGGGCGCCTGGTGCTGGTGGCCCTGGGCAAAGCGGCCTGGCAGATGGCGGCGGCCGCCTCGGCCTGCCTGGGCGACGCCATCTGCGACGGCATCGTCATCACCAAATACGGCCATGCGCAGGGGCCGCTGCCCCACCTGCGCATCCGCGAAGCAGGGCACCCGATGCCGGACCACAACTCGTTTGCCGCCACCGCCGAGGCTATCGGCCTGGTGCGCCCCCTGACTGCGGAGGACGGCGTGCTGCTGCTGATCTCCGGCGGCGGGTCGGCCCTGTTTGAAAAGCCGCTGTGCACCCCGGAGGAACTGACCGATATGACCGCCCAGCTGCTGCGCTGCGGTGCGGACATCGTGGAGATCAACACCCTGCGCAAACGGGTCAGCGCGGTCAAAGGCGGGCGTTTTGCCCAGCTGTGCGCCCCGGCGCGCGTGTTTTCCATCGTGCTGAGCGACATCGTGGGCGACCCGCTGGATATGATCGCTTCCGGCCCGGCGTACCCGGACCGTTCCACCGCGGAACAGGCCCGCGCCGTCGTGCAGAAATACGGCCTGCGGCTTTCGCCTGCGGTGCTGGACCTGCTGGGCCGTCCCACCCCCGGCCGCCTGGACAACGTACAGACGCAGATCACCGGCTCGGTGCGGGAACTGTGCGCGGCGGCGGCGCGGGCCTGCGCGGACCTGGGGTATGAACCCCGGGTGCTGACCGCCAGCCTTGGCTGTGAAGCGCGGGAGGCGGGGCGTTTTCTGGCGTCCATCGCCCAATACCACGCGGGCACGGCGCGGCCGCTGGCGTTCCTGGCCGGCGGGGAAACGGTGGTCCACGTCACAGGGCGGGGGCGCGGCGGGCGCAACCAGGAACTGGCCCTGGCCGCCGCCGAGGGGATCGCGGGCATGCAGAACGCCGTGGTGTTCTCGGTCGGGTCCGACGGGACGGACGGCCCCACCGACGCCGCGGGCGGCCTGGTGGACGGCGCGACCTGCGCGCGGCTGGCGGCCCAGGGGGTGCGCATCGACGCCGCGCTGGCGGACAACGACGCGTATCCCGCGCTGCAGAAGGCGGACGGGCTGATCCTCACCGGCCCCACCGGCACCAACGTCAACGACGTGGCGGCGGTGCTGCTCCGCCCGCAGGCGTGAGCCCCCGGCGGGTTTGTATTTTCTTATTATACCATGGCCGGCGGCAGGCGTAAAGGTGGGATCTGCCGCGCCGGCAGGCAAAACGTCCCGGAGGGCTACCCCCTCCGGGACGTTTTCTTCTTATAGAACGGGCCGGCGGCGGGGCGCTCACGGTGCGGGCGTATTCCCGGCGTTTTTCTCCCGGCGGGGCGGCCCTGCCGCCCCGGTGTTTTCCGATCTTGAGCATACCATGGAATTGTTAAAGTTTTGTTTGCGCGGAAAAATTCCCGTTTCTTACACGCAAAGCGCGCAAGAATGCCCGGGCCTGCGCCGGGGCAGGCCGCCGGGAACGCGCGGGCTCTTACCGCCTGCTTTGCGTGACGGCGCAAAAAAAACCGCCCGCAGCCATATGGCTGCGGGCGGGGGTCTTGCTGCACGGCCTGCCGGATATGCGGCTGATCCGTCAGCCGCACCCGGGCGTACTACGCATTTTGCAGGGGACCGTTATTCGTTTTTGCCTTTTCCGTTGTTTTTGCGGCGCACGATAAGCAGCACCACGATGGCGGCGGCTGCCAGTAGCGCCACGACGACGAGCGCTTCCAACGGCAGCGGGTCGCTGGTCTGCGGGACCACCGCGGAGGCGCTGCCGCCTTCCGCCGTGCTGCCGCCTGCGGCCGTCTGCTGGCCATTGCCGGAGGTCTGGGCGCCGTTGTTCGAACTGCCGTTGCCTCTGCCGCCGGCGCCGGGCTCCGAAGGCTCCTGGGCCGGACGGGTGCGATACGCAACCGCGAACGGAGACAGCGAGCGGACCGTAATGGTCATGCCGGTTTCGGTATAGAGAATGTCGGAATCACGGAACACTTCCAGATCGCCGTTCTTCAGCATATGCACGATGGTGAACATATGCTCTGTGCCGGTGATCTTCTCGCCGGTCTCCGCATCGGTGGGATATTCAAAGGTGACCCGCACGCCCTCGGCCGGGAAGTTCTCTTCCGTGACTTCGATGGGGTCGCCGTTTTCATCCCGCATGGGCAGTCCGGTTTCAGGGTCTACGATGAACAGCTTGACTTCGTAATAGTCCACGCCGTCGGCCTTCGTCTGAAGCACGGCTTCTGCCTGCACCAGCATGGCCTCTTTCAGTTTATCCAGCGTTTCGTACTGATCCCGGACTTCCTCAGGAACTTCCGTCAGGTCGCCGACGTCCAACGCAAGCGACTGCTCCCAGCCCGCGTACAGCGTGATGTCGGCTGTGATCGCGGCGGCAAAGTCAAATTTCTGCGTCAGGGCTTCGTCGGTGTACCAGCCGGTAAAGGCATACAGATCCTTCTGCGGCTTCTCCGGCTCCGCGGCGTTCTGCCCGGCGGCAATATACTGCGAAGCGATGGGCGTGCCGCCGTTGCTTTCAAAGCGGACGGTAAAATACTGGTTCGGCTTGCCCGCCACCATGATGAAGCTGACCTGGATGGCGGAGTCGGTGGAAGCGTTGGGCTTGATATCGACCAACAGCTTGCCGGTTGCATCGGCCGTCGCGGTGTAGTGCAGGGTGTCGGGGGTGTTGTTGCAGTTGCTGTAGTAAGAGTAGCCTTCCTCGACTGTGGTACCGTTCAGCACGATATCCGCGCGGCGGCCGGTGTTGTAATTGGCCCAGCCAGACGGATCAAACATGCCGATGTAGACCTCATACTCGCCGTTGGCTTCCAGATCGAACTGGTAGCTGATGGCCGAGTCCTTGTTGGCGCCGAAGCGCAGGCTCTGGTAGATATCGGTGGTGTTGCTGCGCACGTTGTAGCCCTCGCCCACATAGCCGAAGCCGTTCTCCGCGTCGTAGGCTCCGTCGTTGACGGCGGGGTCCTGCTTCAGCGTGGCGGCGCTGGCCTCCATGATGGCGGTGTAATCCGCGGACACCTGGTTGTTCTGGACGGGGTTGGCGAAGTAGAGCAGGTTTTCGGGCGCGACCACGACCGCGACCTGCGCCTGCGCCGGGTTGCCCTCGGCATCCACGCAGTCCGTCAGCACGGCAGTCAGGGTATCGACGCCCATCTGGCCGATCTCGGACCAGCTCTCCACGCGGCTGGTGACCTCGTGGCCCTGCCACATGACCGTGACCACGTCGGGCAGGTTGCTGCCGTCGGGGTAGACAAGGGCCGGCATTTCGGAGACGATGCGGGTGGGCGAGATCTGATCCAGACGTTCTATCGTCCAGTTGCTCTCGTTGAGGATGGACAGCGTATTGTCCACATTCATGCGGATGGGCAGCCAGACCGTGCGGCTGTCGCTGAGGTCGTTGCCGTTCCAGCGGTCGGCCATATAGATGAACTTGCCGTTTTCGGCGTCAATGGGGATCACATAGGTGACCTGGGTATTGAAGCACTTGCCGGTATCGTTCAAGGCCGGGTTGCCCACCTGCTCCCAGCCGGAGAAGATGTCCCGGCTGCGGTAGTAGATGTGCTCGGTGCTGTTCCAGCCGTCGGTGCCGCTGGTGATGAGGTAGTACCAGCCGTCATACTTGAACATGGCCGGGGCCTCGCGGCTGTCGTCAGAGAGGATGCGGGCCGCGTAGTCCTCGCCCGCTACGGCGTCATCGCCCTGGGCAATGGGCCCGGTGTAGTCTGCGTTCAGCAGCGAGACATACAGCTTGGCGTTCATCTCGCTGGAGTAGATGACGTAAGCATCATCCACGCCGTCGCCGTTGCGATCCACGCCCTTGTCCACAAAGACCGTCATGTCGCGGGCTTCGCCCAGGCGGTCCTCGCTGTATTCCAGGTCGTAGTTCATGCGGGTCATGTTGACCAGCTTGAAGGGGCCGAACGGGGTATCGCTGGTGGCAAAGCCAACCATGGCGCGGCTGTAGCGGCTGGCGCTGCAGTTGCCCTGGCAGCCGCCGGCGACCCAGCTGTTCAGGTCGGCGTTGTTGTACAGCACGCCGTCGGCATGGAACACCATGACGTACTGGTCGGTGGAATCGTTGTAGATGACTTTCGGACGTTCGGTGATGCAGTACCCGCCGTACAGGCCTTCAAAGGCAAGCTGCAGCGGGGTGGTCTGCTGGGTGCGGACGTTCTCGTCCTTGCTGTCGGGGTAGAGGAAGCTGGACGCGGTGATGGTGGATTCGTCGTAGGACTTGGCTACCCAGTTCACATCGTGAGCGTCGGCAGGCGCAACCTCGAACTCGGTCACGTAGGCGCGCAGGAAGTTCTTGATCTCGATGAACTCGGACTCGGACATGCCCTCAGGTGCGGTGGCCATCGTGCCGATGGACTTGATGTATGCGAGGTTTTCCTCCGAGCGCTGCATGACGTTGTAGTCCTGCGTGGTGCCCTCGCCGTCCGCACCGGGGTTGGAAGTCACGGCCTGCTCGGTCCCTTCCTCAATGGGCAGCACGCTGTCCTGGGTGTAGAGGACCAGGCCGCGGTCGGACCAGTTGTACAGGTCGGTGGAGACATAGCAGCGCACGCCGTCCACAGGATGGGTGTCGTTGGTCTTGTCTTCGCCGTACCACAGGTAGACGGTCTTGCCCTCGGTGACCTGGCCGTCGCCGTCGATGTCCTTGCCGTCGGCGGCGCTTTCCACCATGGTCAGGACCGAGCCGCCGTGGGCCTGCATGGGCAGGCCGGTGTCGGCCAGGATCACTTCGCCGGTGGTGCCGGGGATCGAGGTGTAGGTGCCGGGCAGGGTGCGCAGGCTGCCGTAGACGGAGAGCAGTTCCTCCTTGCAGGCGTCGGCCTGTTCCATCGTGGTGTCAGGGGCCGCAGCCAGCGTTTCGGCTCTGGCGCAGACTTCCTCGAGGTCTGCCAGGGAGTCCCGGCCGACCGTGGCGCCGGAGCCGGTGTACTGCCAGGCTTCCAGCGGTTCCTCGGCATAGCGGACGCCCGCTTCCTGGGCGGCCGCCACCTGGGCGCGGATCTGGCTGACCAGCGCGGCCAGTTCGCTCTTGGAGCCTTCGGCGGTCTTTTTCTGGACCGCCAGCCAGCTCAGGACCGGCGCGTGGCTGCCCGTGGAGGTGATGGTGTACACCACGTTCTGGGCTTCGCTGATGGTAAAGGTATAGCTGTTGGTGCGGACGTCCGCCGTGGCATTGGTGCCCGCGATGCTGCCCGCGCTCACCTCACCGTCGGTCGTGGTCAGAGTCAGATCCATCGAACGGTTCTGGTTGCTCCACCATTCGGAATGCGCCGAGGTGATGGTGTAGGTGCCGGGTTCCAGATAAAGCGAGTAGCTCAGCTCCACGCCCCGCTGATCCGGGTTGGCATAGATGCCGGACTCGTTTTTGTCGGTCACGCCGCTGCCGGCGCCGCCGCTTTCCTGGCCTTCCACGCGGCCCCAGGTGTTGTCGTCCGTTTTGAGCTGGTCATATACAGCGTTGAGCAGGCTGCCGCCCACGGCGTTCCTGACGCCCTCGTACGGCGGGGTGGTCTCCAGTTCGGCGGGATCACCGGCGGCTGCGTCGATGAAGTAGACCACATCGGCGGGAACGATCTCCACCGGGATGGTGATGCTCAGCGGTACGCCGATGGCGGTCTCGCCGCCCTGCACGGTGCCGGTCACAGAGCCGGTGCCGAAGGCCTGGGTGAAGTCGCCGCTGTTTTCCCATACGATGTCTTTTTCCACGATCTCACCGCTGCCGGTCTTGACGTTGACCTTCGCAGGCAGATTGGCGGAAGGCTCCACACCGACGGTGGTGCCCATGACTTCAGGCAGTTCGGTCTCGATGGAGACCAGGATGTCCTCACCGGCAGGCAGGGCCTCGCCCAGCGTATACAGGGCGTCGATGGCCAGCGTGCCGCTGTTGACGGTGACGGTGACCGTGTGCTTGGCGTACTCCAGGCCGGTCAGGGTGTAGGTCTCATAGCGTCTGCTGCTGGAGGCCGTCGTGGCTGTGACGGGTTCCTGATCATCCACCTGGACGGTCAGTTCCGCGCCGCCGCCGTTGGCGCCGACGATGGCAAAGCCGGTGCCCTCCACCGGGAAGGTAAAGGTGAAGCCGGCGCCCGCAGCCGTGTTGGTGCTGGTGGTACGGTACCAGTCGTCCGCGCTGCCGCCGCCGGGGCCGGGGATGTTCCAGCTGCCGGTGTAGGCCACGCTGTCATCCTGGCCGTCCACCATGCTGGTAGCATAGGGGATGGTGCCGGGAATGGTGGTCACCGCGAGGTTGTCAAAATAGACCTTGTTCCACGGGGCGCTGATCTTGATGCGGCCCGCGTCCATGGGGTTGGCGTCGGCATAGGTAAAGACGGCTTCCCCGTCGATAAAAGCGGTGATGCTGCTGCCGTTCGCCGCGACCTGCAGGCTGTAGCTGCCCGTGGGGTCGGCGGCCACGCTGCCGCTGCCCATGACGCTGCCGGCACGGTAGAATTCCCACTTGCCGTCGCCGTAAATGCGCAGCGTGTAGCCGTCCTGGTTCCAGTTCATGCCGCTCTGGCTGCGCACGCCCAGCCCGGCCCAGACGGCGGAATTCGCCTCGGGGATCTGGACGTCGATGCTGGCGTTGTAGTTCATCCAGCGGAAATCACCCACGATGGTGACGGGCTCGCCGCCGTTCCACTGGCTGACGCTGGCGTTCAGTTCCTGTACAAGACGGCCGTCCTGCACTTCCCAGGCGCCGTGGCTGTCCAGCATGTAGCGGGGTTCGTCGCCGCGGGAAGCCAGGTAGCCCTCGGCCTCCTCGGCATATTCAAAGTTGTCGGCGTAGAGGTACTCGTCCCCGGCGTCGGCGGTCTTGCCGGTGGAATCGGTATCCAGCACGGTACGATCCCCGGTGCGGATGCCATCCTGCGGCATGGCCAGTTCTTCTTCGCTGTACTCATCCAGGGTGGTCGCCGTCACGACGCTGTAGGCGGGGACAACGACGGTCCAGCCGTCCGCGGCGGGCGTAACGGAAGCGCCCTTCTTCATGTAGCTGTCGGTCTGGGTGACCCAGGTCTGCAGCGTCTTGGCTGCCGCTTCGGGCAGGTCTTCAACATTGATATGGAAGGTTTTCTGGTTGCGGGTGTTGTTGACGAACACCACCGAGAAGTCCTTGCCATTGGGGTCGGCCAGGGTCAGGTAGCTGGCGTCGCCGTCGATGCCGGCGGTGGCGTGCTCGTTATCACTGCCGCCGAAGGACGCGTGGCTGGCGCTGGCGATCATGCGCCAGATCTCGTTCTGCGAGGGGTCGTTGTCCTCCCAGCCGGTAACGGCAAAGCGGGAGAAATGGGCGATCATCTGCAGGGCGGGATCGTAGTGGATGTAGCCGCTCCAGGGGTCGCGGGCGCTCAGCAGTTCCTTGTGGGCGTACTGGATGCCCTCATAGAAGCTGCCGATGGCCGGCTGGAAGATGTAGTGGGAGCGGCGGGACGCCATAAAGGCGTTGGGAATGCTGTCCGCCAGGGCCAGCGGGCTCTGGTAGCCGCCGATGGTGTCGGCGCCGTATTGGGCGTTCTTGTTCTCCTGCAGTTCGGAGTAGCCGAAGGTGGCGCAGCCCTCGCTGTACCAGACTTCTTTGTCGTCCACGTCGGCCATCGCAACATAGTCCTCGGTGGCGTTGGTGCGGTAGTGGAAGCCGATGATGTCCACAGCGTTGTACAGGTCCTCATCCGCGCGCATCGAGGGGACGATCTGCAGGCCCTTGTTTTCGTCCGAAGCGATAATGCGGATATTGTTATAAGCCTGCTTGGCTTCCTCGGTGAAGTAGTCGGGGAACTCCGTCTCGGTGGCGACGCGGTTGGCGAACCACTTGATGAAGTCCTCGTCGGGGTTGCCGGTCTCGTTGGTGTCGGGGTTGACGAAGTCGACCACATAGCCGTACTTTTCGTAGGCGTCGAAGATGGTCTCCTTGTACCATTTGTACATGGCCTCATACCCGGCGCCGGTGCGGTCGCTGTCCCACTTCTGCTGTACCCAGGTGGGCATGCCCCAGCGCAGGATGCTGATTTTCACGTCAGGGTTGATGGCCTTGGCGTCGGCAGCCATGACGAAGCCGGGGGAGCGGGAAGCGTCGGCTTCCTCGTCCTCATAGCGCATGGTGCAGGCCTCGGCGCCGGTAGAGTTGTTGCCGTCGTTGCCCATCTCCATCTTGATATGAGTGAACAGAGGATGGTCACCGCCGAACAGGTACTGCATCATTTCCCAGTACTGATCGGGATTTTCTGCCTTGTAGTCCAGCAACAGGTTGCTGGTGGAGTTGCCGTTGAGCATGCCCCAGCCCTTCCAGGTCAGGCCGTTCTCATTCTGGGCGGCCTGTTCCACCGCCTCTTTAGTCAGCACGATCTCAGTGGGGTTCACCTCAGAGATGGCGGCCTTCAGTTCCACTGTCGCCGCGTCCACTTCCTCCTGCTGCTTTAAGGTCGGGTTGCCGGCCAGCAGGGTCCGGGCCGCTTCCAGCGCCGCATTCAGGCGCTCGGTGGCGGTCACGCCACCTTCTTCCAGCAGGGCCTCGGCCTCGGCCACGGCTTCTGCCAGCGCAGCCGTATCAGCGGGCAGGCTGGCTTTTGCCTCGGCGCGTCTGGCCGTCTCTGCCTTGGCGTCCTCCGCCGTCATGGCATAGTTGCCCACGACGATGTTGTCGTAGCTGCCTTCCTGCAGGTAATTCGTGTTGAGGGAGCGGGACAGTATGGCGGAAATGCCGTCCGTCTCGCTGAACTTGAAGCCCAGGTCGGCCACCTGCCCGGCCAGCTCGCCGTCGATGTAGACTTCCAGCGCGCCGTTGGCGCCGTCGTCCTCGTGGTAGACCACGGCGACCGAGTTCCACTCGTTCTGCTTGTAGCCGGTGACGGGCGCGTAGTTCGCGCACATGCCGCCGTCGCTGGTGTCGGCGCCGTAGCCGATCTGGCCGTCCCAGGTCGGCACACGGACCTTGTTGGCCACGGTGCCGATGGTCAGCGCCGCGCGCTTGGTCAGCACGCTGGTGTCGCCGCTGGGCGAGGTGGGCAGCACGTCGAACAGCACGGTGAAGGCGGCCGAGTGAAAGACGCTGGGGTCGTTGAAGGTCGCGCCGTACTGGCCCTGATTGTTCCACTGGGTGGCGTGGGTAAAGACCTTGCCCATGTTGTCGGTATCCGTCAGCGCGCTGTCCGGGGTGATGGTCAGGCCGCCGGTCTCTTCCAGTTGACCGCTGAGAGAGGGGGCAACGGGGTCCTCCTCCACGGCCGGGGCAATGCCGATCCAGCTGATGGCGGGGGCCTGGACGTTTGAAACGTTATCCGCCTTGACCTCATAGGAGATGGTCTGGGTGCTGGTCAGGGTGAAGTCAAGGCTGACGATATGATAATCCTCATCATTATAAGTGGTGAAGGAGTCCGTCCCCATCGCTGTGCCGGAGGCATCCGTCAAGGTAACGGTCATGGCGCGAGGCTTGCTGCTGCCGTTATCCCACCATTCGCGGTGGTAGCCGGTGATGGTGTAGGTGCCGGCGGGCAGCTCAAATTGGTAGGTCAGGGTCTCGCCTGCCGCGTTGTTCCTGCCATAAACGCCGGTGTAATTTTTATCGGTAATGTTTGTGCTGTCCAGGCCTTTCGACTGGGCATCGGTGTCCACAAGGCCCCAGGTATTGTCCGCGGTCTTGAACTGGTCGGACTTGTCGTTGAGCAGGGTATCCCCCACCAGGGCGTTGACTGCCTCGTAAGGCTCGGTGGTCTGGTAGCTGTCCATCAGGTTGTTGCCGGTCGCACCCAAAGAATCCACAAAATAGACCGCGCCCTCGGGCACGACTTCCACCGTGTACTCGGTGCCGTCCGCTGCGCTGGCGGTGACGGTCTCCCACGCGGTGTCAAAGGTGGCCTCCGTGACGCCCTCAGCCCAAGCGATCCCCTCGGGTACGGTGTTGACGTAGGTGGCAATGTGGGTGTTGACGTCGCCTTCCTCCAGCGTAACAGGGCTGCTGGAGGAAGCCGGCTGGGAGGGCGCTTTCGCCGGACTCTGCGGAGCGGCGGGCGTCTGGGACGGCTCCGGGCTGGGGGCAGGGGTCGGTTCCCCGCTGGGGCTCGGAGACGGTTCCACTTCAGGAGTCGGGGTGGGAACCGGGGTCGGTTCCTGACTGGGGGCCGGGGACGCGTTCGGGTCCCCGGCCGTCCCGGAGGACGGCGCCGTTCCCTGTTCCGTCTGCGCCGTTTCCTGCTGCGCCGGGTCGGGAGTTTCCGCCAACGCCGCAGCGGGCATCATACCGGCCAGCATGCTTGCCGCCAGCAACGATGCCAGAAGACGCTTTCCTTGTCTGCCAAGTCTTCTCATCGTTTTTCACATTCTCCTTCTTCATGCTTTGATTTCGCCGCAAATCTGTCACAAACTACCAAATTTACAAACGGTGCACAAAAATATTGTAAAAAACGCAGACTGGCGTGTACATGTAAAAAACCAAGATTTTCCTGTCTTTTTTCTATCTGCCCCTGGCCGCGGGATCGGGCGCAGCAGCGTCACGATGCCGGGTACGCCCGCGACGATGCCCGGCGCCATACTGCCGGACACCATGGACAGGCACCTGCCCGGAACAAGGAAAATGCCGCCGATCACCCCCGGGATCATAGCGGCCAGCGAACGCTTTTCCCGGGACAAATTCCCCCGGACGATTCCGGCGGGAGGACCCGCCGCATACTGGTTTGCCGGCGGGGCTTCTTCCACCGGCTGCCTGTACAGTACCGCCCACTGTAGCGCCTGTGTTGGAATTTTGTTCGGGGAATGTCAAAAAGCGGGCGTTGCCGCCCGCTCACGGTGCTTTTTTCGCTTTTTGCCGCTCCCCGGCGGGGGCTCCCGGTTTGGTATCCGCACGCTGCGGGGGCCGTTCAGGACTGGCCGCGGCGCTGGTAGTAGTCCTCCAGCGCTTTCTTGATCGCTTCCTCCGCCAGCACCGAGCAGTGGAGCTTGTGGGGCGGCAGGCCCTCCAGCGCTTCGGCCACCGCCCGGTTGGTCAGCGCCATTGCTTCCTCCACGGGCTTGCCTTTGATCATCTCGGTCGCCATCGAACTGGAGGCGATGGCGCTGCCGCAGCCGAAGGTTTCAAACTTTACGTCGGAGATCACCCCGCCGTCGATCTTGAGGTAGATCTTCATGATATCGCCGCAGACGGCGTTGCCCACCTCGCCGACGCCGTTGGCATTCTCGATCACACCCACGTTCCGCGGGTTGCGGAAGTGGTCCATCACGGTTTCACTGTACAGAGCCATAGCAAACACCTCACTGAATCACAAACGGTCTGGCGCCGCTCTGCAGGTCCCGCCACACCGGGGACATGCTGCGCAGCCGGGCGACGGCCCGGGTCACGGCGTCTATGGTATAGTCGATCTCTTCTTCCGTGGTCTGCTCCGAGAGGGTGAGCCGCAGCGACCCGTGCGCGATCTCGTGCGGGCGGCCGATGGCCAGCAGCACGTGGCTGGGGTCCAGCGAGCCGGAGGTACAGGCCGAGCCGGAGGACGCGCAGATGCCCTCGTCGTCCAGAAGCAGCAGCAGGGACTCGCCCTCGATGCCCTCAAAGCAGAAATTCACGTTCCCGGGCAGCCGCTGCACCGGGTCGCCGTTGAGCACCGCGTGGGGAATGCGCGCCAGCCCGCGGATCAGCCGGTCCCGCAGGGCGGCGACCCTCACGCGGCGGGCGTCCCCGTCCCGGCAGGCCTCTTCCAGCGCGGCGGCCATGCCCACGATGGCGGGCAGGTTCTCGGTACCGGCGCGGCGGCCCCGCTCCTGGGCGCCGCCCTCGATCAGCGGCGTCAGGCGCACGCCCGTCCGGGCGTAGAGCACCCCCGCGCCCCGCGGCCCGTGGAACTTGTGGGCCGAGAGCGAGAGCAGGTCGATGTTCTGCTCCTGCACGTCGATGGGCAGATGCCCGGCCGCCTGGACCGCGTCGGTGTGGAACAGGACGCCCTTTTCCCGGCAGATGCGCCCGATCTCCGCCACCGGCTGGATGGTGCCGATCTCGTTGTTGGCGTACATCACGCTGACCAGGCAGGTGTCCGGGCGGATGGCCGCCGCCACCTCCGCAGGGCGGACAAGGCCGTCCCCGTGCACGTCCAGCAGGGTCACTTCAAAGCCCTCTTCGCGCAGGCGGTCCAGCGTATGCAGCACGGCGTGGTGCTCGAACGCGGTGGAAACGATGTGGCGCTTGCCCTTCGCGGCCCCGATGCGGGCGGCGGAACGCAGGGCCTGGTTGTCCGCCTCGCTGCCGCCGGAGGTGAAGTACACTTCTTTGGCCTCACAGTGGAGCCGCGCGGCGATCTGCGCGCGGGCGTGCTCAAGGCGCTCGCGCGCGTCCTGCCCGAACGCGTACAGGCTGGACGGGTTGCCGTAGTGCTCCTCCAGGCAGGGCAGCATGGCCCGGAGCGCCGCCGGGCTTATCCTGGTGGTGGCTGCATTATCCAGATAGATCTGCATGGTTGCCTCCTTTACGCGGCAGAGCCGCGGGATCTCATTGCCTACTATTTTAGTCGGTATTTGCATTATACGCCTTATTCCCTACCAAGTCAATAGGGATATGTAAAATTTTTCCTCCCACACGGCAAGCGGGCGGGAGCCGCAGCTCCCGCCCGCTTTGGGGACGGCGTGTTCAGTGCAGGCCGTACAGGCGCTGCGCGTTGCCGAAACAGATCGCTTCGTAGTCCTGCGGCGGCAGCGTCCCGGCGGCCGCCTGCCCGTCCAGCCAGCCGCCTAACGGGAAAACCTGGTCGGCGCGGCTCATATCGGTGCCGAACAGCAGCTGTCCGGCAAAGCGGTGCAGAAAATCCAGGCCGAACGCCGGGTCGCGCAGAATGGCGCAGCCGCCGCTGTTGGCGCTGAGGTCGGCGCGCAGGTTGGGGTAGCGCGCCAGCAGCCGGGGCAGCCGCCCGCCGGGGCGTACCGGGCCGCTGCTCCAGGCGCTGCGGCCCGCAGGGCTTGCGGGGGCGTCGCCGCTGATCTCGGCCCAGAAGGGGCAGCTGTGCCCCACAAAGACCGTGCCGGGGTAGGCGGCCAGCATCCGCTCCAGCCCCGGCAGGCCGGGGGCGTCCACCACGCCGTATCCTTCGCCGGGGGCGGGGGAAAAGTGGAAAGTCACCGGCAGGCCCAGCTTCCCCGCGGCGGCGTACACCGCCTGCAGGAAAGGATCGTCCACCGGCAGGTTCAGGATCAGTTCCCCCACGGCCACGGCCCCCTGTTCCCGGCAGGCGGCCAGCCGCGCTTCCACGGTCCGGGGGCTGCCGCGGTGGTCCAGGTTGCAGGCCCAGGCAAAGTGGTCGGGGTCCTGCCGCGCCATGATGCGGCAGGCTTCGTTGCCGCCGCCGGGGATGGTCCCGGCGCTCTCGCCGCTGCTCATCAGCAACGCCTTGCGAATGCCCAGCGCCCGCATGTGGGGCAGCATCTGTGCCGGTGTGGCAGCCGGGACGCCGCCGGCCCGGGCGGCGGGGGCCAGGTGCATATGCACGTCGATCTTTCGGCAGACGGTATTCATGGCGGCCTTCTTTCCGTGCCCGCCCGCGCATGAGAGGCGCGGCCCCGCCAAAAGCAAGGCCGCAGAATCTCCGTTTGAAAGCGGCGGGCGTTTTTCTTTTCATTATACGGCAGGGCGGGCGCAGAAACAAGACGGGCCCGTACACCGGCGCTTTTTCGGAAATGTCAGCGTTTGGTTTGTGTAATATGAAAAGACGCTGCCCGCGGCGGCGCACAGAACGCCCCCTGTTCCCGGGAACAGGGGGCGTTCTGTGCGGTTCAGGCGTTCTGCGCCTTGTAGTTTTCGCCCCAGACGATCATGGCGTCCAGCACCGGCTGCAGGCTGCGCCCCAGGGCGGTCAGGCTGTACTCCACCCGGGGCGGCACCTCGGCGTAGACCTGGCGGTGTACCAGCCCCTGGGCCTCCATCTCCCGCAGCTGGGCGGTCAGCACCTTCTGCGACACATGGCCGATGGACTTTTTCAGTTCCCCGAACCGTTTGGTTCCCGGCATCAGGTCCCGCAGGATCAGCACCTTCCATTTGTCCCCGATCAGCATCAGCGTGGTCTCCACCGGGCAGGCGGGCAGTTCTTTCTGCGCAGGCATGGCGTTTCCTCCTTGTCGTTGCACAATAGTTACTTTTGGGTACCTACAGCACAATAAAGTGCTTACTTTACACTTTGGCGCTACGGCTATACAATAGCATCAGAAACGGCGGCTGTCAACCGCCCGGTAAGGAGGAACCCCGTATGACTGCACAAGACTGCCTGGAAGAACTGCGCCGCATCAGGGACGCGGCCTTCGCCACGGTGGATGAGACCGGCGCGCCGCAGGTGCGTATCATTGATGTGATGCTGGCGGAGGCGGGGGCGCTTTACTTCTGCACCGCCCGCGGCAAGGAATTTTACCGCCAGCTCACCGCCGACGGCCGGGTGGCCGTCACCGCCCTCAACCGGGACTGGCAGATGTTCCGCCTGAGCGGCCGCGCCCGCCGCCTGGAGGGCCAGAAAACCTGGATCGACCGCATCTTCGCGGCCAACCCTTCCATGGAGCAGGTCTACCCCGGCCCCAGCCGCTACGTGCTGGAACCCTTCTGCGTGGACAACGGCGAAGTGGAATATTTCGACCTGGGCCGCCACCCCATCGCGCGGCAGCGCTTCGCCCTGGGGGAAGCCGCCGCGGCCCCCAAGGGGTTTGCCATCACCGCAGGCTGCATCGGCTGCGGCAAGTGCAGCCGGGCCTGCCCCCAGCAGTGCATCCACCCCGGCCGCCCCTATGCCATCGACCAGGCCCACTGCCTGCACTGCGGCCTGTGTTATGAGACCTGCCCCGTGCAGGCCGTCGAACGGAAAGGAGGAGACCGATGACCGAACTGATCCGGCAAATCTGGCGGCTGCTTACCACCCGTTGGGACTTTTTCGCCGGGCTGCTGGCGGAACACCTGCAGATCTCGCTGCTGGCCATCCTCATCGCCGTGGCGGTGGGCGGGCTGGCGGGCGTGCTCATCAGCGAGTACCGGCGCCTGGCCCGGCCCACGCTGGGGGTGGTCAACTTCCTGTACACCATCCCCTCCATCTCGATGCTGGGGTTCCTGATCCCCTTCTCCGGCGTGGGCAACGCCACGGCGGTCATCGCGCTGACGGTCTACGCCCTGCTGCCCATGGTGCGCAACACCTATACCGGCATGACCAACGTGGAACCCGCCGTGCTGGAAGCCGCCCGGGGCATGGGCAGCACCCGGCTGCAGGTGCTGTACAAGGTCAAGCTGCCGCTGGCCCTGCCGGTGGTGCTCTCGGGCGTGCGCAGCATGGCCACGATGACCATTGCGCTGGCCGGCATCGCCTCCTTCATCGGGGCCGGGGGCCTGGGCGTGGCCATCTACCGGGGCGTCACCACCAATAATGCCGCCATGACCATGGCGGGCAGCCTGCTGATCGCGGTGCTGGCGCTGGCCGTGGACCTGCTGCTGGGCTTTGCCGGGCGCCGCATGAAACTGCGCAGCGCCAGGGCCAAACGCGCCAACCGGGTGCTGGCGGCGGCCGCGCTGGCCTGCTGCCTGGTCGCGGGGGCGGCGCTGCTGCCCGCCCGCGGGGCCGATACCCTGCGCATCGCCACCAAGCCCATGACCGAGCAGTACGTGCTGGGCGAGATGCTGGACCTCCTTATCGAGCAGGACACCGGCCTCAACGTGGAACTGACCCAGGGCGTGGGCGGCGGTACCTCCAACATCCAGCCCGCCATGGAGAACGGCGAGTTCGACCTCTACCCCGAGTACACCGGCACCGCCTGGAACATGGTGCTCAAAAACACCGGCCTGTATACCGAGGCCCGGTTCCCCGAACTGCAGCAGGCGTATGAGGACGGCTACGGCATGCAGTGGCTGGGCATGTACGGCTTCAACAACACCTACGGCATGGTGGTGCGGCGGCAGATCGCCGAGCAGTACGGCCTGCGCACCTACTCCGACCTGGCGGCGGTGGCCGGGCAGCTGACCTTCGGCGCGGAATACGACTTCTTCGAGCGGGAGGACGGCTACGACGCCCTGTGCGAGACCTACGGCCTGCACTTCGGCGCCACCATGGACCTGGACATCGGCCTCAAATACCAGGCGCTGGAACAGGAACAGATCGACGTGATGGTGGTGTTCACCACCGACGGCCAGCTTTCCACCGCCGACGCGGTGCTGCTGGAGGACGACAAGCAGTTCTACCCCTCCTACCTCTGCGGCAACGTGGTGCGCGGCGAAGTGCTGGAGGCCCACCCCGAACTGTACGGCGTGTTCGGCAAACTTACCGGGCTGATCACCGACAGCGACATGGCCCGCATGAACTACGCGGTGGAGAACGAGGGCCGGGAACCCCGGGACGTGGCCGCCGAATACCTGCAGGCCCGCGGCCTGCTGCAATAACAGGAGGAAACGAGCATGGAGACAGTCATTGAATTTCGCCGCGTGTGCAAGGCCTACGGCGGAAAGGCGGTGCTGCGGGATCTGAGCCTGACCGTGCAGAAAGGGGAGTTCATCACCATCATCGGCTCCTCGGGCTGCGGCAAGACCACTGCCCTCAAGATGGTCAACGGCCTGCTGGCCCCCGATTCCGGCGCTGTCCTGGTGGAAGGCGAGGACATCCGCAGCAAGGACCAGGACAAACTGCGCCGCAACATCGGCTACGCCATCCAGGGCAGCGTGCTGTTCCCCCACATGACGGTGGAGCAGAACATCGCCTACGTGCCCGGGCTGCTCAACCGGCGCGACCGGCAGAAGACCCGGGCCGCCGTGGATAAGTGGATGGGCATCGTGGGGCTGGACCCCGAACTGAAAAGCCGCTACCCCGCCGAGCTTTCCGGCGGGCAGCAGCAGCGGGTGGGCATCGCCCGGGCGCTGGCGGCTTCGCCCGCCATCCTGCTCATGGACGAACCCTTCGGCGCGGTGGACGGGATCACCCGCGGCCAGCTGCAGAACGAATTGCAGCGCATCCACCGGCAGACCGGCATCACGGTGCTGTTCGTCACTCACGACATCGCCGAAGCCCTCAAGCTGGGCACCCGGGTGCTGGTGCTGGATGCGGGCGGCATCCAGCAGTTTGCCCCGCCGCGGGAACTGCTGCAGCACCCCGCTACCGGTTTCGTCCGCCGCCTGACCGAGCAGCAGCGCCGCACCTGCAGCCTGCCCGACGACCGCCTGGGGGACTGCGCCTACAGCGGCGCCGCCTGCCCCCGGGCTTGAACGGCGGCCCTGTACAACGGCCGCCCCGCGCGGTACAATTGCTATAAATAAAGGAACGGGCGCGCCCGCGCCCCACAGGAGGGAACCGCCATGACACAGGAAGAACGCCTGGACGCGCTGCTGGCCCTGCTTTTGCAGGAACGGCCGGAATACACCGCCCTGCCCCTGCCGGAGTCCCCCGGCGAAAAGCGCCGCCTGTTCCGCAGCCTGGTGAACGTCCGCCCGCCCGAGCCGGTGAGCGAGCGGTTCCTGGCTTTGCAGGACGCGTTTCTGCAGGAGGAGACCCGCCGCAAGGGCGTCACCGGCCTGCGGGACCTTACGCCGGTGGGCCCGGGGCTGTATCTCTGGCAGGGGGACATCACCACCCTGCGGTGCGACGCCATCGTCAACGCGGCCAACAGCCGGTTGCTGGGCTGTTTCGTGCCCTGCCACGGCTGCATCGACAACGCCATCCACACCTTTGCGGGGGTGCAGCTGCGGCTGGACTGCGCAGGGCAGATGCGCCGCCAGGGGCACGGGGAACCCACCGGGCGGGCAAAGATCACAAAAGCCTATAACCTGCCCTGCCGCTATGTGCTGCATACCGTGGGGCCTGTCATCCGGGGGGCGGTCACCGCCCGCGACCGGGCGGCGCTGGCCTCCTGCTACCGCGCCTGCCTGGACCTGGCGGCGGAAAACGGCCTGCGCAGCGTGGCGTTCTGCTGCATTTCCACCGGGGAGTTCCGCTTCCCGCCGCAGCAGGCCGCCGGCGTGGCCCTGGCCGCCGTCCGTACCTGGCGGCAGACCCATTCTTCTTCCATCGAGGTGATCTTCAATGTTTTTAAGGACAGCGACCTCCAGATCTACCGGCGGGCGCTCGGCCTCGGTTAAGGCCCTGCGCAAAGCGCTGGACGAAGCCGACGCCGTGCTGGTCGGCGCGGGGGCGGGGCTTTCGGCCGCGGCGGGCTTTGCCTACGCGGGGCCGCGGTTCACGCGGTATTTCGGGGATTTCATCGCCCGCTACCGGTTTGCCGATATGTATTCCGGCGGGTTCTACCCCTTCGGCACGCTGGAGGAACACTGGGCCTACTGGAGCCGCTATATCTGGATCAACCGCTACGCCGACCCGCCCCGCTCCACCTACCGGGACCTGCTGGCCCTGGTGGAAAAGAAGGACTATTTCGTGCTGACCACCAACGTGGACCACTGCTTCCAGAAAGCCGGGTTCGACAAGGGCCGCCTGTTCTACACCCAGGGGGACTACGGCCTGTGGCAGTGCTCCGCCCCCTGCTGCAGCGAAACCTACGAAAACGAAGCCGCCGTGCGCAGCATGGTGGAGGCCCAGGGCTTTTTCCCGGGGAAAACCGGGCTGGAACTGCCCGCCGGGGGCGCGCCGTCCATGGCCGTCCCGCCGGAACTGGTGCCCTGCTGCCCGCACTGCGGCCGCCCCCTGACGATGAACCTGCGCGCCGACGATACCTTTGTGGAGGACGCGGGCTGGCATCGGGCCGCCGCCCGGTACGAGGACTTCCTGCGCCGTCACCGGCGCGGGCGGGTGCTCTTCCTGGAACTGGGCGTGGGCATGAACACCCCGGTCATCATCAAGTACCCGTTCTGGCGCATGACGGCCCGGAACCCCGCCGCCACCTACGCCTGCGTCAACCTGGGCGGCGCGTTCGCGCCGCCGCAGATCGCCTCCCGCGCGCTCTGCCTGGACGCCGGCATCCACGAGGTCCTCACCGCCCTGGCGCGCCGCGACGCAGGGCAGGGCGGAGTGTAAAAAAAGTAAGGGTGTGTAAAATAGTATTAGTCAAAAGGCGGAAAAACGGGTACGATATGAAAAAAGTATAAAATGTTCCCGAAATCGTAAATTTCCCCGGCGGGCGTTCCGTGGCTATAATAAGGGCAATGAACGGCGGCGCAGGCCGCCCTGATTTTTGAAGAGGTAAAGGAGACAAACCATGAAGAAAGCAACATCTTTGCTGCTGGCCCTGGCCATGACGGGCACCCTGCTGGCCGGCTGCGGCAGCACCGCTTCGTCCTCTGCTGCGGCGGATTCCACCGCCTCCGGCGCCACCTCCGAGGAAGCCGCCGCCACCGGCGAGCAGGTCACCATCAAGCTGGCCAACTGGGATACCAGCACCCAGCCCGCCGTGACCCAGCTGGTGGAGGCATTTGAGGCCGCCAACCCCGACATCAAGGTCGAGATCATCGACGTGCCCTCCGCCGACTACACCACCAAGCTCAGCGTCATGCTCAACGGCGGCAGCGACGTGGACGCCTTCTACATCAAGGACGCCGACACCATGATGGGTCTGGCGCAGAAGGGCCAGCTGGCCGACCTGACCTCTTACATCGAGGCCGACGGCATCGACCTGGCCGACTTCAACGGCCTGGCCGAGAACTTCAGCGTGGACGGCAAGCAGTACGCCATGCCCGCCCGCACCGACTACTACATCATGTTCTACAACAAGGACGTCTTTGACGCCGCCGGCGTGGCCTACCCCTCCAACGACTGGACCTGGGCCGACTTTGAAGAGATCGCGGGCCAGCTGACCTCCGGCGAAGGCGCCAACAAGACCTACGGCGCTTACCTGCACACCTGGCAGGCCTGTGTCGAGAGCTGGGGCGTCCAGGACGGCCAGCACACCATCATGGACTACCAGACCGGCTATGAGTTCTTCAAGCCCTACTACGAGATGGCCCTGCGCATGCAGGACGCCGGTTCCATCCAGGACTACGGCACCCTCAAGACCGGCAACATCCACTACTCCGGCCCCTTCTCCCAGGGCACCGTCGGCATGCTGCCCATCGGCACCTACTACATGTCCACGCTGATGCAGAGCATCGCGAACGGTGAGAGCTCCGTCAACTGGGGCATCGCCACCCTGCCGCACCCCGAAGGCACCGAAGCCGGCTGGACCGTCGGCTCCACCACCCCCATCGCCATCAACGCCGCTTCCGACAAGCAGGACGCCGCCTGGAAGCTGGTCAGCTTCATCACCGGCGAGGAAGGCGCCCAGATCTACGCGGCGAACGCCCAGATCCCCGGCCGCTCCAACGATGAGATCCTCTCCACCATCGGCGCTGTGGAAGGCATGCCCGAGGGCGCTGCCGAGGCGCTGGCCGTCAAGAACATCGCGCTGGACCGCCCCGTCGCCGACAAGGTCAGCGAGGTCAACCAGATGCTGGGCGAAGAGCACGGCCTGATCATGCTGGGCGAACTGAGCGTGGACGAGGGCCTGGCCGAAATGGCTGAGCGCGCCGCCGAGATCGTGGAAGAATAAGCGGCACTTCCCTCTGCCTGAACAGAACACCCGGGGGCGGGCGCGGCGCGCCCGCCCCCTCTTCTTTTGCAGTACGTGCAGCAATGCAGACCGGCAACAATGTTTTCCGAGAGGAGGGACCCACATGCCCCGCACTGCAACCAGGACCGCAGCCAAACGGTCCGGCATGTCGCTCAACACCCGCAACACGCTGGTGGGCATGACTTTTATCCTGCCGAACTTCATCGGCTTCTTCTGCTTCGTCCTGATCCCGGTGGCCTTCTCCTTCGTCCTGAGTTTTATGGAGTGGGACGGCTTTACCGAGATGAAATTCGTCGGCATTGAAAATTTCCTCGATATTTTCGATGACCGCGTGTTCCGCGCCGCCCTGGTGCAGACCGTGATCTTCAGTATCTTCACCGTCGCCTTCAGCATGGTGCTGGCCCTGGCGCTGGCCATTTTGCTGAACAACAAGCTCAAGGGCGTCAACTTCTTCCGCGCCGCCATCTTCTTCCCCTACGTCGCCTCCATCGTGGCGGTGGCCGCGGTGTTCAAGGCCATGTTCATGAAGGACGGCGGCCCCATCAATGAGTTCCTGGGCCTGTTCCTGCCCGACAGCATGCTGCCCGGCTGGCTGGCTTCCACCGACTGGGCGCTGGCGGCCTGCATCATCGTGCAGGTGTGGAAGAACATGGGCTATTTCATGATCATCTACCTGGCCGCCCTGCAGGACATCCCCTACAGCCTGTATGAAGCCGCCAGCATCGACGGCGCCACCAAGTGGCAGCAGTTCAAGTCCATCACGCTGCCCATGCTGACCCCCAGCCACTTCTACGTGCTGATGATGCTGGTCATCAACAGCTTCAAGACCTTCGACCTGATCTTCACGCTGACCGAAGGCGGCCCCGGCACCTCCACCACCATGCTCAGCCAGTACATCTACAACGAATCCTTCATCTCCTGGAACTACGGCGGCGCGTCCGCCGCGGCCATGGTGCTTTTCCTCATCGTAGCCGCCGTCACGCTGCTCCAGTTCCGTGTGGAGAGAAAGTTCAACGACTTTATGTAAGGAGGGAACTTCCATGATCGAAAAGAAGAAAAACCCTCTCAGCGGCACGGTGCTCTATGCGGTGCTGATCCTCATCACCGCCGTCACGCTGCTGCCGCTGCTGTGGATGCTGTCCTCCTCCTTCAAGCTCAGCACCGAGGTCTTTACCGTACCCATCCGCTGGATCCCCGAGACCTTCCACGGGGAGAACTACCTCACCATCTGGCAGAAGATCCCCTTCGGCCTGTTCACCTTCAACAGCGCCAAGCTGACGGTCATCATCACGCTGATCCAGCTGTTCACCTGTTCTTTTGCGGCGTACGGCTTCACCAAATGCAAGTTCCGCGGCCGCGACACCCTGTTCCTCTGCTACGTGGCCACCATCGCCATCCCCTGGCAGAGCTACATGCTGCCCCAGTACTCCATGATGCAGAAGCTGGGCCTGGTCGATACCCACCTGGGCTACATTCTCATGCAGGCGTTCGCGGCCTTCGGCGTGTTCCTGCTGCGGCAGTTCTTCCAGAGCATCCCCAACGACCTGCTGGAAGCCGCCCGCATCGACGGCCTGTCGGAGTACGGCACCTACTTCCGCATCGTGCTGCCGCTGGCCAAGCCTTCGCTGGCGTCGCTGGCCATCCTCAGCTTCGTCACCACCTGGAACGACTTCATGGGCCCCATGATCTACTTCAACAGCGAGGCCAACAAGACCATCCCGCTGGGCATCCGCATGTTCCAGGGCCAGTATTCCAGCGACTGGCAGCTCATCATGGCCGCCAGCGTCATCAGCCTGATCCCCGTCTTTGTGCTGTACCTGTTCTGCCAGCGCTACTTCGTGCAGGGCATCGCCACCAGCGGCATGAAGGGCTGAGAACGTCAAAAGGGGCAACACTCGCCCACTGACACCGCAGTGGCGTGTCGGAGGCCAACCGCCGCGCGAGCGGCGGCTCTTAGGCCGGAGACCGGCTGCGCCTGAGGCTCGTGTTTAACGGGTTGCGGTGCCCGCATCACGCGGCGCGCCCCGCACACAATGATCCCACATTCACTCATACGTTGCCTGCGCCGGGCTGCACCCTCTGCTGGGGCGCGGCCCGGCGTGTTGTTTGCACCGCGCCGCCCGGCGCGCAGGCCATGATCGCAAAAGGAGGTCCCCATGAAACAGCTCACCAACGAAGCCGCCCGCGCCGCCCTGGACGCGGCCTGCGGCATCCTGCACGGCAATCTGGCCGAATTTACCGACAAATTCCAGAGTTCCAACAGCGAACACAACTTCTACCCGCCCAGCGACAATGTGGAGTGGACCACCGGTTTCTGCACCGGCGAATACTGGCTGGCCTGGGAGCACACCCGCGACGACGCCTTCAAAACGGCGGCCCTGCGCCAGGTGGACAGCTTCCTGGACCGCATCGAGCGCAAGATCGACGTGGACCACCACGACATGGGCTTCCTGTACACGCCCTCCTGCGTGGCGGCCTATAAGCTCACCGGCAGCGAGACCGGCCGCAAGGCCGCCCTGCTGGCCGCCGATCAGCTGTGCAGCCGCTTCCGGGAAAAAGGGCAGTTCATCCAGGCCTGGGGCCCCAACAACGCCGCCGACAACTACCGCCTCATCATCGACTGCCTGCTGAACCTGCCGCTGCTCTACTGGGCCAGCGAAGTCACCGGCGACCCGCATTACCGCGACATCGCCGTGGCCCACACCCGGACCAGCGTGCAGAACCTGGTGCGGCCCGACCACTCCACCTACCACACCTTCTTCTTTGACCCCGAGACCGGCGCGCCCCTGCGCGGCGCCACCCGCCAGGGCTACCGGGACGGTTCCGCCTGGGCGCGGGGGCAGGCGTGGGGCGTGTACGGCATGGCGCTGTCCTACCGCTACACCGGCGACGAAGCCTGTATCCGCCTGTTCCGCCAGGTGACCGACTATTTCCTGGAGCATCTGCCCGCCGACGGCGTGCCCTACTGGGACCTGGAATTCACCTCCGGCGACGAACCGCGGGATTCCTCGGCCTCGGCCATCGCGGCCTGCGGCATGCTGGAAATGGCCCCCCATCTGCCCGCGGAGGAAGCCGCCCGCTACACCGCCGAGGCCCGCCGCCTGGCCGCCGCCCTGGTGGACACCTGCGCCGTCACCGACCCGGCGGTGTCCAACGGGCTGCTGCTCCACGGCGTGTACGCCCGCTGCTCGCCCTACAACCCCATCCCCCGGGACCGCGGCGTGGACGAGTGCAACACCTGGGGCGACTACTTCTACATGGAACTGCTCACCCGGCTGACCAGCGACTGGCACCCCTACTGGTAATGCGCGCTGCGCGTCAAAAGGGGCAACACTCGCGCACGGCGGACCTGTGCCGCCGGCGGCAAATTTGAAAACGCCCACAGAAGGAGGGCAGGTACAATGAACAAAAACTTCTGGTGCGCCGACCCGGCGGCCGCCGCGGCGGCCCTGCGGGCGCAGTATCCCCGGGCGGCGGAACGGGCCTGCGCGATCGCGGACGACGTCTGCGCCAACCGCTTCCTCTTCCGGGACCACTGGGAGATGGAGCGCACCAACGTGCCGGTGCAGTTCGGCCCCGAAGAAAAGGACATCGACTGGGCGCTGATCCCGGCGGGCGACCCCGAGTGGATCTACGCCATGAACCGCCATACCAGCTTCGTCAACCTGGCACGGGCCTGGCTGCTCACCGGCGACGAACGCTACGCGCAGAAATACGCCCGCCTGATCGAGGACTGGATCGACCGCGTGCCCCTGACCGAAGCAAGCAAAAAGGACACCTGGCGCAGCCTGGAAGCGGGCCTGCGGTGCGAAAACTGGCTGCGCGCGCTGGAACTGCTGGCGGGCAGCGGCGTGCCCGGCGCGGCGCTGCGGCAGAAGATCGAAACCTGCCTGCGCCAGCACGGCGGCTACCTGGCTGCGGCCAGCAACACCTTCCACCGCCTTTCCAACTGGGGCGTGCTGCAGGACCACGGCCTGTTTTTGCTGGGCGTGTACTTTGACCGGGCGGACTGGCGGCAGCTGGCCCTCAGCCGCCTGGACGAGAACCTGCACCACGCGGTGTTCGGGGACGGCTCCCAGTGGGAGCAGAGCCCCATGTACCACTGCGAGGTGCTGCACAACGCCCTGGACGTGGTGCTGGTAGGCCGCAAGGCCGGCGTCCCGCTGCCCGCGCCCTTCACCGATGCCGTCCACCGCATGTGCAGGGCCCTGGCCGCCTGGGTCAAGCCCGACGGCCGCCTGCCCATGCAGTCGGACTCCGACGATATGGACGCCCGCGACCTGCTGGCGGCCGGGGCGCTGCTCTTTGAGGACGGCGCGCTGCGGGCCCTGGCGGGGGACGCCCTGCTGCCGGAAAACCTCTGGGACTTCGGCCCCGAAGCCGCCGCCCGCTACGCGGCGCTGCCCGCCGGCCCCGCCGCGCGCGGCTCCGCCGCATTGCCCGACAGCGGCAACTACATGCTGCGGGGCGCGCAGGGGGCCTGGGCCCACATGCACTGCGGCTGCCTGGGCTCCGGCCACGGCCACGCCGACCTGCTGCACCTGGACGCGGGCGTCGCCGGGGAGGATGTGCTCATTGATTCGGGGCGCTACACCTATGTGGACTCCGAGATCCGCCGTAAACTCAAACTGCCCGCCGCCCACAACACCACCCGCGTGGACGGGCAGGACTTCAGCGAATGTGTGGACAGCTGGGGCTACAGCCGCCTGGCCGTGCCCCTGAAAGGCGAATACCGCTTTACGCCGGAGGCCGACTATGTGTCGGGCCTGCACCTGGGCTACCTGGACCGGGGCGCGGTCGTGGGCCGCAAGGTGGTCTTTCTGAAGGAGCAGGGGCTGGCGGTGATCTTCGACCAGCTCTATGCTGCCGGGGAACACCTGTTTGAACAGCGCTTCCACTTCGCCCCCGGGACCCTCGCCCCCGCCGGGGACGGCGCGTGCTGGCAGGGCCGCAGGGCCGCCGCCCGCCTGCTCTGCCTGGGGGACGGGCTGGAACAGGCGTGGAGCCGGGAGCCCTTTTCCCGGGAATACAACCGGCTGGAGGAGGGCGCCGTGCTGACCTGCCGCCGCCGCACCGGCGGCTTCAACTGGTTCGTGACGGTGCTCTCGCTGGACGGCGACGGCCGCCCCCACCCGCTCACGGCGGAACTGCTGCCGGTCACCCGCCTGCGCCGGGGCGACACCCTGCCCGACGCCATGGCCCAGGCCGTGCGCATCGTCAAGGACGGGCGGCAGACCGTGGTGGTCGCCTGCCACGGCGAGGTCATCAGCGAGGTGGATCTGCTGGCGGCGGGCGGCTGCGAAGGCTACGGCAAGCTGCTGGTATTCACCGGCGGCTGCAAGCGCGGGCTTTGCCTGGCGTGGTAAAACGGGCGCAAAAGGCCGCCGCCCGCGGCGCGTGCCTGCGGGCGGCGGCTGGTCGGGGCGGCGCGGCGGCCTGCGTCATTCCCTGCCGCCGCGCTGCTGCTTCTGGTATTCGCTGGGGGTCATGCCGGTGTAGCGCTTGAACACCCGCGTGAAATAGTAGGCGTTCTCGAACCCCAGCATGTAGCTGATCTCATAGATGCGGTACCGGCCCTCCCGGATCAGTTCCTGGGCGCGGCGGGTCTTGACCTCGTTGATGTAATCCACGAAGTTCTGGTTGTACTCCTTCTTGAACAGCGCCGAGAGATACCCCGGCGAGATGCAGACGTAGTCCGCCACATCCTGCAGCATGATGTGCTTGTCCACGTTGTCCTGCACGTAGCGGCAGGCTTTTTCCACCAGCGGGGAGCGGCTGTGCCCGCTCTGCGCCAGCTGTTCGCCCAGCTCGTTTTTGGCCGTCTGCAGCCATTGCAGCACCTGTTCCCGCGTCGCCAGCCGTTCGATGGGCGGCCAGGAACGGCCGAATTCTTCGCCCAGGCGGGCGGCCAGCGCGCTGCGGATCTCGCCGCAGAGCCACAGCGCCTGGCTTTTCTGGTGGGGCACCGTGCGCACGCGGTCAATGGCCCGGTCCAGCAGCACGGCGCAGGCCGAGGCGTTCTTGCTGCGCACCTCGGCGTCCAGGCGGTCGGCGATGCCGGCCAGCGAAAGCCGTCCCCACTCCACGGCGGGCAGTTCGCTGTAGAACATCTTCGTCTCGCTGCCGGTCAGGTAGTAGTGGTCCCGCAGGGCGAACACCTCGGCGCGGCACTCGTCCAGTTCGCCGCCGCTGGCAAACCGGCGGGTGCCCAGCACGCAGGGCCGTGCCTGGGTGATGGTGGCGCTGGCGGCGGTCAGCTTGTCGGCGTAGGTGCGCAGGCGGCCCTCCCAGCCGTCTTGCGGCAGGTCCCAGCACAGCAGGAACAGCGCCTCGCTCTGGGCGGGCGCGTCGGGGGTCAGCAGCACAAAGGCGGGGAACAGGTTCCCGGCCAGTTTTTCGCACAGTTCCCGCTGCCAGTTGAACAGCCGCGCCCGCTCATTGTCGGCAAAGCCCGCGTACCCCGCTATGCCGTCGAAGCGGATGGGGATATAGGCGGCCGCGTAGCCGTTGAGCACGCCGTTGCCCTGCAGGACCTCCGCCGCCGAAGCGCAGGACGCGCCGGGCGGCGTCAGGATCACCGAGAGGAAGGCGTTTTCCAGCAGGGACTGGCGGTTGCTCTCCAGGTAATTTTCCACCGCGCTGGCCTGGGCCAGACGGCGGCGGCTGTCGCGCTCGGCCTTGGCGCGGGCCAGGCTGGCTTCCAGCGTGGCTTCGTCCAGGTCGCTTTTCAGCAGGTAATCCACCGACCGGTAGCGCAGGGAATTGCGCGCCAGCTGGAAATCCTGGTGGTTGGTCAGCATGATAAAGACGGTCTCGGGCGTTTCCTCGGCGGCGCGATGCAAAAGCTCGATGCCCGAAAGCACCGGCATGGCAATATCGCAGATCACAATGTCGGGCTGCAGGGCGCGCAGCGCCTCCAGCGCCTGTTGGCCGTTGCCCGCCGTAGCGGCGATCTGGCAGTCGTTTTTCTGCCAGTCGATCATAAACTTGATGCCCGCCAGGATCAGCGGTTCATCGTCCACCAGCAATACTTGATACACAACTCACACCTCCTTGGGCAGATGCACCGTCACGCGGGTGTATTTGCCGGGCTCGCTCTCCACCTTCAGGCCGTACTGCCGCCCGTAGATCAGCTGCAGCCGCTTGTGTACGTTGGCGATGCCGATGCCGTTCATCGACGAGCCGCTGCGCTTGCGCTCGGTGGTCAGGATGCCGGCCAGCCGTTCGGGTTCGATGCCCGCGCCGTCGTCCTCCACGCAGAGGTAGAGGTCGCCGCCCTCCGCGCGGCCGGTCAGCGTGATGGTGCCGCATTCGCCGGTGGGTTCAATGCCGTGGAAGATGGCGTTTTCCACCAGCGGCTGCAGCGTCAGCTTGACGATGCGGCAATCGTAGAGTTCCTCCGGCACCCGGTTCTCAAAGGTGAAGGTCTCCAGGTACCGCACCGACTGGATGGCGATGTAGTCGTTCAGCAGGCCCAGTTCTTCCCGCAGGGGGATCTTGTCCTGGGTGCCTTTGGCGATGTTTTTCAGCAGGTTGGACAGGCTGCGGGTGATGTTGGCGATGCCGGGGTTTTTCTGGATCACGGCCATCCAGCGGATGGAATCCAGCGTGTTGTACAGGAAATGGGGGTTCACCTGGCTCTGCAGCAGGTCGATCTCGATGTTGCGCCGCTGGTTGTACATGGCCTCGGTCTCCCGCAGCAGATGCTGGATGCTCATGGACATCTCGTTGACCGTGCGGCCGATCTGCCCCAGTTCGTCCTGGGGCTTCTCGATGGCCGGGTCAAAGGAAAAGTCGTTGGCGGCGATGCGCCGCAGCCGGTCGTTCAGGCGGCTGATGGGGCGGGAAAAATAAGCCGAGAACAGGACCGACAGGCAGAGCGCCAGCAGCAGGCTCAGCGCCACCACCGCGATGACGGTGTACAGGATGTGGATGCCCTCCTGGTCGAGTTCGGTCTGCAGCACGCAGTGGTACAGCCGCAGCCCGCCCATGGAAAGCGGCTCGCTGCGCACTTCGTAGAGCCGGCCGCCGATCATGCAGTCGCCGTCGGTCAGTTCCCCGGCGGTAAAATCGTCCGATACCTCCGCAGGGCGGGCCGTCACCAACTCGCCGGAAGCCTCCGCCACGAACAGGGGGTTCAGTTCGGTGTAGGGCTCCAGCGCCCGGTCGAGCAGTTCCAGGTTCAGTTCCACGTACAGGTACCCCTGGCCCGGGCGGCTCCCCAGCCCCTGGATCGGGCGGATCATGGCCAGCGCCCGCGCGCTGCTGTGGATGGAATCCACGACCCCCATCTGGCGGTCGGCGCCGCGTTCCACGGCCTGACGGTACAGCGGCTGGGCCAGGATGGCCTCATAGTCGTGCAGTTCGCCGAAGGTCTGCGCCGTGGCGGACACGATGAGCCCCTCGTCGTTGACGACGCTGAGGACGTCGATATAATTCTGCACCGGGGAGGTGGCCAGGTAGGCGTCAAGGCGTTCCTGCGCGTCGATGGCCTCCGCCTTGGAGGCGTTCAGCGAGCGGGAAACGGTGCTGTCGCTGGCGCACAGCACGGCCAGATCGTTCAGGTCGGTGAGGTAGGTGTTCAGCTGGCTCTGCAGCGTGGACAGATAGATCTCGTCGATATGGGCGGCGCGCTGGTTGATGATGTCGTTCAGGTAGCCGTACAGCGACAGGTTGCCCGCCAGGCTGACCACCGCCGTGCACAGCACGGACAGCACGATCAGGCGGAACCGCAGGGTGTGGGTAAAACGCAAAGGGGCGCGACCTCCTTCCCAAAAAAGCGTTTGCCGCGCGTCGGCGGCCGGGGCGCTTCCTCCCCCGGGGGAGGAAGGACGGGGCATGCCCCGTCCTTCCTGGCTCCTGGCGTGCGGGCGGGACGGCGCGCCGCCGCGCCCCGCGCCTTTTCCATACAGATACCTTTATTATGGTGCGCCCGGGGCCGTTTGTCAACCGCAGGCCGGGACGGCCGCACCGCGCCCGCAGGGCGTGATAGGAAAAAACAGCAAAAGGACCGAAAGGAGAAATACCATGAATGCAATGACTTTGAAGATCGTCAACGCCGAAGGCGCGGTGCTGCAGAGCTGCACCGGCCCCGGCACGCTGCGCCTGGTCTACCGCGAGGCCTACCGGCCGGGGGACTGCCTGGTGCTGGACGTCGGGGCGCCGGGGCGCTTTGCCGTCGTACAGTGGGAGGATACCATGCCCCCGGCCCTGCTCTACGCCGCACAGCGGGAACTGCGCTTCCGCGTCCCCTTCGGGGAGCAGGCCACGGTCTACAGCCCCAAGTCCTTCACCGGGGCCTGCCAGGTGCTGCGCGCCCGCCCCGCGCGGCCCGAGGAGGTCGCCGCACGGCGCAACCTGGCCTTCAACCCTTATGACCAGCACGAAAACGAGGGCGCCTGCCCCCATGCGGCCGCCAATGTGGAGACCCGGGGCGAAGCGGTCTTTGCCGCCCGCAACGCCATCGACGGCGTGTATGAGAACGCGGGCCACGGCGTCTGGCCGTTCCAGAGCTGGGGCATCAACCGGGACCCCGAGGCGGCGCTGACGCTTTCCTTCGGCCGCCCGGTCACGGTGGACGAACTGCGCCTGACCCTGCGGGCGGACTTCCCCCACGACAGCTGGTGGACCGCCGCCACCGTCTGCTTCAGCGACGGCAGCCGCGAGGTGCTGCCCCTGCAAAAAAGCGGCGAACCCCAGGCCTTTGCCATCGCCCCGCGCACCGTCACCGGCCTGGTGCTCTGCGAACTGAAAAAGGCCGATGACCCCAGCCCCTTCCCGGCCCTGAGCCAGATCGAAGCCTGGGGCACCGAAGCCCGCTGACCGCCGCGCAGCATCCGCGGCCCCTGGAAGGATACACAGAACGCGCGCCCCGGAGGGAACCCTCCGGGGCGCGCTGCGGTTTCTGCAAGATCCGGCAGATGCGGGCCAAAACGGCACAAAAATGCCGCGGTCTCAGAAAAACTGGATCGGGGAAGCCAAGTTGCGCAGCAGCGCGACGGCGCTCCATCCGGCGATGGCGCTGGTGGTGGACGGAGGCTGGATCAGCGGCTGACGTTTTTCCGTATTTCTCTTTTTACGATATTCCGTACCGGCTGACCGAGAAAGCGCCCGGCACAGACGTTTCCCGTCTGCGCCGGGCGCTTTTGTGCGGTTTTTGCGTTTCGCGGTTTTTTCCGGCGTTGGCGGGCCATACTATTCCCTGACCGGGGCATCTGTGACCGCGCCCCGGCGTTTTCTGTGGGATGCAAGGAGGGAACCCATGCCGATGAACCCTTTTGAACAGAAGCCCCGGCCGCTGGAGGCGGGCTTCATGAACTGGAAGGACCTGGCCGCCAAACCTTACCACAAGCGGGAGACCGACCCCTACACCCGGGTGCGGGCGATTTTGCTGAACGGCGCCGAGTTCGAGGCCGTCTGGTTCAGCCACCAGTTCCACCGCCACTGCCCCGACAACGACCTGCGCCGGGAACTGGCCCTGCTGCGGCGGCAGGAACAGCAGCAGCAAAAACAGATCGCCGCCCTGAAACCCCTGGACGAGACGGTGCTGGAACACACCATCGGGTACGAGCAGCTGGCTGTGGACCTGACCGCCTGCATGGCCCAGTGCGAACCCGACGGGTATGTGAAGCAGGCGCTGGATTTTGCGCTGCTGGAGGACTTCGACCACCTGTACCGCTATGCCGACCTGCTGGAGATGGACGAGGGCGTCCACGCCGAGGACCTGGTGGGCCGCTACACCGAGATCATGCCCGCCCGGCCCACCATCGCCCACCACCGCTGGCCTGCGGACTCGGTCAAGGTGCCGATCCGGGGCAAAAAGGCGGCGCTGGTGACCAAGCTGCATGTGAACATCATCACGGCGGCCGAGCAGCAGACCATGAACTATTATATGAACCTGGGCAATTTCTACCCCACCGACCGGGGCCGCAGGCTGTACACCGAGATCGGCATGGTGGAAGAGCAGCATGTGACCCACTACGGCAGCCTGCTGGATGTGAAGTGCAGCTGGCTGGAAAACCTGCTGATGCACGAATACACCGAGTGCTACCTGTACTACAGCGCCTTTGAGACCGAGACCTGCCCCGCAGCCAAAAAGATCTGGGAGCTGCATCTGGAACAGGAGATCGCCCACCTGCACCACGCGGCCCGGCTGCTGGAAAAGTACGAGGGCAAGCAGTGGCAGCAGGTGATCCCCGACGGCACCTTCCCCGACGTGCTGGCGCTGGGGCCCAACATCGAGTATATCCGCGGCGTGCTGGCGGACACCGTGACCCTGACCGCCCAGGGCGAGGGCTACGCCCCGGTGGCCGACCTGGACCCCAACGCGGACTTTTTCCGCTACCAGGAACTGGTCAACGGCCCGGCGTCCGGGGTGGCCAGCCACCGGGTGATCCAGGACGCCATCGCCGAAAACGGCCGGGACTACCGTTTCGAGACGGCGGAACACCCCATCCCGGCCCTGCGCTGCCGCACGAAGGACAACACCACCCTGGGCCGCAAGGTTTGAGGGAACGCGCGAAATTTGCATCCCCTGTCAGGGGAAAACAAGGCCCCGCCGGGCCGGAGAAGCGATGTCTCCGGCCCGGCGGGGCCGTTTTCGGGTTTTCCGGCGGGCGCGGGCCGGGCCGAAACAAAAACGGAATACCAAAAACACGCCGTCCGGCCAGGGAAACACCTGGAGCAGGGCGGCGCGTTGCGGTACGATAGAAAAGGACCCGGTGAAAGAAAGGAGGAAAGAGCTATCGCAAAAACGATCTACGGCTATATCCGCGTCAGCTGTAAGGACCAGAACGAGGACCGGCAGCGCATCGCCCTGGGGGAAGTGCCGGTGCCGGAAAAGAACATCTACATAGACAAGCGTTCGGGCAAGGATTTCGACCGGCCCCAGTACCGCAAACTGCTGCGCAGGCTGCGGCCCAACGACCTGCTCTACATCAAGAGCATCGACCGCCTGGGGCGCAATTATCGAGAGATCCTGGAACAGTGGCGGCTCCTCACCCGGGAAAAGCAGGTGGACATCGCGGTGCTGGATATGCCGCTGCTGGACACCCGCCGCGGCAAGGACCTGATGGGGACCTTCCTGGCCGATGTGGTGCTGCAGGTGCTGTCCTTTGTGGCGGAGAACGAGCGCGCCAACATCCGCCAGCGCCAGGCCGAAGGCATCGCCGCGGCCAAGGCCCGGGGCGTCCGATTCGGGCGGCCACCCAGGCCGCTGCCGGAAAATTTCACGGCGGTCTATCTCTGCTGGAAAACCGGCCAGATCACCGGCACAGCGGCGGCCGCCGCCTGCGGCATGCCGCTGGCGACCTTCCGCTACCGGGCCGAACTTTACGAAAAGACCCTGTTATTGTGACCGGGCCTGTTACAGAAAGGTGTACTTTCCTGTAACAGGCCCGGTGAATCAATATGGGAAAAGTATAGCACACCTGTACGGGAAAAGCTATAGGTCCCCCGCAAAAATCAGAATTTTCCGCCCCGCGGAAAACCCGTTTCCCCATTTACAAAAAAGTACACGTTTTCAATTCGACAAGGGAGAAAATCAAATGAAAAAAGTTATGGCAGGAATCATGGCATTGGCAATGGCAGCCGCGTTGGCGGGCTGCGGAGGAAACGACGCGGCCTCTGATGTGGCGGAGGAAACATCATCGTCTGAACCGTCTTCTGCCCCTGCGTCAGAGGATACGGCATCTTCTGCGGCAGATACGGGAGAACCGGCTTCTGTGGAGGCGCTGGAAGCCACGATTGAACAGGATGTGGAAAACAGCATCGCAGCGATGAAAGCAGAGTACGAAGGCCTTGTGGCGGACATCACGACATACGACCAGTACCGGGAAAACGCAGAACGGGTAAAAGCATTTTACGATAAGGTGTTCACGGACACGGAAGCGCTGTGCATCCGTATGTGCGAATACAGCATCGCCTATGCGGAAGCCGTCGTTGGGGCGGACGCTTCCTCTGAAGAAAAGTACGGCGCGCTGGACGGTCTGTATGACTGTTTGTATGACGATGCCGGGGAGGAAATTTACGACGAAACATACAGCGGTTTTATGGAGGACCTGTACGACGATTTTTACGGCGGCGTACTGGAAGACGCCTATGAGGAAGAACCCTATGCAGAATGGTCTGACACGCGCACACAGGAATATGAATGGTGGTCTGATACAAGGTCGGACATTTATGATGTATGGTCGGATTGCAGATCCGATATTTACGGCTTTTGGAGCGATGTGAAGAGCGAATTGTGGGGAGATGACGAGGAAAAAGTGCAGGAAGAGATCGATGACTTCCGCGAAGACGTGGAAAAACTCAAGAGCGAGGTTTCCCGGGGAGCGGAGCCGTCATCTGCCCCTGCACAGGCGGTCTCTCAGACACAGGCCGAACCGACGCCCACCCCCGCGGCCTCGGACGGCGCCGCGGCAGACAGCACTGCGGCCACGGGCATCCGCCCGGAATTCCAACAGGCCATGGACAGCTATGAAGCGTTCATGGACGAATACTGCGCCTTTATGGAAAAGTACAGTGCTTCGGACGGCAGCGACCTGACGCTGCTGGCGGATTACGCCGACTACATGAGCCGGTATGCCGACATGATGGAGGACTTTGAAGCCTGGGACAGTGAAGAAATGACCACGGAAGAGACCCTTTACTATATTGAAGTACAGACGCGCATCAACCAGAAGCTGCTGGAAGCCGCCGCCTGAATCCCCGCCCGCACTCCCTGTGACCGAACGGCCCCGGGCCGGAGCAACGCTCCGGCCCGGGGTTGGCTATGTTTCGTGTCGCTTAGAAAAACTGGATCGGGGAAGCCAAGTTGCGCAGCAGCGCGACGGCGCTCCATCCGGCGATGGCGCTGGTGTCCGAGCAGACGTCCACCACCGCCCGGACGCCGCCGGCCTCGGCGGTGATACGGTGGTCGTCGCCGCGCCAGCCGGGAACCGCGTGCAGGGTCACGCCGGTGGCTTCGGGGCCGGCGGTGGCCAGGGCGGCGGCGACCGCCACATTGACCCGCCGCGGGAACACCTCGATGGCCTCCCGCGCGTTGCCGGCAAAGACCGTCGTCTTTTCGCTGCCTTCCAGCAGGCGCTCCGACCACACCGGCGTGCCGCGGAACCCTTCGGCGCCGGTATCGGTCTCGATGCCCGCCGTTTCGGCCAGACGCAGGGCCTGCGCCATCAGCGTCACGGTCTGCAGCACGTCAAAGCCGCCGATGGCCCCGCTGGCCAGGTGCACGCGCGCGCCGCCCTCCCGCGCAGCCTGCTGCACGCGGTCATAAAAAGAGGCGTCGGCGAAAGCGCCGATCGAAAGCAGCACCAGGTTCACGCCGCGCTGCAGCGCCGGGCAGGCGTAGTCCCGCACCGCCTGTACCGAGGCGGCTTCCACCAGGTAGGCGGGGCCCAGCGCCAGCAGTTCGTCCAGCCCGGTGCAGGCGCGGCAGCCCATGGCGGCGGCCAGTTCCCCGGCGGATGCGGGGCTGCCGCCCAGCACGCCGGCCAGTTCATAGTCCGGCAGCAGGCCGTCTTTCCACGCCTGGGCCACGATGCGCCCCAGGAAGCCGCAGCCGATGATCCCGAATTTCGTTTTCATAGGGCTCTCCTTCCGGCCCGTCACAGGGACAGGTAGCGCCAGGTGTTGTAGAAGCTGATGAGGATGATGACGCCCATCAGCACCAGGAACAGCTTGTCCACGGCGCGGCTGTCGATGTGTTTGTTGATGGCGCGCCCTGCGATGCCGCCGCCGATGCCGCCCGCCACCATCAGCAGCAGCACGGGCACCGTGAACTCCGGCACGCTGCCGGTGATCAGGGTGGTCAGCAGGCTGGCGATCTGGCTGAAGAGGATGATGTACAGGCTGTTCTGGGCCGCGGTCTTGGTGTCCATGCTGAAGAAGAAGAAAAGCACCACCAGGTTGATGGGCCCGCCGCCGATGCCCAGGAAGCTGGACATGATGCCCAGCAGCAGGCCGATGACGACGCAGAACACCGGGTTCTGGATGTGCAGGCCGTGGATGCGGGCTTTGAACAGGGTGTAGACGAAGGTGCCGATGGTGATGATGGCCAGGCAGATGGACTGCACGGCGCCCACGGTGTCCGGGTTGGGGAACAGGCCCGCGATGCCCTCAAACATCTGCTTGCCCACCACGCCGCCGATGGCGGCGCCCAGGGCCAGCGGGGTGGCGGTGCGGAAGTCCACGCTGGTGTCTTTGGCAAGGATGCTGCGCCCCACGGTGTAGCAGCTCATGGACAGCACCGTGCAGCCGGACAAAAAGCTGATGGTGGCCACGGCGGCCAGGCCCAGCATGTCCAGCACCGGCTTGATGATGACGCCGCCGCCGATGCCGCAGATGGCCCCGGCGATGGAGGCAAAGAAACTGACGCAGAGATACAAAATAGATTCCATGATGATAAAGACCCTTCCTCTCCCGCGCCTGGGACACAGGCGCGCCTGTTCTGTAAGCGGGACCGCCCCGGAAACGGCAAATGGCTCCCCCTCGCCGTCCGGCCGCCCGGAACCGCGGGAGAGATCTTTGTCTAAGTTTTATCATAGCAGATTTGACGGCGGAACGCAACGTCTGCGCGCCTGCCGGACGCAGAAAAGGCCGCTGCTTCCGGCAGCGGCCTTTTCTGTCCTGCCGCCCGGTCCCGGGGGCAGACTGCATTTGTAAAGGGAATCCGAAACCAGCGGGGAGAACCGCCGGTCAGGGAAAGCGAAATTCAGCGGGCGGCGGCGTGCCATTGCGCCAGCACCGGCACGGCGTCGCGCAGGGTGGGCACGCAGGCGTCCCACAACCCTTCCGCCCGGGGCGGGGCGGGGGTCAGGTCCGGCACCACGATGGCTTTGCAGCCGGCGGCCCGGGCGGCCTTCAGGCCGTTGGGGCTGTCCTCCAGCACCACGCAGGCGGCGGGGGCGGCCCCGATGGCCGCCGCAGCGGCCAGGAACACGTCGGGCGCGGGTTTGGGGCGGCGCACTTCGGGGCCGAACACGGCGGCCGCAAAGCGGTCCGCCACCCCGGCTGCCTCCAGGTAGGCAAGGGCGGTCTCCCGCCGGGTGGAGGTGGCCAGCACGGCGGGGATGCCCTGCGCGCCCAGCCAGTCCAGCAGTTCGTACAGGCCCGGCTTGACGGGCAGCCCTTCCCGGCGGATGACCTCGTCCGCATAGCGCAGGCGCAGCGCGTGCGCTTCGTCGTAGTGCGCCCCGGGGATGGCGGCGTTGAACAGCGCCCGGCAGGCGTCGGTGCCGGTGCCCCGCATGGCGGCGATGACCGTCCCGGGGATGGCGATGCCCAGCTGCCGCGCCGCGGCCAGCCAGCCGTCGCGGCCGATGCGTTCGGTGTCGAACATCAGGCCGTCCATGTCGAACAGCGCGCCCTGCAGCATCTTACATCTCCAGCACGGACTGCCAGACTTCCTCGATGACCGGCACGCCCAGTTCCTTGTTCTCGCGGATGTTCTTCAGTTCGGGCTCGCCCGGGTAGAGCACTTCGCCGCCCTCGGTGGCGGGCTCGCTGCTCTTCACGTCGGCCAGGATGGCGTCCACGATGGCGTCGGTCTGCTCGGGGGTGTTGAAACGGTTGGGGTCGATGGCGATCATGATCTGGGTCAGGCCCACTTCATCGCCGAAGGTGCCGATCTTCTGCACCGAGTTGCCGTTGGTCAGCACGGTGGCGATCAGGTCCAGCGCAATGGACAGGCCGCTGCCCTTCCAGTAGCCCATGGGCAGCACGCGCCAGGTCTTTTCGATCTCGGCGGGGTCGGTGGTCAGTTCGCCCTTCTCGTTGTAGCCGCCGGGCACCGGCAGCTGCACGCCGCGCAGGCGGCAGTCCTCGATCTTGCCGTAGCTGAACTGGCTCACGGCGCAGTCGATCATGGCGTGCTCGCCGTTGGTGCGGGGCACGGCCATGATCAGCGGGTTGTTGCCGATCTTGCGGTCCTTGCCGCCCCAGGCGGGCATGTTGGGCATGGTGTTGGACCAGCAGATGCCGATGCAGCCCTGGTCGGCGGCCAGCCAGCCGTAGGTGCCGCCGCGCATCCAGTGGTTGTTGTTGCCCAGGGCCACCACGCCCACGCCGTTCTGCTTGGCCAGCTCACAGGCGCGGTCCATGGCGCGCTTGGCGTTCAGCGGGCCGAAGCCGCGGTGGCCGTCCCAGCGCTCGAGGGAGCCGAAGCTCATCTCGCAGGTGGCGCGGGCGTTCGGGTCGATCTCGCCTTTTTCCAGGTAGCTGACCACACGGGGGAAGCGGTTCAGGCCGTGGCTGAACACGCCGGCCAGACTGTTCTGGGCAAAAATGATGGCGGCGTCGCGGGCGTCGGAGGGGGTGAAGCCCTTCTTCTCCAGCACGCGGGCAAATTCGGCTACCATGGTTTCATAGGGGACACGTTTCATCGTTGACAACTCCTTTACATTGCAGTGGGTCGCGGCGCGCCGCCAGACCGCGGGCGGCAGAGGCGGGCCGTCCTGCGATTTGTAAGCGCTTTCTATAATTTGATTATAACAAGCCCGCCGAAAAAGTCAACGGTTTCCAGTGAACTGGCGGATTTTCAGCTTTTTTCACAAAGGGGGCGGCTGGTTTTTCAGCAGATTGCCGCACATTCATTGTAAGGGCTTACAAAAATGCGCGAAAAATGACGCCGCGGCGGGCGCAGCGGCCCCGGCGGCGTGCAGAGACAAGGACGGCGCGGCGCGCTGCCGGCCGTTTCAGCTGGTTTTCCCGGCCACCAGTTCGGGCTGGATGGTCACGGTGGCGGCGGAACCGCCTTTTTCGATGCAGCTCCCCAGCAGCTGTACGCACAGCTGGGCCGCCTGTTCACCCTTGTTGTCCACGGTGGTCAGGACGGGCTCGCACAGGTAGGCGTAGGCCGAGTTGTTGTACCCCGTCACCGCCACCTGCCCCGGCACGGCGACCCCGTCCCGCAGCAGGGCTTTCAGCGCGCCCGCCGCGGTCAGGTCCTCGCCGCAGACGATGGCGTCGCAGGGCAGGTCCCCGGCCAGGATGTCCCGCGCGGCCTGCATGCCGTCCTCCAGCGTGTCATGGGTGCGCACCACCCGGCCCGCGGGGTCCAGGCCGGCGCGCTCCATCGCCTGCAAAAAACCCGCGCACTTGTCCTCGGCGCTGGTCGTGTACTTGTCCTGGATGTAGAACAGATGCCGCCGCCCGCGGCTGACCAGGTGGTCCACGGCCAGCGCCACCCCGGCCCGGTCGTCCACCAGCACCGAACTGGCGCCCGGCAGGTCCAGTTTGCCGTTGGCCAGCACGATGGGCACGCGGCAGAGCAGGCTGCGCATCTCCTCCCCGTGGCAGATCTCGTTAAAGACCGAGCCCACCAGCACGATGCCGTCCACCTGCTTTTTCAGTACGGCGCGCAGGTAGCGCAGCACGGTATCCCGGTCGCCGCCGGTGTTGCACAGCAGCACGTCGTAACCGCGGTGGCTGAACTCCCGCTCAATGGTGTAGGCGGTGTTGGCGTAGTGGGGGAAGCGAATGTCCACCGTCAGGATCGCCACGGTGCGCATGGACTTGCTCACCAGCCCCCGGGCGATGGCGCTGGGGGTGTAGCTGTGCTGGGCCAGCACCTGCTCCACCCGGGCGCGGGTGGCGGGGCTGACGGTGTCTTTGTGGTTCAGAACCCGGGACACCGTGGCGATGGAAACGCCGGCCTCCCGGGCAATGTCGTAGATATTCATGGTCCGCTCCATTCGCAGCAGGCCGGGCGTAGGGGCGCCGTGGGCGCGCTGTAAGAACTTACATCCTTTTCTGTAAGTCTACGCGTTTGGAGGGCGTTTGTCAACCGGGAAATGCCGGAAAACCGCCGCCCGCCGCCGCCGGCAGGCGCTACAAGCCCTTACCGGCCCACCATGATGTCCAGGATCTCGCAGTCGGTGCCGCGCATGCCCTCCCGGGCCAGGCGGCCGACGTTGGCGATGGTGTTCTCGACCCCTTTGGTGACGATGCCGTCCCCGCCGTAGAACTGCAGCCCCTGCTGGAACAGCCGGTAGCCCAGCAGGCCGTTGTTCACGGCGGTGGCGATCTTGGCCGCGCAGGAAGCCTTGGCCCCGTCGCACACCATGCCGGAGAGGATCGCCAGCGCGTTGACGATGGTATGGGCGATGACCTCATAGCCGCCGCCGTCCAGCCAGGCGATGCCGCAGGCGGCCCCCACCCCGGCGCTGGTGGCCCCGCAGAAGGCGGACAGGCGGCCGATGCCGGTTTTCTGGTGGATGGTGATCAGGTCGGACACCAGCAGCGCGCGCAGCAACGCGTCGTGGGGCAGGCCCTTTTCCCGCGCGTAGACGATCACCGGCACCGAGGCGGTCAGCCCCTGGTTGCCGCTGCCCGAAACGATGGCCACCGGCAGTTCGCAGCCGCCCATGCGGGCGTCGCTGCCCGCGGCGGCCGCGGCGGCGGCGCGGGTGTACACATCCCCGGGAGCGGAGCGGAGCAGCGTGCGCCCCACCTGCGCGCCCCAGGGGCGGCGCAGCCCTTCTTCGGCGATGGCCATATTGCAGTCGATCTGCCGCTGCAGCAGTTCGCGCACGTCGTCCAGGTCGGCCCCGGCGGCAAAGTCCAGGATGTCCTCCACCGTCATGGCGGTGCGGTCGGTCTGGGCGGCGGTCTCGGGGCGGGGCGCGGCGGAGGCGGGCAGGGGGCAGGGCGCGCCGTCCCGCTCCAGCACCGTCAGGTTGGTGTGGAGATCCTCGATCACGGCGCGGGCGTCCCCGGCGCTGCTGTGCAGCCGCACTTCAATGTAAAAGACCTTGCCGCTGGTATACGGGCAGACCGTGAAGCGGCAGTTTTGCAGCAGGGCGCGCATCCGGGCGCGGCCTGCATCGTCCAGCCGGGCGATGACCTGCAGCCCGGCGCGTGCGTCCCCGCCGGCCAGCCCGGCGGCTGCGGCGGTCTCCAGCCCGCGGGCCCCGCCGGTGTTGGGCACCACGACGCTTTTCACGTTTTTGATGATGTTGCCGCTCACATGCAGTTCGCAGCTTTGCAGGGCGGCGTCCGGGGGCAGCACGCTGCGGGCGGCGGCTGCGGCGCAGGCCACGGCCGCCGGTTCGGTGCAGCCCATGGCCAGCAGCAGTTCTTCGCGCAGGATCGCCAGGTACATGCCGTAACGGGGGTCGGTCTTGTTCATGGGGCAGGGCTCCTTTTGTGATGGTTCTGCCCCTATCATAGCACATTTGCGCGCGCAGGGGAACCGCAATTGCAAAAGGGGGGCGGCTGTGGTATCATGGGGCCGGATATACAAGGGGGGACGACGCGAATGGCGGAACGCATCCTGATCGTGGAGGACGACGCGGCCCTGGGCGAAGGGCTGCGGCTGACGCTGGAACGGTACGACTGCACGGTGGCGCCCACGCTGGCGGCGGCGCGGCAGGCTTTGGCGGCAGGGGGCTGGGGGCTGATGATCCTGGACCTGAACCTGCCCGACGGCAGCGGGCTGGACCTGCTGCGGGCGGTGCGCCGCGCCGGGGCGCTGCCGGTGCTGATCCTGACGGCCAACGACCTGGAACTGGACCAGGTGCGCGGGCTGGAACTGGGGGCCGACGATTATGTGACCAAGCCTTTCTCGCTGGCGGTGCTGCGGGCGCGGGTGAAGAACCTGCTGCAGCGGCGCGCCGCCCCGCAGCCGGTGTTCCGGCAGGGACCGTTCTTTTTTGACTTTTCCCGCCCGGAGTTCCGGCGGGACGGGCAGGCGGTGGAACTGTCCCGCACCGAGCAGCGGCTGCTGCGGCTTCTGGTGGAAAACCGGGGCCGGGTGCTCACCCGCGCGCAGCTGCTGGACGCCGTGTGGGACGGCGGCGAATTTGTGGAGGAAAACGCCCTCTCGGTCGCCATGGGGCGGCTGCGGAACAAGCTGGCGGGGCTGCCGGTGCGCACGGTCTACGGCGTGGGCTACGTCTGGCAGGCCGGGGAGGACGGGCTGTGATCCCCGCGGCGCTCTGCCTGCTGGGGCTGGCGGCGCTGGGCGCGGGCGGCTGGCTGTTCTGGCAGGCCCGGCGCACGCTGCGCCGCCTGGACGCCATGCTGGCCAGTGCCATCGACGGCGGCTTTGTGGAGGAGGACTACGACGAGAGCGCGCTCTCCTCCCTGGAAAGCCGCATGGCCCGGGTGCTGCACGGCAGCGCCGCCGCCAACCGCGCCCTGGCCGAAGAACAGGCCGCCGTGCAGAGCCTGATCTCGGACATTTCCCACCAGGCGCGCACGCCGATGGCCAACGTGCTGCTCTATGCCTCGCTGCTGGAGGAAAGCGGCCTTACCGAAGCCCAGCGCGCCCGGTTGGCCCCGCTGCAGGCCCAGGCCGGCAAGCTGCATTTTCTGCTGGAAAACCTGCTCCGCGCCTCCCGGCTGGAAACGGGCCTGTTGCAGCTGGCCCCCGCGGAAGGCCCGGTGGACCCGCTGCTGGAACAGGCGGCGGCGCAGGCCGGGGCCGCCGCCCTGCAGAAAGGCGTGGCGCTGGCCGTGCAGCCCTGCGGGGCCGCCGCCTGTTTCGACGCCCGCTGGACCGCCGAAGCCCTCGACAATCTGGTGGACAACGCCGTGAAATACACGCCGTCCGGCGGGCGGGTGACGCTGTCCGCCGCCCTGACCGAGAGTTTCTGCCGGGTGGATGTGGCCGACACCGGCCCCGGCATCCCGGAAAGCGAGCAGGGGGCCGTCTTCAACCGCTTCGCCCGCGGCAGCGCCGCCCGGGGCGTCGAGGGGCTGGGCATCGGGCTGTATCTGGCCCGTCAGATCGCCGCGGGGCAGGGCGGGTACATCCGGGTGCGCAGCGCGCCGGGGCAGGGCAGCGTGTTTTCGCTCTATTTGCCGCGGCGCTCGTCCGCAAAGGGGGCAACAGTCGCATAATCTTTCCAAACTGTTAGATTTTCGAGAGCGCGCTGCAAGATTGATGGTGTATCATGGGTATCGTAGAGGGGGAGCGGCCCCATACGATACCCGTTTTTGTTCTTTCTTTATAAAGAAAGAACCAAAGAAATTTCAATAAAAATCGCATGTACATGCGATTTTGGATAAAAGTTCTTTGCTTACTTTCTTTCAAGAAAGTAAGTCTTTGCTTACTTTCTTACAAGAAAGTAAGTAAACCAAGAAAAGGAGCGATAGCATGACCATCTTACAGACCCGGGCCCTGAAAAAATACTACGGCGGCGGCGATACGCTGGTCAAGGCGCTGGACGGCGTCGACCTGTCGGTGGAGGAAGGTGAATTCGTCGCCATCGTGGGCACGTCCGGCAGCGGCAAAAGCACGCTGCTGCATATGCTGGGCGGGCTGGACCGCCCCACCTTCGGCACCGTCACGGTGGAGGGCAAAAACATCTTTTCGCTGAAAGACGAAGCCCTCACCATCTTCCGCCGCCGCAAGATCGGCTTCGTGTTCCAGGCCTACAATCTGGTGCCGGTGCTCTCGGTGTATGATAATATCGTGCTGCCCATCCAGCTGGACGGCGCCCGGGTGGATAAACGCCATATCAAGGGCATCATCCACGCTTTGGGGCTGGAAGCCAGGCTGAACAGCCTGCCGGGGCAGCTTTCCGGCGGGCAGCAGCAGCGGGTGGCCATCGCCCGGGCGCTGGCCACCAAACCCGCCATCCTGCTGGCCGATGAACCCACCGGCAACCTGGACTCCGCCACCAGCCAGGACGTGCTGAGCCTGATGAAGACCATGAGCCGCACCTTCCGCCAGACCATGGTCATGATCACCCATAACGAGGAGATCGCCCAGCTGGCCGACCGCATCGTCCGCATCGAGGACGGGCGCATCGTCACGCGCTGAAAGGGGGCCCTGCCATGATGAACGTTGCCAACCGCGGCTGCATCCGCCGCCTGAGCCGCAAGGCCCTGGCCGCCGCCCGCACCCGCAATATCGTGGCGGTGCTGGCCATCGCGCTGACCAGTATCCTGTTTACTTCGCTGTTCACCATCGCCGCGGCGCTCAGCGCCAGTACCGAACAGTACAACTTCCGCATCGCCGGGGGCGATGTCCACGCCTCGGTCAAAAACATCACCTGGGAACAGGTGGAGGAACTGCGCGGCGACCCCGAACCCGTCCACGTGGGGGCGCGGCTCTTCCTCGGCTACCCCACCGACCCGCCTTTCAACAAGACCCACGTGGAGGTCAGCTACATGGAGCCGGAGGAAGCGCCCCACTATTTCTGCACCCCCACCACCGGCGCCCTGCCCGCCGAGGGCACCGACGAAGCCGCCTGCGACAAACTGGTGCTGGACCTGCTGGGCGTGGAAGCCCGGATCGGCGCGCAGTTCACGCTGGACTTTTCTATCGACAGCGAGACCGGCCAGCCCACCCGCGTCAGCCGTACCTTCACCCTCAGCGGCTGGTGGGAGCACGACCCCGTCAGCACCGCCAGCCAGGTGCTGGTGCCCCGCTCCGCCGCTGAGGAGATCGCGGCCCTCTCCAACGGGGACCCGGCCACGCCCACCGGCAAATGGACCCTGGGCGTGATGTTCCGGAGCTCCGCCCACATCGCGGACGACCTGGACGCTTTGCTGGAACGCCACGGCATGCAGACCACCGACCCCGCCGCCGGCGGCTATGTGGACAGCGGCGTCAACTGGGGCTACACCGGCGCGCAGATGGCCGGGAGCGGCGACGTCCAGACCGTGGTCATCCTGGCGGCCGTGCTGGTGCTGATCCTCATCACCGGCTATCTGATCATCTATAATGTGTTCCAGATCTCGGTCGCCAACGACATCCGCTTCTACGGCCTGCTCAAGACCATCGGCACCACGGCCCGGCAGCTGCGGCGCATCCTGCTGTACCAGGCGCTGTGGCTCTCGCTGGCGGGCATCCCGCTGGGGCTGGTGCTGGGCTACGCCGCAGGCAACCTGCTGCTGCCTTTCTGCGTGGGGGCCGTCAACCCTGACCTCCGGGTGCTGGTGCGCTTCGAGCCGCGGGCCTTCGCCGCGGCGGCGGCCTTCTCGCTGTTCACGGTGCTGCTCTCCTGCGCGCGGCCGGTGCGGCTGGCCGGGCGGGTCTCCCCCGTGGAAGCCCTGCGCTATACCGAGGCCTCGCCCCGCCGCCTGCGCGCCCAAAAGCGCCGGGCCGCCGGGGGCAAAGGCTTCCTGCCCGCCATGGCCTGGGCCAACCTGGGCCGCAGCCGGGGCCGCACCGCCGTCACCGTCCTCAGCCTGGCGCTGGCCGTGGTGCTGCTGGAACTGACCTGGACCTTCACCTCCGGCTTCGATATGGAAAAATACCTGCGGGACCGGGCCGCGGCGGACTACATCCTCGCGTCGGGGGACTACTTCCAGTCCAACTACCGCTTTGCGGAAAACATCCTGCCCGTGCAGGCCGTAGCCGACGTGCAGGCACAGGGCACGGTCACCGAGGGCGGCCGGGTCTACGGCTCCGTCACCACCATCTGGGACGCCGTGGACGAAAGCTGGTACCGCGAGGCCTGGACCGACGCCTACGCCGCCAACGGCCAGCTGGAACTGCTGGAGGAACAGATCGCCACCCGGCCGCGCAGCGACGACGGCAAGCTCTACACCCCCATTGAACTGTACGGCATGGAGGATTTCCCCCGTTCCCGGCTGACGGTGATCGACGGCGACCTGGCCCCGCTGGCCGACCCGGCGCAGAACGCCATCGCGGCGGTATACACCACCGACGATTACGACAACGTGCAGCCCGGCAGCGCCTGGGCCCAGGTGGGCGATACCGTCACCCTGCGCTATGTACAGGCCACCGAGGCTTATTACACCGACACCGGCGAGACCATCCCCGACGACGCCGACTGGGCCCTGGTGGAAGCCTCCGGGCGGCCCTACTCGATGCGCGCCACCGAGTACCGGGACGTGACCTACACGGTCTGCGCCGCCGTGACGGTGCCCTCCACGCTGTCTTTCCGCTACGTCGGCGGGGACCAGTTCCTGCTGAACGGCGACCGCTTCGTGCAGGATACCGGCACCGCCGCCACCATGTGCTACGCCTTCAACACCACGGAGGAAAGCAACGCCGCCATGGAGGACTACCTGCAAGAATACACGGGCAGCATCGACCCCACGCTGGACTATGAGAGCAAGCAGGGCTATGCCGCCGAGTTCGAGGGCCTGCGGGGCATGTTCACGGTGGTGGGCTGCGCCCTGGCCTTCGTCATCGGGCTGGTGGGGGTGCTCAACTTCCTCAACGCCATCCTCACCGGCATCATCACCCGCCGGCGGGAGTTCGCGGTCCTGCAGGCCGTGGGCATGACGGGCCGCCAGCTCAAAACGATGCTCATGCTGGAAGGGGTGGGCTACACGGCGCTGGCCATCGCGGGCGCGCTGGCGGCGTCGCTCCTCGCCGGGCCGCTGGCCGGTCCCGCGGTGGAAAAACTGTTCTGGTTCTTCACCTACCGTTTCACGGCCGCGCCCCTGCTGGCGCTGCTGCCGGTGTTCCTGCTGCTGGGCTGTGTGGCGCCGCTGGCCAGCTACCGCGCCGCCGCCCGCCAGACCGTGGTCGAGCGCCTGCGCGCCGCCGATTGACCCGCGCCCAGGCGCCCCCGGCGGGGGCGCCTGGGCTGTTCCGGTCCGCCCTTCGCCAAACCCACCAAAACCCGCGCCCGGTTTTTGGCGGTTTTGCGGGTTGACAGCGGAAAAACGGCGGTGTACACTGGTGTGTATACGGGGCCGCATGGCCCGCCGCCACCTACACAACAGGGAGGGATCGCTGTGGATCTTTTGTTGAAAAACGCACAGGTGTACCGTGACCATCATTTTGCCCCCGCGGATCTTCTGATCCGGGACGGCCGCATCGAGGCGGTGGGACCGGGCCTGACCGCCGAAGCCCCGGTGCTGGACGCCGGGGGCAGGCGCTGCGTGCCCGGCTTTCTGGACGTGCACACCCACGGCGCCGACCATGTGGACGCCAACGCCGCCACGCCGGAGGATGTGCGCCGCTGGGCGGCCTTCAACGCCCGCCACGGCACCACCGGCTTTTTGACCAGCATCCTCACCGACACCGAGGAGCAGACCGCCCGGGCCATCGGCAACATCACCCGCGCCATGGACGAAGGCCCCACCGGCGGCGCGGCGGTGCTGGGCATCCATCTGGAAGGGCCCTTCCTCTCGCCCCAGTACAAGGGGGCCATGCCGGAATCCCTGCTGCGCAAAGGCGACGCCGGGTGGGTGCGCCGCTGCCAGCAGCAGGCCGGGGGGCGCATCCGCTACATCACCGTGGCCCCCGAGGTGGAGGGCGTGCCGGAACTCATCCGCGCGCTGCATGACGAGATCCCCATCGCCATCGGCCATTCGGGGGCGGACTATGCCACCGCCCGTCAGGCCATCGCCGACGGCGCGCGGGCCTGCACCCACACCTTCAACGGCATGCGGCTGTTCCACCAGCACGAACCGGCCATCATGGGCGCGGTGCTGGCCAGCCCCGACGTCTACTGCGAGGCCATCTGCGACGGCCGCCACCTGCACCCCGGCACGGTGGAAATGCTGCTGCGCTGCAAGGGGCTGGACCGGGTGGTAGCCATCACCGACAGCATCCAGGCCGCGGGCCTGCCCGACGGCAACTACAAACTGGGCGTCAACGACGTGGTCGTGAAGGACGGCGACGCCCAGCTGGCCAACGGCGGCGGCCGCGCGGGCAGCACCCTGACCATGGACCGCGCCCTGCGCAACCTGACAAAATTCACCAGCTTCACGCTGGAACAGCTGATCCCGCTGCTGACCGAAAACCCCGCCGCCCTGCTGGGCCTGCCCGCCAAGGGCCGCCTGGAACCGGGCTGCGACGGCGACTTCGTCCTGCTGGACGGGGAACTGAACGTGGCCGCCACCGTGGTGGGCGGCAGCGTCGTCTTTGAAGCGGCCGCGCGCTGACGTATTCTGTCCCGAACCATACCGCCCCCGGAGCTTTAGCTCCGGGGGCTTTTGGCTGCCCGGCGTTTCCCCGGGAAAAAGTTGACAGCCCCGCCCGTTGTGCCCTACAATAAGGGCAGAAAACCGCACAGGGGGAGCAGGTATGAACGTTTTCGACATCGTGGGCCCGGTGATGATCGGCCCTTCCAGCAGCCACACGGCGGGGGCGGCGCGCATCGGCGCGGTGGCCCGGGCGCTGCTGGGCAGCCAGCCGGTGGAAGCGCGCATCGAACTGCACGGCAGCTTTGCCCGCACTGGCCGGGGCCACGGCACCGACAAGGCGCTGGTGGGCGGCCTGCTGGGCTTCGCCCCCGACGACACCCGCCTGCGGGACGCGCTGGCCCTGGCCGCACGGCAGGGCATGGCGGTGCGCATTGCCGCCGTGGACCTGCCCGACGCCCACCCCAACACGGCGCGGCTGTATCTGCGGGCCGCCGGGGGCCGCACGCTGGAAGTGCAGGGCTGCAGCGTGGGCGGGGGCAGCATCCGCATCACCGGCATGGACGGCATGGAGGTGCTGCTCACCGGCGAAAGCCCCACCCTCATCGTGGTCCACCGGGACGAGCCGGGGGCCATCGCCGCCGTGACCGAGGCGCTGGCCGGACGGCGGCTGAACATCAGCGGGTTCCGCCTGGACCGCCAGAAGCGGGGCGGCAACGCCGTCATGGTGCTGGAACTGGACGGCGCGGTGGGGCCCGAAGTGACGGGGGCCGTCCGCGCCTTGCCGCAGGTGCTGCACGTCACGCTGCTGCAGCCCGTGTAAGCAACTGCAAAGTGGGAACCGGCCGCGCACGGCGGCGTCCCCGCCGCCGGCGGGGACGATTTTAAAAATCTGTGACACCCTGGAGGGAATACCATGCGACTGGACTACACATCCCTGGCCGCGCTGCTGGCCGCCGCCGAGGCGGCCGGCCAACCCCTGAGCGAACTGGTGCTGGCCCAGCAGGCCGAGGAGATGGAACTGCCCCCTGCGGAAGTCTACGGCCGCATGGCGCGGCGCTACGGCGTGATGGCCGAAAGCGCCGTGCAGGGCTGCGACCCCGGGCTGCGCAGCGCCAGCGGGCTTTCGGGCGGCGGCGCCGCCAAAATGCAGGCCGCCGTGGAAAGCGGGCGCAGCCTGACCGGGCCGGTGCTGGGCGGCGCGCTGACCCGGGCGCTGGCCGTCAGCGAACTGAACGCCGCCATGGGGCGCATCGTGGCCGCGCCCACGGCGGGCAGCTGCGGCATCCTGCCCGCGGCCCTGCTGACGATGGAACAGGAAAAAGGCTGCTCCCGCCGCGCCTGCGTCATGGCGCTGTTCACCGCCAGCGCGGTGGGCATGGTCATTGCCCGCAACGCCAGCCTGGCCGGGGCCCAGGGCGGCTGCCAGGCCGAGTGCGGCAGCGCAGCGGCCATGGCGGCGGCCGCCGTCGTGGAACTGGCCGGGGGCGCCCCGGCCCAGGTGGGGGACGCGGTGGCCATCGCACTCAAGAACGTGCTGGGCCTGGTCTGCGACCCGGTGGCCGGCCTGGTGGAAGTGCCCTGCGTCAAGCGCAATGCCGCCGGTGTGGCCGGGGCTTTCGTGGCCGCCGAACTGGCGCTGGCGGGCGTACCCAGCGCGATCCCGCCGGACGAGGTCATCGCCGCCATGAAAAAGGTGGGCGACGCCATGGCCCCCGCCCTCAAAGAAACCGCCGAGGGCGGCCTGGCCGCCACCCCCACCGCCTGCCGCCTGCGGCGGCAGCTGCTGGGCAGGGACGGCGGCTGGGAGCCCCGCCCCTGAGCGCAACAGGCCAAGACAGCCGCGCCCGGCATTTGCCGGGCGCGGCTGTCTGGCTGTTTACAACTCCAAAATACCGTCGAAGGCGCCGGCCAGCGCGGGGTCCATGTGGTGGGTGATCATCACCACCGTCAGGGCCGGGTCGCGCAGCAGGCGGCTCTCGATGGCATGGGCGTTGGCTGCGTCCTGGGCGCTGGTGGCTTCATCCAGGATGATGAACCGGCATCCCGGGCGGCGGCAAGCTCCGCATGGTATAGAACGGCGGTCTGCCCGCAGGCAGTAAAAAAATATTCTTCAAACTGCTCCGGCTCGGCAAACTGGACAAACTTCTCATTCATCAGATAGTCAAGGGAAACTTCCCGTTCCCACCTCCGGCGCAGCTTCAAAATTATATCTATGGCGGCGTGACGAATGACAACCTTGCAAAAGGCGTTAAAGGTGTACTGGATATGCACTTTGTAGGCTTCATCTTCGGTCATGGAAATTCCCCCTCTCTGATAATAGTGCGGGGCGGCAGCACTCCTTGCTGTCGCCCCTTGATTGCCTACCAGCAAAGGCGGGCGGGGCTGTCAATGGCGGCGCGTATGCGCCGTTCATCTTGACCGCCCGCTGGCTCGGCTGGCTTTGCTATTATTCTTACAAACTACCATGTGTTTTCTTTCTCAAAAGAATATAACTTAAAATGCAAATCGTTAAGAACACTATACCAAAAATTAAAACATGAAATATCCCACTTGGATAGGGAGCAATCCAGCCTTGTTTGAAAATAAGAATTGATAGATAACCAGTTATCATAGAGACCGGCATAAAAGCAATTGCAACGATATTAAGCCAGTCAATATAAAATGGTGCTTTTGCCGCCGACAATAACCTCCCTATAAAGTAGCCAGCAATTCCTACTGCTTGAATAATCATTGACCCCCAAACAGTTTCCATTGTCTGTTCAGCATACCACCCGCCAAAAGCACAAAATAATCCAATGGCAATCAAGGCTGTTGATGAAATATATAATATTCTGCTTATGATTTCCCTGCCTTTTTCGTCTTTGTCTTTTGTTGGTTCAATACCTTTCAGAATATAGTCGGTTGTAACTTCAAAAAAATCGCTCATTATGATTATTTTTTCTAAATCGGGTGTGCTTTGTTCGCTTTCCCATTTAGAAACAGCTTGTCTTGAAACGCCAACCTTATCTGCAAGTTCCTCTTGTGATATTCCTTTTGTTTTCCTTAAATATTGTATTCTGTCTGCCATATTCATTGCAATCTCTCCCTTCTTTGTATGGAATAATCTTAGCAGAATTATCAGTTGCATAACCACCATTCAGACGTGGAAATGCGGCAACTGGCGGTTGCGTGGATGTTTGTAGACGGAAAAAGCAAAAAAATACTCTAATGTAAGCTCTATTTCATCGCTTTTTCTTGTGCTACATTGTACCACAATGAAGTCCGCATTTCTATCAGTCTGGCTCTTGCTTTTTCGGAATAGTAAGGTGACTGTCTATTATCTTATTTATGTTACTTTATGGCACATGAGCATTTACAGGGGGGATGTCAAGAAATTGCGGCTGCCCGCCCGCTC
>NBJMC04201__coassemble_215_pt1 | contig 70004 bp, 68 predicted proteins | sample NBJMC04201__metabat2_high_PE_018 | metagenome-assembled genome bin NBJMC04201 | reverse complement strand
ACCCCCTAACGCCAAAGGGGGTTCATTTGTATCACAATTAGGGTCATTTTCCAAGTGCAACATGGTCGAACCCCATGATTTTAGACGTTGGAACGTCTATATTTTCATCGGGGTTACCATGCAGCAGATCGAGCACCACGCTTTCGAGCGTGGTGCTTTTGTCGTTTACGGGGGAGGATATGTTAAATTGCACAAAAGCGGATTCGTCGGTCAGATAGACGGCATGGATGAAGGTATCGACCAGGAGGTGCTTATAATCACCTGGGGGATATTGTGCCGGACTCTGCGGGCGGCGCTTTTTCTGCGAGGAGAAAACAGCCCTCAATATATTTTGGGGTTGGCAATGTTTTGGAAACGCTGTACGCTATAATAAAAGGCAGAGAACAGGGAGGAGGACGCTATGAACCCGGTACTGATCGTGGAGGATGAAAAAGCTATCGCGGACCTCATCGAAATGACGCTGGAACCCTTCGGCTATGTATGCAGCAAGGCGGGCAGCGGCGAGGAAGCCGCCGACCTGATCGAAAAGCGCGCGTTCGATCTGATCCTGCTGGATGTGATGCTGCCCGGCGTGGACGGATTTGCTCTGATGGATTACATCACACCTACGGGAACGCCGGTGATCTTCCTCACGGCCCGGGCGTCGGTGGAAGACCGGGTGCGCGGCCTGCGCGCCGGGGCGTATGATTACATCGTCAAGCCTTTTGCGGCGGAGGAACTGCTGGCAAGGGTGGACGGCCTGATGCGCCACACCGGGCGGCGCAGGCAGACGATCCGGGTTTTGGGTATCGAGATCCAGCCCGAGAGCCGCACCGTCACCCGGGACGGGGCCGAGATCCGCCTGAAACCCAAGGAGTACGACCTGCTGATGGTGCTGGTCTACAACCGGGGCATCGCCCTGTACCGCGACGTACTGCTGGAACGTGTGTGGGGATTGGACTGCGATGTGATGCCCCGCACACTGGATATCCACATCAGCCGCCTGCGCAAAAAGCTGGGGTGGGGCAGCCAGCTGCGGGCGGTGCCCAAAATCGGCTATCTGCTGGAGGAGGAACCATGAAATTTTCCCAGAAAGTAGCGCTGGCGATCGTGCTGCCGGTCTGCCTGGTGCTTTCGGTGAGCGGGACCTGGTCGGTCCACCGAAGTTTCGTCCGGGAACTGGAGGCGGCGGCGCAGACCCACAGTGAAGCGCAGATGCAGCAGCGTTATACGCTGGAAGCCCTGCTGGCAGGTGCGGAAGACGACAGCATCGGAACGTTCCTTTCGCTGATGCAGCAGTATGAGGCGCAGGAACAGGCCTTGGGCAAGGGCCGGACCTGGTTCTCGATACTGGGGGGAACAGGGGACGGTGCTGTATTCCACGATGCCGTTTGGCATCCCCTATGCCAAACAGCAGGAGGCGGCCGCCGCCAGGGAGCACCAGGTGCTGTATCACACCGACGGGACGGATTCGTACCAGATCCTCTGCACCCGGATGTGGGGTGCGGAGCGTCCGCTTTGGCTGGTCAACGCCTATGACGCCGGGAACCAGTTTGCAGAACGCGACCGTCTGATCCGGCAAGACCTGTTCCGCGTGGGCGGCGTACTGCTGCTGGTGGGTGCGGCGGCCCTGATCGTGGCGCGGCTGCTGACCCAGCCGCTGCGCCAGCTGGAAACGGCGAGCCGGGCGCTGTCCCGCGGGGACCTTACGGCACGGGTACAGATCCGTAGCCGGGACGAACTGGAACACCTGGGCAACACGTTCAATACCATGGCGGAAGCTGTGGAAAACCAGGTGCAGGCTTTGCGGGAGGAGAGCGCCCGGCAGAAACGGTTCGTGGCGGCTTTCAGCCATGAACTGAAAACGCCGATGACGGCCATTCTGGGCTATGCCAATCTGCTGCGCAGCGGGGAACAGGCCCCGGATAAGCGCCACCGCGCGGCCGGGTACATCTACCATGAATCGCAGCGTCTGGAGGAATTGAGCCGGGAACTGCTGCTCCTGTTCGGGCTGGAGCAGGGGGGTGTGGCCCTGCAGGATGTGAAACTGAGCGCAGTCTGGGGCGATGTGCGCCGCAGCTTGCCGGAACTGGAGCCACGGCTGCGGTGGGAGGGAAAAGACGCGGCGGTGCGCGCCGACCGCCCTCTGTTGACGGCGCTGCTGCGCAACCTGATCCTCAACGCGGCCCATGCCGACGGATCGGGCGGGACGATCCTGTTCTGGAACAAGGAAACAGCGGACGGAGTGCGCGTCGGCGTTACCGACGCCGGCACGGGCATCCCGCCGGAGGAACTGGACAAACTGACGGAACCCTTCTACCGGGTGGACAAAAGCCGTTCCCGCATGAGCGGCGGCAACGGGCTGGGGCTTACCATCTGCGCGCAGATCGCGCAGGCCCACGGCGCCCGGCTGCAGATCGAAAGCGCAGCGGGGCAGGGCACAACGGTATGGATCACATTGAAGGAGGTGACGCCATGAGCAGGCAAATGGGAACGCGGCTGGTATTGCTTTTCTTGTCGGCGGTCTGCCTCTTGTCGCTGGGGCTGCCGTTCGTTTACCGCTCCGGGAGCGACGTCTGGCTGCAAAAGCGGGGCACCCTGCGCCCGGTGCAGGCAGACGCCCTCGGCGCCCAAGGGCAGGCGGTACCGCTCGCGTACGCTTTGTATCGCAACCGCTTTGCGCCGGCCACGGCCTTGGAAACATCGGCGGACGCACAGCAGGTGCAGCAGGAACTGCAGGAAAAGCTGGCCGCCCTGTCGACGGCGGGCGCACTGCCGGACCCGGTAACAAAGCGGGCGGGCTGGATCATGGCGCAGCAGCCTGCCGATACGACCCGTAAGCTGGAAAACGGTTTTGCCAGCGCCACCTGGCTGGTGCTGCCGGAAGAGGAGCAGACCGCGTACGCGGTGACGGCCTGCTGGCAGGAAAAGACAGACTGCGTCGTCTCCTGCACCGTTTCGGCAACACAGATCCCCACCGATCTGGCCCCGAATCTTGACGCTTACCGCAGTTATCTGGGGCTGGATGCCCTGACGGACTGGGAAGCGCTTCCGTCGGAGGAAGGCGCGCGCGCCTGGTCGCAGGCTGGGCAGCTGGCGCTTGCCTGCCGCTGGCGGGACGGCCAATTCACACTGGAAGCAAAGTCGCAGACGGAAAAGCCGTGGAACTCTTCGGCGGCAGAAACCTGACCGTGTCACACAGTCTTTGAAAAGAAAGGAGCATACCATGAAGCGGATCTTTGCCTTGCTGGCGGTCTTGGGCTGCCTGACGGCGCTGTACGGCTGTGTGCCAGCCGCGCAGGAACCTTCCGCCGTTCCCGCGACGGCAGAAACAGCGCCTGCCGCCGACCCGGCCGCCGGGCTGCCGTTGTATCTGCCCAGCCCGGATACGGCCCGGGGAACTTACAACACAGGGCTGGCGGAAAAAGAGAACAGCGGATTGTATTTTCTGGACTATGCATCGGCGGAGAACCGCATATTGTGCAGTAAGCCGGGATGCAGCCATGACAGCGACGCCTGCGAGGGGCGCTTCCTTTCGGATGAGAGCGTGCGGGGCGTCTACGCCCTGCAGGACGGCGCCATCGTGTACGGGGTGAGCGAAGGGATAAACGGTCCCACCACGCTCTGGCTGGCAGAAAGCGACGGAAGCGAGCGGCGTGAACTGGCGTCGATCGATCGTCTGGGGCAGGTGCTCTGTGCCGATGCGGAAAATATCTATGTGGTTCAGTGGATGGAAGAGGTGGAACGCGGGTATTACGGCAGGGTGCTGCGTGTGTCGCTGGCGGACGGCGCCGTCACGCCGCAGGCGGAACTGCCCGAGGGATCTCCTCAGTATTTTTTGGGTGTCAGCGGGCGGGAAGTCCTGGCCTGGCAGATCCAGTGGGAGCAGATACCGCCGTTGAATATCCCGGAAGATACCACCGAGGAGGAAGCCCGGGTGCTGAACGACGCCTACGAGGAGGAACTGAGCAAGACGGAGGCCGAGCACCGCGTCTTTCTCTGGTCCCCGGACACCGGCGAACAGCGGGATGTGACTACCTGGACCTCCCACTATGGTTCCACGGGGCGGACGGTGCTGTGGGACGGCGGGCGTCTTTACTGGTGCAGCGACAACCGGCCCGACGATCTGCACTGGATGACGCCGGACGGCCAGACCGGGGAACTGGCGGTGGCCTGGCCGGAGGAGATCCTTCATTCGCAGGGGGAAACCATATTTTATCTGGAACGTATGCTGCCGGGGCGTTTGCTGCTGACGGTGTGGGGACCGTGGGGGATCGACCGTATCCAACGCTATGCGCTGGACCTGGAGAGCGGCGCTGTGCAGGAATGCCCGCTGGAATACGTCAGCAACGCTTCAGAACGCCCCATTATGATCCTGGCCCAGGGGGAGGAGGAACTGGCGGTCGCTTTTGCCGAACAGCGGCAGCAGGTGGAATATATCGACGCGGACGGCGAACTGGCAACGACAGAAGCGGTCCACACGCGTACGGGGGTTATTTCGTTCGAAGACTTCCTGTCCGGAAACCCCGATTACCGTGAGATCACACAGGAAGACGGAAAAACCGAATAAGGCAAAGCATCTGTGGCCTGCAGCAAAAGAGCCGGGTTTTCCCGGCTCTTTTGCTGTTCCGGGCGTCAGAGGGCGGTGAACTTACAGAGATTTTACTCAAAAATGACACTTGCGTGGTAGATGCCGGAAACGGAAGGGAGTAACATGGATGAGGTTTAAGGTTAAGCAAAAGGAATGAGGAATTGAATGGAGATTCGACTGTCTGGCATCACCAAAGCGTTTGGCAGCAAACAGGTCATCGCGCCGACCGATATGACCATCGAGAGCGGCAGCTTCAGCACGCTGCTGGGGTCTTCGGGCTGCGGGAAGACCACCTTGCTGAGAATGATCGCCGGCCTGGAAACCCCCGATTCCGGAGAGATCTGGTTTGACGACCGCTGCATTTTTTCCAAAGAGAAAAAGATCGACACCCCGCCGGAAAAGCGCGGTCTGGGGTTCGTGTTCCAGGACTTTGCCCTATGGCCCCATATGACGGTGTTTGAAAATGTGGCGTTTGGCCTGCGCGCGCAGAACCGAACGGACGACCTCAAGAAGAAAGTGATGGAAGCGCTGCGCTCGGTCCACCTGGAAGAATTTGCGCAACGGTACCCCCACCAGCTTTCGGGCGGCCAGCAGCAGCGCGTGGCATTCGCCCGGGCCATCGTCATCCAGCCCAGCTGCATCCTCTTTGACGAGCCCCTCTCGGCGCTGGACGCCCTGCTGCGGGAAGAAATGCGTCATGAACTGAAGGAACTGGTCACCCGCCTGGGGTTTACGGCGGTGTTCGTCACCCATGACCAGACCGAGGCCATGAGCATGAGCGACAAGATCGCCGTGCTCAACGGAGGCGTCGTTCAGCAGTACGACACGCCGGAAGAGATCTACCACCATCCGGCCACGGAATTTGTAGCACGTTTTGTGGGCAAGTCCAACTGGCTGGACGGCAGCCGTCTTTTCCGCCCGGAAGCGATGACGGTAGAACCGGCGCCCGGGGCCATGGAATACGGGCTGAAGGTGCAGAGCGTGCAGTACCTGGGAGATTCCTATGAGGTATTGCTGGAATATGAACACAATGTAACCTGGATGCTTCACTGCGGCCGAAAAGCAACGCCCGGTGAGACACTTTCGGTTTACATAGACCCCAAACAGGTCATTACGCTGAAAAAAGGAGTAGAGTGAAATGAGAAGAAACGATTTCAAACGCGCGGCGGCCCTGCTGACGGCGGGCTGCCTGACTTTTGCGCTGGCCGGATGCGGCCAGACCGCCTCTGTGAGCGCCTCCACTGCCTCTGAAAGCACGTCGGCGGCCGCCGGGGAAACTGCGACGGACTCCGCCGCACAGACGGCAGGGTCCGGCAAAGTGACGGTTTACATGCCCAGCCCGGCCGGTCTGGCGGATAAGCTGGCGGCGGCCTTTACCGAAAAGACCGGCATTGAGGTGGAACAGTTCCAGGGGACCACCGGCGAGATCCTGGCCCGCCTGGAAACGGAACAGGCCAACCCGGTGGCCGACGTGGTCATTCTGGCTTCCTGGTCGGACGGGCTCTCCATGAAGGAAAGCGGACAGATCATCAGCTATACCCCGGCGCAAGCCGACAAGGTCAATGCGGGCTGGATCGACGATGACAGCATGCTGTTCGGTTACAGCGCGTCTGCCGTGGGCGTGATCTACAACACCACGATCTACCCTGAACTGAACGCCGACTGGGCCGACCTGGCCGACAGTCAGTATGCCGACGACATCGCGATCCCCGACCCCGAAAAGTCCGGCGCCTGCAAGGACTTCCTGGCCGGCCTGGTCACCGGCCTGGACAACGGCGAGGAGATCATGCAGTCCTGGGCGGACAACGGCCTGACGGTGCCCGGCGCCAATGCGGCCGCGCTGGAAGCTGTCACCACCGGTGAGAAGGGTATCCTGATCGCCGGCGTGGACTACAACGCCTACTCTTCCATCGATGACGGCGAGCCCATCAACATCTACTACCCGGCCAGCGGCACCGTCATCAACCCTCGCCCGGCCATGATCATGAAGACCGCCCCGGATATGGACAACGCCAAGGCCTTTGTGGACTTCCTGTTCAGCGACGAGGCTCAACAGCTGGTGGCTGACGCCTACCTGTTGCCCGGCCGCACCGACATCCAGTGCTCCAACCGCACCAACGTGGCCGACATCCCGCAGCTGCCCACCGACTGGGATGCGATGGTGCCCGTCGCTGACGAGACCGCTGCCAAGCTGAACGAGATCTGCCAATAAAATCAAAATAGAACCCGGAGGAAGTATGCGACAGTCAACGACCCGGAGCGTCAGCCCCATCTTGTGGGTGCTGCTGCTTGTTCTGGCGTTTTTGATCGTCTGCCCCCTGGTTTCGGTATTCGCCGAGGCGGTCATCATAGATGGCCGCCTCGACCTGTATCGCGCCTGGACGATCATCGCCGACCCTGAAAACCTGCAAACCATCTGGAATTCCCTGCTCCTCGGCGTCTGCGTGGTGGCCCTTTCCACCGTCATCGCAGCGCCCACCGCCTACCTGCTGGCCCGCAGCCAACTGGGAAAACACAAGTGGCTGGACATCGTGTTCATGGTGCCCTTTATGACCCCGCCCTACATCGCGTCGATGGGCTGGATCCTGTTCATGCAGCGGCGCGGGCTGTTCCAGCAGCTGTTCCCCTTCACCGGCCGCATCTCGGAAGGCTTCTTCTCCTTCGGCGGGCTGGTGCTGGTCATGACGCTGAACGTGTTCCCCTTTATGATGACGATCTTGAAAAACGCCATCCTGAACATCCCCGCCAGCCTGGAGGAGAGCGGCGCCGTGTTCGGCGCCGGGTTCGGCCTGCGGCTGCGCAAGATCTTCGCCCCGCTGCTCACCGGCAACTATGCCATCGCAGCTCTGCTCGTCTTCGTCAAGACCCTGTCGGAGTACGGCACCCCCTATACCCTTGGCCGGCGCATCGGATTCTATGTCTTTACTACCGATATTCACCGCTACGCCACCACCGCGCCGGTGGACTTTGGTAAGGCGGCCAGCCTGTCCTCGGTGCTGGTCCTGATCTGCATGGCGCTGTGGCTGGCCCAGAACGCCATCACCAACCGCACTTCCTACCGGCTGGTCAGCGGCAAGGGCAGCCGCCCGGTCGAGACCCACCTGTCCGGCGGCGGTCTGGCCGCGGCCTGGGGGTGGGTGGCGCTGGTGCTGGTGGTGTCCATCGGCATCCCGTATTTTTCCATCATCGCCAGCTCGCTCATCAAGCTGCGCGGCTACGGCCTGGCCCCCGGTAACTTCACGCTGGAGCACTACGCCGAGCTGTTCACCACCGACCGCAGCCTGGGCGCCATCGGCAACAGTATCTTTTTGGCCATCGCCTCAGCCTGCATCTGCTCGGTGCTGGGCACGGTGGTGGTCATGGCGGTGCGCCGCGGCAAGGGGCGGCTCAAAAAAATCGTGGAGGGCGCCAGTATGCTGCCCGAAATGCTGCCCGCCATCGTGCTGGTCATCGGCATCATGCTGTTCTGGAACGCCATCTACGATGTGCTGCCGCTGTACAACACAATGGGCATCATGGTGCTGGCCTATGTGGTGCTGTACCTGCCCTATACGGTGCAGTATGTGACCTCCTCCTTCACCCAGATCAACGATAACCTGATCCAGGCCGGCCGTACCTTTGGCGGAAGCCCGTGGTACGTGTTCCGCCGCATCACGCTGCCAATGATTGTCCCCGGCATCCTGACCGGCTGGATGATGATCTTTATCATCGCTTTCCGGGAACTGGTCACCGCCAGCCTGATCGCGCCGCCCAACGTGCTGGTGGTCTCCACCTACATCAACCGGGAATTTGAGCAGGGCAGTGTGTCGCTGGGCATGGCGATGGCGGTGCTTTGCGTGGCCATCACCACCACAACACTGCTGATCCTCAACGCAGTCACCAGCCGAAAGAAGGCATCCTGATGCGGGTGACCTTTGCCGGCGGTGTGGGGGAGCATGGCCGCAACTGCTTCCTGGTGGAAGCGGTGTGCGGTGCTTTTCTGGTGGACTGCGGGATCATGGCGGGGAGCAGCGCGCCGTACCCCCACCTGAACAGGGAACAGATCCGGCTGCTGCGGTACGTGTTTCTGACCCACTCCCATGGGGATCATGCCGGGGCGCTGGCCTGGCTGGCGGAACAGGGGTTCCGGGGCAGGGTGGTGGCGGCGGCAGCCACTCTGGAACAGACCGGGCGGCTGCCCATGCAGGCCGAACCGCTGGAACAGTTCCTGCCACCGGAGGGGATGGAACTGCAGTGGGGCCGGGCCGGACACTGTGCAGGGAGCGTCTGGTACGAATTCAAGCTGGCAGACAAGCCGCCGAAGCGGCTGCTGTTCAGTGGGGACTACACCGAACACAGCCTTGTCTACGCAGTAGATCCTATACGGGACAGCGCGGCGGGCCTGGCGGTGCTGGACAGCGCTTACGGGGCAGAACCGCGCGGCGATGACGCCATGCGGCAGGATTTTCTGGATGCAGTCTGCCCTTACGTGGATGCCGGCCGGCCGGTGTTGTTCCCGGTGCCTCGATATGGCCGCGGCCAGGAGATGCTTTGCCTGTTGTCGGGAAAGTGGCCGGAGATCCCGGTATACGGGGATACGCACTTTCAGAAACAGGTGGCCGCTCTGTCGCGGGACCACCGTTGGGTACGCCCGCAGGCGCGGGACTTCCTGCAAAAGTTGGAAGTACATCCGCTGGAAGAACGCTTGCCCCGGACGGGATTCTGCTTCCTCAGCGGGCCGCAGCTGCGCAGTGCAAAGGCGGCGGCGCTGGCCGGCGCCTTTGCCGGTGCCGGTGGGGTGATCCTGACCGGCGCGGTGGAGCGGAATTCCGGCGCGGAGCGGCTTATGGCCGAACATAAGGCGGAGTTCTGCCGGATCCCGGTGCACTGCACCGATGCGGCCCGGCGGGCCCTGCAGAATGAAAATCACTTTGCCAGGGTGGTGCCTTATCACACGGCGGCGTGGCCCTGTGCGCAAAAAACGATGGAGATCTGACACGACGACGGCTGTGGATGGGCGGCGTCCTTTGTACTGCAAGCCAGGGGGCTGCAGCAGGGCAGAGGGGGCCGCCCGCTGCGTTTCTATAGCGGCAGGGCCAAAGGGGACGTGCCCCGGAATGCTCTTGCCCAAAGGGAAAAAATCGGATATAATGCAGGTATGAAAATACTGTTGGTTTATCTGGTTTGTATCAATCTGGTATCGTTCGGCCTGATGGCGGCGGACAAACGGCGGGCAAGGGCGCGCCGGTGGCGGATTTCTGAGCGCACGCTGTTTGCGGCGGCGCTGCTGGGCGGGAGCCTCGGCGCGCTCGTTGGGATGTACCTTTTCCGCCACAAGACAAAGCACTGGTACTTTGTGGTGGGGATGCCGCTGATCCTGGCCGCTGAGATCCTGATTGGCGTCTGGCTGGCAGGTGGAAACTATGTGGCGGGGATTTTTTAAAAAGCGGAAGAAGCTGCTGCTTCAACCGCCGCCCGGGTTGGGCGAAAAGGACATTGCCACGCAGAGCAGCGTGTGTACGGGGGAGACGCTGATCGGTTTCCGGCAACCGCAGACCGGGCAGCTGCTGCAGGCTGTTGTGGTTCGCAGTGAAGCCGACCGCACGGCGTTTTACCGTGCGTACGGTTACGAACCGCCATGTCAGAATCTATAAAAGCACACGTCATACGGTTTGATATTTTATTAACTTTGTGAAATATCTTGCGGTTGCGTCAGGTTTCGCATATTTTTTGCGCAATCGGAAGGGCCGGGGCGCAGTTCCTTTGCAAAAGTCAAAATCAATGCTATAATGAGGCTGTCAACGCTATGCAGAGGGATTCTGCGCCAAAGATATGGAGGTAGTTGTCTTTATGTCCATTTTTGAAAAGTTTGAAGAAAAGCTGCGGGCTGAATCCAAGTCCATCGTTTTTACGGAAGGCACCGACGCACGTATTTTGTCTGCGGCCAGCCGTCTGCTGGCGGGCAAAACGCTGCGCGTGATCTTGCTGGGGGAGACGGAAGCTGTCAGAAAAGCGGCCGCCGACGGACACTTTGACATCACGGGTGCAGAGATCATTGACCCTGCTGCGTATGAGGGCTTTGATGAGATGGTCGCCAAGATGGTGGAACTGCGTAAGGGCAAGATGACCGAAGAGCAGTGCCGTGCCGCATTGGCCAAGTCCAACTACTTCGGTACGATGCTTGTGAAAATGGGCAAGGCGGATTGCCTGCTGGGTGGCGCTACCTATTCCACGGCGGATACCGTCCGTCCGGCGCTGCAGCTGATCAAGTGCAAACCCGGCATCAAGTCGGTGAGTTCCTGCTTTATTCTGATGCGCGGCGAGGAAAGCCTGGCGATGGGCGACTGCGCCATCAATATTGATCCCAGTGAGGACGAAGTGGTGGAGTGCACGGTGGAAACTGCCCGCACGGCACAGGTCTTCGGGATCGACCCCCGTGTGGCGCTGCTTTCCTACTCCACCAAGGGGTCCGGCAAGGGCGACAGCGTAGACAAAATGCGCAATGCCACGGAGCGCGTGAAGGAAGCGCATCCCGAGTTGAAGGTGGATGGTGAACTGCAGTTCGACGCGGCGGTCGCCCCGGAAGTGGGCCAGCTGAAAGCCCCTGGTTCTGCGGTGGCCGGTTACGCCAACACCTTTATTTTCCCGGATATCAATGCCGGCAACATCGGCTACAAGATCGCACAGCGCCTGGGCGGGTTTGAGGCTTACGGTCCCATCCTGCAGGGTCTGAACGCGCCGATCAACGACCTGTCTCGTGGCTGCAATGCCGAAGAAGTCTACAAGATGGCGCTGATCACCGCCGCTCTGATCTGAGTAGAAAACAATAGCGCCCCCGCTGCGGCGGGGGCGCTGCTGCTTATGGAATACAAAAAGGAGGGAGACCGCCGGCCGGCGGTCTCCCTCCTTTTTGGCTTTTAGCTGTTTGAATAGCGCAGATGGTCAGGATCCAGGGCATCCAGTACCGGCAGCATGGCGGCGGCCTCCGCGCGGGCGGCTGCGGGATCCATCATCCGATAATTCCCGCATTCAACGGCCGAAGCGCCGGGGATCTCGCCGTCGTAAGCGGCCATCCAGGCAAAAGCACTGCGTACCAGATCCAGTGCCTCGGCATCCGTAAGGCCGGTCGTCAGCAGATAGAACCCGGTCAGGCAGCCCATCGGCCCGACATAGACCACATGCTTGCCGTATTTGCTGTTGCGGGCAAACGTAGCGAACAGATGTTCGATCGTATGGGCGGCGGCAGGGGAGAGGTACTGCCCCTGGTTGGGGCGCTTCATACGAATATCCCAAGTCAGGATCTCACCGTCGTCGCCATCCCGGCGCGAAAGATACATGCCGGGCATCAGCCGTGTGTGATCGACACAAAAACTTGCAATGCGTTCCATAGCGGCTGCCTCAGTCGGCCATGGCCTGTACCACGCCGCGCACGCAGTCCATGGAAACGGTCATGCCGTCTTTCAGCGTCCGGGTGGCATTGGTGGCGCCGACGATGACCGCCTTGTCCAGCGTCAGGCCGACGATGGCGGAATGGCTGTTGGTGCCGGCTTCTTCGGCAATGATGCCGGCCGCCTCGCGCATGTAGGGCAGCGCATCGTTGGTGGTGAAGGGAACGACCAGGATCTGGCCGGGCTTGAATTTCTTGGCGGCTTCCGCAGTGTTGCGGCACACGCAGACTTCACCTTTGGCATTGTGCTGGCCGATGCCAACGCCGGCCAGCAGCGAATCACCGACCATGTGGATCTTGATCATGTTGGTGGTGCCGGAAATGCCGACCGGGACGCCGGCCGTAACGACTGCCAGGTCGCCGGAATGGACAAGACCGGCCTTCTCGGCTGCGGCCACCGACATGCTGATGAGCTCATCGGTGGAATTGGCGTAGTCCATCAGCAGCGGGGTGACGCCGCGGTACACATTCATCTGGCGGCGGGTGCGCTCATCCAGCACACAGGCGATGACGGGCGTGTCCGGGCGGAAGCGGCTCAGCAGGCGGGCCGTTTCGCCGCTCTTGGAAGCGGAGATGATGGCGGAAGCGCCGATGTCGGCGGCAGTGGTGCAGGCTGCATGGCCGACCGCCGCGCTGATGGTCAGATGAGTGTCCAGGGAGCCGGTGTGGTGGACCAGCATGTCAAAATTGGAATCGGCTTCGGTCGTGATGGCGATGGTGGACATGGCCTTGAGCGCCTCCACGGGGTATTTGCCTGCAGCCGTTTCGCCGGAAAGCATGATGGCCCCGGTACCGTCATAGATGGCGTTGGCCACGTCGGTGATCTCGGCACGGGTGGGACGCGGATTGACGATCATGGAATCCAGCATCTGGGTGGCGGTGATGCAGATCTTGCCGGCGCGCATGGCGCGGTCGATCAGGTGCTTCTGGATCGCAGGGATCTCCGCAAAGTCGATCTCGACGCCCATATCGCCGCGGGCGACCATGATGCCGTCGGCGACCGTCAGGATCTCGTCGATGTTGTCGATGCCTTCCTGGTTTTCGATCTTGGCGATAATGCGCATCGTACAGTTGCGCTCGTCCAGCAGGTGACGGATCTCCATGATGTCCTGCGCATTGCGGGTGAAACTGGCGGAGATCAGGTCAAAGCCCTGTTCGATGCCGAACAGAATGTCGTTGCGGTCACGCTGGCTCATGTAGGGCATCGACAGATGAACGTCGGGTACGTTAACGCCTTTTTTGGTTTTGATGACGCCGTCGTTCTGCACGGTGCAGTGGATATCGGTGTCGGTGACCTCGTCGATCTTCAACTCGATCAGGCCGTCGTCCAGCATGATGCGGCCGCCGGGTTCCACGTCATGCGGCAGGTCTTTGTAAGTGACGGAACAGATCTCGTTGGTGCCTTCCACATTGCGGGTGGTCAGCGTAAAATGCTGGCCGGCGGTCAGGTTTTCGGTGCCGTTGGCAAACTCGCCCAGACGGATCTCGGGGCCCTTGGTATCCAGCATGGCCGGAACGGGCAGATCCATTTCAGCCGTCAGGGCACGCAGCGTATCCAGACGACCTTTGTGCTCCTTGTAGTCGCCATGGGAAAAGTTAAAGCGGGCAACATCCATGCCGTTTTCCAACAACTGGCGCAGAATGCCGGGGCGGTCCGTAGAAGGTCCCAGAGTACAAACGATCTTTGTTTTACGCATACACAAATGCCTCCATAGCTCACTTTCAAATCTTAACAATGTATGAAATCATTATACTACACTTTGCGGCAAATAGACAAGCCCTTTCGACCGGCTTTTACCTACATTTTACCCCTTTTTGCGACGGCGCGCGCGAGCCCGGCAATTTACCATTTTACTTTTGCAGGCGTTTCGGGTATAATGAAACACAAATGCAGCAGCCTTTTATTTTTTCAGACAGGAGAACATCGCACTATGGCAAAACGAGTCTTTTTGATCGTGCTGGACAGCTTCGGGATCGGCGCGGAGCCGGATGCCGAGCAATTCGGGGATGCCGGCACCAATACCCTGGCGGCGATCGCGGCACATCCCAATTTCAAAGGGCGGCATCTGGCCGAACTGGGCCTTTTCAACCTTGACGGCGTCACCTGCGGGCAGCCGGCTGCGCAGCCGGTTGGCAGTTTTGCCCGACTGCGGGAAGCCAGTGCCGGGAAAGATACGACCATCGGCCACTGGGAGATCGCCGGGCTTTTGAGCGCGGAGCCGCTGCCCACTTTCCCGAACGGGTTTCCGCAGGAACTGCTGGATGCATTCACCGCCAGGACCGGCTATAAAGTACTGTGCAACAAGCCCTATTCCGGCACGGAAGTTATCCGCGACTATGGCGAAGAACATGCCCGCACCGGCGCGCTGATCGTTTATACATCCGCCGACAGCGTGTTCCAGATCGCTGCCAACGAAGCCATTGTGCCGGTGCCGAAACTGTATGAGATCTGTGAGCAGGCGCGGGAACTCCTGACGGGAAAATACGGCGTGGGCCGCGTCATCGCCCGCCCGTTTGTGGGCGACAGCCGGGAAAACTTTACCCGTACTTCCCGCCGGCATGACTACAGCCTGGTGCCTCCTCGCGACACGATGCTGGACGCTTTGCAGGCCGCGGGCAAAGCGACCATCGGCGTGGGCAAGATCCATGACATCTTTGCCGGCAAAGGCATTGGGGAGACCATCCGTACCAGCGGCAATACCGAGGGCCTCCAAGTGACACTGGAACTGGCAGACCGTGATTTTGAGGGCCTGGCGTTCGTCAACCTGGTCGATTTTGACATGCTGTACGGCCATCGCCGCGATGTGGCCGGGTATGCGGCGGCTGCGGCGGAATTCAACGACTGGCTGCCCGCCTTCCGCGCCAGAATGCGTCCCGGCGATGTGCTGATGGTCACGGCCGATCACGGCTGCGATCCCAGTTACACAAAAACGACCGACCATACGCGGGAATATGTGCCGTTCCTGATCTGCGGGGAGGAGATCCGCCCGGGTGTCAACCTGCACACGCGTTACAGCTTTGCCACCATTGCAGACACCGTCTGCCGCTGTCTGGATGTCCCGTACTGCGCCGCGGGCTGCGGGGTGTATGATGAGATTCGCCGGTAAGATGGCGCTGACCCTTTTGTATTGTACGGCGGCGGCGCTGGTGGCATATTCCATCGGTCTGGCGCTGACCAGCAACTTCAATATGGGAAACCTGATGGTTTGGTTGCTGGCGGCGGCAGCCGTTGTGCTTGCCGTCTGGCATAAACCGCTTTTCCAATGGTTCCGGGGGCCTTTGCCGGGCCGTGTGACCGGCTGGGCACTGGTGATCCTGGCCATAGCGTATGCGCTGCTCATCGGGTTTGTGGCCGTCAGCGGCTACGCGAACCCGCCCACCGGGCGGGAACAGGCGATCCTGGTGCTGGGAGCCGGGCTGCGGCGCGACCAGCCCAGCACGCTGCTTCGTTACCGGCTGGACAAAGCGTATGAGTACGCGGCGGCACACCCGGACATGCTGGTGGTGACCAGCGGCGGACAGGGGCGTGACGAATGGGTGCCGGAAGGTCAGGCCATGCGAGATTACCTGATCGCGAAAGGACTGGACCCGGAGCGCGTGATCGCGGAAAACCGCTCGACTTCCACCGAAGAAAACTTCCTGTTTTCGCTGGATCTGCTGAAAGAGCGCGGCATGAGCGAGGCCACCCCAATCGTCTATGTCTCCAACAGTTTTCACTGCTACCGGGCCGGGGAATATGCCCGGCGCGCGGGTTTTACAAGCGTTACTTCGCTTCCGGCTTCCACGCCGTGGCGCAGCGTGCTGCCGTGCTATCTGCGGGAAGCGCTTGCACTTGCTTATTATTGGGTGTTCAAAACGTCAACCAGCGGCCCTATGCACGCGCTGGTGGGCTTTTTGGATCTGAATAAACGATTTTTCTATAAGTGAGAAAGTAGGAGGGAACTGCCATGCAGATCCGCTATTATAAGGAATACAGCCGGTATCTGAACCGGATGATGGAATTCAAGGTTTACGGCCACGCCGGACGGCCTGTCATCATTTTCCCCTGTCAGAGCGGCCGTTTCTACGATTGGGAGGACCACGGCATGTGCAATGCTGCGGCTCCATGGATCGACCGGGGCAAGCTGCAGATCTTTACAGCAGACAGCATCGACCCGGAAAGCTGGGACAACCACGGCCCGGAGCGCCCGCGGATCGAGATGCAGGAACGCTGGTACAACTATGTATGCGAAGAACTGACCCCCCGTGTGCGGGCGATCAACCGTGAGCAGGGGCCGGATCATGAAGGCCGCATCCTGGTGGGCGGCGCCAGTATGGGCGGCGGCCATGCGGTGAATTTTTACCTGCGCAGGCCGGATCTGTATAATGGGACCATCGCGCTGAGCGGCCTGTATTCCTCCCGGATGTTCTTTGGGGATTATATGGACGATCTGGTCTACCGCAATTCCCCCTGTGACTACATGCGGAATTTCCCGGACGATCACCCTTACAAGAAACTCTATGAACAGGCGGACAAATTCATCCTGTGCTGTGGCCAGGGCGCCTGGGAGGGGGATCTGCTGGCCTCTACCAAAGAACTTCAGGGTATTTTGGAAAGCAAGGGGATCCATCCCATCGTGGATATCTGGGGTCTGGACGTTTCTCACGACTGGCCCTGGTGGGAAAAGCAGTGGGTCTACTTCCTGCAAAAGATCCTCGGGAATCCGTAAGCGGCTGGCCCGGAAGGAATTACGGTATGGACTTTTGGCATGATACAGGGATGCAGAAGCGCTGGCGGCGCCGTTTTCTGGCGGCGGTGCTGGTCCTTTTGCTGCCTGCGATCGTATTGGCGTTCTATGCGCGGCCTTCGGCGGACGACTATGTCTATGCGGCGCGCACCCATGCGGTGGTGCAGCAGTATGGATTCGACCTGATGCGTCTGCTGCAGGCCGCGTGGGAGACCACCGTTTACTATTTCAACCACTGGCAGGGGCTGTATGTCTCCGGCTTTGTGCTGGCGCTGCAGCCCGGTATTTTCGGCAACCAGTGGTATGGCCTGACGTTTGTTTGCGTGCTGCTGCCGCTCTTCCTGTGCCTGTACGCCGGTGCGCGGCTGGTCGTGCGGCGGCTGGAACCGGCGCAGAAGTATCTGCCGCTGGCGCTGGCAGTCCTGCTGCTGTTCGCCTTCGTGCAGGGAATGCCGGCCCCGGTGGAGGGGCTGTACTGGTTCAACGGGGCAATGAATTACCAGCCCTATTTCGCGTTGGCTGTTCTGAACGCCTGCCTGGCTTTTGCGTTGGCGGACCCCGGGGAATGTGCGCGCCGCCGCCGCGTGGCGCTGGCAGGGGGCGGCATAGTGAGCAGCCTGGTCATCGGCGGCGGCCATCAGGTGGTGGGGGAACTGAACGTTCTCGTGCTGCTTTTGGCCGTGGTGCTATGCGCACGGCACAGGAATTTCTGGAACGTGCCTGCCTTCCTGGCGGCTGCGGCGGGGCTGGCCGTCAATGTCACCGCGCCGGGCACACGGGTGCGGGCGGATGGTTTTGGCGGGGCCGGCTTTCTGGAGGCGGCCGTCAAAAGTTTTGTTCTGGCGGCGCTGGAATGGGTCCGCTGGTTGGATGTGCCGCTGCTGTGCCTGCTTTTGCTGCTGGCGATGCCGCTGTGCCGCCTGGCCCGGAGCGCCCGGGCGTCGGACCGTATGTTCCGCCGTCCCTGGCTGGGACTGGGGGGGACATTCCTTCTGATGTGGGCCATGATCTTCTTGCCGTCTTACACCATGGGCGGCATCGGCGCGGGGCGGCTCTTGAACGTGGTCTGGATGACCTTCGTGCTGGGGCTGGCCGTGACGGAATTTCTGTTCTTCGGCTGGGTGGAACGGGTCCGGGGGCATATGCTGAGAAATGCCGAACGCTTATTGGAAAAGCATGGCCGCTATCTGCCGGGCCTGGCGCTGGCGATGCTGGTATGTATGGCGTGCATCGGCAGCCATACGGTCAAGGAAGGGCAGGACAACTACTTTGCCACCAGCCTGGAAGCCTGCTATGAACTTGCCAGCGGCGAAGCATCCCGCTTTGCCGCTGCGCTGGATGCGCGGGAGGCGGCCTTGTCCGACCCGTCGCAGCCGGATGTGGCGATCAGCCCGTTGGGCGCGGAAGAACGGCCCTGGCTTCTGTTTTACACCGATGTGTCGGTGGGGCCGGATCTGTGGGGGCTGACGCCTTACTACGGGAAGGATTCCGTTGTGGTGGTGGAACGGCAGTAAAGGCGGTGTATCCGCAGGGGACGTGCCGGCAGGCGGAAGGACGTTTTCCAGCTGGTCGCCCATTGGATCATTCGCGCGGAGGAAAGGGAGTGCCTTGCTGTATTCGGCGCACCCTATGCGCAGTACTGCAAACGGGTCCGGCGCTATTTTTGAACGGCCCGGAAGGCAAAAACGATGGATAAAGCCCCGGCGCGGTGCAATACATGCACCGCGCCGGGGCTTTGCCGTATCGTTCGGGTCAGGGGTCAGGCGCGCTCCTGCACGAAACGGATGAAAGCGTCCCGTTCGGCTTCGGTGCGCAGATTGACGGTATACATGCGGTCGCCCATGTCCAGGCGCAGGGCGGGGGGAAGAACGTCGCACATTTTCATACGAGTACCGTAGCGGGCCAGGATCGCTTCGTGGGAATGCCGGTAGGTGTGGCAGTCGCGGCGGGAAGCATACACGCAGAAATACTTGGGGCCGTTCAGGTCCAGGTTCCGCACTTCATCATAGCAGACCATGTCGGCCCAAATCTGGTAACAGTCTACCGAGTTTGCATAGTTGATCATATCCGGCGTGTAACCGCCGGCCGGACGCATGTTGACTTCCAGCGCCACATAATCGCCCTTTTTGCCAAGGCCCGGTTTGTCGGCGTCCAGCTGGAAAAATTCACAATGGAAAAACCGGCTTTTGGCGCCGAAGGCTTTGATGGTGCGGAAGCCCACGTCTTTCAGCTTGGCGGGGACCTTTTTCTGCGTCCAGTAGGCGAGGTCGCCCTGCCGGCTCACGATGTCCAGCAGCGGGGTGGGGAACACGTTGGACGTATAGAACAACGGTACACAGTGGGAGTCTGCCACGCCGTCAAAGCTGACGATGGTCCCGCTGATATATTCTTCCATGATATAGGGCACAGAAGGCGGTTCGGCGTAGAAGGCCCGCAGGTCGGTTTCGTCCCGCAGTTTGTAAGTGGCCTCGGCGCCGCAGCCGTTGTCCGGCTTGACGATTACCGGGTAACCGACCTCGCGGATGAAGTCCCGGGCGGCGTCCAGCGTGCTCACCATGTGGTGACGGGCCACCGGCACGCCTGCAGCCCGGTACCCTTCTTTCATCCGGCTCTTGAACTTGATCCGCGCGATAAAGTCGTTCTGAGCGCCGGTGGTGATGTTGAAATCGGTCCGCAGCTGGGCGTCCATCTCAAGCCAGTATTCGTTGTTCGATTCCAGCCAGTCGATCTTTCCATAGTGAAAGGTGAAATAACCGACGGCACGCACCATTTCGTCGTAGTTGCCCAAGTCGCCGACACGGTAATACTCCGTCAGGCAGTGCCTGAGTTCGGAGGGGATCTCTTCAAAAGGCGCGTCGCCGATCCCCAAAACGTTGACGCCGTTACGGTGCAGGCGGTCGCAGAAATTCCAGTAAGTCTTGGGAAAATGAGGGCTGACAAAAATGAAATTCATGGTGGTGGCGTTACTTCCTCTCTCACAAGGCGGACTCACACAAACTGATTCCGCACAGGGTCGTACGCATACCCGACTTCCGCAAGAGCCGCGCACAGGGCGGCTTTGTCGGCGCCTTCTTCTTCGCAGAAGGCGTCCAGGCTGGGGTCGCGGTCGCGCAGTTTGGTGTTTACATAGCTGAACAGAATGATCGGGTCGCGTGGCAGCATGCCGTCCTCCTTGTCATTTTCCATAAAAAGAGAAAAAGCCGATCACGCGAGGTGACCGGCAATTTTTCTTTCCAATCAGACCGCGCGGGTAACTTTACCAGAGCGCAGGCAGCGGGTGCAGGCGTAGATATACTTCGGGGAACCGTCCACGATCGCCTTCACGCGCTTGACATTGGGGTTCCAGGTACGGTTGCTCCGACGATGGGAGTGGGAAACCTTGATACCGAACGTAACACCCTTGCCACAGCAAGAACATTTGGCCATAATTGCTTGCACCTCCTTTTCAATAGCTGTACTATTATAGCGAATTTTTTTCGGAATTGCAAGTCCTTTCCATAAAAAACTTGCGCTTTTTTTGCGAATACGCGCAGCGGGACAAAATCCGGGCAAAAGTGGCGTACAGTTCGGGCGTCAGGGCTTGTTTTGCGCCATTTTGTACGATATAATAAGATGAAATTCAAACAGGGTGGTGCATAGATTGAACGGCTTGTTGTCACCGTACCAGATCCTGCGGTATCTGCTGCGGGCGGTGGTCGTACTGGTGGCCATCCCTTTCCACGAGGCGGCCCATGCCCTGGTCAGTTCCTGGCTGGGGGACGATACGGCCAAACGGGCCGGGCGGCTTTCCCTGAACCCGATCCGCCATTTCGACCCGTTGGGGGCGCTGTGCATGCTGTTGGGCGGCGTCGGCTGGGCAAAGCCGGTGGGGATCGACCCGCGAAATTATAAGGACCCCAAGCTGGGCATGGCGATCTCTGCCGCCGCAGGCCCGCTGTCCAACCTGTTGCTGGCCTGGGGCTCGATGATCTTGTACAAGATCGTCCTTTACAGCGCGGCAGCGCAGCAGAGCCGCTTGATGGCGGTGCTGTCGCTGCTGCTGTATGATATGATCGTGATGAACCTGAGCCTGGCGGTTTTCAATCTGCTCCCGATCCCGCCGTTTGACGGCAGCCGCATCGCGCTGCTGTTTCTGCCCCGGCGGCTGTATTTCCAGGCGATGCGGTACGAAAGGCAGATCATGCTGGCGGTGCTGCTGCTGGTATTCCTGGGCGCGCTGGACGCCCCCCTGTCCCTCATCGTCGATCTGATGTGGGATCGTCTGGTGGAATGGACCGGGTTTGTAGAAATGTGGTGGAGGTAAATTTGCAGGAAACGCTGACGTTCAAACTGGAAGATTTCGAAGGCCCGCTGGACCTTCTGCTCTATCTGGTCGGCAAAAACAAGATGAACCTCTATGATGTGAACATCATGGAACTGATCGACCAGTACACGGCGGCGATCCATACGCTGCAAGAAGACCGGATGGAGGTCTCCAGTGAGTTTATTGATATGGCGGCGCATCTGGTCCAGATGAAAAGCGCGCTGCTGCTGCCCCGCAGCCCGGAGGCAGAGCGTATGAAGGCGGAACTGACCGGGCGCCTGATCGAATACAGCGCCTGTAAAGAGGTGGCTGCCAGCCTGGGCAGCCGGGCGCGGGATCTGTACACGGCGGTGCGTGAACCCATGCCGCTGGTCGGCGCGGCTGAATATACCCGCCGCCATGATCCAAACCTTCTGGTACAGGCCTGGTTCGGCCTGATGGGGCGCAGTCTGCGCAAGCGCAGGCCTACGCAGGACCGTTTTGAGCCGCTGGTCACCGCGCCGTTCGTTTCGGTGGCGAGCAGGGTCTCCCACATGCTGCGGGGGCTTCTGCGGGGCAGCCTGAGCCGCATCGGCCAGCTGTTCAGCCGGGAGGAAAGCCGCAGCACCAATGTGGCGACTTTTTTGGCGCTGCTGGAACTGATCCGCGCGGGCCGGGTCCGCGTGGAGGATAACGGCACGCTGGATCTTGACCGCAGCCATCACAGAAGAAAGGAGGGCGCTGCCCGTGAATGAAGCGCAGCAGACCGGCGCGCTGGAAGCGATGCTTTTTGCCCATGCCGAGCCGGTGGAGACCGAGCGTCTGGCGGATGCCCTGCGCCTTTCCGCTCAGGATACGGAAGAACTGCTGCACGGCCTGCAGCAGCGCTATGACGAGCAGGAGAGCGGTCTGACCATCCTGCACTTTGAGCCGGACCGCTGGCAGATGACGACGCGGCCCTACTACGGGGAAGTCGTCAAACGGGTCCTGGATACCCGCCGCAACGCGCCGCTCTCGCCCGCGGCGCTGGAAGTGCTGGCGGTGATCGCCTATAACCAGCCGGTTTCGCGCAGTTTTATCGAACAGGTGCGCGGGGTGGATTCTTCTTCCACCGTGACCAAACTGCTGGAAAAGGGCCTGATCGAAGAAGCTGGCCGGTTGGACCTGCCGGGGCGCCCGGTGGCCTTCCAGACCACCGATACGTTTCTGCGCGTGTTCGGGCTGGGCGGCTTAAAAGACCTGCCGCCGCTGCACGACGAAGTTGCGGAGGATGCGGCGGCCGGGGACGTGCAGGAAGCGCCCATGGCTGATGGGGAAGAGCAGGCCGAACAACTGGAATGGAAGTGAGCGGCGATGCCTGTAGTCTTGATGATCCTGAAGGTGTTGCTGGCCCTGTTGGCGGTCCTGCTTTTGCTGCTGGCGGCGGCACTGCTGCTTCCGCTGGGATTTGCAGTAGAATACCGCGCGGGCCGGATCCGGCTGAAAGCAGTCTACGGCCCGTTGCGCCGTACCTTTTGGTCGTTTCACCTGAAAAGGCCCGCCGCGCCCGCGGGCGGCAGACCGCGGCCTTCGCAGCCCGGCGCTCCGGCCGCTTCGCAGCCGGCGGCTTCCGGCCGAGCGTCACGCCCGGGATCTGCATCGCCGCCGCCGGATAGCGCTCCGGCTGCACCGGCAGCGGAGCCGGTCCCCGCCGAAGAGGAGGAGACGCCGCAGATCCCGGCCGGGGCGATCGGCCGTGTGGAACGGGTGCTTACGCTTCTGGAGGACGACCCGCAGGCGCTTTTGCACTGCGCCTGGGAACATATGCGCTGGCTGGACCGTCATTCCTTTTTTAAGGTCTGGGTGCGGCATTTGAACGTGTTCTGGACAGTCACCTGTGAAGATGCGTCCCGGACCGCCATTGCCTATGGCGCGGCGCTTTCGGCGTTGAATACCGCTTTGGTTGCGGCACAGCAGATGCTCCACCTGCAGAGCGACCGCCTGTGCCTGGAGCCGGATTTTACCGGGCAGCGGCGGCAAGAACGCGAGATCAGTTTTACGGTGTCCGCCTGTGCGGTGCTGATGTTCCATCTGCTGTACCGCATCTGGAAAGATCCGCTGCTTCAGCCTGCGCCCCGGGAGAGTACCGTTTGATTTTGATAACATTTGGGAGGAGTTATTATGGCAGAACATCCGATTGAAGGGCTGATGGGCGTTACCATCGACAAGATCCGCGAAATGGTGGATACCAGCACGATCATCGGGGACCCGATCCATGTGGATGCGGCCACCACTATCATCCCGGTGTCCCGCGTTACGTTCGGCTTTGCTTCGGGCGGTTCCGATGTGGCGCCGAAAGCGGAAAAGCAGATGTTCGGCGGCGGCACAGGGGCTGGCGTTTCGGTCACGCCGGTGGCGTTTCTTGTCATTTCCGGCGGGAACGTCCGCACGGTGCAGCTGATCGAGAAGGTCACTGCGGTGGACAACGCCATCGCGGCGCTGCCGGAACTGATCGAAAAGATCACGGCCAGCCTGAAGCGGGACAAGCCCGGGGAAGGCGAGCCGGAAGCATAAGGAGTACACATGGCAGAACAACGGATTCAGAAAGTACTGGCCAATCAGGGGATCTGTTCCCGCCGGGAGGCGGAGCGCCTGATCGCGGCCGGCAAGGTAAAAGTGAACGGGCACCCGGTGGGCCTGGGGGACAAGATGGACCCCGACTACGACAAAGTCTCCATCGACGGGAAAAACGTCCGCATTGTACGTAAGCGGCAGTATACCTACATCATGCTGCACAAGCCCCGCGGATATCTGACCACCCGCTCCGACGACCGCGGGCGCAAGACGGTCATGGACCTGGTGGCGGATGTGCCGGCCATGTTGCGCCCGGTAGGCCGCCTCGACAAAGACAGCGAAGGCCTGCTGCTGATGACCGACGATGGTGCGTTCATCAACCTGCTGACCCATCCCTCGGGTGGGGTAGGCAAGCTGTACCGCGTCACCGTGAACCCCCGGGCCACTGAAGAACAGATCGTGCAGATGGCGTCCGGCGTGGTGCTGGATGACGGCGTCCGCACACAGCCCTGTGTGATCCATGTGCTATCGGACGAACCCGGACGGACGGTGCTGGAGATCACCCTGCACGAAGGGCGCAACCGGCAGATCCGCCGTATGTGTTCGGCGGTGGGGCTGCAGGTGGTGCGGCTGAAACGCAGCGCCGAAGGCCCTGTGAAGCTGGGCATGCTGCAGCCGGGCGAGTACCGGGAACTGAAAAGGTCCGAGGTCAGCGCGTTGCGCAATGCTGCACAGAAAAATGCCCGCCCGGCGCCTGCCCGCCCGCAGCCGGCCGGCCGCCGTCCGGGACCGATCCGGCAGGGTGGGGAAGAGTGACAAAAACAATGCGGGAAAACCACCCGGAAATCCACAACTTTCTACTTGTGAAAGCTTGGACAAAGTAGTATAATTGTGCCAAATGATATATTTTCATAAACATTTTTACAAAAAACAGTCAGTCTTATACCATTAGGAGGTCGCTGTATGGCAGCAAACAAACCCGGCAAGGCAGAGATCCTTGCAGCCTTTTTCGATGACGGCAGTTCCATGCCGCTGTACACGGAGGGCGCCGTCAGCGCGGCATACGGCTGCGCGAACGGGCAGAGCGTCTACGCCGTATATGAAAACGGCGAACCCGTCACGGTGCAGGACATTGAACGGAAGATCCATGTGCTGGAAATGGCCGCACAGACTGGCGCGCCCGTTGTGACGTTCTACAACGCTTCCGGCGCCAAACTGGACGGCGGTCTTGAACTGCTCAAGGCCACTTCGGCGCTGACGGCGCAGATCGCCCGGGTCTCCGGCGTTGTACCGCAGATCGCGGTGGTCACCGGCACCTGCGCGGGCACCAGCGCCATCCATGCGGCGGCGGCGGATGTCTGCATTATGGCGGAGGACGCGGAACTGTTTTTGAACGCGCCGTTTACCGCGCAGGACAGCGTGAGCGGCGCCGGTTCGGCGGCCTTTGCCGCCAAGGCCGGCGTGGCGGCTGTGGTTGCAGCCGACGCGGTGCAGGCGGCCAAGCGCGCCGCAGGCGTTGTGGCGCTGCTGCCTGCAAACAACCTGGCAGGGCCGGTTCTGTTCGATTTTGAACCCTCCGGCAAAACGCTGAATGTGGCAAAATATACGGCCGCGGGTGCGGTGGAAGCGCTGGCTGATACCGGCAGCGCAGTGGAACTGTACAGCGGTTACGGCAAGCACATCGTTACAGCGCTGGCAACCATCAACGGCAGTGCGGTGGGCATTGTTGCGACGGAGAAAGCGGCGCTGTGCCATAAGTGCACGGCCAAGGCGGCCCGTTTCGTCCGCCTGTGCGATGCATACAGCATCCCCGTCGTGACGGTCGTGAACAGCGAAGGCTTTGTAAAGAGCGAAGGCGATGACCAGGCGGGCGGCATCCGTCAGGCGGCCCGCATGGCGGGCGTTTACGCGGAGGCCACCACGGTCAAGGTTGCGGTGCTGGCCGGTGAGGCGGTAGGGCCGGTTTATACCGTCTTTGGCGCCTGCGCAGACTGGCGCGTTGCGGTCAAGGGCTGCACCATTGCCCCGCTTGCCCCGGAGACGGCGGTGAGCGTCCTGTACAAGGATGAGATCTATGCCTCGGATAACATTGCCGATGCGACCAGGGAAAAGGCGGCGGCTTATGCCAGGGAGGTCTGCGGCGCGGAAGCGGCAGCCTGCAGCGGCGCGGCGGATACAGTCGCCGATGCGGCCGGTGTGCGCGGCGCGGTGGCGCAGGCGCTGGATATGCTGGCCAGCAAGCGCGCAGTCCGTCTGGCCAAGAAGCATGGCAATATCACGCTGTGAGCCTGGGCGCACAGCGAATCTCATGTTCTGACTTTTTAAGGAGGATCTTCCTATGAAAAACCTGATCGTTACTGTCAATGGTGTCGCTTACAACGTTACCGTGGAAGAGGGCGTGGCCTCTGCTGCGGCTCCTGCTGCACCCGCTGCGCCTGCCGCGGCGGCTGCCCCTGCCCCGGCTCCTGCGGCAGCGCCCGCTCCGGCGCCCGCTGCCGAACCGGCGGCTCCTGCCGGGACCGCCGGCGCGGTGGCCGTCAATGCGCCGATGCCGGGCAATATCCTGGATGTGCGCGTCAAGCCGGGCGATTCCGTCAAGGCCGGCGATACGCTGCTGATCCTCGAAGCCATGAAGATGGAAAACGAGATCAGCGCCCCGCAGGACGGCACCGTCGCCAGCGTGGACGTCCGCAAGGGCGATGTGGTGGACTCCGGCACGCTGCTGTGCACCATGAACTGATTGAATAAATAGCGAGGTGAAAGACATTGGCTAAGAAACCGATCCAAATTACCGAGGTCGTTCTGCGCGACGCGCACCAGTCGCTGCTTGCCACCCGCATGACGATGGACGAAATGCGCCCGATCCTGCCGGAGATGGACAAGATCCCGTACTTCTCGGTGGAATGCTGGGGCGGCGCGACCTTTGACTCCTGCATCCGCTTTTTGGACGAGGACCCGTGGGAGCGCCTGCGCATCCTGCGCAAAGAACTGCCGCACCAGAAGCTGCAGATGCTGTTCCGCGGCCAGAACATGCTGGGGTACCGCCCCTATGCCGACGACGCGGTCGAGTACTTCGTACAGAAATCCGTGGCCAACGGCATCGACGTGATCCGCATTTTTGACGCGCTGAATGACCCGCGCAACCTGCAGACGGCCATTCAAGCGGCCAACAAGGAAGGCGCGCACGTCCAGGCGTGCATCAGCTACACCCTGAGCCCGGTGCACAACAACGAGTACTTTGCACAGTACGCAAAGACGCTGGAAGAGATGGGCGCCGACTCCATCTGCATCAAGGACATGGCGGGCCTGCTCAAGCCGTACACCTGCTATGACCTGGTCAAAGAGTTGAAATCCACCGTCAGCATCCCGGTGGACATTCACAGCCATTACACTGCCGGTCTGGCTTCCATGTCCATCCTCAAGGGCATCGAGGCGGGCGCCGACATCGTGGACACCGCCATGAGCCCGCTGGCGCTGGGTACTTCCCACATGCCTACCGAGAGTCTGGTCGCCGCCCTGCAGGGCACCGACTACGATACGGGCCTCGATTTGAACCAGCTCAACGTTGTGCGCGCCTATTTCGCCAAACTGCGCGAAAAGTACATCGCCAACGGCCAGATCAGCCCCAAGTCCCTGGGCGTCGACGCCAACACGTTGCTGTACCAGGTGCCGGGCGGCATGTTCTCCAACATGCTCAAGCAGCTGAAAGACGCCGGGCAGGAGGACAAGCTGGACGAAGTGCTGGCGGAGATCCCCCGTGTGCGCGAGGACGCAGGGTATCCGCCGCTGGTCACCCCCACCAGCCAGATCGTGGGCACTCAGGCTGTGTTCAACGTGATCCTGGGCGAGCGCTACAAGATGGTCACGAAGGAATTCAAGGGCCTGGTCCATGGCGACTACGGCAAGACCCCGGCCCCCATCAAGAAAGAGTTCAGCGACTTCATCTTGAAGGGCGAAGAACCCATCACCTGCCGTTTTGCCGATACGCTGGAGCCTGAGATGGACAAACTGAAGGAAGAAGCCTCCAAGTACGCCATTCAGGAAGAGGATGTGCTGACCTACGCCATGTTCCCGCAGGTCGCGCCCAAATTCTTTGAAAAGCGCAACGCCCGGCTGCAGGGCGTGGACGCGCTCCATGCCGATTACGAGAAGAAATCTCACCCGGTCTAATGTTTGCAGGCCGCTCCCGCCGCTGGCGGGGGCGGCTTTTTGTGTCTGTGCGGTGAAAAAGCGCCGGAAATCGGAGAAAGAAGCCCTTTTTTCTTGCATCCGGCCCGTAAAAATAGTACAATATACAATATATGTTTTTCGGCAAGGAACGTGTGAGGTGCAGGATATGGTTTTAAGCATGACGGGCTATGGCCGCGCGGGGGCGCTGCTGCACGGGCGGGATATCAAAGTGGAACTGCGCAGCGTCAACGCGCGCTTTTTTGAGTATTCCTCCCGTCTGCCGCGCTCCTGCATGTTTCTGGAGGATAAACTCAAGCAGCTGGTGGCTTCCCGGGTCAGCCGCGGCAAAGTGGAACTGACCCTCACTGTGCAGGCTGTCACGGCGGCAGATACCGTTGTCACGGTGAACTGGCCGTTGGCGCAGGGGTACCGGGCGGCACTGAACGCTCTGGCAGAGCGGATGGATCTGAAAAACGATATGACGGCGGGGATGCTGGCGCGTTTCCCCGATGTGCTGGCCCAGACCGCCGCGCCGGCGGATGAAACGGAACTGTGGCAGGATGTGCAGTCGGTGGCGCAGCAGGCGCTGGACGCCTTTGTGGCCATGCGCGCCCGGGAAGGCGACAAACTCAAAGCAGACGTGTCGGGGCGGCTGGAGACCATTGAGAAACTGGTGGGCGAGATCGAAAAGGACAGCGCGGGCCGCGTCCGGGCATACACGGAAAAGCTTTATGCCCGCCTGCAGGAACTGCTGGGGGACCGCGGCATCGACGAGTCGCGGCTGATCACCGAAGCGGCGATCTTTGCGGATAAGACGGCGATCGACGAGGAAACTGTGCGCCTGCACAGCCATGTGGCCCAGTACCGGGATATTTTGGAGATGGCAGAACCCATCGGCCGTAAGCTGGATTTTCTGACACAGGAACTCAACCGGGAGTCCAATACCATTGGTTCCAAATGCCAGGATGTGGCCATCACCCGGCTGGTGGTGGAACTCAAGTCCGAGATCGAGAAGATCCGGGAACAGATCCAGAACATCGAGTAAGGGGCAGCCATGAAACTTATCAACATTGGCTTCGGCAATATGGTGAACGCGGACCGTGTGATCGCCATCATCAGCCCGGATTCGGCGCCCATCAAACGTCTGATCCAGGACGCGCGGGAAAAGGGGGCGCTGATCGACGCTTCCTACGGGCGGCGGACGCAGGCGGTTTTGATCATGGACTCCGACCATGTGATCCTGTCCGGCATCCCGCTGGACAGCGTGACAGGGCGGTTTGCGCAGGAAGAAAAGGAAGAATAAAGGGGTATAGGAATCATGAAAGGTGAAAAGTATCTGTTCGTTGTATCGGGGCCGTCGGGCACGGGGAAGGACACCGTGGTGGCCAACCTGCTGAAAAAACACTCGGAGATCCAGCACACGGTCTCAGCCACGACCCGTCCGCCCCGGGAGGGGGAAAAAGACGGGATCAACTACCACTTTATGACCAGGACGGACTTTGAAAAGCATCTGGCCGAGGATCAGATCGTGGAACATACCCAGTACTGCGGCAACTATTACGGGACGCTGCGCAGCGAGATCGAGGGCCGCATGGCGCTGGGGATCCCCGTCATTCTCGTCATCGAGGTGGAGGGAGCAGGCAATATCAAGCGGATGTACCCCGGCGCGACGACGATCTTCGTGCTGCCGCCGGATATGGAAGAACTGGAACGCCGCCTGCGCAACCGCGGCACGGAGAACGAAGAAACGATCCAGCGCCGGCTCAAGCGCGCCGAGACCGAGATCGCCAATTCGGTGGACTATGACGAGCATGTGGTCAACGTGCAGGTGGAGACTTGCGCCGACAGCCTGTATTCCATCATTCAGTTCCGGCTGAAACACGGGAAGGACGAATGACCCGGCAAATCGCGCAGGTCGCGGTAGACAACGCGACTATACACTTCGATAAACGCTATTCCTACCGCATCCCGCCGCCGATGCAGGGGCGGGTCTGGCCCGGCAGCCTGGTGCTGGTGCCATTTGGGCGGGGCGACAAGCCCCGCATGGCCGTGGTGCTGGCAGTGCAGGAAGAAACGCAGGAGAATGCTTCCCCCCGGCTGAAATCTCTGTGGGATGCAGCCCCCGAACAGGCACGGCTGACGCCGGATCTGATGGAACTGGTGCAGTTCCTCAAAGAGCGGACTTTCTGCACCTGGTTCGAGGCGGTCCGGGCGGTGATCCCCTATGGGGCGCAGTACCGCTGCACGCTCGAAAACGGCCGCCCGGTGATGCAGAACTGCCTGAACCGCACGACGGAGCGGGTCTATACCCTGGCGGGGGAACTGCCTGCCAAACCAAAACCCGGCCCCCGTCAGCTGGCGGCAGTGGAAGCCCTGCGTCAAGGCCCGCTGACGGCCCGCCAACTGGAAGAACGGGGGATCTCCAAGCCCACGCTGGATACCTTGTGCCGCAAGGGCGTTTTGCAGGAGGGCCGGCAGGATAGAATGCTGGACCTCTTTGCAAGCATTCCCTTTGACCCGCAGCCCATCACCCTGGCGGGGGAGCAGCAGCATGCCCTGGAAGCACTGCTGCCGGATCTGGAAGATGACCGCCCGCATGCCGCCCTGCTGCACGGGGTTACCGGCAGCGGCAAGACCATGGTGTTCCTCAAGCTGATCGAGCGGACGCTGGAACTTGGCCGCAAGGCGTTGGTGCTGGTGCCGGAGATCAGCCTGACCCCCCAGATGATCCGCCGTCTGAAATCCACCTTCGGCAGCCGCCTGGCGGTGCAGCATTCGGCGCTGAACAACACCGAGCGCCTGCTGCAATGGCGGATGATCCAGCAGGGCAACGCCGATATCGTGGTGGGCACGCGCAGCGCTATCTTTGCGCCGCTGCAAAACCTGGGCCTGATCATTCTGGACGAGGAACAGGAGCACACCTACCAGAGCGAATCCGCCCCCCGGTATGACGCCCACGACGTGGCCAAAAAGCGCGCCGCGATCGAAAACGCCCTGCTGGTCTTTGCCTCTGCCACCCCGCGCACCGAGACCTACCACGCGGCGGCGAACGGAAAGTACAAACTGGTCACACTGAAACAGCGTTATGGGGAGCGGCCGCTGCCGAAAGTGGATTTTATCGACATGCGCGCTGAACTGGCGGCGGGTAACCCGCGGGAAGTCAGCGCCCGCATGGCGCAGGAACTGCAGAAGAACCTGGATAACGGGGAACAGAGCATCCTGCTGCTGAACCGGCGGGGCTACCACACGGTGGGTATGTGTACGGTTTGCGGCCACGTGCTCAACTGCCCCAACTGCAGCGTGCCGCTGGTCTACCACAAACCCCAGCAGGCGCTGATGTGCCACCATTGCGGGCACACGGTGCAGCCGCTGCCCCAGACCTGCCCGGAATGCGGCGGCAAGGTCCGCTACAGCGGCTTCGGCACCCAGCGGGTGGAAGAGGAACTGGCCGAACTTCTGCCGCAGGCGCGGGTCCTGCGCATGGACCAGGACTCCACCGGGCAGAAAAACGCCCATGAGAAGATGCTGGCTGAATTTGGCCGGCACGACTATGACATCCTGCTGGGCACCCAGATGGTGGCCAAAGGCCTGGATTTTGAGAAGGTCACGCTGGTGGGCGTTTTGGGCATTGACTCGCTGCTGTTCGGGCAGGGGTTCCGCGCCTATGAAAACGTGTTCAGTCTGGTGACCCAGGTCATCGGGCGGGGCGGTCGGGCAGAACTGCCGGGGCGAGCGCTGATCCAGACCACTGTGCCGGGGCACCCGGTGCTGCAGCTGGCGGCTGCGCAGGATTACGAGGCGTTCTACCGGGAAGAGATCGCCTTTCGCAAATTCGGCCTGTATCCGCCTTTCTGCGCTTTCTGTGTGGCCGGTTTTGTAGGCGCGCAGGAGGGCGCGGTGGCGTTGGCGGCGCATCGTTTCGGCACGCTGCTGGCGGAGCGAGCCGCCCGGCGCCCCCATATACCGATGCGCCTGTTGGGCCCCGCCCCCATGAACATCAGCATGCTGAACGGAAAATACCGTTACAAACTCACCATCAAATGCCGCAACGACGCCGCTTTCCGCGCGCTGCTGCGGGAAACGCTGGAAGCCTACGCGCAGGAAAAACTGCCGCAAAAGGCTTCGGTGGTTCTGGATTTCAATTCCGACGGCGATCTGTAGCCTTGACCCGGCCCGAAACAGACCGGGAAACGCTGCAAACACCGTATATTTACTTTGATATGGAGGAAAACAAAATGGCTTTGCGTACGATCGTACAGGACGGCGACCCGATCCTGAAAAAAGTCTGCCGCCCGGTGACCAAATTTGACGAGAAACTGGGCATCCTGCTGGATGACATGAAAGAAACGCTGCTGGCCGCCAACGGTCTGGGGCTGGCGGGCCCCCAGGTCGGCATGATGCGCCGCCTGTTCATCTGCCTGGACGAACGGGATATGCCGGAAGAAGTCCCCGCCAACTATGAGTACAAGTTCATTGAGTTCATCAATCCCGAAATTTTGGAGTTGAGCGACGAAAAGGTGGAACTGTACGAGGGTTGCCTTTCTTTCCCAGGGCATAACGGGGCCATCGCCCGCTCCAAGCACGTCAAGGTCAAAGCGCAGGACCGCCATGGCGAATGGTTTGAGATGGAAGCGGACGATATGCTGGCCCGCTGCATCCAGCACGAAAACAACCACCTGGACGGCATCACCATCATGGATCTGGCGACCCGCTTCTATGAGGATGACTACCCCGAGGAAAACGAGGATTGATCGATGCGCATTTTGTTCATGGGAACCCCGGACATCGCGGCGGAAAGCCTGGCCGCGCTCATCGAAGCGGGGCACGAGATCTGCGCGGTATTCACCCGGCGCGATAAGCCGGTGGGCCGCAAGCAGATCCTGACGGAGCCGCCGGTCAAGCAGCTGGCCCGCCAGCACGGCATCCCGGTGTACCAGCCCCGTACCCTGCGGGACGGGACCTCGGACGATCTGATCCGCGGGCTGGCGCCGCAGATCATCGTGGTAGTGGCCTACGGCTGCATCATCCCGCCGCAGCTGCTGCATGCAGCGCCTTACGGCTGCATCAACCTGCATGTCTCGCTGCTGCCGAAATACCGCGGCTCGGCGCCCATCCAGTGGGCGGTCCTCAATGGCGATGTGCAGACCGGCGTATCCATCATGCAGCTGGACGAAGGGCTGGATACCGGGGATGTCCTGATGGTGGAGCCGGTGGAGATCGGCCCCGAGGAAACCAGCGGGCAGCTGTTCGACCGGGTCAGTGCGGTAGGGGCCAAAACGCTGGTCGCCGCGCTGGAAAAACTGCAAGCGGGGCAGCTTGTCCCTGCCCCGCAGGACGGCGCGCAGGCAACGTTGGCGCCGCCCCTCAACAAGGAAATGGCGCGGTTCGACTTCACGGAGGATGCGGTCCACATCCACAACTGGGTGCGCGGTATGAACCCGTGGCCGATGGCCTGGTTCATGCAGGACGGCAAACGCATCAAAGTGCAGGCGTGCCGTACGGCGGAAAACCCCGGCGGCGCCGCGCCCGGCACCGTGCTGGCCCTGAAGCCGCTGACCATCGCGGCGGGGAACGGCGCTGTGGAACTGCTGACGGTCACGCCGGAAGGCGGTAAGCCCATGGAGGGCACCGCCTGGGCCGCGGGGCGCCGCATGAAAGCGGGGGATACCCTGTGACGCCGCGCCGTCTGGCAGTCAAGGCGCTGATGCACCAGGAGCAGGCCGGTTATGCCAACCTGGTGCTGGATGCGGAACTGAAAAAATGCGTGCCGCCGCCGGATGCACGGGATGCAGCTTTTGCGGCACGGATCTTTTACACTGTGCTGGAGTATCTGCCGTTGCTGGATCACCTGTTGGACCGTTTCAGCAAAAAGCCGGTGTACAGACTGGACCCGCCGGTGCGCGCGATCCTGCGGGCTGGACTGGCGCAGGCGCGCTATATGCAGGTGCCGCTGCCTGCGGCAGTCAATGAGTCGGTCCGGCTGACCAAGGCTATGGGCAAGACCAGCGCCGCCGGCATGGTGAATGCAGTGCTGCGGCGCGCAGCGCAGGAACAGGTGCAGGAAGGGGATTTTCCTGACCCGGTGGAACGGCTGGCTACATTTCATTGTTTATCCCGTCAAGTGGCGCAGCTGCTGTACACCCAGTACGGGCAGGAAGCGTTTGCATTGGCGGCTTCTTTTCGGTCCCGTCCGGCCACGGCGATCCGGGTCAATACGCTGCGGACGGCCGATGACACGCTGGCACAGGCCCTCCAGGCCGAGGGATATCGTGTTTTGCCCGGTCCCTGGCCTCATGCGCTGCTGGTGGACTTTCAGGGCTCCCCGGCCGCAGGCGCAGCTTTCGCCCGCGGGGAGTACCACGTGCAGGGGCTGGCCAGCCAGTTTGCCGCGCTGTGCCTGCAGGCGCGGCCCGGGCAGCGGGTGCTGGACCTTTGCGCTGCGCCGGGGGGCAAAAGCCTTACGTTGGCACAGCAGATGGAAAACACCGGCGAACTGGTCAGTGGGGAAGTGGTGCCGGGGCGTGTGGCGCTGATCGGGAAGGCGTTCGCGCGGTGTGGTGTGACCTGCGCCCGGGCGGTGCAGAACGATGCGGCTGCCCGTTTTGACTGGGGAAAATTCGACCGCGTCCTCTGTGATGTGCCCTGCTCGGGGTTGGGCGTCATTGCCAAAAAACCGGATATTCGCTACAAAGATTTGGATGGAATGGAGAATTTGTGCGCTGTTCAACGTAAAATTTTGCAAAATGGCGCGGATTCTCTTGCTGAATCGGGCCGTTTGGTGTATTCTACCTGTACAGTCAATCATCAGGAGAATCAGGCGCAGGTCCAGTGGTTCCTGCGCCAGAACCCCCAGTTCCGCCTTGTCCCGCCGCCCGTCACGGTGCCGGGAATGGAGGTGGGAGAGTACGGGACGATCCTGCTGCCCCATAAAACGGGAACGGACGGCTTTTTTGTAGCCGTTTTGGAAAAACTTTTGACATAATTTTGGATTATACTATAAATTGGGAAAGGAGAGGCCGGGATGGACGGCAAGGCAAAAATCTGTCTGTCGGATCTGACGCTGGAAAGGTTGACGGCCTATATCGTCGGGCTGGGCCAGCCGAAATTCCGTGCCAGGCAGATCTTCAAATGGCTGCATCAGAAGCTGGTCACGGACTTTTCCCAGATGACGGACCAGCCCAGGGCGTTCCTGGAGGCGTTGCAGGCGCAATGCACCATTGCGGCTCCAACGATCCGCCGCAGGCAGCAGTCCAGGGACGGCACGGTCAAATACCTGCTGCAGCTTGCCGACGGCAACTGCATTGAGACGGTGCTGATGCGGTATAAATATGGCAACACCGTCTGTGTTTCTACCCAGGTCGGCTGTGCGATGGGGTGCCGTTTCTGCGCTTCCACCCAGGCAGGCCGGGTGCGGGACCTGACCCCCGGGGAGATCGCGGCGGAGATCTATGCCGCACAGAAGGATTCGGGGGAGCGGGTGTCCCACATCGTGCTCATGGGCATCGGGGAACCGCTTCACAACTTTGATAATGTGATGGATTTCCTCGAGATCATCTCCTGTCCCGAAGGACTCAACATAGGCATGCGGAATATCAGCCTGTCCACCTGCGGGCTGGTGCCCAAGATCGACGCGCTGGCCCAAAAGCATCTGCAGCTGACCCTTTCGGTCTCGCTGCACGCGCCGGATAACGCGACCCGCTCCGGCATGATGCCTGTCAACGACGCCTATCCGCTGGAGGAATTGATCCCGGCCTGCCGCCGCTACCAGAAGGAGACCGGGCGGCGGATCAGTTTTGAGTATTCGATGGTGCGGGGCGTGAACGACAGTTCCGCCATGGCGCAGAAGCTGGCGCACCTGATCGAAGGCATGGGGGCCCATGTCAACCTGATCCCCATCAACCCGGTGGATGGCAGCCCCTACTCGGCTACCGACGAGGCCAATGTGCGCCGCTTCCAGCATGAACTGGAACGTCTGGGCGTCAATGCCACGGTGCGCCGCCGCCTGGGCACCGACATCAGCGCGGCCTGCGGCCAGCTGCGGCGCGAGGACGCACAGGCGGCAACATGAGCGTTTGGCCGGGAAATGAGTAACCAACGAAAGGAACGTCCTGAATGAAGATCGCTGCGATCACTGACATCGGGAGCTGCCGCCAGGAAAATCAGGATAACTACTGTGCGCAGCAGATGGCAGGCGGTACAGCCTGGGGCATCGTCTGCGATGGGATGGGCGGCGTGAACGGGGGCCGTATGGCGGCCCGCATCGCCACCGATACCATGCAGAAATACTTTGCCCGGCAGATCCGCCTTCTGCAGCCGGGCGGGGAAAAGAGTTTTCTCATGCGCGGGTTCGATGTGACGAACCGCGCCGTGTATGACAAAGCTACTTCCGACCCGGAAATGCTGGGTATGGGCACCACCGGGGTGTGCGCCTATGTGGGAAGCGGGCTTGCGCATATCGTGCACGCGGGCGATTCCCGCGCTTACCTGTACCATGAAGGCGGGCTGCGGCAGATCACGCGTGATCATTCCATGGTCCAGCAGCTGGTGGACAGCGGCCAGATCACCCGGGAGCAGGCGACCCTCCACCCGCAGAAGAACCTGATCACCCGGGCGCTCGGGGTGGCGGCCAATATCGTGCCGGAATACAACCGCTGTGAGGTGGAAGCGGGGGATATCCTGCTTTTGTGCACCGACGGCCTGACCAATATGGTACAGGATGCAGAGATCGCGCGGGTCCTGCAGGAAGTCCCTTTCTTTGATGCGACCCGCATTCTTGTGGACCGTGCGCTGCAGGCGGGCGGCCAGGACAATATCACCGTTTTGCTTATGGGCGTGGAGATAACGGAGGTCAACAATGGATAATTTGATTGGAAGGCGGCTTGATGGCCGTTATTTGATTCAAAGCCTCGTCGGCGTCGGCGGCATGGCCAACGTGTACCGCGGTGTGGACGAAAAGAACGGCAACGCCATCGCCGTCAAAGTGCTCAAGGAAGAATTTCTCGACAATGAGGAACTGGTCCGCCGCTTCAAAAACGAGTCCAAGGCGATCTCCATCCTGGATCACCCCAACATCGTCAAGGTGTATGACGTGTCGGTGACCGACCGGCTGCAGTATATCGTGATGGAGTATGTGGACGGCATCACCCTGAAAGAATACCTGAAGCAGCGCGGCGGCGCACTGACCTGGAAGGAAACGGTGCATTTTGCCACCCAGGTCCTGCGCGCGCTGCAGCATGCCCATTCCAAGGGGATCATCCACCGCGATGTAAAGCCGCAGAACATTATGCTGCTGGCAGACGGTTCCATCAAGATGATGGACTTCGGCATCGCCCGTTTCTCCCGGGCGCAGAGCCAGACGGTCAGCGACAAGGCCATCGGTTCGGTGCATTACATCAGCCCGGAACAGGCCAAGGGCGACAGGACCGACGCGCGCACCGACATCTATTCGGTCGGCGTGATGCTGTATGAGATGCTCTCGGGCCGCCTGCCGTTCGACGGCGACGGTGCGGTATCCATTGCGATCATGCAGATCTCGGACAAGGCCAAGCCTCTCGCACAGGTGGCGCCGAATGTGCCCCAGGGACTCTGCCAGATCACCGAAAAGGCGATGGAAAAAGACCCGGACAAGCGTTATCAGAGCGCTAAAGAAATGCTGGAAGCGATCGAGGAATTTAAACGCAACCCTTCGATCCGGTTTGAATACGAGTACAGAAATATGCAGGATAATCCGCAAAAGAACATCAACCGCGTTGTCAACAACGCAAAGCCCGGCCCGAAGAGCGGCAGCATCCGCACGGGCGGGGCCCGCCGCGCCGGAACGTCCAACCCGGGCCGCAGCAAGGGGAAAAAAGGCGCTGCAGCCGCAGAAAAGAAGCCTTTCTCGGTCCTGCCGATCTTTTTCGGGATGGCGGTCGCTTTCGTGATCGGCGCCGCGATCCTCGTCTACCTGATCTTCACCAATTCCAGCAACCTACTGTTCTCGAACCGGGATGACGTCACCATCATCAATTTTGTAGACACGACGCTGGATGAGTTTCGCGCCTCGGAATACAATACGCTGCTGGACTTACAGGTGATCGAGGAATACAATTCTTCCTATCCGGCAGGGACCATCATCCGTCAGAACCCCAAGGCGGGGCGCACGGTGAAGGAAGGCCAGAAAATCACGCTGACCGTGAGCCTGGGTACGCAGTATGTCACGGTTCCCGAAACCAAGAACATGGTGGCGGAGGATGCCGAACAGACGTTGAAGGATATGGGGCTGAACGTACTGCAAAAGCCCATGCAGGACAACACCGTGGCCAGCGGCTCGGTGATTTATTCCAGCCCAGCCGCCGGGGAGACGGTGGAGGGCGGCTCCACGGTGATCTTATACACCAGCCGCGCCGTAGCCCAGTCGACCGTTATGGTGCCCAGCCTGACGGGCAAGACCATTGAGGATGCGCGCAACGATGTGCGCGATTTGAACGTTTCCATCCGCACTGTGGATCAGGCCAGTTCCGAGCCTGCGGGCACGGTGCTGAGCCAGAGTCCGGCCGCCGGGTCGGAGGTGCGCATCAGCGCGGTCATCACGCTGGTGGTTTCCACCGGCGTGCCCGAAACGCCGGTCGAGACGCCGCAGCCGGAGATCCAGCATAATGAAGACGGCACGATCACTGTGCCGGAGAGCTGGTGGTGGAGCAGCGACGGCAGCCACCAGATCCACCAGCGGACCGACGGCTCGATGTGGAACGAGAGCGGCGCGCGCTGCGATGCCGAAGGCAACCCGATCTGATATGAGCGAAACGAAGGGTTATATCACGAAGGGCATCGGCGGGTTTTACTACGTCCGCACGCCGGACGGCGTCGTGGAGTGCAAAGCCCGCGGCATCTTCCGCAAACGGGGCATCACCCCGGTGGCCGGGGATAATGTGCAGCTTTCCGCAGACGGCACGGTCATAGAAGAGATCCTGCCGCGCAAAAACGTTTTTATCCGCCCGCCGTTGGCCAATCTGGATGTTTTGTTCATTGTAGCCAGCACGACGCAGCCGGTCCCCAGTACGCTGGTGCTGGATGAATTGGCGGCAGCGGCGGTCTACAAGGGCGTGCAGCCGGTGCTGGTCGTTACCAAAGCGGACCTGGCAGCTGCGGACCAGCTGCAGCAGGCCTACGCGGGCAGCGGCATCCCGCTGATCCGGCTGCATTACCCCACGGGGGAAGGGCTGGCGGAGATCCGGCGTTATATCAAGGGGCATCTGTGCGCGTTCTGCGGCAACTCCGGCGTGGGCAAGTCCACGCTGCTCAACGCCCTGGCGCCGGACCTCAAGCGGGAGACCGGGCAGATCAGTCAGAAACTGGGCCGTGGACGGCATACCACCCGGGAAGTGGAGATTTTTGAGATCTGCGGCGGCCGTCTGGCCGATACGCCGGGTTTTGCCAGCCTGGAAGCGCAGAAACTCTGCCGCATCCCCAAAGAAGAACTGGAAACGACCTTCCCGGAATTTGCCCCCTGCATCCCGCAGTGCCGTTTCACCGGCTGTTCCCACCGCAGCGAACCGGGCTGCGCCGTGCGGGAAGCCGTGGAGCAGGGCAAGATCAGCCGTACCCGCTACGGCAGCTACCTGACCATGTACGAAGAGGCCAGCGCCCGGAAAGCGTGGGAAAAATGAAACGCGCAGTGTTGTTGTCGGCGGTGCCGGTAGGGCCGGAAATGGCCGCTTATCTGCGGCCGGGGGATTTTATCGTGGCCTGTGATGCGGGTTACCGCAACGCAGCGGCGCTCGGCGTGCGCCCCGACCTGATCGTGGGCGATTTTGATTCCGCTCCGCAGCCCCGCACGGAGGGGGACACCATTGTGCTGCCCCATGTCAAGGACGATACCGATACCCAGTACGCCGCCCGCTGGCTGGCGGAACACAGGTTTGAGGAAGTCGTGATGCTTGGCGCGCTGGGCGGCCCCCGGGTGGAACATATGCTGGCGAATCTGTCTACCGGGCTGTTCCTGTCGCTGCACGGCGTCAGGACGATCTTGGCGGATTCCAGGAGCGAGATGCATTACCTCCTGCCGGGGCGGCCGCTGGAACTGCCGCGCCGGGACTGGATGTATCTCTCCCTTTTTGCGCTGGGTGCGCCGCTGACCGGCGTATTTGAGCGCGGCGTGTATTATCCTTTGGAAAATGCGACCCTGACGGAACTGGATTATCCGTTGGGGACCAGCAACGAGTTTACCGAGCCGGTGGCCCGGTTGCAATGCAGCGGTGGGCACGGCCTCGTAGTCCTGACCCGGGCAGACGGGTAACACATGCGCTGCGCCCCTGCATAGTATGGCGTACACCAACGGGGAAAGTGAGGTGTACGGTATGCATGTGGTCGTGGTCCGCTGCCCGCGCGCGCTGCGCTGGCTGCTTCGTGCAGCATTTAAAGTCTGAAAAAATTCTGTGATCCCTGCCGCTTGGCAGGGATTATTTTTTTGCCCCTTCGCATATAGATGCACCAGACAGTCAACCAAGCACGTGAAGGAAAGGGGCTATCAAACATGGAACTGAAGGTGTTCAAGGACACCATTGCGGCGTATGGAGGCCGATGGGAAACGAGGCTGGAACTCCCCGTGGAGACCGAGATCCTGATCCCGGATTACCTGCCTGCGGTGTTTAAGATCGTAAAATGCCGGATCGAGCCGGTCCTGCTGCAGAACCGCGTGTCGGGAACCCGCTGGCAAAGCGAAGGCTATTTGCGGTGCACCGTCTATTATCAGAGTGATGAACCGGGCTGCCACCTCTACCGCACCGAACAGAAATTTGCGTTTGAAAAAGCGGTCGAGCTCCCGGCCGGATGTTACATGGAAGGCCCGGCCCAGACCTGGGGTGAGACCGAGTACTGCAACTGCCGGGCTGTCAGCGAGCATCGGATCGACCTGCGCGGCGCGTACATTTTGTGCGGGGCGGTGCTTGCCACCCGGGAATGCGAGCTGCTGACCTCTCTGGCGGATTGCGGCATCGAACAGCGCACCCGCGAACTGCAGGGGCTGCATCGCATAGCGGCGGAAGAACGCACCTTTACAGTGGCGCGCACGGTCCCGCTGCCCGGTGCGGCGGAGGAGACGGTTCTGGATATTGCCGGGACCTTTGCGCCGGGTGGAACAAGCCTGCAAACGGGGCAAGCCAGCATCCAGGGGACGCTGCAGGTACAGATCTGTTACCAGCCGGTGAATGAGGAAAAACTGGCCGTGCGCCAGACGGAGATTCCCGTGCAGCAAACGGTGGAGATGACGGGCGTCGGCGAGGAGGACCTCTGCATCACCTGGGGCGAGGTGATGGCCTGCACGCTCTCGGCGGCGGAAGGAAGTGAAGAAGCGGAACTGAACCTGACCTGGAAACTGCATGTGGAGGTATGGCACGCCGTGCGCTGTAACGTGGTGGCGGACGCCTATTCCACGCTCTGCCGGACACAGACGGTGCAGACTTCCTGCAAGCTGCTGCATGTTGCGGCGGACCTCAACGGTTCCGTGGAAATAGAGCTGGAGGATGATCTGCCGGACGCCGACGTGACGGTCGTGGGCTGCTTTGTGACATTGGGAGCAGCCGTCCCGGTGGAGAATGAAAAAGAGGGGGGAAAAGAAGTCTGTCTGGCCGGGAAGGGCACGGCCCACGTGCTGTGCGCCGATCCGCGCGGGGAAATGACCTGCTATGACAAAACCTTTACCTGGAAACCGGGCGGCAGCTGGACGGGCACTGTAGCCGATACCTGCGCCTGTATGGGCGCCTGCGTCACCCGCGTCAACAGCGGGAAGAACGGGACGCGGCTGCGGGTGGAACTGACCATCCAGTGCGCGGGCTTTCTGCTGCAGGCGGTCACCGGGGAAGCGCTCTGCGAGGTGGAACTGGGGGAGGAATACGCGGACGGCAGCGACGGCCCGGCCCTGCATCTCTATTATGCACGGCAGGGCGAGCGTGTGTTCGACATCGCAAAGCGCTACCACGCCCGCTGCAGGGACCTGGCGGCTGCCAATCATCTGGAGCGCGATGGTGTGACGCCGCAGGAACTCACCACGGAAACAGCCTGCCTTCTAATCCCGGCGGCGCTGTAAGGGAGGGGAGAACATGACCCAGGAACAGATCTATCAGAACATTGCGCAGCGCACCGGCGGGGATATCTATCTTGGTGTGGTCGGGCCGGTACGCAGCGGCAAAAGCACCTTCATCAAACGTTTTTCCGAACTGATGCTGCTGCCGCATATCCAGAATGAAGCCTGCCGTGCCCGGGCCAACGATGAACTGCCGCAATCGGCGGCAGGGCGGACCATCATGACGACGGAGCCAAAGTTTATCCCGGAGAAGGCGGTGAACATCGAACTTTCCGGCGGCGGCAGCTTCCGGGCCAGGCTGATCGACTGTGTCGGCTATATGGTGGACGGCGCGCTGGGGCACGAGGAGGACAACGCGCCGCGCCTGGTAAAAAGCCCCTGGTTTGACCACGAAGTGCCCTTTGACCTTGCGGCCGAGACCGGCACCCGCCGGGTCATCCAGGAACACGCCACGGTGGGCGTGGTGGTCACCACCGACGGGTCCGTTGCCGACCTGCCGCGGCAGGGCTACTGCGAGGCGGAACGCCGTATCGTGGAGGAACTGGACGCTATCGGCAAGCCCTATATCATCCTGCTCAACTGCGCCGACCCGGACTGCGAAGAGGCCCGGCAGCTGGCGGCGCAGCTGGAAGAAAGCTACCATCACGCGGTTTTTCCCATCAACTGTGTGACGATGACAGCCGAAACCGCCGACCGTCTGCTGCAAAAACTGCTGTATGAGTTCCCTGTACAGGAGATCGCCGTTTATATGCCGAGCTGGGTAACGATGCTGGAGCCCGGGCACTGGCTGCAGAGCGCCGTATATACGGCCATGCTGGAATATGCCGGGCAGATCAGCAAGATGGCCGATGTGGCGGGCAGGCGGCCGCAGCTGAACTGCGAATATATCGCGGGCGCTTCCCTGACCGGCATGGATCTGGCCACCGGGACGGTGCGCATCGCAGCCAACATGGCGCCGGACATCTTTTACCGCATACTCGGCGAACAGACCGGGCTGGAGATCGTGGACGAAGCCAGCCTGCTGCCCTGCGTCGTGAGCCTGGCGCGGGCAAAGCGGGCCTATGACAAGATCAGGTCGGCGCTGGATCAGGTGGAGGCTACCGGCTACGGGATCGTTATGCCCGGTATCGACGAACTGAAACTGGAAGAACCTGAAATCGTCAAACAGGGCGGGCAATACGGCGTCCGGCTGTCCGCCAGCGCGCCCAGCCTGCATATCATGCGTGCCAACATCCACACCGAACTTTCCCCGACCGTGGGAAGCGAACAGCAGGGCGAGGAACTGATCCGCAGCCTGCTGGCCGACTTTGAAACGGACCCCGGCAAACTGTGGAACACCAATATTTTCGGCAAGAGCCTCAATGAGCTGGTGAGCGAGGGCGTCCAGGCCAAACTGCTGCATATGCCGCAGGAAGCGCGCAACCGCCTGCAAACAACGCTGGAACGTATCATCAACGAAGGCTGCGACGGTCTGATATGTATATTGCTGTAAGATGGGGGAGAATGCTGTGCGCAAGCGTGTGGACCATCGGGAACGGGAACAACGGGCGCTGCAGAAGGAACTGCGCGGCGCCATGCAGGCGCTGCAGGCCAACGAAACGGCGTTCCGGGAGGCACAGGACCCGTTTTATATCGAACAACTGACCTACCAGCATGCGGCGCTGATGTGCCGCTGCCGGGCGCTGCTGCGCATGCTGCGGTCATCGGGAGGGGCGGACCCATGACGGAATGGTGGATCTGGGGCGGTATGGCGGCCTGCCTGCTGGTGATCGGCCGGTGCGCAGCCCGTCAAAACCACCCGTTCCGCGCGCTGCTGGCGGGCGCTGTGTGCGGTCTGGGGGCGCTGGCGATCCTGGCTGTGCTGGAACCTGTCACGGGGGTCGCGCTGCCGCTGAACCGCTTTACGGTGTTTACGGCGGCGGTGCTCGGTGTGCCGGGGGTCACGGCGGTCCTGATTTTGCAGCTTTTGCTCTGATACTTGCCAAACAAGGCGGTTTTGTGGTATACTGAATCGAAAACGAGTGGAACATACGGCGGCGGGACAGTTCGCAAGAACTGCCTGAGGAAAGTCCGGGCTTCACAGAGGCATGACAACTGCTAACGGCAGCCGGGGGCGACCCCAGGGATAGTGCAACAGAAAGAAACCGCCGCGTTTTTCGCGGTAAGGATGGAAAGGCGAGGTAAGAGCTCACCAGCGCACTGGCGACTTTGCGGCTATGTAAACCCTGTCTGAAGCAACATCCGTATGGGACATGATGCGGAGCCTCGCGCGTCCCGGTGATGGCGTGAGCCTTGCGGCGACGCAAGGCCAAGATAGATCGTCGTTTGATACAGAACCCGGCTTACGGTCCAGTCGTTTCTCAGAACCGTTTCGGCACACCTGCTGCGGCATGGTGTGCCGCTTTCTGTTTGTGGCAAACATTGGGTTTGCATCGGCCTTTGCTTTATGCTATAATACCAACGTATAGGTGTAAAATTAAAGGAGGCGCGGCGGTGGAACTTTGTTATCTTGTGCCGCCGGAAGCCGAGGGCCAGCGTCTGGGCCTTTTCCTGCGCAGCTGTGGTCTGACCGCCGGTCTGATCAAATCTGTAAAACATGCAGGGGAGGGCTTTTTTGCGGATGGCGCCGCCATCCACACGGATCAGCCGGTCCGTGCGGGGCAGCGGGTGACATTCGCACTGCCGCCTGACCCGCCGACAAGCGTCACGCCCCAGCCGGTCCCTTTGACGATCGCGTATGAGGACGACTTTGTTGCCGTACTGGATAAGCCCGCAGGGCTGGCGGTCCATCCCACGCTCAACTACCCTGACCATACCCTGGCCAACGGGTGGATCTGCCATCTGCAGGAGCAGGGGCGGACAGGCGTGTTCCGTCCGGTGAACCGTATCGACAAGAATACCAGCGGGTTGGTGCTCTGCGCGCAGAACGCTTTTTCAGCGGCGGGGCTGGCCGCCCACGTGCGCAAATGCTACCTGGCCATCGCAGAAGGTACGATGCCGCGCGGACCGGGGTGCGTGGAAGCGCCGGTCGGCCGGCGGGGCGATTCTATCATCGGGCGCTGTGTCACCCCGCAGGGAAAATACAGCCGTACAGAGTATGAGGTTTTGGCGGCCGGCTCGAGGTTCAGCCTGCTGGCCTGCACGCCCTGCACGGGACGCACCCATCAGATCCGGGTACATATGGCATACATCGGGCATCCGCTGGCAGGGGACACGCTGTACGGCGGTTCGGCGGAAAAGATAGGCCGCCATGCCCTGCATTGCGCCGTCATTCGGTTTCTGCACCCCTATACCGGCGTGACACATCGGATCGCCAGTGACCTGCCGCGGGATATGCGGGCGCTGGCGGAGCAAGACGGCCTGCTGGAAGGCTGGCAATCGGAACAACTGTAAGATCCCGCAAAGGGCTGCGGAATTGGCCCTTTCTTTACCACGTGATAACGCGGAAAGGAGACCCCTTACTTTGAATTCTACCCAGACGGATAAAAAATCAAAAGCGGTGGAGGAAAAAGATCAGGCGAAGCAGCCGGATACACAGGCAGCGCGTGCGCGACACCACAAAAAGAAAAGCAAGGGCCGTCATGGCCGGGGGGGCGGTACTTTCAAGAGGATCCCCTACAATTCCCTGGTCGGAAATTTTTTGTACTTAGTCGGCTTTTGGGTCGAATATGCGCTGGTCTGCGCCTGGCGGAAAGTACGGGTGGCTGTCCGTGCGCTTACGGCGACGCTGGGGAACCTGCTCCTGCTGATCATCCGCCCCTTTGTACAGGGGATACTGACCCTTGTCGCGGATCTGACCAGCCCGTTCAAGCGGATGGCTTCGGGCGTGCGGCATATGAGCCAGCTGAAGGATCAGCTTGAGGTAGAGGATGCCAGCCAGCTGCGTAAAGCCAAGCGGCAGTATCTGCGCAGCGGCATCAAAAAGTATTTTCCGCTGGCGTGGAATGCCCTGACCTATGTGCTGCCCGTGGCGGCGGCTGTTTTGCTGGTAGTGATCGTGCGCAACGGGCTGAACGTCCGTTTTGTGCTCAACGTGCAGGTGAACGGGGAGACCGTCGGCTATGTGGCCAACGAACAGGTCTTTGAAAACGCACGGGAGGATGTGCAGTCCCGTATCAGCACAGCAAAGGATATGCTGGTGGAAAGCGGTACGACGGTCCCTGATACCCAATGGGATGTCTCGCCTACGTATACGCTGGCGATCTCCGGGCGGACCATGACCGAAAGCGAGATCGCCAACGCGATTCTGCGCACCGCCAGCGATGAGATCGTGGACGCCACGGCCGTCTATGTGGACGGGGAACTCCGCTTCGTCACGACGGAGGGCGACCATCTGCGCACCTACCTGGAAAGCGTCAAGGAACCCTATGAGGACGCGCTGGACCCCTCGGTCTATACGGCTTTCGCCCACGAGATCCGCCTGGTGGACGGCGTGTTCCTGAACGAATCCATCAGTTCGTACAGCGATATCATTAACGAACTGAATACGGGCGGAGGCATCCAGACGTATACGGCGGCAGACGGCGACACCGTGCAGAGCATTGTGGATGCTACCGGTGTCAGCTTCGATTCCCTTGCACAGCTGAACCCGGAACTGGAAACGCTGGATCAGGAAGTCCCGGAGGGCACCGAACTGATCACCGGCGCGTCGTCGCCGGAACTTTTGAAGGTCAAGGTCGTACGCCGGGAGATGGAGACGGTATCCATTCCGTTCGATACGCAGAACTCCGAATCCTCCGAGTATGAGTTCGGTGAAGTGGTCACCCTGCAGGAAGGCGAAGAAGGCTCCGAGGACGTGACCTATGAGGTCACCATGATCGACGGCGTGGTGACGGACCGGCAGGCCATCGCCTACACGGTGACCAAGGAACCAGTGCCGGAGATCACGGTCACCGGCACCCGGCTCAAGAGCGGCATGGTGGCGCAGATCGGTTCGGGCAGCTTCATCTGGCCGGTGCCGCAGTATACGTATGTGAGCCGCTGGATGAGCAGCGGCCACCGGGGCGCGGATATCTGCGCCGCCTACGGCACGCCCATTTTGGCGTCGGACTCCGGCACGGTCGTGGCGGCCGGCTGGCACTGGTCCTACGGCAATTATGTGGAGATCGACCACGGCAACGGCTACACGACGCTCTACGGGCATATGTCCCGGATCGTGGTGACCCAGGGCCAGGCCGTGACCCAGGGCCAGAAGATCGGGGAAGTCGGTTCCACCGGCAACTCGACGGGCAACCACTGCCATTTCGAGATGACCTACAACGGGTCCCTGTTCAGCGCCTATACGCTGTTCCCCGGCATGTAAAACATCCGGAAAAGGCTGCCGGCACTATATGGTGTAGGGCTTTTCACACAAATTTCGCAGTTATGGTAGAAACCACTTTTCAAAAACGGCGGAATGGTGTATAATAAGGCAAAGTGTGCGAAGGTGGATCCAAGACGGCAATTTCCGCCGCCCACTGCACAAAGGAGAGCTTTATTTGGAAAAATTTGTGATCCGCGGGGGTAAGCCGCTGCAGGGCGACGTCAATATCGGCGGCGCAAAAAATGCGGCGGTGGCCATTCTGCCCGCTACGATTCTGGCTGCCGGCAAGTGTCTGATCGAAAATCTGCCCTGCATCAGTGACGTAATGGCGTCGCTGCAGATCCTCAGCGAACTGGGGGCGGAGATCCGCATGGTCAGCCGCAGTACATATGAGATCGACACGACGCATATCGACTGCACGGAAGTGTCCAACGAACTTTCGCGTCAGATGCGTGCCAGCTACTATTTCCTTGGCGCGCTGCTGGGCCGTTTTGGGTCGGGGCAGGTCGCCATGCCGGGAGGGTGCAATCTGGGCCCCCGCCCCATTGACCAGCATCTGAAAGCTTTTACGGCGTTGGGGGCGGAGGATTCCGTGGAATACGGCCAGATCCACGTCAGAGCCGACGCACTCACAGGCGCGCATGTGTTTTTTGACACGGTTTCGGTGGGCGCTACAATGAACGCCATGCTGGCCGCGGTGCTGGCAAGGGGCACGACGGTATTGGAAAACGTGGCCCGCGAGCCGCATATCGTGGACCTGGCCAATTTCCTCAACATGATGGGGGCCGATGTGCACGGCGCCGGCACGGATGTCATCAAGATCCACGGTGTGGATTCGCTGCACGGCTGTAACTACTCGATTATCCCTGACCAGATCGAGGCGGGCAGTTACATGGTCGGCGCAGCGATCACAAAAGGGGACGTGACGCTGCACAGCGTGATCCCCAAGCATCTGGAACCGATCACGGCAAAACTGCGTGCGGCGGGTTGTACGATCCAGGAATACGATGATGCGCTGCGCATCACCCGTACAGGGCCGTTGCATCCGCTGAAAGTCAAAACGATGCCGCACCCCGGTTTCCCGACGGATATGCAGCCGCTGATGACAGCCCTGCTGACGTTGGCGGAGGGGACTTCCATCGTCACCGAAGGCATTTGGGAAAACCGCTTCCGCTATGTGGATGAGCTGGTGCATATGGGCGCCAACATCCGGGTAGACGGTCAGGTGGCGGTCATCGAGGGTGTAAAGGAACTTCGCCCGGCCCCGTTGCGCGCTACGGATCTGCGCGCGGGCGCAGCGATAGTGATGGCGGCGTTGTCGGCCAACGGCGTGAGTGAGATTGATGAAACGATCCACATTGAGCGCGGTTACGAAAATATTGTGGAAAAGCTGCAGCTTTTGGGGGCGGATATTCGCCGGGTCGAGGTCCCGGCCAATGCGATCACCCGTGCAATGTAAAACCAGGCCGGTGGGCCGCCAGCAGGCGGCCCACTTTTTGTGGGATGTAAACCGAGGAAAGAGAAGGAAACTATGGCATTTTTTACCACCCTGTATTCGGGTTCTTCCGGGAACTGCGGCGTCGTGCAGTGCGGGCAGGAGTACCTGCTCATCGACATGGGAAAAAGCTGCAGGACAACGCTGACGGCTCTGCGCAAACTGGGGTTATCGGTGATGGATTGCGCGGGCATTCTGGTCACCCATGAGCACTCGGATCATGTGGCAGGGCTGGATACGTTCTTAAAGAAATATCCGCTGCCGGTTTACAGCAGCGCCGATACGCTGGAAACGCTGGAATCCCGTGGAACGCTGCCGCCCGCCGTGGAAGCGGTCGCTGTAGATGGAGGGCAGACGCTGGATATCGGGAGTTTCCGGGTCACGGCGTTCCCAACAAGCCACGACGTGCCTTGCTGCGGGTACCGCATCCTGACGGCGGATGGCCGGCGCATGGCGATCGCCACCGACCTGGGCATACTGACGCCGGTAGTGGCGGATAGCCTGACCGGCTGTGATCTGGTGGCGCTGGAAGCAAACTATGATGCTTTCAGCCTGCACGGCGGCCCCTACCCGTATTATCTGAAAAAGCGCATCGCCAGCGACCGGGGGCATCTGGACAACAAGGCATGTGCCGCTGCGATCCTGGACTTGATCCAGGAGGGATGCCGGAAGTTTGCCCTTTGCCATTTGAGCCAGACCAACAACTCGCCGGAACTGGCCCTCACCACGGTATACAACGTATTGCTGGCGGCGGGCATCCAGCCGGGGCGGGATGTGATCGTGCAGGCCCAGACCCGCAACGACATCAGCCCGCTGCTGGAATTTTAAAGGAGATCTGCGATGCAAAATATCGACCTGATCTGCGTGGGAAAACTGAATGCGTCCTATTTTGCCGCAGGTGTGGCAGAATACCAAAAGCGACTGGGAGGATTCTGTAATTTCAGGATTCTGGAACTGCCGGAGGCTGTAATCGCGGATAAAAACGCCAGCGATAAACAAATCGGAAAGGCACTGCAGAAAGAAGGGGAAGCCATCCTGCGCGCAGTGCGCAAAGGCGCCTATCTGGTGGCCCTCTGCGTGGAGGGAAAGCAGATCTCCAGCGAGGAACTGGCTGCGCTGCTGGAACAGCGGGCAGGGAGCGGCGCCGGGGATTTGGCCTTTGTGATCGGCTCTTCCCACGGGCTGGATGAGGCGGTGAAACGGGCGGCGGACCAGAAGATCAGCCTGGGGCGCATCACGCTGCCGCATCAGCTGGCGCGGCTCGTGCTGGCGGAACAGCTGTACCGCGCCTGCACCATCAATGCGGGGATGAAATATCATAAATAAGAGGTCCGGCAGATCTGCCGGGAAAAATAAACGGCCTCCGCGCATCAAGCGCGGAGGCCGTTTGCCTTATTGGAAATCAGTACTTCAGCAGGCCGATAGAATCCTTGTACGGGGTTTCGGTGGAGTTTTTCATCGGAGCTTCCGTCTTGTATTTGTTGAGCATCGCGGCGCTCTTGGCGGGGTCTGCCAGCGTACCGGCGCCCGCAATGCAGCCGCCGGGGCAGGCCATGCCTTCCAGCAGGTAGCCGTTGTATTTTCCGGCTTTGGCCATCATCATCATCTTGCGGCAGTCGGACAGGCCCTGGGCGCTTGCGACCTTGACTTCGCGGTCGGGATCGATCTTTTTGATGGCGTTGACAACGGCCTGGGCGACGCCGCCGGAAACCGCAAAGCCGCGGCCGTCTGCGCTGGCGCTGTTGAAGCTGTCCTCCGGGTTGTCGGGCAGAGCGGCAAAGTCAACGGCTTTGGCCTCAAACAGACCCATCAGTTCCTCAAAGGTCAGGACGAAATCGACCTCGCTGCGGACAGAGCGGCGGCTGGCTTCCAGCTTTTTGGCGGAGCAGGGGCCGACGAAGCAGATGCGGGCGTCGGGGTGGTCTTTCTTGAGCAGGCGGGCGGTCAGCACCATCGGGGTCATGGTCATGCTGATGCAGTCGGCATATTCGGGGAACAGCTTCTTGGCCATGACGCTCCAGGCGGGGCAGCAGGAAGTGCCCATGAAGGGGTGCTTGGCGGGAACTTCTTCCAGGAAGTCGTGGGCCTCGTCAATGGTGCACAGGTCGGCGCCGATGGCAACTTCCTCCACGTCGGCAAAGCCCAGCTTGCGCATGGCGGCCTTGAGCTTGGAGGGGGTCATGCCCGGGAACTGATTGATGAAGGCGGGGGCCACGATGGCGATCACCTTGTCGCCGCGCTTGATGGACTGCACCAGCTGGAAGATCTGGCCTTTGTCCACGATGGCGCCGAAGGGGCAGTTGACCAGGCACATGCCGCAGGAGACGCACTTATCGTAGTCGATCGCGGCACGGCCGTACTCGTCCGAGTGGATGGCGCCCATGCCGCAGGCGGCGGCGCAAGGACGCTCGCTCTTGACGATGGCGCCGTAGGGGCAGGCGTTGACGCAGCGGCCGCACTTGATGCACAGGCTCTGATCGATATGGCTCTTGCCGTTGCGGAAGCTGATCGCATGCTTGGGGCAGACTTCCTGGCAGGGATGGGCCAGGCAGCCCTGGCACATGGAGGTGACTTTGATGATCTTCTCCGGGCAGCGGTTGCAGGCGAACTTGATCACGTTGATCAGCGGCGGCTCATAATATTTGTCGGCGCTGACGCTCTGCTCAAGCCCTTCGGTGGCGGGCACGCTCTCGTCCAGCGGACGCAGCGAAAGTCCCATGGCCAGACGGATGCGTTCGGAGATAATGGCTCTCTCCAGGAAAATGCTGCTGCGAAGCGAACGTTCCTCGCCAGGAATGATCTTGTAGGGCAGTTCATGCATCAGCTTGGCATAGTCAGACATTTCGTTGACTTCATAAGCCATGCGTGCAACTTCCGTGAACACCTTACGCCGAATATCCGTAACGGGGGTGTAGATACCTCTCATGGTGATTGCTCCTTTTGTTATGCTCCGATTTGTCTAAGGGCGGTATGTTTGCCACGCCTGTTAAAATTTTACCAAAAACATCCCTGTTTGGCAAGGGGGCCAGCCGCAAAAAACGGGAAAAAATCAACGATTTTTAGGCTGCTGCGTGTACTGGGGGAGAATGGGATGAAGAAAAACGTGAGCGCTCAGCGCGCATATTCGGCACGGCACCGCCTGCCGTCCCAGGCCCCCAGTGTAACGGGCACGATGTCGCCGGTTTTGCAGCCGGGGGCGGACACCAGGACGGGCAGATATTGCCGGGTATAACCGGTGAACAGCGTGGCGGAAAGAGGCGTTTCCAGAAGGACGTCGGCGCGCCGCCCTTCCATGCGGGATGCCTCCTCGGCGCGCACGGCCTCCACGGCGGCCGTCATGCGGTGGCTGCGGTTCTCCTTTTCATGTTCGGGGACCTGAGCGGGAAAATCATAGGCGGGCGTGCCCTCGCGGCGGGAGTAGGGAAAAACATGGACTTTCAGGAAGCGCTGCCCGGTGACGAACGCCAGGCTGGCGGCAAAGTCTTCTTCCGTCTCACCGGGGAACCCGACGATCACATCGGTGGTAAGGCTGAGCGCCTCGCCGAAAGCGGCGCGCAGCTTCTCCACGATCGCGGCATATTGGGCGGTGGTGTAGGGGCGGCGCATGGCCCGCAGGGTCTTGTCGCAGCCGCTTTGCAGGCTCAGGTGGAACTGCGGACACAGTTTGGAAACCTGCGCCAGCCGTGCGATATCTTCGTCGCAGAGCATGTCGGGGTCCAGGCTGCCCAGGCGCAGACGTTCTACGCCGGGGACAGCGGCCGCCTTTTCGACCAGTTCGACCAAGCTGCTCCCCGTATCGGTGCCGTAGCTGGGCAAACTGATGGCGGTCAGCACGATCTCCTTGTAACCGGCCTCGGTCAGACGGCGGATCTCCTGCAGGATGCTGGCTTCGGCCCTGCTTCGCACCGGGCCGCGGGCACGGGGGATCACGCAGTAGGCGCACTGGCGGTTGCAGCCGTCCTCCACCTTGACAAACGCCCGGGTGTGTTCGGCAAAACGGTCCATCGGCAGTTCCTCAAAGGCTTCGCCTTTTCGGTGCGGACGGATGTCGATGACCCGCTCGGCCTCGCCGTCCAGGACTTTTTGCACATCCGCCAGGATGGCGCGGCGGTTCCCGGAACCGGTGACTACGTCGGCCTCGGAGATGGCGGCGGCCTCCTTGGGAAATGCCTGCGGATAGCATCCGGTCAGCACGGTCACGGAGCCGGGATTCTCCCGCTTGGCGCGGCGCAGCCATTTGCGGCTTTTCTGGTCTCCGAAATTTGTTACCGTGCAGCTGTTGACGACGTATACGTCGGCCGCCTCGCCGCCCGGCACGACGGTATATCCGTTTTCCTCGAACAGCTGCGCCAGGGCGCCGGTCTCCGTCTGGTTCACCTTGCAGCCCAGAGTGTAGAATGTCACACGCATAGTTTCAAAATCCTTCTATTTAGAAATAGCAACGCAATGCAATGCTTAAATTATACTGGAAACCGAAGAAAACCGCAATACTAAAGCGGCGGCGGCGCGCATAGCCTTAAACAAAGCCGATTTTCAGCGGAGGTGCTGTTGCTATGAAAAAGCGTGCGCTGGCGTTGCTTTTGTGCCTGCTTCTGTTGCCGTTCTCACTGCCCGGCGTTCCGGCCGAGACGCCGCAAAACGGCCCCCCGGGGTCTGGGCAGGGGATCGTCCCGGCCGGGAAGGAAGATTTTGACGTGCCCTGCGCGGCGGCCATTCTTATTGATGAAGATTCGGGCGCCGTGCTGTATGAAAAGAATGCCGAAGAGAAACGTCCCGTTGCCTCCATCACCAAGGTCATGACGCTGTTGCTGACCTTTGAGGCTGTGGAGGCGGGGAAGATCTCCCGGGAGGATCTGGTGCCGGTCAGTGAACATGCCAGCAGCATGGGCGGCAGCCAGATCTGGCTGGAAGCGGGGGAGCAGATGACGCTTGACGATCTGCTCAAGGCGATCTGTGTTTCCAGCGCCAACGATGCAGCGGTTGCGGTTGCGGAGTATGTGGGAGGGAGCGAGCCCGCCTTCGTGGAACAGATGAACGCCGAGGCGGCACGCCTGGGAATGGCCAACACCCACTTTGAAAATGCCTGCGGTCTGGACCAGGAAGGGCATCTTTCCACCGCTCATGACGTGGCGGTCATGAGCCGGGAAGTCCTGCTGAACCATACCGAAGTGCGGGACTACTGCTCGATCTGGACAGACACACTGCGCGGCGGGGAGACCCAGCTGGTCAACACCAACAAAATGCTGAAAAGCTACCAGGGGATCACCGGCCTCAAGACCGGGACCACCAGCCGGGCGGGGGTGTGTATCGCGGCCAGCGCGGAGCGCAACGGCCTGCGCCTCATCGCGGTGGTGTTGGGGGCGGCTTCGGGCAAGGAACGGTTCGAAGCGGCAGCCGCTTTGCTGGATTACGGTTTTTCGCACTATGAAAATGCGCCGGTCGTGATCCCGCAGGACGCTCCGCAAAGTTTGCCGGTAGAGCGGGGAACGGCGGACGCGGTGGGACTGGAGTATGCAGTGCCGCAGTCGATCCTCATGCAGAAAGGGCAGGGCGATGCGCTGACGGCGGAACTGGATCTGCCGCAGGAACTGGCGGCGCCCGTCGAAGCCGGGGCCCGGGTCGGGTCGGTGCGGCTGAAATGCGGGGAAGAACAGGTGGGAGAATTTTCCATCACGGCGGCACAGGACGTAAGTGCGTTAAGTTTTGGCTATTGTTTTGGATGTTTGGCGTACAGTCTTGTTTCATCGGCAGGATAATTTGTGCAATGTTCATGAAAAAGACGAAAAAAATCCCGGACATTTGCTTGACAATACCGATGCAAAACGGTATCATGAAGACAATCAAAATATAAAGGAGGAGCCGAAGATGGCTGTCAAATATAACGGCAAACATCTGGTAAAATTCATCCGTCCTGAAGAATATGAGGCAATCTACCCGCAGGTCGAGTTGGCCCACAAACAACTGGAAACCAAAACCGGTTTCGGCAATGATTTCCTGGGCTGGCTTGACCTGCCTGTTGCTTATGACAAAGAAGAATTTGCACGCATCAAAGCGGCGGCTCAAAAGATCCGCTCGGATTCCGATGTGCTGCTGGTTGCAGGCATCGGCGGTTCGTACCTGGGCGCGCGTGCCGTCGTGGAAGCGGTCCGCGGCCAGTACCATAACGAACTGGACGACGGCTTGAAGATCTATTTCTGCGGCAATACCATTTCGCCCACGGCGCTCAACGATATCATCCGGCTGACCAGGGGCAAGCGCTTTTCCATCAACGTCATTTCCAAATCCGGAACGACTACAGAGACGGCGCTGGCGTTCCGTGTGCTGCGCAAGCTGCTCGAAGATTCCGTCGGTTCGGAGGAAGCCAACAAGCGCATCTATGCCACCACTGACCGCGCCAAAGGCACGCTGAAACAGCTGGCCGACGCGCAGGGCTGGCCGACCTTCGTGGTACCTGACGATGTGGGCGGCCGCTATTCGGTGCTGACGGCGGTGGGCCTGCTGCCCATTGCCTGTGCAGGCATTGATATCGATGCGCTGATGCAGGGCGCTGCCGACGGGCGCGAAAAGTTCGGCAAGTGCAGCATGGAGAACGACGCTTACCGCTATGCCATGACCCGCAACATCCTGTACCGCAAGGGAAAGAGCGTGGAAACGCTGGCCTGCTTTGAGCCGGACTTCACGATGATGAACGAGTGGTACAAGCAGCTCTTTGGCGAGAGCGAAGGCAAAGATCAGAAGGGCCTGATGCCCACGTCCTGCATCTTCTCTACCGATCTGCATTCGATGGGGCAGTTCCTGCAGGACGGGAGCCGTATCATGTTTGAGACCTATGTGGATGTCAAGAACACCCGCGAGGACTTTTATATTGAACCGCTGGAAGGCAACTTTGACGGCCTGAATTTCCTGGCGGAGCAGAACATGAGCATTGTCAACCGCAAAGCGATGGAAGGTACGATCCTGGCGCATACCGACGGCGGCGTGCCGCTGGGCGTCATTGAAGTGGACGCCCTGGACGCCCATGACGTCGGCGAACTGATCTACTTCTTCTGGAAAGCGTGCGCGGTTTCCGGCTATCTGCTGTCGGTCAATCCGTTTGACCAGCCGGGCGTTGAAAGCTACAAGAAGAACATGTTCGCATTGCTGGGCAAGCCCGGTTATGAGGACCGCAAGTCCGAACTGGAAGCCAAGCTGCAGGATTGACGGAACATTGCGCCGCGAGGCGCCCACGAATAAAGGAGGTACCCCGATATGCTGAAACTGATTGTTGGAACCAAAGGTGCCGGCAAGACCAAGACCATGATCGAGATGATCGACAAGGCGACCAAAACGACCTCTGGCAATATCGTCGTTATTGAAAAGTGCATGAAACTGACCACCGAGATCAACCATGCGGCCCGCCTGGTGGACGTGGATGAGTATGGCGTTGTCGGTGCCGACATGCTGTATGGCTTCGTGGCAGGTGTTCTGGCTGGAAATTATGACATCACTGAGTTGTTCATCGACGGCATCCTGCGTATCATCGACCACAATCTGGAAGCGGCGGAAAAGGTCCTGAAGGCCATTGATAAGATCACCGAGAATGTGGAAGTGGTCGTTACGGTCTCGGCCAACGTGGACGAGCTGCCGGAAGATCTGAAAAAGTACGTGATCTGAGAAACAGGCCGGCTTGTGCAGGCACAGAAGGGCGGGAAGGGGATTTCCCGCCCTTCTTTTTGCGAAAATCCCGAAAAAATCCGCAACTTTTTGTGTTTTTTATGTTGACAAGCCCCCTTCACTTGTGTATACTATTTAAGCAACCTTTTGAGGTGTACTATGCAATTTGATCTGCAAGCTTTCCTGGAAAATGCCAGAGTGCCTTACAAAGCACATTTTCTGACAAGTCTTCCGCAAGCGGATTTTACGGGATTTCGGCTGGCTGCTCCGGCAGAATGTGACTTTTCGGCAACGCCCACCGCTGATGGCGCGGCGTTGCTATTGTGTGTAAAGGCACAGGTCGAAGCGGAATGTGCCCGGTGTCTGGAACCGCTGCAGCGGAACTATGACTTCCAGAGGGAATATCTGGTCCGCCCGCGGGATGTGGAAGACCCGGACTTTGAGTTGCCCTGCTCTAAAAAAGGATGCCTGGACCTGGAAGAACTTGTTTATCAGGAACTGATCTTTGAGGTCCCGACGGTGCTGCTCTGCAGCGCCGATTGTCAAGGCCTATGCCCCGTCTGCGGTAAAAAGAAGGCGGCAGGATGCACCTGCCGGCCGGCGGATTCTGCCGCTCCGGCAGATGCGAGGCTTAGCATATTAAAACAACTGCTCAGTTGAATTTCACCAAGGAGGTGTCCGATTATGGCTATCGTACCCAAGAGAAAGCATTCTCAAGCCCGCCGCGACAAACGTCGCTCTAACGTCTGGAAACTGGAGGCGCCGACGCTGGTGAAGTGCCCGCAGTGTGGCGAACTGAAGGTTCCCCATAAGGTTTGCGGCAAGTGTGGCTACTACAAAGGCCAGGAAGTCATCAAGAAGGAAGCGTAAGTTTCTTAGAAGGGGAGGGCGTTGCCTTCCCCGTTTTTATTATCGCAGCATCCGGGAAAGGAGGGGGACGCGATGGCCTTGCACGTGGTTTCTGTGGATGACGGTTCTCCGGCCTGGCGCTTGGGGATCGAGGCGGGATGCACATTGCTGGCAGTGGATGACCATCCGCTGCATGATGCGCTGGATTACCAGTTCTATACAACGCCGCCGCGTTTCTCCCTGCAGATCTGCCGGAACGGGGAACCGTGTACGCTGGCAGTAGAGAAGGCGGAGTATGAACCGTTCGGCTGCAATTTTGAAACTTATCTCGGCGACAAAAAGCACAGCTGTGCCAACCACTGCATGTTCTGCTTTATCGACCAGCTCCCCCCGGGTATGCGGGAACCCTTGTATTTCAAGGATGATGATGAGCGGCTCTCCTTCCTGTTTGGCAACTATATCACACTTACCAACCTCAGCGAGCGGGAGATCGACCGCATCATTGAGATGCATATCAGCCCGATCTTTGTTTCAGTCCACACGACCAACCCCCAGCTGCGGGTGCGGATGCTGGCCAACAAACGCGGCGGCGAAGTGCTGGATTATCTGCCGAAACTGGCCGCCGCAGGGATCGAACTCAACTGCCAGCTGGTTTTGTGCCGTGGAGTCAACGACGGGGCGGAACTGCGCCGCACGCTGGATGATCTGCTGCGGCTGCGCCCGCAGGTAGGCAGTGTGGCGGCGGTGCCGGCAGGGGTCACCCGTTACCGCAAAGGGCTGTACAAGCTGGAAGCGTATGACCGGGACTCGGCGCGGGAAACGCTGGATATCCTGGAAGAATACAGCCGCCGCTGCCGGAAGGAATACGGGCGCAGCATCGTGTATCCAAGTGACGAATGGTACCTGACAGCAGAACGCGAACTTCCGCCCGCAGAGTTTTATGATGAATATGCGCAGCTGGAGGATGGTGTCGGCATGTGGCGCCTGTTCCACGATACCTTCCTGGAAGAACTGGACGCTTACCGAGGGCTCGTCCTGCCGCACAGTATAGATCTTGTGACCGGCACGCTGGCGGGGCCGCTGATCGAACAGTCGGCCCGTGCCCTGATGGAACGCTATCCCCAGGTCAGGGTCGCGGTGCATCCCATTCGCAATGACTTTTTTGGCGGTAATGTAAGCGTGGCGGGGCTGGTCACAGGAACGGATATTATCAAACAGTGCCGCGGCAAACTGCAAAGCGGCCTTCTGGCTGTGCCGGAAGTCATGCTGCGGGACGAAAAAGACCGCTTCCTGGACGATGTCACCCTGCCGCAGCTGGCAGAGGCGCTCGGCTGCAGGGTCGTTGCGATCCCTGCGGATGGCGGCGGATGCTGTAAAGCGTGCCTGAGCGCGCACAGGCGTGTGCGGAGGAGCAAGGCGGAAACAACCTAAGGAGGAGTGGCGGACATGGCAAAACCGATCGTAGCCATCGTGGGGCGGCCCAATGTGGGCAAGTCCACGATTTTCAACAAACTGACCGGCCAGCGCCTGGCCATCGTGGAAGACACCCCCGGCGTGACCCGCGACCGCATTTTTTGCGATTGCGAGTGGTGCGGGCATACGTTTTTGCTGGTAGATACCGGCGGTATCGAACCCCGGATCGACGACGGCCTGCTGGCCCATATGCGGGAACAGGCACAGATCGCGATCGACTCGGCGGACTGCATCATCATGGTGACCGAACTGACAGCGGGGGTGACGCCCCAGGACCAGGATATTGCCGGTATGCTGATGCGCAGCGGCAAACCGGTGGTACTGGCTGTCAACAAGTGCGACCGCGTGGGCGAACCGCCGCTGGAACTCTATGATTTTTATTCACTGGGGCTGGGCGAACTTGTCCCGGTTTCCGGTGTGCACGGACATGGCACCGGCGATTTGCTGGACGCTGTTTGCGCGCACCTGGATTTCTCCCATGAGGAAGAGGAAGAAGGGGACCGCATTACGGTGGCGGTCATCGGGCGGCCCAACGTGGGCAAGTCAAGCCTCATCAATTACATCCTGGGGGAGAACCGCCTGATCGTTGCCAACGAGGCGGGCACGACGCGGGACGCCATTGACACACTGGTGGAGAATAAGCACGGCAAATTCGTGTTCACCGATACGGCGGGCCTGCGCAAAAAGGGAAAAGTGGAGAGCGGCGTGGAGCGCTACAGCGTGCTGCGCAGTTTGGCGGCGGTGGAACGCAGCCGCGTCTGCGTCATTATGATCGACGCGACGGAAGGTTTTACCGAACAGGATTCCAAGGTGGCCAGCTATGCCCACGAGCAGGGCAAAGCGTGCATCATTGCGGTCAACAAGTGGGATGCCGTCGAAAAGGACAGCTACACCATGGATGCGATGCGTAAAAAGCTGGAGGAGGACTTCAGCTTCATGTCCTACGCGCCCATCGTTTTCATCAGCGCCAAAACCGGCCAGCGGGTGGATAAACTGTTCGAAACCATCCACTATGTAGACAACCAGAACGCCACGCGTGTGCCGACGGGCGCGCTGAATGAGATGCTGGCCCGGGCCACGGCCAAGGTACAGCCGCCTTCAGACAAAGGCAAGCGGCTGAAAGTCTTCTATATGACCCAGACGGCCACACGCCCGCCGACATTTGTCTGCTTTGTCAATCAGAAAGCGTTGTTCCATTTTTCCTACCAGCGCTATCTGGAAAATCAGATCCGTGAAACATTTGGTCTTACAGGAACGCCGATCCGCATGATCACGCGGGAACACGGCGATGGCTCGGTGAAAGCGGGGAAGGTGTAAGCGTCATGGTACTTCATGTAATTGCAGCTTGTGTGTTGACCGCGCTGGCGGGCTATCTGCTGGGCAGTGTCCTGTTCGGCGTGCTGGTTTCCAAAACGATGTATAATGAGGATGTGCGTGACCATGGCAGCGGGAACGCCGGCATGACAAACGTGCTGCGCACCTACGGCGCGCTACCGGCGATCCTCACCATCGTAGGCGACGTGGGAAAGAGCGTGGCGGCAACCAATCTGGGCTATCTGCTGTTTACAACGCTCATTGGTGCAGACGGCACGCTGGATCCAGTCTGCGGCGCTTATCTGGCGGCGATCTTTTGCATGATCGGGCACAGCCGCCCGTTGTATTTCAGCTTTAAGGGCGGCAAATGCGTGCTGGTAGGCGCTGGTGCGGCGTTGTCCATCAGCCCGCTGGTTTGCCTTGTCCTGCTGGTGGTTTTTCTGGTACAGTTTGCGTTTTCCCGCATTGTGTCGCTGGGCAGCATCATGGTGGCGGCACTTTTCCCGGTGGCGACGCTGGTCTACTGGGTCCTTATGGGGGCCAACCTGCCCACCATCGCTTTCAGCACGGCCTGCAGCCTGATCATGGCGCTCATGGTCATCTGGCTGCACAGGGCCAACATCAACCGGCTGAAAAACGGCACGGAATACCGCTTCGGCTCCAGGAAAGATAAGGAGTAAGGAGTTTTCCGGCCGAAAAGAACGGTGTGGCGCCCGTAAGAAAAAGTTTGAAAAAATCCAAAAAACTGCTTGACTTTTTCGGGAAAAGGACGTATAATAAACAAGCTGACTTGAGGCGGCTCGGTTCTAACCGGGTGTAGCGCAGTTTGGTAGCGCGCTTGAATGGGGTTCAAGAGGCCGTGAGTTCGACTCTCGCCACTCGGACCAAACAAGGGCCGTCAGATCAGCCCGCCAAAAGGGCCGTGAAACGTAAGTTTCACGGCCCTTTTGCTATGCCTGGGCTTATGGCGTGCAGTCTTACTTTTGACCTGAAATGGACTATTATATGGTGCGACCTTTAGGTGCTTTTACTGGGCGTTGAGGAAAGTATGATGCATCCAGCCATAAACAAAACAGAGGCTGCGGTTCGGTACCGTGGCCTCTGTGGTCTTTATGGGTGGAAGTTCAATCTGAACGGAAGTATTCCTGGGCGTGGATCATGATGCTGTCCAGAATGCCGTCGTCTGTGAAGGTCAGGTTCAGCCGATGGGCGGGGGAGACATTGTAATCCAGACTGTAGTCCTCGAAAGCGTCGCTGGGAGTGCCATATTGCCGCAGCACATCCTCCCGGTTGGACCAGCCCAGCATCATGCCGCCGGGCAGCTGGACCTGCTGCCCGCTGAAATCGTAATTCCCGTAGATAATATACAGGCCGCCCACGGTGCACTCCGAAATAGGAAGGTCCTGTTCGGAGGTGTTGTAGACGGTCACATCAATCTCCTGCTCGGCCTGGTTGACCAGATCCAGGGAAATATGGTCGTAGTCGCTGTAGGGCTCGCTGGCCCCGGCCAGCGTCCGCTCGGCGTCCGCCGGATCAGCAAAGGTCCAGCCGTCGTCGAGAAAGTCGGAGAGCGGCTGCGGCAGGGTATAGACATTGTCATTGATCTGGATGGCCAGACTGTCCCAGTTTTCCGGCAGGTCCGGGGAAGAGGGGGACAGGGCCCGGGCCTCTTCGTCCAGCGCGGGCAGGTATTCCAGCGACATGACCACATCGGTGTGGGGCAGATAGGCGACCTTGGCGTGCAGGCTGTGATTCTCTTCCCAGATAGTTCTGCCGCTGTTGTAGAGGTTGATCCCAATGGAGAACGTGTAGTCCTTCCCGTCCAGGCCAGTGCCGGAGATCTCGTACTCGGTAGGGGCGTCGGAGAAATCGTCCACATCGAACCCCAAGGCGTTCAGATAAGTGACGGCGGGCTGTTCCAAGTAGGGGAGATCCAACACGACGGGGCGCACCAAAAAGTAACATCCTGCAAGGCAGAGTAAGATCAGCACGGTGTACAGCCCGACGGTAAGGCCGCCACGCTCCGGGTCGCGCAACCGGAACAGCAGCATGACCGCCAGGGAGGCCACTATCAAAACCAGGGTCCCCCGCCAGACGGCCTGTTGTACAAAACCGGAACGGCCGGTCACCATCCGGGAGTCCTGCAAAAAAAGTGTCAGCGCGACGCAGCCTGCGCAAAGCAGCGAAACGAGCAGGATCATGCCTGCGATGATGAGCTTGACTCTCCAGCGTCCCGGCCTTTTTTGCTCCGCCATCCTTTGGCAGCCCCTTTCGCACCCTTCCCGAAGGAAAAAGACAATAAACATTCTTCTTTCATTATAGAAGGGCACAGCCGGGGTTCAAGCAAGGAAAGGTAAAATTTTTGTCAGGTTCTTTTACTGCCGGCAGAGCGCGGTACCTGATGATGGGCATTATAAAAAACGACCGCCGCAGAAAACAGTTCTGCGGCGGCCATTTCATGGCAGAAAAAACGCTCAGTGTATACTTGTATATCGGTTCGCGTTTTGCAGCAATGCGATCAAGGGGCTGATCAAAAGCCCGCAGAAAAAGTTGCTGACGCCGTGCACAAAGTCCCAAGGCAGACCGGCCAAAATCCAGGCCATCATACCCTGCAGGTCCAGGCCGAACAGCAGCGCCTGGGCGGGGGCGTACAGCGTACCGAACAGAAACCCGTGGGCGGCACAGACGCACATATACACCAGCGGCCGGGTCTTGGCCGGGAGCTGCTTGGGCAGCAGCATAACCCAGGCCCAGAGAATGGCCCACAGATAGAGATAAGGCAGCCACCACAGGGAAAAGCCTGCCATCAGGCCATTGAGGAATACGTAGGTGTAGATGGGGTAGAGCGCCTTTTTTCGATAGACCACCGTCAGCGCCACCACAAAAACGCCCAGCAGATGGACGTTGGGCAGCGCTTCCATCAGAACCTTGGAGGCGTACATCAGCGCCCCCAGCATACCAAAGACGGCGGTCTCTTTGACGGAGAGTTTCAAGTTACTCTACTTGAAAGGTGTAGGTGGAACCTGGGTTGATCTCGGTGGTATCCACGCCCGAGGTGGCGTACGCACCGTCCACATAGAAAGCCCAATACTGGCCGTCGGTGTCATAATCCACGGTCAGGCCGTCCACGGTGGTGACGTACAGGCCGTACTCGCTGTCCTCGCCCTCGATCAAGCCCAGTTCCTCCAGCGCATCGCCGACGGTGGCTTGGTCGGTGTTGATTTGGTAGACGGTCTCCTGGCCGTCGCCGTTCACTACGGTGAAGGTGAAGGCGGTATCGCCCTCACCCAGGACCGTGCCTTCCGTCTGGGCGGCTGCCGTGTCGGGGGTGCCGGGGGCCGCCTCGCTGGCAGCGGTGCTCTCAGGGGCCGCGGAAGCGGAAGAAGTGGTTTCGTTGCTGGTGCAGCCGGTCGTGAACAGCGCCGTAGCCGCAAACAGCGCGCAACAAACCAGCAGCGACAGCGATGGTTTGGATCGTTTCATCTGCATAGTCAGTCTCCTTGGAAAATTCTCTCTTCCGGCCGGCGCTCGCAGCCCAAGGAAGAGGCGCTGCCTGAAAAATATTCCGACTGGCCGCAGCATCTTTCACCTTCTCAGGAGAGGTCTCCCAATGGTTCGTCCCCGGTTTGCGGCACCGGGCAGAAAGAAACGCCTTATTGCGGGATACGGCGACGGGCTCGTGCAGGATTCCCACCTGCTTCCTTTTCAGACAGGTTCTATTATACGCCAACAGCAGCAGTTTTTCAATGGCCGGCAGCACAGTGGAACAAGGTTTTACGATTGTCTTAGAGGTTGCGGCGCAACGCTGGGGTCAGGCCTGCTTGGCAGGGAACGCATCCGGGTCGCCGTCCTGCCGCAGAATGCCGAACAGCGCCATATCCAGCAGTTCGCCCGCGGTTTTTAGCATGGTGTGGAAATCCTGGGCGGGGCAGTCGCCCTGGTAGCTGAACAGGATGTTTTGAAAATAAGGCTCCACACTCTCCAGGTAGCGGGTCACGCGTTCCGGCTGCAGGTCTGCGCGCAGCGGCATCCGGATTACCAGTTTCTCTATAAAGCGCTGGTTCAACTGACGGATCGGGGCACGCAAAGTATGGATGGACTCCGTCAAGTGCTTGGGCGGCCGAAGCATAGCGGATTCAAAAATCGTTTTCTGCAGGGGATGGCTTTGGAAATATGCTTCCCGAATCAGAAAAAATTCGCGGATGGCATCAGGTGTGGTGCAATTCTCCAGTCTTGGCAACTCCTGTTCCACACAGGCCTTGAGTTCGGCAAAAGTGCGTTCCACACATAGCAAGAACAGGTCATCTTTGCTGGAATAATAGTGGTACATCATGCCTTTGGAAATGCCGTGATTCCCGCAGATCCGTTCCATGTTGACATTGTCATACCCATGGGTCCCGAATTCGTTCAATGCGGCCTGATAGATTTCTTCTCTGCTGCGTTCCTGTCGCTCTTTTTGTGTCATACGGCGTGCCCCTTGGCGGTTTTGTTGAGCACTGCCACCTTTTGCGGTCGTTCTGCCTGGTGGAGTTCTCCGGCCCACTCAAAGCCTTTCTTGGCCATAAAGACGGCAATGACCTCGTTGATGACGGCGGCAGCCGCGATCGTGCCTTGGATAATGGAAGCACACTCCGGGGCGGGGCCTTCCAGAATCGACACGGCGATGCCGGTGAATACAAGAGAAACGCCCGAGTGCGGCAGCAGGGTAAAGCCCAGATACTTTTTGACGGTCGGCGGGCAGCGCGTGGCGGCTGCGCCCAGGTAGGCGCCGCTGTATTTGCCGACGGCACGCGCCAGAATATAAACTGCGGTATAGATACCGGCGCCGAAGATCAGGTGATAGTCCAGCGGAGCGCCCAGGTTCAGGATGACCACGATCATGGCAAAGCCAATCACGGGGTTCATCACTTCCATGATGCCCTTCAACTGTTCCTCGGTGATCATATTGGCGAAAACAGTGGAAAACGACATGCCGATCAACATAAAGTTGAGCACCGGGGTGGGAAGCAGACTGTTGATGATAAAGCCGATCCCTGCGGAAGCCAGCAGCATGGCCAGCATGACGGTCAGCGTGGAAGTGGGATTCTTGGTGCGGCGGAGCATCTTGCCTGTGATATAACCGGTGACCGCGCCGATGATGGCGGGCAGGAACACGAGGAAGAGCACCATGGGAACTGGGATGCCGGACGTGGAGAGATGCGCGGAAACAAAGGCAATCACCAGGAAGAACACCAGCGCCCCCACCAGATCATCCAATGCCGCCATGGGGATCAGCGTCCTGGTAACCGGGCCGGAAGTCTTCAAATCGCGCACCACGGAGAGGGAGGGCGCCGGGGCGGTAGCCAGCGCAATACCGCCGAACAGGAAGGCAAGGTACAGCGGCGTGCCGGTAAACCAGAAAATGACGCCGAACACCAGGCTGACAACAACGAACGTTCCCAGGGATTCCGTGATCGTTGTGATCAGGATCTGCGATCCCGCACGTTTCATCTGTTTCCAGATCAGTTCGGTACCGATCATCAGGCCGAATGTGCACTCCAGCACGCTTTCGGTGACGTCGAACCAGGGTGCATCCAGCACGGAACTGTTCAACAGATCCAGCGCATGCGGGCCAATGATCATGCCGGCGATCAGCCAGCCCAGAATCGAAGGCAGCTTCAATTTGGAGATGAGTTTGCCTGCGGCGAAGGCAATCAGGATGGATACCATAAGCCGCAGCAGGCCGGTCAGAAATTCCATAAGGGGTCGCTCCTTGTATTGAATTGTGGACGGGATCGTCTACAAATGAAAGTATAGTACTTATAGACGGATTCGTCCACAACTTTCCGCGGATATGTTGTGAAAGATTTAAGAAAAAGCCGGGAATGCCGCACAGCAGGCGGAAAACCGCCGCAGGGCGGGAGCCTGCAAAGAAAATCCCCGCTCCGACGTGCGGAACGGGGGTGGGATGATTCAGATCATTCGCTGGCCGTTGATCTCCAGGGCAAAGGTCTGGCCCAGTACCTTCGCAGCCTCGCGGCAAAGGCGCATGCGATCCAGGAAAATCTCAAAATAATCCATCAGGGAGCAGATACTGGTATCAATACGGAGGCGCAGCAGGATCGTGCCGTCCTGTACCAGCACCCGGCTCTCTTTGGCAGAGTAGTTCACCCGGTCATGGATGTCGAAGCTGGCCGGGTCCTGGTTGCGCACCCGGTTGCTGCGCACATCGGTTTTGTCCGCCAAAATCAGTGCGGCGGCCACTGCGTTCACCGGGTAGGCGGTCTCCTCATCGTGGTTCCCGATGGCGGTGATGATGGTCGCCACTTCATCGGGGGCCGCCCCCATCTTGTCCAGGATGCGGAAAGCCGTGATCGCACCGCTCTGGGCGTGGTCGTGCCGGTTGACGATATTGCCGATGTCATGCATCCAGCCTGCGATGGCGGCCAATTCCGCGGTACGTGCGTCGTAGCCGAGGGTGAGCAGGATCTCGCTGGCCAGCGAGGAAACCCGCCCCGCATGGGCATAGCTGTGCTCCGTATACCCCAGCGCGGACAGGCTTTCGTCTGCTTTGCGGATGTAGCTGTTGATCTCTTCGCTCTTTTTGATCTGTTCCAGATTCAGCGGCATATTTCCCATCGCCCCCTGTAGAATATCGCTTTTATGATACCGCAACAGGCGGAACAGTACAAGCGGTTTCAAAAAACTTACGAAAGTTTTACACTTTTGCGATATACCACAGCGGAGATCACGGCAGCCAGCACTTCGGTGATCCAGAACGCATGCCATACGCCCTCCGCAGCGAGAAAGCGGCACAGGACCCAGGCCAATGGCATGATGACGATCGTATAACGGCAGAGGGAAATGATCAGCGACTGCGCCCCTTTGCCAAGCCCTTCCAGGGCCCCGGAGGCGGCAACCGAGACAGAGGACACAATAAAGCCAAGACTGATGATGCGCAGGGCGTTCTGTCCGATGGCAATGGTCTCGGGGTTAGTGGTGAACAACCCGATGAGCTGCGGGGCAAAGGCCAGACAGACTACGGTGCCGGCCGCCATGATGCCGGTACAAAGTGCGGCCGTCAGTTCGTAGATTTTCTGTACACGCCGGTATTCCCCGGCGCCGTAATTGTAGCCGATCAACGGGCGCATGCCCTGCACGATCCCGCTGCCGGGAAGATAGAGGAAAGTCTGCAGCTTATAGTAGATGCCCAGCACAACTACATAACTCTGGGAATATGCTGCCAGGATCGAATTGAGAAAGGAAACCAGAGCGGAGGGGAGCGCCAGGTTGAGGATGGCGGGAACGCCGATGGCGTACAGCTGCAGATCCATGCGCAGGTCCGCCCGCAGAGCGGATCGCCGCAGCTGTACGGGTGTGGGCTTGCGGATATAAATGATCAGATAGACGACAAGCGTCAGCAGCTGGCCCAAGCCGGTCGCCAGCGCTGCGCCTGCGATGCCCATGCGGGGAAAAGGGCCGAGGCCGAAGATCATAACGGGATCGAGGATCAGGTTGCAGAGGGAGCCGGCCAGCAGTGCGAGCATGGTGAGCTTCATGCGGCCTACGGCCTGAAAGATTTTCTCAAAAGTCAGGGAAGCCATAATGACGGTGGAGAAGGCAAAGGCGATCGTAGCATAGACCGTGCCCAGCCGGATCACGGCGGCGTTCTGGGTAAACAGCCCCAGAAACCAAGGCGCCAGGGCGATGCAGAGGATCGTTGCAAGCACGCCGTGAAGAAGGGAGAATGCCATCCCGTGGGTGGCTGCTGTATCGGCTCTGCTTTTGGAACCGGCGCCCAGGTGCAGTGCGATCTGGGCGTTGATGCCGACACCGAAGCCGATGGCAATGGCGTTGACCAGATTCTGCATGGGGTAGATCAGCGAGAGCGCGGTCATGGCATCCTCACTGATCTGTGCAACAAAGAAACTGTCCACAATGTTGTACAGCGCATTGACCAGCATGGAAACGACCATGGGCAGCGCCATAGAAACCAAAAGCGGGAAAATCGGGCGCTCTTTCATAAAGGTGTCCTGCATATGCAAATCCTGCCTTTCACACAAAAAAGCCACACAATGATCCGTTCGGATCATTGTGTGGCGAAAAATAGCTTGTGAAAACTGTAAAAAATCCACACGAATTTTAGTGTTTATACAATAGCATACAGAAATTTGTTTGTCAAGACCCGCAGTGGCGTTCCCATTTCCTGCAGGAAAAAATGGGAAATCTTGCGGGCAAAGCAAAGAGGAGAAAAGTGAGAGCATATTTGGATGAATATTGAATTGAGGCTTGGCAGTACGTAAGTTTTGTGCTATACTTGTTCTGAAAAATTAAGCTATTTGGTGCAGTAACTTGACTATAACCTTATGGTTTGTTCTCTTTATTGACATTGTGCTCGCTACCCCCCCTCCTCTCTTTTTTTCCCTTTTCTGTTGTCCCAAAAACGTTTTTAGTGGTAAATGTTTTAGCGTTAAAGTGTGTCAGCCGTAATTATAATATTCCCTAGTATTACGCAAAAGTCTATAACAATGTTTTATTTGAAATGAGGCTTTAGTTATGTCTAAACAATTGGCAAATGTACCGTTTGTCTCTTTCTCCCCAATGGAACAGGAACTAAAGAGAGGGTTGCAGGCGGCCTTTGACCGTGTTTTGCAAAATAGTTGCTATATTTCGGGAGGCGAAGATGCGGCGTTTGAAAAAAGTTTTGCTGCGTACTGTGGTACGGAATTCTGCGTCGGTTGTGGCAACGGACTGGATGCACTGGTGCTGATTCTAAAAGCGTTTGGCATCGGGCCTGGGGACGAGGTTGTTGTTCCGTCTAACACCTTCATTGCTACTGCATTGGCGGTCAGTTATGCGGGAGCAGTTCCGATCTTGGTGGAGCCTCGTCTAGAAACCTATAACATCGATCCTGACCGCATTGAAAGCGCAATTACCCCACGCACCAAAGCGATAATCGCAGTGCATCTGTACGGGCAATGCGCTGAGATGGATGCTATTACTACTATTGCCGATGCCTATGGTCTTAAAGTTATTGAGGATGCCGCTCAGGCTCACGGCGCGACTTGGCGAGGCCGCAAGGCAGGCAGCCTTGGAGATGCAGCGGGGTTTAGTTTTTATCCGGGTAAAAACTTGGGAGCATTGGGCGATGCGGGAGGGGTTACTACCAATGATCCCGATTTGGCAAAAAAAATCCGAGCGTTAGGTAACTATGGCAGTGATGCCAAATACCACCATATTTATAAGGGGCAGAATTCACGTCTGGATGAAATGCAGGCGGCGTTTCTGGCCGCTAAGCTGCCTCACTTGGACGCAATGAATGATCGGCGCCGCTGTATTGCAGAGCAATATTGTGCGGGCATTGTAAATCCGGCTGTTGTGCTGCCTGCCGTAACTGAAGGTTGCCAACACGTGTTTCATATCTTTGCAGTGCGATGTGCAGCCCGGGATGCCTTGGAAGCACACCTTCATGGATTGGGAATCGGGACCAATAAGCACTATCCAACCCCAATTCATCTGCAGGAGGCTTACAAGGAGTTGAGACTGGCTCCGGGTGCTCTGCCGTTAGCGGAGAAAATTTCTGCCACAGAATTGAGCCTACCCATGTTTTATGGCATGACTGATGAACAGGTACGGGCTGTCATAGATGGGGTTAATTCGTTCCCACTTGACTGATATTTTATTTATATTTGACTTAAATAGGGAAACTGGCCAGATTGTGGTGAGTGTTGTCAATAGGCTGCATGATTGGGTGATTTATTATTTGTTACGTGAAATGCTGTTTTTCGTAGTTACAGAGAGGGTTGAGTATGGACATTCGAGAGGTATCTTTAATTCGGCATGGGGATGAAAGAGGGCAGCTAATAGCGATTGAAAGTGGGAAAGAGATTCCGTTCGAAATTAAACGGGTCTATTATATCTTTGACACACTACCCCATGTTCGACGTGGGTTCCATGCGCACAAAACGTTGCAGCAGTTTCTTTTTTGCCCTACCGGTTCCTGCAAAATTCATTTTGATGACGGTACGAACAGCCAAGAAACTGTTTTGGATTCTCCAGACAAGGGGCTCCTGCTCCGTGGCGTGATTTGGCGAGAAATGTATGATTTTACGCCGAGCACGGTTTTGGCGGTGCTCGCCTCAGAAGCAT
>NBJMC04201__coassemble_208_pt1 | contig 72340 bp, 61 predicted proteins | sample NBJMC04201__metabat2_high_PE_018 | metagenome-assembled genome bin NBJMC04201 | reverse complement strand
AGCAAAACGCTGTGGCCCGACAATCTGCCAGACTGTTGTGGGCGGTTTCTTCGCCCCAATCGTATCCAAAATAGTCGGCGCAGGTCGAAAGGTTTTTGAACTTGAAATCGCCATGCTTCGGTGAGAACTCCCCGTAGATGGCGGCGAAGATATTGCTCAGATCCTCAACGATGGTTTCATCGTTGAAACTGGCTCCGTAGCGGGTCAAGAAACCATTATCAAACCCTGTGAAGTTGTAGCCGACAATGGTTTTTACCTGCGCCAACACCTGATTTAATCGGGGCAAAAGCTCGTAAATATAGGGGGCATTGCAAACCATTTCTTTTGTGATATGGTTTACTCGCCGCGCTTCTGGCCAATCTTCTGTGAAGTACGGTTTCACATAGCTGTCCAACAAAACTTCCCCGGTGTCAACATCGAGAATCGAAATTTGAATGATTTCATCCTGGTTAAAATCCAGGCCCGTTGTTTCGATGTCAATGGACACCGTAAGAGTAGGGATGGTCCCTCGGTAGTTTTCTTCATCAAGTTGCCGCTGCTGGTCACACAGGGACAGCAGCTCTCCGTATCGGATTGCTTGCTCCCGTTCTTTCTTCGATTGAAGATAGCGGGAGCGGCGCTTGCGCCGCTGCTCCTCGTGGTAGGGGGTCATTTCCTCGTTGGTAGCCTTGCGAACTTCTTCGGAGGTCAAGTATCTGTATTTTCCAGTACAGAAACGATTGGAATACATGATGGTTCCCGCATCCTGAGATACGGGAACAAAGCCCAACTTAAACCATTGTTTTTCTGTCTTGCACTTTGCCTTCTCGGCATCAGGCAAAAGGGAGAAGTACAGGTTTTTCATGTCGCTCACTCCCCAACATTGGTGGCATTGCCCTGAATGAGCAGAGCGTTGCAGATCAACGGAAGCCAGAACGGCCCGCTCTGTGCCATCTCGTGGGGATTCACTTTGCAGTCGCACCAGGTAAAAAGACTATAGCCTACCTCAATGGCGGTGTATTCGTTGTAAGTGCCAAAGCGCTTTTTGACGCGCATACGAATGGCCGCAAAGTTGATACCATCAAACGACACATACGGTTTAGTGATATCGAAGATATCTTCGTCAGCGGACAAAAGGTAGCACGCAGCCAGATAGCTTCGATCAGACTGCTGGCGTTCGTTTAATGCGCTGGTAAGTTCTTTATACCGGCAGCCGTGATCGGGGTTCATCTTGATAGTGGTGCGTTCGATTTTGTACATAGGGATAGTCATGGTTTTTTACCTCACTTTTCTTGTCTTATTCTGAAGTTGTGCCCGACGGGCACAGCCACTTTACAACGATATTCCGCTTGTTTTTTGATGCTTATTTGCAAAGGAAATCAGCAAGCTGTATCACGATCTCCTGCCATGTTTCCAGCGCCGCCGCCCTCATGTTGGGATAGATCAGCGTTGCCAGCCCGATGATGGCAAGCCCGGCGATTGCAATCAGCGCAGCGCACCGAACAACTACAAACACGGCGTTGATCAGTACGCGGAGCATTTGCGCGGTCCGGGATTTTTTCTCGACTACCTTGACCTTTTCCGTAATGCCATAGGTTTCCCGCAACTGTGCCTGATGCCGCTCTTCTTTGAGGGCCGCCATAAGCATGGGCTTCTTCTTTGCTTCTGTTTTCATTTCTTCCTCCAAGGCCACTTGTGGGATTTTTTCTGTACCGCTTTGCTTTTTGGCTTTATCTGCCCGGTGATTTTTCCATACAGCTCATCATTGCCGGAATAGAGGAAGTAGTCCGGCGTCCATCCTGCGAAATAGGTGCGTTCGCCGTACTGTTCCATGGACGCCAGCACATCGGGACGGTCCCTTTGCGGTACAAAGGAAAAAATATAGTGGATGGTGCCGTTATCCACCCGCAGCACATCTGCTGCCAGTTCTACTTCCGAGGGCTTGGCCCCGCAGACGGCAACAAGGATGTCGTTGCGCAGGTAGTCGGCTGGCTCGGTCAGCTCCGCAAAGCATCCATAGTCCAGTATCAGGTAGTCGTACTGGCTCTTGGCGTCCAGGATGCAGGTGCGGTCGTTGTAGACGTCCGTACCCTCGACGCGGAAATGATGCTCGTCAAAGAGCACTGCATCGTCGCTGATCTGCGTGTAGCCGGTCAGCGCACTGGCTGCCATCTCAATGATCGCCGCCTTATAGCCCAGCGCCTTGACGTACAGGCATATCTGCATGGCCTGGGTGGTCGTGCCGATCCGATGCCCGGCTCCGGCCACCGCGATGCAGGTGGCGCTGCGCTCGATCTTGGGTTTAGGCAGTACCAACTGGGCCTGGGCGGCCTCCCGTCCTACTTGGGACGGCGGCGTCACCTCGACTGGGATGGGCGGAGACGGCGGCGGCTCCTGCGGGTCCGGCACAGGGTCCGCCGCAGTCACTTTCTGGGGTTCCGGCTCTGTCCGAATAATGCCATCTGCGCAAAGCATGGCGTTGAGTACCCGTTTCAGTTCTGCGCCGTGGCTCTGGACGATCTGCTCTTTCGGGTACATTTCACATACGTCGCGCATAAAAGAACTGCTCCCTGCTATGCCCTCCGTTACAACAATGGTTTTCCCGGTGATACCAGGAATCGTTGTGCAGATACGGCCCAGCAGCGCCAGCGAAGCATCTACATTGCCGATTGCCCGAATATCGTACACCAGATGGGTGATGTGTTCGGCATCCTGCTCCAACTGATGCTGGATCGTGGAGACGCTGCGTTCGTGTATTTCTCCGATCTCAAATTCGTGCCGGAAGTTCAGCTCCCGGACGCTCTCGGCAGTTTCCGGTTTTCCGACTACAACAACCATTTACATCTCCTTCTCTTTCTTTTTTGTTTGTGATTTCTTGTTTTACCAGGCGGTCAATTTTGTTGGTTTCTGCCTGGAGCTGTGGCAGCTTCTCGTGTATGTAGGTCCGTTTTGTGAATTTGTAACTTGTATGGCCTACAAGTTTTGACAGGGTATCTTTGTCAACGTTAGCGCGATCAGCCAGACTAGCATAAGTATGGCGGCAGCAATATGGTACTAGCCTATGAGGCTCATCTGGATTGGAAATTCCCAGTTCGTGCATGAGTGGATAAAAACACCGTTTGCGCCAATTATGCAAATTCATTCGGCACCCTTTTGGGCTGGAAATCAAATATTCTATTTCACTTTTATGGTAAAACCAGTCCACATAAGGTACGACCTGCGACACAAGTGGAATCAAGCGGTTTTTGCCCGCCTCTGTTTTACTACCGTTGAAAAAAATATAGCATTCATCCAGATTGACATTTTCCTTGCGAACTTCAAACAGTTCTTCTGGCCGCGCACCTGTAAAAATCAGTAGCAGAACCACCTTGGCCGTGGAAGAAAAAGCCACATCCAAATCTGCGTATAAAAAGAGCCGTGCGATCTCATCATCCGAGTAGATCTCACGGCTTTTATTAGCTTTACCATCCATTATCAAATATCGAGTAGGTTCGACTACATGCAACCGGTGGACTGCTATTGCGTATCTACACAGCTGTCCAATCAAAAGTAGTAACTTATGTTGTAGTGACTGGCTTTTATCTGCAATGCCATCCAGTATTTTCTGATAATCACTAACGCGAATATCTTCGATTGCGATATTTTTCAGAGGTTGAAGACTGTGCCTCCACGCGTTGTCGTAACCTTCTATTGTCTTTTTTCCTATTTTTCGATAGTGCAAACTACTCCATTCTTGGTATATCTCCCCCAATGTTATTGAGCTTTCTAGTTGGCGTGCGCCGCAATGCGGACAAAATTGGTATTTTTTGATTTTTCGGCCACATCTCGTGCATTTTTGATGACTCATTACAATTAACTCCTTATAAAATTTGATACCGACCCATAGCGTCAGTATCAGATTTTATAAGATTTACTAGAGCCTTTCAATGACCGCTCTGACTTTTAATCAGAGGGTCCAGGATTCGAGTTCCTGCGGGCGCACCAGAATACCACGTATCTACTGCATTTTTGCGGAACGGTATGTGGTATTTTTTTGTTGCATCCCCACCTCCGCCTCAAAATGAAAAAACGGCTGGAAAACCGGGGCGCAGCAGAGTATAATGACAGAAGCTGCCTGCCGGACGGTCCCCATCGTCCGTGCAGGTGAAGATCCGCCGCACCAAACCAGGAGGACAAGCGATATGACTGATCCGAAACGAACCATCCGCAGTGCGCTGCGGTATCTGCGCGTGTGCGGCAAATGGCTGGCGCTGGCCGTGCTGGCCGGGTGCCTGACCGGGCCGTTGGGGGCCGCCTTCGGCCTGGCGCTGAACTGGGCCAACGCCCTGCGCGGCGAGCAGGGCCGGCTGCTGTTCCTGCTGCCGCTGGGCGGCCTGGCCATCGTCTTTTTGTACCGGCACTTCGACCCCGGCGGCGGTTCCACCAACCAGGTCTTTGCCGCGGTGCGGGAACGCAGGCTGCTGCCGCTGTGCGCAGCGCCGCTGATCTTCTTTTCCACCGTAGTCACCCATCTGCTGGGCGGCTCCAGCGGCCGGGAGGGCGCGGCCCTGTTGCTGGGCGGCTCGGTGCTGGGGCCCTTCGGCCGTCTGTTCAAGCTGGACCCCCGGGGCTGCCGCCTGCTGACCATGTGCGGCATGGCGGGGGCGTTTTCCGCCATCTTCGGCACGCCGCTGGCCGCCACCGTTTTTGTGATCGAGGTCATCAACGTCGGCTCCATGCAGTATGCGGCGCTGCTGCCGTGCCTGGTCTCGGCCCTGCTGGGGGTCTGGATCAGCGGCCGCATGGGCCTGGCCCCCACGGCTTTTACGCTGGATGTTTCCGCTGCGGCGGACCCGGTCACCCTGCTGCGGGTGCTGGCGCTGGGCGTGCTGCTGGCAGGGCTGAGCATCGTGTTCTGCGCCGCCCTGCATGCCGCCTCCCGGCTATACGCACGGTATCTGCCCAACCCCTATCTGCGCATTGCCGTGGGCGGCGTCCTGGTCGTAGCCCTGACCCTGCTGCTGGGCACCACCGACTACAACGGCGCCGGCAGCGCCGTCATCGCCGCCGCCATTGCCGGGCAGGCCCTGCCCTGGGCCTTTGCCCTCAAGATCCTGTTCACCGCCCTGACGCTGGGCGCCGGGTACAAGGGCGGCGAGATCGTACCCATTTTCTTCACCGGGGCCACCTTCGGCTGCGCCGTGGCGCCGCTGCTGGGGCTGCCCGCGCCGCTGGGCGCCGCGCTGGGCATGGTGGCGCTGTTCTGTGGATGCACCAACAGCCCGCTGGCGTCCATCTGCCTGGGGTTGGAAGTGTTCGGCGGCCAGTGCCTGCCGCTGTTCGCGCTGGCGTGCGCGGTGTCCTACATGCTGTCCAGCTATTTCAGCCTGTACCATGAGCAGCACTTCTTCCATTCCAAACTGCGGATCGGCAAAGTGCAGCAGCTGGACGGCCGCTGGGCCGAGGAGGGGGACGCCGGCGCCCCGGTCTGAGGGCGCACGGGCGGCCCTGCCGCCCCCGCAGAAAACGAGTTGTCGCGCGGCGGCGGGCGTGCTATAATAAGCTGTTACTATTCAGAAAAGGAGGGCGGCCATGGACGCCTTGCAGCATATCACCGGCCTGGTGCGCAAAGCCGTACAGGACTATGAAATGATCGCGCCCGGCGACCGCATCCTGGTGGGGGTCTCCGGCGGGAAGGACAGCGTAGTCCTCACGGTGGCGCTGGCCCGGCTGCGCGCCTACCTGGGCGTGCCCTTCACCCTGCAGGCGGTGACGCTGGACCCCTGCTTCGGCGGGGTGGAGACCGACTACGGCCCCCTGCAGGCCCTGTTCGCCGCCGAGGACGTGCCCTATGAGGTGCGCCGCACCGACATCGGCCCCGTGGTGTTCGATTACCGGCGGGAGACCAACCCCTGCGCGCTGTGCGCCAAGCTGCGGCGCGGCACCCTGCACACGGCGGCCCAGGAACTCGGCTGCAACAAGGTGGCGCTGGGCCACCACCTGGACGACGCGGTGGAGACCTTTTATATGAACCTCTGGCGGGAAGGGCGCATCGGCTGTTTTTCGCCGGTGACCTGGCTGTCCCGCCGGGACCTGACGATGATCCGCCCGCTGCTGCTGGCCACTGAGAGCGAAGTATCCTCGGCCATCCGGCGCGCCGGGCTGCCCGTTATCAAGAGCCGCTGCCCCGCCGACGGCGTGACCGTGCGGGAGGAAACCAAACAGTTCGTGCGGGAGGCCAGCCGCAAGGACCCGGCGTTCCGCCAAAAGACGCTGCACGCCCTGCAGCAGAGCGGCATTGACGGCTGGCGGCCCCTGCACACGGGCAGAAAGAAGGAGTGGGCCCCATGAGCGACGGCATTTTGGAAAAGCACTGCTGGGCGGAGATCGACCTGGACGCCCTGCGGCAAAACTTCGCCTTTATCCGGCAGACGGTGGGCGGGCCGGTCTGCGCCGTGGTCAAAGCGGACGCTTACGGCCACGGCGACGCCGTCGTGGCCCGCGTCTTGCAGCAGGAAGGGGCCGCCGCCTTTGCGGTGAGCTGCCTGGGCGAAGCCAAACGGCTGCGCCGCCACGGCGTCACGGTGCCGGTGCTGATCCTGGGGTACGCCGACCCGGACCAGGCCCCCGCGCTGGCGCGGGAGGACATCGCCACCACCTGCTTTTCCACCGAGTACGCCGCCGCCCTGTCCCGGGCGGCGCAGCGGGCGGGCGTGCGGGTCAAGGTCCACCTTAAAGTGGACACCGGCATGGGCCGCCTGGGCTTCCCGGCGCAGCAGGACTGGCGCGCCGTGGTACGGGAACTGGAAGCGCTCTACCGCCTGCCGGGGCTGGAGATCTGCGGGATCTTCCAGCATTTTGCCGAGGCCGACAGCCTGCAGCCCGAAGCCGTGGCCTACACCGACGCCCAGTATGCGCTGTTCCGCAAAGTGGTGGACCGCCTGCAGGCCGACGGATACGATACCGGCGTCGTCCACTGCGCCAACTCGGCGGCCCAGATGCGCCGCCCCGAATGGCGCCTGGGCATGGCCCGCGCGGGGATCATCCTCTACGGGCTGGACCCCAGCGACGAACTGCACTTCCCCGCCCTGCGGCCCGCCATGACGCTGAAATGCCTGGTGACTTTTGTGAAGGATCTGCTGCCCGGCCAGAGCGTGAGTTATGGCTGCACCTTCACGGCTCAAAAACCCATGCGGGCCGCCACCGTCTGCGTCGGCTACGCCGACGGGTACCCGCGGGTGCTCTCGGGCAGCCAGGGGCAGGGGCGTATGCTGGTGAACGGCCGCCCCGCGCCGGTGCTGGGGCGCGTCTGCATGGACCAGACGCTGCTGGATGTGACCGATATTCCCGGCGTGGCGATGGGCGACGAAGTGACGGTCTTTGGGCCGGGGGGCGGCGACACCGCCGCCGACGTTGCCCGCAAGGCGGGCACCATCCCCTATGAGATCGTCTGCGGCATCACCCGGCGGGTGCCCCGCGTTTACCTGCAAGACGGAAAAATCTGCAAGATCTGCAACAATTTGGAGGAAACCTGATGGCTCGTGATACGATCCGCAATTTTTGCATCATCGCCCACATCGACCACGGCAAATCCACGCTGTCGGACCGCATGCTGGAACTGACCGACAGCGTGGACAAACGCACGATGACCGACCAGGTGCTGGATGATATGGACATCGAGAAGGAGCGCGGCATCACCATCAAGGCCCGCGCCGTCACCATGCGCTACAAGGCGGACGACGGTCAGACCTATGAACTCAACCTGATCGACACGCCGGGCCATGTAGACTTCCAGTACGAGGTCAGCCGCAGCCTGGCCGCCTGCGAAGGCGCGGTGCTGGTGGTGGACGCCAGCCAGGGCGTGGAAGCCCAGACCCTGGCCAACTGCTACCTGGCGCTGGATCACGACCTGGAAGTGGTGCCGATCCTGAACAAGATCGACCTGCCCAGCGCCGACCCCGACGCCGTGGCCAAAGAGGTGGAGGACGTGATCGGCCTGCCCTGCATGGAAGCGCCCCGGGTCTCGGCCAAGCTGGGCGTAGGCATCAAGGACGTGCTGGAATCCGTCGTGAAAGAGATCCCGGCCCCCGCAGGCGACCCCGAAGCGCCGCTGAAAGCGCTGATCTTCGACTCCATCTACGACAGCTACAAGGGCGTCATCGTCTACGTGCGCGTGTTCGAGGGCGCCGTCCGCCCCGGCGACACCATCCGCCTGATGAGCACCGGCGCAGAGTTCCAGCTGGTGGAGGTGGGCCACATGGGCGCCACCAGCCTGACCCCCTGCGACAAGCTGGAAGCCGGCGAGGTGGGCTACCTGACCGCCAGCATCAAGACCGTGCGGGACACCCGCGTGGGCGATACCGTCACTTCCGCCGCGCGCCCCACGGCGGAACCGCTGCCGGGCTTCCGCACCGTGACGCCGATGGTGTTCTGCGGCATCTACCCTGCCGACGGCGCCGACTACCCCGACCTGAAGGACGCGCTGGAAAAGCTGCAGCTCAACGACGCGTCGCTGACTTTTGAACCCGAGACCAGCGCCGCCCTGGGCTTCGGCTTCCGCTGCGGGTTCCTGGGGCTCCTGCATATGGAGATCATCACCGAGCGGCTGGAACGGGAGTTCGACCTCGACCTCATCACCACCACCCCCGGCGTCCAGTACCGGCTGACGATGACCGACGGCACGGTGGAGATCATCGACAACCCCGCCGCCTACCCGGACCCCACCCGCATCGTCAAGCAGGAGGAGCCCTTCGTCAACGCCCACATCTACACCCCCAACGACTATGTGGGCCCGCTGATGGACCTGTGCCAGTCCAAGCGCGGCGTGCTGGTGGACATGAAATATATGGACGAGACCCGCGTGGACCTGCACTACCAGCTGCCTCTGGGGGAGATCGTCTACGATTTCTTCGACGCCATCAAGTCCCGCAGCCGCGGCTACGCCAGCTACGACTACGAGTGGGAGGGCTGGCACGAAAGCAAACTGGTGCGGCTGGATTTCCTGCTCAACGGCGACCCGGTGGACGCGCTCTCGATGATCGTATTTTCGGACAATGCCTACGCCAAGGGCCGCCGCATCTGCGAGAAACTGAAGGAAAACATCCCCCGCGCGCTGTTCGAGATCCCTATCCAGGCGGCGGTGGGCGGCAAGATCATCGCCCGCGAGACCGTCAAGGCCATGCGCAAGGACGTGCTGGCCAAGTGCTACGGCGGCGACATCACCCGCAAGAAGAAGCTGCTGGAAAAGCAGAAGGAAGGCAAAAAGAAGATGCGCAAACTGGGCAGCGTGACCCTGCCCAGCGAAGCCTTCACCGCCGTGCTCAAGCTGGATTCGGATTCCTGATCCCGCCAACAGAACGCCGCCCCGGCCCGCGGAATATCCCGCAGGCCGGGGCGGCGCCGTTTGTGGCATCCATCCCGCGCACGCCCGAACTGCCGCCGTTTTCCCTCTGACTTTTGTGCCGGGGCCTTGTCAACCGCCGGGAAATAGTATACAATAAAAAAACACTAAAAATTTGGGGTGCGATTTATGGCAGAAGAAAAATTTTCCAACTTTTTGACGGAGATCATCGACGCCGACCTGGCCGAAGGCAAGGTCGACACCGTGCATACCCGTTTTCCGCCGGAACCCAACGGCTATCTGCATATCGGTTCGGCCAAGGCGATCTTCATCAACTACACCATCGCCAAACACTACGGCGGCCTGTTCAATCTGCGCTTTGACGACACCAACCCCGCCCGTGAGGACGACGAATATGTGCAGAGCATCCTGCAGGACCTGCACTGGCTGGGCGCGGACCCCAACGGCGGCATTTTCTACGGCAGCGACTATTTTGAAAAGTGCTACGAATATGCCGAACAGCTGATCCGGGAAGGCAAGGCCTATGTGGACGACCTGACCCGGGAAGAAATGCAGGAATACCGGGGCAGCGACGCGGGCAAGCCCAGCCGCCCCAGCCCCTACCGCGACCGCACGCCGGAGGAAAACCTGGACCTGTTCCGCCGCATGCGCGCCGGGGAATTTGCCGACGGTGAAAAGACCCTGCGCGCCAAGATCGACCTGGCCAGCCCCAACATGAACCTGCGCGATCCGGCCATCTACCGCATCAAGCATGTATCCCACCACCGCCAGGGGGACAAGTGGTGCATCTACCCGCTGTACGACTTTGCCCACCCGATCCAGGACGCCATCGAGGGCATCACTTTCAGCCTGTGCAGCCTGGAATTTGAGAACCACCGCCCGCTGTACGACTGGGTGGTGCGCAACCTGTTCGGCGGCGAATTCCCCAAACAGCGTGAGTTTGCCCGCCTGAACGTGACCAACACCGTCATGAGCAAGCGCTATCTGCGCGAACTGGTGGAGAAACAGATCGTGGACGGCTGGGACGACCCCCGCATGCCCACGCTGAGCGGCCTGCGCCGCCGGGGCTATACCCCCACCAGCATTTTCACCTTCGTGAAAGAGGCCGGTATCGCCAAGGCCGACAGCCTGGTGGATATGCGCCAGCTGGAAGCCGTGCTGCGCGCCGAACTGGAACTGAGCGCCCCCCGCCGCGTGGCGGTGCTGGACCCCGTCAAGCTCATCATCGACAACTACCCCGCCGACCGGTGCGAGACCTTTGAACTGCCCAACAACCCCAACCGGGAAGCGGGCGATACTTCCACCCGCCCGGTGGCCTTCACGCGGGAAGTCTGGATCGACCGCGGCGACTTCTTTGAAGTGCCGCCGCCGAAATTCAAGCGGCTGACCCCGGGCAGCGAGGTCCGCCTGATGGGCGCGTATCTGGTCCGCTGCACCGGCGTGGACAAGGACGCGGAAGGCAACATCACGGCCATCCACGCCGAGGCCGACCTGGAGACCCGCAACGGCAACCCGGCCGACGGCCGCAAAGTGCGGGGCACCATCCACTGGGTAAGCTGCGCCCACTGCGAGGACGCGGAGGTCCGCCTGTACGACAAGCTGTTCACCGAAGCCAACATGAACGGCATCCCCGAAGGCGCGGACTTCAAGGATTACCTGAATCCCGAGAGCGTGACGGTGATCCCCCATGCCAAGCTGGAGGAAAGCCTGCGCGGCGCCAAACCGGGCGACCGCTTCCAGTTCGTGCGCACCGGCTACTTCACCCCCGACAGCAAGCACCCCGGCGTGTACAACCGCATCGTGACGCTGAAGGACAGCTTCAAGCTGTGACCGCGCGTTCCCGCCGCCGGGGACAGATTTGAACCATATTTTGAACCATATTCAGGCCGGCAGGTTTGCCGGTCTGCGCTTGTCGAGAAACTCGACAAGCGCCAAAAGGGGCAACAGCCGCACACGGCTGCGCCTAATGCGTCTGTTTCCCCTTTTGGGAACCCCTTCGACAAAATTTTACGGCAAATCGCGCAATCGGCCCATGGCCTCCTACACAATTTGCCGTAAAATTTCCCTGTATGTGTTGCCAGCGTCGGCACATGTCCGCCGCTGGCAACGGATTTTTAACCTTTTTCGACAGGCTGAGACCGGCAGGTTTGTCGGTCTTTTTTTGTGCCCGGGCGGCGATTTTATCCCCTGCCCTTTCAGCCGCGCCGGTTTTATGCTATAATGGCGCTGACAGAAAGCGAGGTGGGGAAAATGGCCGTGCTGTGGGAACTCTGCGCGGGCGGGGCGCGGGTGCTGCGCGTGCTGGGGGATTCCCCCTGCCCGGACGTGCCCGCCGCCGTTGCGGGGCGGCCAGTGACCGAGATCGGCCCCTACTGCTTCGCCGACCGCCCGCTGCAGGGCGGAACCCTCTGGCCCGAAGGCAGCGCCGACACCCACCCCGTGACCGGCAACTTTGTGGAGGAAGTCACGCTGCCGGACAGCGTGCGGGTGCTGCACAGCGCCGCCTTTTACAACTGCCGCCGCCTGCGCCGGGTGGAGCTGGGCCCCGGGCTGGAAAGCCTGGGCAGCGACCTGTTCACCAACTGCCGGGCGCTGGAAACCTTCGCCCTGCGTGCCGCCCCCGGCGACGATACCGGCCTGAAAAAACTTCTGGGTGCGGTGAGCGCCGATGTGAGCGCTGTTTTTCTCAACGCGCCGGGGGCCCGCCTGTTCTACCCCGAATATATGGAACTGCTGGACGAAAACACCCCCGCCCACATCTTTAACCACAGCATCGAGGGGGAAGGCTACCGCATGCGGCAGTGCTTTGCGGGCGGCAGCGTGGACTATGCCGCTTACGACGCCACCTTCGCCCAGGCCTGCGTGGGCGAGCCGGAGGAAAAGATGGTCCGCATGGCCCTGGGGCGGCTGCTGTGCCCCTTCGCCCTGCGGGACGACGCCCGCACCGACTATGAGTTTTACCTGACCGCCCACGCCGGCGCCGCCTTTGCCCTGGCCATCGCCGGCCGGTGGGAGGAAGCCCTGCGCCTGCTGGTAAAGCTGGGCCTGCCGGTACGGGAGGCCGCCGCCCGCTGCGCCCGCGCCGGGTGGAGCGCCGGGTCCGCCATCCTGCTGGCGCGCCCCGGACGCGCCGCCAAGCGCTACGACTTTGATGATTTGTAACGGGGGAACGCCCTATGCCGCACAAACAGACCCAAACTGAATGGGAACAGGCCATGGCGCGCCGCGTGATGGAGCAGATCCGCGGGGAACTGTACCTGGACCAGCGGTATCTGAACGCCGCGCTGGGCGCGCTGCCCCCCGCCCCGCTGAACAGCGCCCAGACGGCCTTTGCCACCGACGGCGCCCACCTGTACTACCCGCCGGGCTGGGTGCTGGAACTGTACCGCAAAAACCGGCGTTACCTGCCGCGGGCCTGGCTGCACAGCCTGCTGCACTGTATCCTGCGCCACCCGTGGCTGCGGGACCGGCGGGACCCGGAACTGTGGGGCCTGGCCTGTGACATTGCAGTGGAAAACGTGCTGGATTCCCTGCACACCGCCGCCACCGAGCGCCCCGTGGGCTGGGTGCGCCAGCAGACCTACGCCCGGCTGCGGGCGCAGGGCGGTTTTCTGGCCGCCGGGCCCATCTACCAGGCGCTGGCCGGTAGCAGTGACGCCGAGCGGGAGGCTATGCGGGCCGAGTTTTTCTGCGACAGCCACCGCCTTTGGCCCGCCGACCCCGACAGCCCCGCCGCCCGGGTCCAGGGCCGCCAGTGGGAGCAGCTGGGCCGCCAGACCCAGCTGGAGATGGAACAGGCCGGGCAGCAGGCGGGCGCCAGCGAGGGAGCCCAGGCGCTGCAGGCCCAGGTGCAGGCCAGCCGCAGCCGCCGCAGCTACCGGGATTTTCTGCGCCGGTTCGCCGTCTGGCGGGAGGAAGCCCGCCTGGACCCCGACGAGTTCGACCTGGGCTATTACACCTACGGCCTGCGCACCTATGGCAAGCTGCCGCTGATCGAACCGCTGGAGACCCGGGAAAGCAAGAAGATCCGGGACTTTGTGATCGTGCTGGATACCAGCGAATCCACTGCCGGGGACCTGGTCAAATCGTTTCTGCGGGAGACCTTCACCCTGCTGAAAAGCCAGGACAGCTTTTTCCGCCAGTGCCGCATCCTGGTCATGCAGGCAGACAATGCCGTGCGGGAGGAGACCTGGCTGCACGATCTGGGCGACCTGGACCGCTACACCGAAAATTTCCGGCTGGTGGGCGGCGGCGGGACGGATTTCCGCCCGGCCTTCGCCCGCATCGAACAGCTGCGCGCCGAAGGCCCCCTGCGGGAGATGCAGGGCGCGCTGTATTTTACCGACGGCAAGGGCACCTACCCGGCCCGCCGCCCGCCCTTCGACGTCGCTTTTCTGTTTCTTGAGAACGGCGCGCCCCCGCCCGACGTGCCCCCCTGGGCCATGCGGCTGGTTTTGCAGCCGGAGGAGTTTGCACCCCCACCGAAAGGAAGATAGATCATGGACATCCAACGTGCCAAAGAGGAGATCCAACACGCCGTACAGGCTTACCTGGCCTGCGACGATACCGGCCGCCCGCTGATCCCGCCCATCCGGCAGCGGCCCATCCTGCTGATGGGCCCGCCGGGCATCGGCAAGACGCAGATCATGGAGCAGATCGCCCGGGAATGCGGCGTAGGCCTGGTGGCTTACACCATCACCCACCACACCCGGCAGAGCGCCGTGGGCCTGCCCTTCATCCGGGAGCGGAACTTCGGCGGCAGAACCCGCAGCGTTACCGAGTACACCATGAGCGAGATCATCGCCAGCGTATATGCGGCGATGGAGCGCACCGGCAAGCGCAGCGGCATCCTGTTCATCGACGAGATCAACTGTGTCAGCGAGACGCTGGCCCCCACCATGCTGCAGTTCCTGCAGTGCAAGACCTTCGGCAACCAGGCCGTCCCCGAGGGGTGGGTCATCGTGGCGGCAGGCAACCCGCCGGAATACAATAAGAGCGTGCGGGAGTTCGACCTGGTCACGCTGGACCGGGTGCGCCGCATCGACATCGAACCCAAGCTCAGCGTCTGGCAGACCTACGCCCGCGCCCACCGGCTGCATCCGGCGGTGACCGCCTACCTGGAACTGCGCCCCCAGCATTTCTATAAGATCGAGAACGACGTGGACGGACCGCAGTTCGTCACCGCCCGCGGCTGGGAGGATCTTTCCGCCTACCTGCTGGCCGCCGTCAAGCTGGACCTGCCGGTGGACGAGGGCGTGATCGGCCAGTATCTGCGCCACCCGGAGGTCGCCCGGGACTTTGCCGCCTACTGGGTGCTCTACCGCAAATACCACCAGGATTACGGCGTGGAACAGATCCTGCAGGGCAAGCCGTTCGACGCGGTACTGGAACGGGCCCTGCAGGCCGGATTCGACGAGCGCATCAGCCTGGTAAGCCTGCTGCTGGCCGGCCTGAACACCCGCTTTGCGGCGGCCCGCAGCGCCGACGCCGTGACCGACGCCTGCTACCAGCAGCTGCGCAGCTACCGGCGCGCACTGGACCGCAGCGAGGGGGACGGCACCCCCGCCGCCCGCTTCGCGGCGCTGTGCCGGGCTTACCGTGCCCGGCTGGAGGAAGGCAAAGCGGCGGGCACACTGCTGCCGGAAGAGGCCGCCACCCGCACCCGGGCCGCCGCCCTGTTGGAAAGCTGGTCGGCCACGCTGGCGGACTGCGCCGAGGCCGACGCCGCCTTTGACGCGGTGCGCGCCGCTTTCAACGGGCAGGTGCGCCGCCGGGAGGAGGCCGTGGCCGCCGCCTCCGACGCGCTGGAATCGGCCTTCGACTTTATGGAACGCGCCTTTCCCGACGGGCAGGAGATGGTCGTTTTTGTCAATGAACTGGCGCTGGGGCCCGATTCCGCGCCATTCCTGGCCGACAACGAATGCGAGCGTTTCGAGCAGTACAGCCAGAAGCTGCTGCTGCACGCCGGGGAGGACGAACTGCTGGCCGAACTGGAACGCGACGACCTGCGCGCCGGAGAACACAGCGCGGATTTCTGACCCGGGCTGCGGCCCGAAAAAGCCGGTGGACCGCCGCCGGCTTTTTCCCTGCCCTTTACAGCGCCGCTGCCGCGCAGTATAATGGTCCGCGGTAAAATTTTGTGAACAAAGGAGCTGCATAGCATGGCACGACCCGACCCGCACCCGGCGCGGCAGATGTCGGAATCCGTCCGCATGGTCGTCTTTCTGTCGCTGTCCGGCGGCCTGCAGGACGCCTACACCTACCTGGCTCGCGGCGGCGTGTTCGCCAATGCCCAGACCGGCAACATCGTTTTTATGGGGCAGGCCCTGTTCAACGGCGACTGGTCCCGGCTGCTGCACTATCTGGCGCCGGTGACGGCCTTTGCCCTAGGGGTGGCGGCCGCTGAACTGATCCGCCTCACCTGCCGCGAGGGCCGCCTGCACTGGCGGCAGACCGTGCTGCTGGCCGAGATCCTGCTGCTGTTCGGCGTGGGCTTCCTGCCCGAAAGCTGGAACACCCCCGCCAACGCGCTGGTCTCCTTTACCTGCGCCATGCAGGTGCAGGCCTTCCGCAAGGTGCACGGCTACCCTTTCGCCAGCACCATGTGCATCGGCAACCTGCGCAGCGGCATGGAGTCCCTGGTCGCAGGGCTGCGGCTGCACGACCGCGCCCTGCTGCGCAAAGCCGGGCATTATTTTGCGGTGATCGTGCTGTTCGCGCTGGGCGCCGGGCTGGGCGCGCGGCTGGCAGCGGACTTTGGCCTGCGCACGATCTGGCTTTCCTGCGCGCTGCTGTGCGTGAGCCTCTGCTTCATGTTCCGCAAGCCCGCAGCCCCGCAGGCAGAATAACGGCGCGGCTTCCTTTTTGACACGAAATCCCGGCCCGGAAGGTACATACCTTCCGGGCCGGGGTTTTCTATGCGCGTTTTACCCGGCGATGGCGTTGCCGGTGTACAGCTGATAGTAGCGGCCCTTCTGCGCGATGAGCTGGTCGTGGGTGCCGCGTTCGATGATGCGGCCCTGCTCCAGCACCATGATGCAGTCGGAGTTTTTGACGGTGGACAGCCGGTGGGCGATGACAAAGGTGGTGCGCCCGGTCATCAGCGCGTCCATGCCCTGCTGCACCAGCTGTTCGGTGCGGGTGTCGATGGAACTGGTGGCTTCGTCCAGAATCAGCACCGGCGGGTCGGCCACGGCGGCGCGGGCGATGGCCAGCAGCTGGCGCTGGCCCTGGCTCAGATTGGCGCCGTCGCCGGTGAGCAGGGTGTTGTAGCCGTCGGGCAGGCGGCGGATAAAGGCGTCGGCGTTGGCCAGCTTTGCGGCCGCCACGCATTCTTCGTCGGTGGCGTCCAGGCGGCCGTAGCGGATATTTTCCATCACGGTGCCGGTGAACAGGTGGGTGTCCTGCAAAACGATGCCCAGGGACCGGCGCAGGTCGGCCTTTTTGATCTTGTTGATGTTGATGCCATCATAGCGGATCTTGCCGTCGGCAATGCCGTAGAAGCGGTTGATGAGGTTGGTGATGGTGGTCTTGCCCGCGCCGGTGGACCCCACGAAGGCGATCTTCTGCCCCGGGGTTGCGTACAGTTTGATGTTGTGCAGCACGACTTTCTCCGGCGTATAGCCGAAGTCCACATCGTCAAAGGTGATGTCGCCCCGCAGGCGGGTGTAGGTGGTGGCGCCGTCGTGGTGGGGATGCTTCCAGGCCCAGACGTTGGTGCGTTCCTTGCATTCCACCAGGCTGCCGTCGGCGTTCTCCTTGGCGTTGACCAGCGTCACATAGCCTTCGTCGTCCTCCGGCGTTTCGTCCATCAGGTCAAAGATGCGCTGCGCGCCCGCCATGGCCATGACGATGCTGTTGGTCTGCTGGCTGACCTGGCTGACCGGCTGCGTGCCGTTTTTGTTCAGCGTCAGGAAAGACACCAGCGCGCCCAGCGTCAGGCCGCCGTAGCCGTTCAGCGCCAGCGCCGCGCCCACCACGGCGCACAGCACATAGCTGATGTTGCCCAGGTTGGCGTTCAGCGGCATGGTGATGTTGGAGAAGGTGTTGGCTTTTTCGGCGCTTTCCCGCAGCCGCTCGTTCAGCGCGCGGAACTGTTCGATGCTCTGCTCCTCGTGGCAGAACACCTTGACCACCTTCTGGCCGTCCATCATCTCCTCGATATAGCCGTTCACCGCGCCCAGGTCGGCCTGCTGGCGGGCAAAGTAGAACCCCGACTTGCCGGCGATCCTGGCGGAGACCAGCAGCATGACGGCGATCATGACCAGGGTGATGAGGGTCAGGGGCACGTCCAGAAGGAACATGCTGACAAAGGTGGTGACGACGGTCACCGCCGAGTTGAGCAGCTGGGGCAGGCTCTGGCTCATCAGCTGGCGCAGGGTGTCCACGTCGTTGGTGTAGACACTCATGATGTCGCCGTGGGCGTGGGTGTCAAAGTAGCGGATGGGCAGCGATTCCATGTGCTGGAACAGTTCCACGCGCAGGTCGCGCATGGTGCCCTGGCTGACGTTGACCATGATGCGGTTGTAGCCGTAGGCGCACAGGATGCCGATGGCGTAGACGCCCGCCACCCGCAGCAGCGCCGCGGCCAGCGGGCCGAAGCCGGCGCTCCGGCTTTGCAGCATGGGGGTGATGTAATCGTCGATCAGGCTTTGGGTGAACAGCACGCCCTGCACCGACGCCAGCGCCGAACCCAGGATGCACACCACCACCATCAGGCAGGAAAATTTGTACCGTTTTACCATATAGCCCAGCACCCGGCCCATCGTGGCCAGCATCCGGCCGGGGCTGCGGCGGGGCGCTGCGGCTGTCTTTGCATTGTGTGCCATCACTGCGCACCATCCTTTCCGCTTTGGGCAGCCGGGGCGGGCTGGTCAAAGTCGCCGCCGCCCCGGGTCTGCGCTTCGTAGATCTCGCGGTAGATCGCGTTGGTCTTTAAAAGGTTTTCGTGGGTATCGAAGCCGCTGACGCCGCCGTTTTCCAAAACCAGGATGCGGTCGGCGTCCTGCACGCTGGAGACGCGCTGGGCAATGATCAGCTTGGTGGTGCCGGGGATATGCTCGGCAAAGGCCTGGCGGATCCTGGCGTCGGTGGCGGTGTCCACCGCGCTGGTGGAGTCGTCCAGGATCAGGACCTTGGGGCGTTTCAGCAGCGCCCGCGCAATGCACAGCCGCTGTTTCTGCCCGCCGGAGACGTTGGCGCCGCCCTGCTCGATCCAGGTATCGTACCCGTCGGGAAAGCGGTCGATGAATTCATCGGCGCAGGCGGCGCGGCAGGCTTCGCGGCATTCCGCTTCGGTAGCGTCCTCCCTGCCCCAGCGCAGGTTGTCCAGGATGGTGCCGGTGAACAGCACGTTCTTCTGCAGCACCACCGCCACCTGGCTGCGCAGCGTCTCCAGGTCATAGCTGCGCACATCCTTGCCGCCCACGCAGACCCGGCCGGTATCCACATCGTACAGACGGCTGATGAGGTTGACCAGACTGGACTTGCCGCTGCCGGTGCCGCCGATGATGCCCACCGTCTCGCCGGAGCGGATATGCAGGGTAATGTCGTGCAGCGTTTTTTCGCCGCTGCCGTGCTTGTAGGAAAAGCTGACATGGTCAAAGTCGATGCTGCCGTTGGGGATGACGGCGTCGGCCCTGGCCGGCTGGGCCAGGTCGGGGGTCTCGTTCAGCACCTCGGCGATGCGCTCGGCGCTGGCGGTGCTCATCGAGATCATCACAAACACCATCGAGAGCATCATCAGGCTCATCAGCACGCTCATCACGTAGCTCAGCAAACTGGTCAGTTCGCCGGTGGTCAGCGCCCCCGCCACGATAAAGTGCGCGCCGAACCAGGACAGCCCCAGGATGCAGCCGTACACCACCAGCATCATGACGGGGTTGTTCAAAGCCAGCAGGCCCTCGGCCTTGACGAACAGGCGGTAGAGGTTGCCGGCGGCCTTTTTGAACTTTTCGTTCTCAAAAGTCTCCCGCACGAACGCCTTGACCACCCGGATGGCGCTGACGTTCTCCTGCACGCTGGCGTTCAGGTCGTCATACTTGCGGAACACCTGGTCGAAGATGCGGGTGGTGCGCAGCATGATAAAGATCAGCGCCGCCGCCAGCACCACGATGGCCGCCAGGAAGATCAGGCTGAGCCGCACGTTGATGAAAAAGCACATGAACATCGAGCAGACCAGCATCAGCGGGGCGCGCACGGCGATGCGCAGGATCATCTGGAAGGCGTTCTGCAGGTTGGTCACGTCGGTGGTCATGCGGGTGACCAGCCCTGCGGTGGAAAACTTGTCGATGTTGGAAAACGAAAAGGTCTGCACATTGCAGTACATGGCGTCCCGCAGGTTGCAGGCGAACCCCGCCGAGGCCCGGGCCGAAAACCGCCCGGCCAGCACGCCGGCGCACAAGCTGACCAGCGCCAGCGCCAGCATCAGCAGGCCGTAGCGGTAGACCTGGCCCATATTGCCGGCCTGGATGCCCTGGTCGATGATGGCGGCGGTCACAAAAGGGATCAGCACCTCCATCAGCACTTCCAGCGCCGTGAACAGCGGCGCCAGCAGCGCGTCTTTTCTGTATTGGCGCACCTGCGCCAGCAAAGTACGTATCATGTAAATCACTCTCCTTATTGGTTCCGCCGTGTTCCCGGCACCGGCCCGGCGCGGGTTTGGTCCAGGTTCTGCTGCATCCGGCGCAGGCATTCCGCAAACGTCCGCAGCTGCTGCGCGGTAAGCCCGGCGCACATATGCTCCTGCTGCTTCGCTGCGCACGAAGCGAGCGCAGCCTGCAGTTCCCGCGCTTTCCGGGTCAGGACGATGCGCTTTTTCCGTTCATCCCCCGGGCAGGCCGCCACTTCCAGGTAACCGCCCCGCTGCAGATGTTTCAGTGTGGCCGAGATCGCCGCCCGCGAAAGCCCCGTCTGCCGGTGCAGATGAGAAGCGCAGACCTCCCCATGCCCGGATTCCAGCAGCCAGCCCAGCACCACCGCCTGTGCGCTGGTCAGGCCCAGCGGTTCCAGCTGGGGGCGGCTGGCCTGCTCCACCGCCAGATGCAGCCTGCGCAGGTCAAACAACAGTCCGCCTTTCATACGGTTCCCCTCCCCGCCTGTATTTCGCAGGCGAATTGTACGGACTCGAACTGTTTGCCTGCGAACACTATTATACACATCCCCACTGGAAAGTGAATTCAAAATACGCTATTATTAATAAGCAATCCTTATCAATTTATCTGCCGGGCCACTGCCCGGCGGTTCGGAGGCCCCTATGAACATTGATCAGCTCCAATGCTTTCTCACCGTAGCCGACACCCTCAACTTTGCCCGCGCGGCGGAGCAGCTCCATGTGACCCAGCCCGCCGTTACGCAGCAGATCCATGCGCTGGAACGGGAACTGGGCGTGCCCCTGTTCCGCCGCACCACCCGCACGGTCCGCATCACCGAGGAAGGGCTGGCCTTTCTGGACGATGCCCGCGAGATCGTGGCGCGGGCCGAGCGCGCGCGGCTGCGCTTTCATTCCGCCGATTCTGAGATCATCCGCACGCTGTCGATCGCCAGCCAGAGCGCCGTCGTCCTGGGGCGCATCGTCCCTGCGCTGGAAGCGCTGGCACACCGCTGGCCGGATCTTCACCCCCGGCTGCAGATCGTGCCCCACCAGCATATCTTCAGCCTGTTGGAAGAAGGCCACCTGGACGCCGCCCTGGCCTTTCACCCCGAACATCTGCGCAAGCCCCGCGCCGTCTACCGGGAACTGTGCCGGACGCGGCTGGTCTGCGCCGTGCGCCGGGATCACCCGCTGGCCGGACAGGAATGCGTGACCCCCGCGCGGCTTGCCGGGGAGAAGCTGGTCCTGTTCCAGCCCCATCCCGACGGGCGGCCGGGGCCCGACGGGCTGCTGACCGCCCACCCGCCGAAAGACCTCTATTTCTGCGAAACGCCGGAGGCTACCGGCATCCTGGTGCAAGCCGGGTTCGGCGTCGCCCTCCTGCCGGAACTGCTGGCCCCCCGCCTGCCCGACCTGAAACTGCTGGTCCTGCAGCAGACGGAGCCGGTTTCTTTTGGGGTATACTGCCGCGCCCAGCAGAACGACGCGCTGCTGAAAGACCTGATCCGCTCGCTGCGGCAGCTGGACTGGCCCCTGCCGTGATCCCCGCAGAAAAACGCCCCCTTCCGCACAGAACGGAAGAGGGCATGTAAGAGGAACGGGAGGTTTCAGGCGCCTTTTTCCCGCAGAACGCGGCGCAGCAGCGCCAAGCCCAGCAGCGCCAGGACCACTTCGGTCACCGGCTGGGCGTAGGGCAGGCCGTACAGCGGGAACGCCCAGTTGAGCGCGAACAGCAGCGGGATCTCCAACAGCAGTTTGCGGCAGAGGGCCAGCACCAGGGTGGTGCCGCCCATGCCCACCGACTGGAAGGTGAACACGCAGGTGAAGTCCACCGCCAGAAAGGGGATGGCCAGGCAGGCGCCGCGCAGGAACACCGAGCCGTAGGCGACCACCTCAGCATTGTTCAGGAACAAGCGCACCAACGGCCCCGCAAAGATCCAGTATCCGGCGGTCATGGCCGCCATAGCCGCCAGATCCACCATCATGTCGAAACGGATGATGCCTTTCATGCGGCGGTAGTCCCGGCTGGCATAATTGTAACTGATAAGCGGCATAGCCCCCTGGGCGATGCCCATGGAGATCTGCTGCGCGATCTGGATCAGACGGGTGGAAACGCCCATGGCCGCCACCGCCACCGCGCCGTAGGCGGCGGTAAAGTTGTTGAGGATGGTATTGCCCACCACGTTGAGCAGGTTCTGGATCGCGGCGGGCACACCCACGGCCAGCACGTTTTTCATGACGGCGGGCGGCATATGGCACAGGCGGCGCAGGTCCATGCTGACCACGGTCCGGCCATGCTTGGTCCAGGCAAGGACGATGAAATACAGGCAGGCCACGCAGTTGGAAATAAAGGTGGCGAGGCCCGCGCCGGCCGCCCCCATGTTCAGCCCCCAGGGCAGGATGAAGATCGGGTCCAGCACGATGTTGAGGATACAGCCGGACATGGTGCCGATGCTGGCATGGACGGCGGACCCCTCGCTGCGGACGAGCTGCCCCTGCACCACATTCAGGATGGTGGGCGCCGCGCCCCAGGTAACGACCCAGTACATATACTCCATGGTAGCCTGCCGGGTAGAAGCATCCGCCCCCAGCAGGCCCAGCAGCGGCGCCTGGAACACGGTGCAGACCAGCGAGTACAGCAGCCCGCCGAATACCGCGCCCCAGAAGCCGAAAGCCGACGCGTTGCGGGCCTGCTCGGTGTTCCCCTGCCCCAGCGAACGGCTGACCAGGCTGCTGGAACCGACGCCGAACAGGTTGTTCATGGCGTTGAACGCCAGCACCACCGGGTAGGCCAGCGTGACCGCCGCGCTCTGCACCGGGTCCCCCAATAGCCCCACAAAGTAGGTGTCCGCCATGTTGTACACCACGGTGACCAGCGACGTGACCACCATGGGCACGCACATCCGGGAAACCGCGCTGGGAATGGGCATCGTTTCAAATAGTTCTTTTTTGGCGCTGTCCTGCTCCGGCATGGACGCTCCATCTCCTCTCTCCGCAAACAGCGTACCGGCTGTTCGCGCTGTTCGCGTTTTGCATTCTATACAATAGTATCAATCTTTTCCCTCAAATGCAACACCATTCTGTACATTTTGCAGTGTCCTCATCGGGAAGGCAGACACGCCGCAGCCGCCGGGGAGCGTTTGCGCGCCTGATCCTGGGCCCGGAACAGGGCCTTGCCGCCGCGCCGGCAGGGAGCCGCCCGGACGGACGGAAGGCCAACATCACCCGGCAGTACGACGTCCAGGAGGCGATGGGCGCGCAGTACCGAAAGAACGGCGGCTGCCTGCCGCTCTCGCTGACGTTCGAGGAGCCGAAAGATTACCTGGCGGTCGTGTTTTACTGTGTGGGCGACTGCTGAACCCGGCCTGCCGCCCGGCATAAAACGCCGGGTTTCCCCTGCCATTCCCCAAAAGCATTCCCATAGGAAACGCCCCGGCCTCTCTTGTGTGCCGGGGCGCTTCCGCTTTGCAGGCGGGGCGGGTCCGCTGGCTTTTGTCCCCCGGGCATGCTATAATGAAACCACAGCCCGCGGGACCGGCAGGGGTATCCCGGACGATCCGCCGGCGCGCGGGGACCCGCACCAGACCCCGCAAAAACATCGGAATGCGCCTGTAAAGCGCGCCGGACGGCCCCGTGCAGGGCAAGCTCAGGAACCAGAAAGAAAGGCGGCGAAGTTGCCATGCCGGAATTGCCCGAAGTAGAAACCGTGCGGCGCGTCATAGGGCCGCAGATCCAGGGACGCAGGATCGAAAAAGTCACCGTCAAACGCCCGGAAGTCGTCGCGCACCCCGACGCCGATGAATTTTGCCGCCGTCTTTCCGGGCAGGTTTTCGGCAGCATGACGCGCCGGGGAAAATTCCTGGCCGCCCGGCTCGAAAGCGGCGATACGCTCCTGCTGCACCTGCGCATGACGGGGTGCCTGTTGGCCGCGCCGCCTGAATTCCCGAAAGAAAAGCACACCCACGTTGTTTTTCAGTTAAGCGACGGCAAGGAACTGCGGTTTTCCGACACGCGCCGTTTCGGTCGCTTCTGGTTGATCGGGGCGGGCGAGGCCGACCCCTACAGCGGGATCGGGAAACTGGGCAGAGAACCGTTTGCCCCGGATTGTACCGCGGAATACCTGTTCGCCAGATTCGGGAAACGGAAAAAGGCGATCAAAGAATGTCTGATGGAACAAAGCGTGATCGCCGGGATCGGGAATATCTATTCCGACGAGATCCTGTTTGCGGCGGGGCTCCACCCGGCCCGCGCGGCGGACAGCCTGACCGGGGCGGAATGGGAACGCCTTGCCACGCTCATTCCCGAACGGCTGTCGTTCTTTATAGCCAAAAATGCGATCACCCCCGAAGAATACCTGCAAACGAAAGGACGGGATTATCACAACACGCCTTTTCTGCAGGTTTATGGCCACGCAGGGGACCTCTGCCCGGTCTGCGGGACAACGCTCTGCCGGACCGTCATCGGCGGGCGCAGCAGTGTATACTGCCCCCGCTGCCAGAAATAGCCGTGAGCCCTGGCGGCGCTTTCGGTACCTTTCCCGTGCAGGATCTCTTTCGCCCCGTTCAACGGTCAGGCTGCACGAAGAGAGCGATCGTTCCTGCAATATTTGACGGGCATTCTGATATTGGCGTCACGTTGACCCCTTACACCCATTTGGGATATGACGATGCAAAAGAGGAATGGAAAAGGCTCCCGAACGGCGAGTGGCGCGTAGTAAAGTGGGGAAACAGCCCTTAATCTACTACTTTTTTACGACTTTTGAGGGAAAAGGTGTGCGGATTTATGCCGCGAAATGCCAAGGAGCAGGGGGAAAATTGAGCCGGGGAAAATGCCCGGAAATCAAGAAAACACGGTACTTTCAAGGAGTTTTGAATAGATGATAAAAATACTTTTTGTGTGCCACGGCAGGGTCTTGATAAGTCCCGGAAAGGCCAGTAAAATCAAGGGCTCTGCGGAGCAAAAGGGCGCTTACTACACCACCACTACACCATTTTTGAAAGCGCCTTGATATGACAAGTTTTTATAGATGATACAACAAAGCGGTGATATTCCCAAAAAGGAGTATCGCCGCTTTATTGTATGCGGGTAAATATATGCCATGAGTAAATGCTCATGTGCCGTATAGCAACACAACAGCAAAGACCCATGACAGCCGGCACCATCCCTAAAAATAATTTTAATTTCCTTATTGACTTTAACATTATTTATGATATATTTAATATTATTAAAGTCAATAAGAGAGGAGAATTGAATTGGAGATAGATAAAATTCCTCAATGGATACTTGCATTAGAGCCAGAGGATGCGGCCTTTTTAAAGAACTTTGTTTTGAAATCAGGTTCATTGAAAGAAATCTCACGTCTGTACGAAGTTTCTTATCCAACAGTCCGGCTTAGGCTGGATAAACTCATCCAAAAAATTGAATTGAGCGACCAAAAAGAGGAAGAACCATTTTCAGCATTTATCAAAGGGTTAGCCGTTGACTCCCGGATCGATTTGGAGACAGCAAAAATCATTATCGAAAAATATAAACAGGAAAAGGAGAAAAAGTTATGAATACAGTTATAACACTGATTATCGCATTCGTTGTTATTGTATTTCACGTTTGGCTATGTCACAGAAGCCCTAAATTTTGGTATTTAGGAGGTATCATTCCCCTTTTGTGGATTGGTGTGCTGGTATTTCTGTTTTTCAATGGCAAAATCAATTTTGGAGAAGATTGGAAAATGATTATTTTCCCGACACTTATCTTTTTCCTGTTTTGGATTCAGGGACATCAGGCAGCCAAGAAAAAGGAAATTGAAAAAATGAAAGCAAAGGATATGTAAGCACATGAAAGGAGAATTGACTATGAGAGCATTTATTATTTTAGTTATAACGTTTGCTATATTGGCAACGCAATTTTATTGGGGTGTACGAAAAAAGAAAATTATAGGAGCAATTATTCCTCTTGTCATGACTGCGCTATTTATTACAATAAGTTTTTTGGAAAAAACAGCCGAGTACGCTATCACTGGAATTATTAGTGTAGTAGCCATTATTATCGTGTGGTTCATAGGATATTTTAAATCCGAAAAATATGAAAAATCTGAAATTGATAAAATGAAGGCAAAAGATATTCAATGAGAAATATAAACAGGAAAAGGAGAAATAACTATGATTGAGTTAGTTGTTGGATTTGTTATTGCTGCGGTACTTTTAATTGCAGAATACATTTTGTGTACGAAATTTAAAAGCCCTCTTTGGGGCGGAATTATTCCCGTTTTAATCCTTGCCGGAACGATTTGGATTTTTGCCAGTGGCAGAATTCCTCTGGAAACAAGATATTTATTTCCGTTTGTTATTCTAAACACCCTGTTTTTTGGAGATTGGGGAACAGGCCGCGACAAATACAAGAAAATTAAGCAAGCAGAAATGGAACGCATGAAAGCTAAAGACATTTAATAGATTAGCAAAGCCAGCCGAGCCAGTCAACAGTCAAGATGAACGGCGCACGCATATGCACCGCTGTTGACAGCCTCCTCCCGCCTTTGCTGGTAGGCAATCAAGGGGCGGCAGCAAGGAGTGCTGCCGCCCCGCACTATTATTCAGAGCGTGGGAATTTCCATGCCGAAGAAGAAGCCTGCAAAGTGCATATCCAGTACACATTCCATGCCCTTTGCAAAATTTGGGTTTTGAAAACCGGCAGATCCGGGCAGACCGCCCGCTTCCGGTCCGTCCGGCACTTGCCGGGCGGGCCGTTGTGTATTACAATACAAGTACAGTAACGCCCCGAAGGAGGAACTTTATGGACTTCATCACATTGTGCGGCGCCCCGGCCGGACGCATCGGGCAGGGCACCTGGGAACTGGGCGTCCGCCCGGAGCGCGCCGCGCAGGAATGCGACGCCCTGCGCGCCGGGATCGAAGCCGGCATGACGCTGCTGGATACCGCGGAAATGTACGGCGAGGGCGCCGCCGAGGAACTGCTGGGACAGGCGATCCGCGGTTTTGACCGGGAGCGGCTGTACCTGGTATCCAAGGTATACCCCCACAACGCCGGACGGCAGAATATCTTCCAGTGCTGCGAGGATTCTCTGCGCCGCATGGGTACCGACTACCTGGACCTGTACCTGCTGCACTGGCGCGGCACTGTCCCGCTGGCCGAAACGGTGGAATGTATGGAAGAGCTGAAAGCCCGCGGGCGTATCCGGGCCTGGGGCGTTTCCAACCTGGACCGCTCCTGGATGGAGGACCTGTTTAGGACGGACGGCGGCGACCGCTGCCTGACCGACCAGGTGCTCTACCATCTGGGCAGCCGCGGGGTGGAATATGACCTGCTGCCCTGGCTGCAGCAGCACCAGCTGCCCCTGATGGCCTACTGCCCCCTGGCCCAAGGCGGCAGCTTGCGTCAGGAACTGCTGGGCAGCCCTGCCGTACAGCGGATCGCCCGCACCCGCCAGGCCAGCCCCTGCCAGGTACTGCTGGCCTTCCTGCTGGCGCAGCCGGGCGTGGTGCCCATCCCCCGCAGTTCGTCAGCACAGCATACGCTGGACAACGCCGCCGCGCTGGACCTGCGCCTGACGGCAGAAGAACTGGGCATCCTGGACAAAGCCTTCCCCGCGCCGGACCATCCCACGCCGCTGGACGTGGTGTGACGCGCCGGACCCCTGGTTTTCCCGGCTTTTTCAGCGGTTGCAACCTGCCGTTGCGCCGTTGCAACCGCATTTTGGTAGCGTTGCTGCGCTGAAATGTGCTATGATGCCCCCAAGGAGGATGCAGACCATGACGTTTGGCGAAAAACTCCAGAAGCTGCGCAAGGAAGCGGGTATGTCCCAGGAAGAACTGGCCGCCAGACTGGATGTATCCCGGCAGGCCGTCAGCAAATGGGAGCGTGACAGCGGCTACCCCGAAACAGAGAAAATCGTCCGCATGGGCAAACTTTTTCATGTGACGATGGACTATCTGCTCAACGAGGATACGCCCGACAGCCCCGGAACCGCTCCTGCCGGACCTGCGCAGGCCGCCGGGACCCCCGTTCCCGAAGTTCCCGCCTGCCCGGTCAGCCGGGAAACGGCGGAGGGGTTTCTTCTGTACCAGAAGCGGAAACTGCGGAAAATCGCCCTGGCCGCCGGGGGCATGTCGGGCAGTTTGGCCCTTTCCTTCACGTTCAACGACATGGCCCAGCTGCTGTTCATGCTGATATGGATCGCGGCGGCCTTGCTGCTGCTTTCGGTCCGGCTGGGCGGCGACCCGTACCGCAGGCTGCGGCAGGGACCGCTGCAACTGGACGAAAGTGCCAGAGCCTACCTGGACGCCGCCTGTACCGAAATGACCGGCCGCCTGCAAGCCCTGACGCTGACCGGCGCCGCCCTGACGGCGGCGGGGCTGCTGTTCTGCCCCCTGCTGTTCCCGCCCGAAGCGGGCGCGGCGAACCTGCTGGCACTGAGCGCCGGCATGGTCATGGCGGGGGCCGGCATTTTTCTCTGCATTTACGCGGGCGGCCTTCTGCGCGCGTGCCGTCTGCTCCTTCCAAACAAAGAATTCTGTCGGAAGTGAAAGTGAGGACGCTATGCAAAAGCTGTTTTTCGTACTGCCTGCCGCGCTGGCTCTGCTGCTCTGCGGCTGCCAGCCCCCGGCGAACACCGCCGTGGACGCCCGGGAATTGAAAAAGGCGCAGCAGATCGAGGTGATCCCCGCCGGGGAGACGGACGCCACCGAGATCATCACCGACCAGGGGGAGATCGAGGACTTTGTGGAAACGCTGGATGTTCCGGGTTGGGTCCTCGAGTCCCTGCCCGACGGCGCCGAGCCCATCGGTGTGTTCCAGCTTTCGCAAGAGGCTACCCTGCACCCCGGTCAAGCCGAAACCGACGGGACGCTGTACGACACCGCCGCCCTGACGCTGTACGACGACGGCTGGCTGACGCTGGAGACCGGCGGGCTGGACATGGCATTCTCCCTCCAGAGAGAGGCCGCCGGCAGCCTGGCCGCGTACTTCAGGTGATGCCCTGCGAAAAAGATCCCAACAAAAAACGCCGCCCCGAGCGCGGCGTTTTTTTGTTTACGGCTGCGAAAATTCCTGCGCACCGGCGGTGCGTTTCCGCGCCGCCTGCCGGTACTGCGCCGGGGAAAGGCGGTACCGCGCCCGGAACGCCGTACTGAACTGCCCGGTCCCGCGGTACCCGACTGCGGCAGCCACGGCCGACACGCTGCGGCGCGTGGACGCCAGCAGTTCCGCCGCCTGCACCATGCGCTGTTCCAGCAGGTACTGATGGACCGGCACCCCGTAGACCTGCCGGAAACAGGCTTTGAGCATGGTGGCCGAGATGTGGAACCGCCCCGCCAGTTCCGGGATGGTCAAGTGCTCATCCAGATGCGCCCGCATATAATCGCGCACGCCCTGCACAGCCTGAAGCTGGTAATGGTCATAATACCGTTCCCCCTGCGGGCGCAGCAGCGCGGCCTTGCCCACGTGCAGCAAAAAGAACAGTTCCCCTGTTTTGAGGGCGCAGTACGTCCCCTGTTCCGATGCCGGAAGCTGTTCCAGCGTATGGAAAAATGCTTCCCCCCAGAGTACGGCTGTCACGACCCGGGCGCCGTGCCCGATCCCGGCCGGCAGGCCGCCCAGGCCGGGGCAGAGGGATGCGGGCAGCGCCCGCGCCGCCTGTTCCGGCATGGCCACGAGGATCCCCTGAAACGGTTCGCAGCAGAACCTGACCAGGCAGTCCTCCGCGCTGCCGTCCAGAAGCAGCACCTGCCCCGGCCGCAGCGGCAGACGCTGCCCGCCGGACCGTTCCAGCTGCAGCCCGCCCCGGCGGCAAAACAACGCTTCGACCTGCCCCGGCCCCGGCGCGGCGGGGCCGCTTTTCTCCTGCGGGGTCCCTTCCAGCCGCCATACCTCGGCCCCGGCCGCCGCCAATGCCCGGCAGTCCCATCCGGGCTGTGATCTGCATAGTTCCCGCATGTCTTTACCTCCCCAGGAAAAACAGCCCTTTTTTGCGGTACGGTTCCACGCGGACGGACAGCACCCGGTACCCTGTGGCCTCGATGGCACGCCGCAGGGCGTCCTCCGCCAGTTCCTGTTCCGCCAGGATCTTCGTCTCCCCTTTTATGTGGGAGGAAGTGACTTTTTTGACCCGCAGCGCCCTGCGCACCGCCTCGTTGACATGCGCTTCGCACATGGAACAGGCCATTCCTTCGACGGTGACGGTATATTGCAGCATGGGAGTTCCCCCTTTCCGGCGGTTAGCAATTGCTAACCATTGTGTTAAAAGAATCGTGCCATCCATTATGCAAAGGCGGCCGCCCGCCGCGCGTGGCGGCCCGCAATACGTTAGTTGGCGCTAACCAAAGGATACTACAACCTCTCACATTTTGCAAGCCCTTTTGTGCGTTGGACACATTTTTTTCTGTTTTGGTCCGAATCGCCGCCATCCACTTGACAGGGCACGGGCGGGAGGCTATACTGTAACAGCGTTATATAACAGCGTTATCCCACCCCCGCGCCTTCCGCCCTTTTACCGCGGAACACGCAGGGGGGTACCCGATCGCATAGCGGCGGAAGGCGGAGGGAAACGCGCTGTGTTCCGCTTTTCTTTTATCCCCAAAAGTTAGTTATCTCTAACCATTCCCGCCACGGGTCCCGGGGCCGAATCCCCTTGTACCATAGAACAACGGCAAAGGAGGAAGTTGTTTTGAAAAAGCCGTCCGACCTGAAACGCCTGCTGGGGTATGCAGGCAACCGCAAATCCCTGATCTATGCTTCCTGGGTGCTGTCCGCCCTCAGCGCGCTGGTGGCGCTGGTTCCCTACTGGTACATCTGGCGCATCATACGGGACGTACTGGCCGCCGCGCCGGATTTCAGCCGGGCGCAGGGGCTGGCCCGCAGCGGCTGGATGGCCGTAGCCTTCGCGGCAGCCTCGGTACTGATCTATATAGCCGGTCTGATGTGCTCCCATATGGGGGCGTTCCGCATTGCCACCAACCTGCGCCTGGCCACGCTGGAGCATATCGTGCAGCTGCCGCTGGGTGCCGCGGAAGCCTTCGGCAGCGGCAGATTGCGCAAGACTGTCAATGAATCCAGCGCCGCCACCGAGACCTACCTGGCCCATCAGCTGCCCGACCGGGCGGGCGCCATCGCCACGCCCTGCGGCCTGCTGGCGCTGCTGTTTGCCTTCGACTGGCGGCTGGGCTTTCTGAGCCTGGCCCCGGTGCTGCTGGGGTTCCTGATCATGATGGCCATGACCGGCCGCCGGATGCAGCAGAAGATGAAGGAATACCAGAACGCGCTGGATGATATGTCCAACGAAGCGGTGGAGTACGTCCGCGGCATCCCGGTGGTCAAGACCTTCGGGCAGACCATTTTCTCCTTCAAAAAATTCAAAGGTTCCATCGACCGCTACCGCCAATGGGTCATTGCCTACACCAAAGAGCTGCGGGCCCCCATGATGTTCTACACGGCCGCCATCAACGGGGTGTTCGCCTTCCTGACCGCCGGGGCGCTGGTGCTGACCCGGGACGGCGTAACGCCGGAGTTCCTGCTGAACCTGCTGTTTTACATCATCATCACCCCCATCATCTCGGTGACGCTGACCCGGATCATGTTCCAGAGCGAGAACGCCATGATCGTGGCCGACGCCCTGCAGCGCATCGACAGCGTGCTGGACCTGCCGGCGCTGGCGCAGGCCGGCACGCCGCAGCACCCCAGGGACGCTTCGGTGGCGCTTTCCCACGTGCGCTTCCATTATGCGGACGGCAGCGACGTGATCCGCGATGTCACGCTGGCGATCCCCGCCGGGCAGACGGTGGCCCTGGTAGGGCCTTCGGGCGGCGGCAAAACCACGCTGGCGAACCTCATCGCCCGCTTTTTTGACCCGCAGGACGGCGAGGTACGCATCGGCGGCGTGGACGTGCGCCGGATCCCCAAAGAGGAACTGATGGACACGATCTCTTTTGTGTTCCAGAACAGCCGTCTGATCAAGGCCTCGATCCTGGAAAACGTACGGATGGGCCGCCCCGGCGCCACCCGGGAGGAGGTGCTGGCCGCCCTGCACAACGCCCAGTGCGACGACATCCTGGCCAAGCTGCCGGACGGTGCGGACACCGTCGTCGGCGCCCGGGGCGTCTATCTTTCGGGCGGGGAGCAGCAGCGCATCGCCATTGCCCGCGTCATGCTGAAGAATGCGCCCATCCTCATTCTGGACGAAGCTTCCGCTTTTGCCGATCCCGACAACGAATACCGTGTGCAGGAGGCGTTCTCCCGCCTGGCCCGGGGCAAGACCGTCATCATGATCGCCCACCGCCTTTCCACCGTAGCGGGGGTGGACCGGATCTGCGTCATCCGGGAAGGCAGGATCGCCGAGAGCGGCACCTTCCGGGAACTGCTGGCCCGGGACGGGTCGTTCAGCCGCATGTGGAACGACTACCAGACTTCCGTACAATGGAAAGTGGCAAAGGAGGCATAACATCATGATCCAGTGGCTGCAAAAACGGTACGCCCTCTCGGAACAGGGCGCCCGCGACCTCGTAAAAGGCTGCCTGGCCTGCGTGTTCCAGAACATCACGCTGATGCTCCCGGCAGGCCTGCTCTATTCGCTGGTGTGCGACCTGATGGACGGCGGCATACCGGCAGAAAGCGCCGCGTTTTACGCCGCGGGCTGTGCTGCCTGCCTGGGGCTGATCCTGCTTTCGACCTATGTGCAGTACAACGCCACCTACTTTGCCACCTATGTGGAGAGCGGCGTGCGCCGTATCACGCTGGCGGAACAGCTGCGCAAGATCCCCCTGTCCTTCTTCGGCAAAAAAGACCTGGCCGACCTGACCAGTACCATCATGGCGGACTGCACCTTTCTGGAACAGAGTTTTTCCCATTTCATCCCGGAACTGGCAGGGTCCATCCTTTCCACCCTGCTGATCGCCCTCGGCCTGCTGGCGTTCGACTGGCGGCTGGCCCTGGCCGCCCTGTGGGTGCTGCCGGTCGCTTTTGCCATCGTGGGCGGTTCCGCCCGGGTGCAGGAGCGGCTGAACCAGAAAGCCATGGACGCCAAAATGGCCTGCGCCGACGGCATCCAGGAGTGCATCGAAGCGCTGCAGGACCTGAAAGCCAACAACGCCGAACAGGAGTATCTGCACGGACTGGCGGGCAAGATCCGCGCGGTGGAACGGCGCTCCATCCGCAACGAATTTTCGCTGGCGGCTTTCGTGGTCAGCGCTTCGCTGATCCTGCGGCTGGGCATTGCCACCGTGGCGCTGGCCGGTTCCCTCCTGCTGCTGCAGGGGTCGCTGGACGTGCCGGCTTTCTTCTTGTTTTTGCTGGTGGTCTCCCGGCTGTACGACCCGCTGCAGGGCGCTTTGCAGAACCTGGCGGCGGTCATCAGCACCCGTACCAACATTGCCCGTATGAAAGAGATCCTCGACCATCCCATCCAGCAGGGCGTCCGGCAGCTCACCAACCGGGGCTGTGACATCTGCTTTTCCCACGTAGGTTTCGCCTACAACGCCGGCGAAACCGTGCTGCGGGACGTCAGTTTCACCGCCTGCCAGGGCGAAGTCACCGCGCTGGTAGGCCCCTCCGGCGGCGGCAAGACCACGGTCTCCCGCTTGGCGGCCCGTTTCTGGGACCCCGACCGGGGCCGGATCACTGTGGGCGGCATGGATATTTCCACCGTGGACCCTGAAACGCTGCTCTCCCTCTATTCCATCGTGTTCCAGGACGTGACGCTGTTCGACAACACGATCCTGGAAAACATCCGCATCGGCCGCAAGGACGCGTCCGACGAAGAAGTGCTGGCCGCGGCCCGGCTGGCCAATGTGGAGGAATTTGCCGGAAAACTGCCCGATGGGTACGGCACCGTCATCGGGGAGAACGGCTGCGAACTTTCAGGCGGGGAACGGCAGCGCATCTCCATCGCCCGGGCCTTTCTGAAAAACGCGCCCATCATCCTGCTGGACGAGGCCACCGCCTCCCTGGATGTGGAGAACGAGACGCTGATCCAGACGGCACTGTCCCGCCTGATCCGTGACAAGACCGTGCTGGTCATCGCCCATCGGATGCGTACCGTGGCCGGGGCCGACAAGATCGTGGTGCTGGACCGCGGCACCGTGGCGGAGCAGGGCGTCCCGGCCGAACTGCAGCGGCAAGGCGGCCTGTACGCCCACATGGCGGACCTGCAGGCCCGCAGCCAGAACTGGGTCCTGCGCTGACCCGGACGCCGCATTGCGCGCTCCGCGCCGGTGTGCTATACTGGGGGAAAAACAGCGGCGCACCGCAGGAGGCGTGTTATGGGCAAACTTCCCTATGAAAACTACATTTTCGACCTGTACGGGACGCTGGTGGACATCCATACAGAGGAGGACCGGCCCGAAGCCTGGGCTGCGCTGGCGCGCTTTTACAGCTATTACGGCGCAGACTATGCGCCCGGCGAGTTGCAGCAGGCCTTCCGCCGGATGACCGCGGAACGGACGGCGGGCCGGGAAGCCCCCCGGCGGGAAAGCCACGAAGCCTTCCCGGAGATCGAGATCGAGGAGGTCTTTCTGGCCCTGTTCCGGCAGAAAGGCGCGGCCGGCAGGCCGGGTTGGCTACGCTGTATGTGCGTTCCAACCTTTCCCCCGAGGAAGACTGGCCGCAGGCCGACTTCACGCTGCCCGCCATGGACATCCCCGCCATGGGCCGCCTGCTGACCGGCGCGGCCGCAGGGCAGCCCACCCCGCTGTAACCCCCGTGCAAAAACCCCCGGATGCGGAAAACGGACCGCATCCGGGGGTTTGCCGTTTTTCAGCGCGCCGGCGCTTTTTCGGGCGCAGGGCCGGTGGAAGCGCGCAGCACCAGCGCCGCATGCAGCAGCAGGCTGCTGATGGGTACGCCTTCCAGCAGGCTTTGCAGCGCGTAGTAGCCGCTTTTGCCCAGCTGGAGCCGGTCCTGCCGGATGGTGGACAGCGGCGGCGCGGTATGGGCGCAGAAGGGCAGGTCGTCAAAGCCGACGATGCTCAGATCGCGCGGCACCTGCAGGCCCAGTTCCTGGCAGCGGATCATGACGGTGTGGGCCAGCAGGTCGGAACTGCACAGGATGGCCGTGACCCCCTGCTCCAGCAGGCGGGGCAGATGCGTGTCCAGCGTTTCGGAAGAAAAGTAACTGACCCCCGCCAGCGAGGGATCGTCCGGCAGGCCGTTCTGCCGCAGGGCGTTGAAAAAACTCTTGTAGCGCACCTGGTAGATATGGGACCCCAGGGCGCTGCTCAGATACCCGATCCTGTGGTGGCCCAGGGCGTACAGGGCGGCGACCGCCCGGCCGATGGCCTCGTTGTTGTCCATGCCCAGGGTCGCCACCGTGGGGTTGGCCGGGACGATATTATCATAGAGGACGGCCGGGGTGTGGCTGGTGCGGAAATCCCGCATCCAGGGATCGTTCAGGCTCAGCCCCAGAAACAGCGCGCCGATGTACCCTTCCCGCAGCATATACGCGTCATACGGCACCGAGCGTTCCAGGTCGGTGTTCAGGTCCACCACCCGCACATCGAACCCGGCCGGCTCCGCCATCTGACGGAAACCGGTGACGATGTCGGTACCAAAATCCTCCGGCCGGGTGTAGCCCATATTCTCGATAAAGATGCACAGCGTGCGTACCGCCCCGCGGCGGGCCCGGGTGTAGCCGAGTTCCACCGCCGTTTCCACGATCGTTTTGCGCAAAGTTTCGCTGACGTCCGCCGCGCCGTTGAGTGCCTTGGACACCGTCCCCTTGGACACGCCCACCTTTTTGGCAATGTCCTCCATCGTAGCCATGGAAGCCTCTTCCTTTCCGCGCAGTTACGCAGGTTTGTCTTGCAAATTACTTTCTATTATAGCGGATCGCAGGGCAAAAGGCAATGCTTCCCGCCGGGAAGCAGGCCAATTTTTGTACACATTGTGATGTTTCGTATTGTTTCGTTCAGGCAGCGCCTTGCGGCATATGGCATACTAGACAAAGCGCCCATTCATTTGTTGTGCAGACTTCACAAACTATTCATATTTCACCAAAAAAGCCTTGCAGAACGCCGGAATCTGCGCTATAGTAATAGCGTTACGAAACATCTCGAAACAACACTTCTGCCAGAATATCGGTACATAACAGGCGTTCGCACCTTCTACGAAACTTTGCGATCCGCCTGTCTTGCATAACCGCGGCAGACCGCCGTCCGCCGGAGGCCGCCGCAAATCAGGATGGAGGAATGCCAAATGCGTAAAAAACTGTCCGCGGCTCTTTCTGTATCTCTGGCAGGGGCCACCCTCGCAGGCCTGTTGACGGGCTGCTCCGGCAGCGGCGGCGCCGAGAGCGTCCGCCTGATGGTGTGGAGCCCGTCGGAGGACCAGTCCCAAGACAGCGGCGAATGGCTGCAGACCTGCTGCGAAAAATTTGCCGAGATGCACCCCGAGTGGGACATCACCTTTGTGTACGGCGTGGCCGACGAGGCGGGCGCCGCCGGTACCGTCAGCCAGGACGCCGAGGCCAGCGCCGATGTGTTCATGTTCGCCAACGACACGCTGACCACCCTGACCGACGCCGGCGCGCTGGCCAAGTTCGGCGGCAAATACGCCGACGAGATCCGCGCCACCAACAGCGAAAACCTGGTGGACAGCCTGACGCTGGACGATTACGTCTACGGCGTGCCGTTTACCACCAACACCTGGTTCATGTACTATGACAAGAGCGTTTTCACCGAGGAGGACGTGAAGAGCCTGGACGCCATGCTGGAAAAGGGCGTGGTCAGTTTCCCCTTCACCAATTCCTGGTACCTGCCGGCCTTCTACTTCGGCAACGGCTGCACGCTGTTCGGTGACGGCACCCAGGAGGAACTGGGCGCCAACTTCGGCGGCGAGGCCGGCGCCGAGGTGACCGACTACCTGATCGACCTGTACAACAACCCCAACTTTGTGGTGGACGCCGACGGTTCCGGCATGGCGGGCCTGCGCGACGGCAGCATCAACGCCATCTTCACCGGCAGCTGGGACGCCGCCTCCATCCAGGAGATCCTGGGCGACAACATGGGCGTGGCCGCCCTGCCCACCTACACCCTGAACGGGGAGCAGAAACAGATGTACGCCTATGCCGGCAGCAAGGCCATCGGCGTCAACTCCAACACCGAATACCCCGTGCAGGCGGTGGAACTGGCCATCTACCTGGGTTCCGCCGAGGCGCAGCAGCTGCACTATGAACTGCGCAACGTGATCCCCTGCAACACCACCCTGCTGGCCGACCCGGCGATCGCCGGGGACCCGCTGGTCGCCGCCCAGAACGACACCTTTGACCGCACTTCGGTGCTGCAGCCTTTCGTGGCGGCCATGAGCAACTGCTGGACGCCGGTGGAAAACATGGGCAAGGGCATCCGCAACGGCACCATCACCCACGACAACGCCGCCGAACAGACCGAGGCCATGAACGACGCCATGAACAGCGACGGCATCTCGTAAGCGCGCCGCAGAACTGTGCTTTCCAAAAGGGAGGATATCTGAATGAATGCGATCACTGCGGCCAAGATGCGCCGCACTCTGGAATTCGAGAGCCCTTACACCTGCATTGCTGCCCTCAAGGAGGGCAGCATCGAGACGCGCGTCTCGGCGGTCCTGATGGGTTTCGGCAACATCGTCCACAAGCAGCTCGTCAAGGGCCTGCTGTTCCTGGCGGCGGAAGTTGCCTACATCGTCTTTATGGTGATGTACGGCTTCCACAACATCTACATGCTGGGCAGCCTGGGCACCGTGGAACGCCAGGAGGTCTGGAACGAGGAACTGCAGGTGTTTGAGTACACCCAGGGCGACCAGTCCATCCTGCTGCTGCTTTACGGCCTGGCCACCATCCTGCTCACCGCCGTGATGTTCTGGATCTGGCGCGGCACCCTGAAGAGCGCCTACAAAGCCGAACGCCTGGACAAAGCGGGCAAGCACGTGAACAGCTTTACAGAGGACCTGAAAGCGCTGCTGGACGAAAACCTCTACCGCCTGCTGATGACCCCGCCGATGATCTCATCACAGCGCTGACCATCCTGCCGCTGATCTTCATGATCTGCATGGCGTTCACCAACTACAGCAAGATCGACAACCATCTGGTGCTGTTCGACTGGGTCGGCCTGGACAACTTCGCCGCCCTGTTCGACTCCGGCTCCATCCTGGGCTCCACCTTCTGGCGGGTGCTGGCCTGGACGCTGGTATGGGCCTTCTTTGCCACCTTCACCAACTACATCGCGGGCATGATCCTGGCCATCGTCATCAACCGGCACGAAACAAAGATCAAAGGCTTCTGGCGGTTCTGCTTCGTGCTGCCCTGCGCGGTGCCCATGTTCGTGTCGCTGCTGATCATGCGCACGATGCTCCAGCCCGACGGCGCCGTGAACGTGCTGCTGCGGGAACTGGGCGTCATTGCCGAGGGCGCCAGCCTGCCCTTCTTCACCGACCCCACCTGGGCGCGGGTCACCGTCATCCTCATCAACATCTGGGTGGGCGTGCCCTACACCCTGCTGCAGCTGACCGGCGTGCTGCAGAACATCCCCACCGAGCTGTATGAGGCCGCCAAAGTGGACGGCGCCAACTCCATCCAGACGTTCTTCCGCATCACGCTGCCTTACATGCTGTACGTGACCACCCCCTACCTGATCGCCACCTTCACCGGCAACGTCAACAACTTCAACGTCATCTACCTGCTGTCCGGCGGCGACCCCGTCACCGACCTGGCCTCCACGGCCGGCAGCACCGACCTGCTGGTCACCTGGCTGTACAAGCTGACCATCGACAAGCAGTACTACAATGTGGGCGCGGTCGTCGGCATCCTGACCTTCATCATCCTGGCCATCGGTTCGCTGCTCACCTACCGCAACAGCAAGTCCTACCGTGAAGAAGGAGGCATCTGAGCATGAAACAGAAAAGCGCCAAACGGATCAAACTGCGCAACAATATCGTCGTCCACACCATTCTGGCGGTGCTGGCGGCGGTCTGGATGTTCCCGGTGCTGCGGGTCATCCTGACCAGCTTCCGGGGCGAGAAGGGCAGCTACGTTTCCTCTTTCTTCCCCAAGACCTACACGCTGGACAATTACGCCAAACTGTTCACCGATACCACCATCCTCAACTTCCCGCAGATGTTCATGAACACGCTGATCATCGCCATTTTCAGCTGCCTGCTCTCCAGCTTCTTCGTGCTGTCGGCGTCCTTCTGCCTGAGCCGCCTGCGGTTCCGGCTGCGCAAGCCCTACATGAACATGGCCATGATCCTGGGGCTGTTCCCCGGCTTCATGTCGATGGTGGCCGTCTACTTCATCCTGAAGGCCGTGGGCCTGACCGAAGGCAACAACGTGCGCATCGCGCTGATCCTGTGCTATTCCGGCGGCGCAGCGCTGGGCTTCCAGATCATCAAGGGCTTCTTTGACACGATGCCCAAGGAACTGGACGAGGCCGCCCTGCTGGACGGCTGCACCCGGTGGCAGATCTTCACGAAGATCACGCTGCCGCTCTCGAAACCCATCATCATCTACCAGATCCTGACCTCCTTCACTGCGCCCTGGGTGGACTTCATCTTCGCCAAGGTCATCTGCCGGGCCAACGCCGACCAGTACACGGTGGCCATCGGCCTGTGGCGCATGCTGGAGAAGGAATACATCGACAACTGGTACACCAGCTTTGCAGCCGGGGCGGTGCTGATCTCGATCCCCATTGCGATCCTGTTCCTGAAACTGCAGAAGTACTACGTCAACGGCATGGCGGGCGCCGTCAAGGGCTAAAATTTCTCCCGCCGCCTGCGGCGGAAACAGGGAGAAATTTTAGGCGTAGCGGTCGGAGAAGGCGAGCGGGCCACGCCCGCGAAGCCTGATCCGGGCACCGCAAGAGAGTCCCTCTGTTTCTCCCGCCGCCTGCCCCCCCTTCCGCCATTCTCTGCCATTCGTTACAGATCCCATGCAGAACCGCCGGGCCGCCGGTTTTCCCGGCCGGTCCGGCGTTCTGTTTTTTCCGTCAAAATCCCCTGTATACTTTCTCCCAAAGGATGATCCCACCCATGCAGACCGCACCTTTCCACTCCACTCCCGTGTCGGACCCGGCCGCCCGCAAACGGCTGTACGATTCCCGCGCTTTTGAACGCCGCTACCACTGCGACAGCCCGCTCGGCGCCCAGTGGTCCCCCTGCTCCACCCGCTTTGCCCTGTGGGCCCCCACCGCGCAGGCCGTGCGCCTGGCGCTTTATCCCGACGGGAACAGCGCTCCCGCCGTACGCACGCTGGAACTGGCGCGCGCCGGCCACGGCGTATGGCAGTGTGAACTGCCCGGCAACTGGGACGGCTGCTTCTACGATTTTACCGTCACGGATTCCGATGGCGCAGCCCGCCGCACCGCCGACCCCTGGGCCGTGGCCTGCGGACGGGACGGCGCGCGCAGCATGGTCGTCGACCTGCGCCGCACCGACCCGGAGGGCTGGGCCGCCGACCGCGCCCCCGCCCGAAGCCCCGAGGACATCATCTACGAGACCCACGTCAAGGATTTCTCCTGGGACCCTGCCAGCGGCGTACCGGCAGAATACCGGGGCAGGTACAAAGCCTTCACGCTGAACGGCACCACCCTGAACGGCGACGGCCTCCACCCCACCTGCCTGGACTACCTCAAGACCCTGGGCGTGACCCATGTGCAGCTGATGCCCGTCTTTGATTTCGGTTCGGTGCCCGAGGGCAGCGACCTGTACAACTGGGGGTACGACCCGGTCAACTACAACGTGCCCGAGGGGCTCTATGCCACCGACCCGGACGACGGCGCGGTGCGCATCCGGGAACTGAAAGAGGCGGTCCAGTCCTTGCACCGGAACGGGTTCCGTGTCATTATGGATGTGGTGTACAACCACACCTACCACCTGGATTCCTGGCTGTGGCGCACCGAACCGTGGTACTTCTACCGCCAGAACCCCGACGGCACCCCCGGCGACGGTTCCGCCTGCGGCAACGACCTGGCCACCGAACGCAGCATGTGCGCCCGCTACATCCGGGAATCGGTGCTGTACTGGGCGCGGGAATACCACATGGACGGTTTCCGCTTTGACCTGATGGGCCTGCTGGACACCGGCCTGATGCAGTCCATCCGTGCGGCGCTGGACGCCGAATACGGCGCGGGTGAAAAGCTGGTATTCGGCGAGCCCTGGTCCGCCCGCCACACCCCCATGCGGCAGGGTTCCCGTCCGGCGGGCAAGCGCGCGCTGCCGCGCCTGGACCCGAACATCGGCGCCTTCTGCGACGCGACCCGCGACCTGGTCAAAGGGCACATCCTGCACGCCGAACGCCCCGGTTTCGTCAACGGTGGTTCCGCACGGCTGCAGGACCTGGCCCACGCCGTTACCGGCTGGGCCGGCGTGCAGGGCGGACGGTTCGCCGTGCACGCCGCCAGCCAGACCATCAGCTATCTTTCCTGCCACGACGACTGGACCTTGTGGGACAAGCTGGTGATCACCATGGACCCCGGCCAGAAATTCGACGCCCCCACCCCCGCCGTCCTGCGGGCCAACCGGCTGGCCGCCGCTTTCTGCTTCGGCTGCCAGGGGCGGTGGTTCCTGCTTTCGGGCGAGGAGTTCGGCCGCACCAAGCAGGGCCTGCGGGACAGCTTCAATGCGCCCGCCGCTCTGAACCGGCTGGACTGGGCCCGCGCCTGGGCCACCCCCTGGCGGGACCTGGCCGACTACTACCGGGGCCTGATGGCCCTGCGCCCGCTGCTGCCCGCCCTGACCGACAAAAGCGCAGCCGCCCCCGCCCGGCTGCGGGAAGTCTGGCGGCCGGGGCGCAAGGGAGCCGGTTTCCGGCTGGACAACGCCGGGTCCGGCAGCCGCTGGCCCGAACTGGTGCTGCTGTACAACGCAGACAGCCGCCCCCATACCGCCGTACTGCCCGCGGGCCGCTGGCAGGTGCTGGCCGACGGCGAGGACAGCCGCCTGTGGCAGACGGAGGAACCGGTGTCTGCCAGCGGGCAGGCTGTGCTGCCCGCCGGTTCCGCCCTGGTCCTGGGGCGGGCCGATCCCATTGCATAAGGAGAACTGCCTATGGATACATATTTTGGCCGCCCCGACTTTGCCGACGCCGCCCGCGCCCAGCAGAACTGCTTTCTTTTGACCAACGGGCTGGGGGGCTACTGTTCGCTGTCGGCGGCGTTCTCGGCCACGCGGGGGGACCACGCCCTGCTGATGGCCTGCCCCACGCCGCCCACCGAACGCCTGGACTTTGTCCACCGCCTGAGCGAAGAAGCCGAGGTGGGCGGGACAACGTTTTACCTTTCCGCACAGGAACTGGCCGGCGCACCCGATGAGGATGGCTGGAACCTTCTGGCTTTGTGGGACCCCGCCGGCCCCCGCTGGATCTACGAGGCCCTGGGGGTGCGCATCACCCGCCGGGTGGCCATGGCCTACGGTGCAAACACCGTGGCCGTGCAGTATACGGTGGAAAACCGCGCCGCCGCCCCCTGCACGCTGCGGGTCACCCCCTGGCTGCGCTTTGTGCCCAAAGGCGGGCGGCTGACCCGCCGCCGCAGCTTTTTGTGGCGGGAAGGCGCGGTCGAAAGCGGCGGCCTGCGTTTGTACTATGCGTTGGAAAACGGCAGGGCCGCAGCCCTGCCCCAGCGCTTTGAAACGGAACGCTACCGCCACGACGCCCCCGACGGCCGCCCCGCCACCGGCCTGTGCGCCGCCGCAGGGCAGTTTGTCTTTACCGCCGCGCCCGGCCGCACCCAGGACTTTGCGGTGGTGTTCGGCCTTGCCCCGGCACTGCCCGCCGCACGCACGCTGCTGGCAGCCCAGGCCCGCCGCCGCAGGGCCCAGGCCGCTGCCGCCGGACTGAAAAGCCCGCTGGGGCGGGCGTTGTCCGCCGCGGCGGACGCCTTCCTGACCCGGCGGGCCTCCACCGGCGGCATGACCATCGTGGCCGGGTACCCCTTCTTCGCCGACTGGGGGCGGGACACCATGATCGCCCTGCCCGGCTGCGCGCTGACCACCGGCCGCTACGCCGACGCCCGCAGCATCCTGCGCACTTTTGCCGCCCATGAGCAGGACGGCCTCATGCCCAACCTCTTCCCCGAAAACGGCGCGCCGCCGCAGTACAACACGGTGGACGCGGCCCTGCTGTTCCTCAACTGCCTGTGGCTGTACCACCGGCACACCGGGGACGGCGCCTTTGTGCGGGAGGTCTGGCCGGTGGCGCGGCGGATCGTGGAAAAGTACCGTACCGGCACCCGCCACGGCATCTGCATGGACGCGGCCGGACTGCTGCACGCAGGGCAGGGGCTGGACCAGGTGACCTGGATGGATGTGCGCATCGGTTCCCACCTGCCCACGCCCCGCCACGGCTGCCCGGTGGAGGTGAACGCCTACTGGTACAACGCCCTGCGGGTGATGGCCCGGCTGGCCCCCCTGGCCGGGGAGGCAGGGGCCCCCTACGACGCCCTGGCCGAGCGCGCGGGGGAAAGTTTCCGCCGCGCCTTCTGGATGCCGGAGGAGCGCCGCCTGCGGGACGTGATCGGCGACGTACCCGGCCACGCCGACACCCAGCTGCGCTGCAACCAGGTCTGGGCCGTGTCGATGCCCTTCACCCCGCTGACAAAGGTTCAGGCCGCCGCCGTGGTGGACAGCGTGCGCCGCGCCCTGTGGACCCCCTGCGGGCTGCGCACCCTGGACCCCGGGGACCCGGAATTTCACGGTTTTTACGGCGGCCCTCAGCGGCTGCGGGACCTGGCCTATCACCAGGGGACGGTCTGGCCCTTCCCGCTGGGGGGCTATTATCTGGCCGTGCTGCGCGTGGGCGGCTGTACCCCCGCCGCCTGCCGCGCCGTACAGCGGGATCTGGAACTGCTGCTGCCCGCCCTGCGGGAAGGATGCATCGGCCAGCTGCCGGAGATCTACGACGGCGACGCGCCCGGGCTCTCCCGCGGATGCTTTGCCCAGGCGTGGAGCGTGGGCGAGCTGCTGCGAGCCTGCGAGGCCGCAGAACGCCCCGACGCCGCCGGTTTCGAGGGCGGCTGGGCCGAATGATTTTTCCCGCTTATCCGCGAACAGAGAGGTGATCCCTATGAATCTGGCTGCGATCTTCCATGAAGCGCGCGTGCCGATGTGCTGCATGACCGACGAAAGGACGCTGCAGATCACGCTGCGCACCGGCAGGGAGGCGGACGCCGCCGAACTGATCTGCGCCGACCCGTATGAAGCGGGCATCGCAGGCGGCGGCGAAAGCTGGCAGGGCCGCCGGGTCCCGCTGGACCCCTGGCTGGAACTGGAACACCACCGGGTCTGGCGCGTCACGGTACAGCCGCCCTACCGCCGCCTGCGCTATGTGTTTTGTATAAAAGAAGGGGCCGAGTGCCGCTATCTCTATGAGGACGGCCTGCGCCGGGACCTGCAGCTGGACGAGCGGGTGCAGTGCTTCCTGATGCCCTGGATGAACCCCGCCGACTGCATCGCCCCGCCGGACTGGGTGCGCCGCACCGTCTGGTACCAGATCTACCCCGACCGCTTCTGCCGGGGCGGCAGCGGGCGCGGCGGCGCGCTGCCCTGGCGGCGCGGCCCGGTGACCAACCGCGAACGCTTCGGCGGCGACCTGGCGGGCATCGCCCAAAAGCTGCCCTACCTGGCGTCCCTCGGCGTCAACGGGCTGTACCTGAACCCCATCTTCGCCGCGCGCAGCTTCCACAAATACGACACCGCCGACTACACCCGCGTGGACCCCGATTTCGGCACCGGAGCCGACCTGGAAGCCCTGGTGCGGCAGGCCCACGAACAGGGCATCCGCGTCATGCTGGACGCCGTGTTCAACCACTGCGGGCCGGACTTCGCCCCCTGGCGGGACGTGGTGGCCCATGGGCCTGCGTCCCCCTGGTGGAACTGGTTCTTCGTGAACCAGTGGCCCCTCCCCGCAAAAGGAGACACCCGCCCCGGCCAGTATTTTTCCTTTGCCTTCCACGGCGGCATGCCCAAGCTGAACACCAACGACCCCGGCCTGCAGGAGTACCTGATCCGCCTGTGCGAAGACTGGGTGCGGCGCTACGGCATCGACGGCCTGCGCTTCGACGTGGGCAACGAGGTCAGCCACGCCTTTCTGCGGCGGCTGCGCGCCCGGCTCAAAGCGCTGAAGCCGGACCTTTACCTGCTGGGGGAGATCTGGCACGACGCCCCGGCCTGGCTGGAGGGGGACGAGTATGACGCCGTCATGCACTACCCGCTGCAGAGCGCCCTGCGCCGCTTTTTTGAGGACAAAGGCCAGCCCGCTGCCGCCTTTGGCTGGGACGTGGGCCGCTGTCTGGCCGTCTACCCGCCCCAGGTCAACGCCGCACAGTTCACGCTGCTGGACTCGCACGACACCATCCGGCTGCGCAGCCGGGTGGGCAGCGAGGACGAGTTCTGGCAGCAGCTGGCCGCCCTGCTGACGCTGCCGGGCAGCCCCTGCCTGTACTACGGCACCGAACTGGCCCTGGAAGGCGGCCATGACCCTGACTGCCGCCGCTGCATGCCCTGGGATGAGCTGGACACCGACGCCGGACGCGCCCGGGTACAGACCCTGCGCGCCCTGGCCGCCCTGCGGCGGCAGGAACCGGCCCTGCAGGGCAGCGAGGTTCGCTTTTTTCCCGGCCCGGGGCGGCTGGTCCACTACCGCCGGGGCGGCGCGCTGGACGTTTTCCTCAACGCCGGGGCCGCCCCCTGCCCGCTGGACGCGGGCCGGTCCCCGGCCTTTGCCCGCGGCTGGGACGGCCGCGCCCTGGCCCCCGGCGGCGTGCTGATCCGCCGGGTATGACCGGCACACACCCCGCATACAACGAAAAGGAGCATTCCTATGATGGACTTTACGAAAAAAGACTGGTGGAAACGAGCCGTCATCTACCAGATCTACCCCAAGAGCTTCCAGGATTCGAACGGCGACGGCATCGGCGACCTGCCGGGCATCATCAGCCGGCTGGACTATTTGCAGAAACTGGGCGTGGATGCCCTGTGGCTCTGCCCGGTGTTCGCCAGCCCCCAGGCCGACAACGGCTACGACATCAGCGACTACCGCGCCATCGACCCGATGTTCGGCACGATGGAGGACATGCGCGCCCTGATCCGGGAGGCAAAGGCGCGGGGCATCGGCATCCTGCTGGATCTGGTGCTCAACCACACCAGCGACCGGCACCGCTGGTTCCGGGAAGCGCTCAAAGGCAGGGATAATCCCTTCCACGATTACTACATCTGGCGCGACGGCGAACCCGGCACCCCGCCCAACGGCATGAAAGCCACCTTCGGCGGCCCTGCCTGGACCTGGGTGCCCGAACTGGGGCAGTACTATTTCCACCAGTTTGCCCCCCAGCAGCCCGACCTGAACTGGGCCAACCCCAAGGTCCGGCAGGAACTGTACGGCGTGATCCGCTTCTGGATGGCGGAAGGCGTGGCCGGTTTCCGACTGGACGTGATCGACCAGGTGGGCAAGGACCCCGACCTGGAAGTGACCGCCAACGGCCCCCGCCTGCTGGAATTCCTGCGGGAAATGAACCGCGAGACCTTCGGCGGCGCCAACCTGGTCACCGTGGGCGAGACCTGGGGCGCCAACATCGAGCGGGCCCGGCAGTACAGCGCGCCGGACGGCAGCATCTTCAGTATGGTGTTCCAGTTTGAGCAGATGGTGCTGGACCAGGGCCCTTCCAAGTGGGAACCCAGGCCCATGACGCTGCCCGCCCTCAAAAAGAGCATCGCCCGCTGGCAGCAGGGGCTGCACGGCTGCGGCTGGAACAGCCTGTTCTGGAACAACCACGACCTGCCCCGCATCGTCAGCCGCTGGGGGGACGACGGCGCCTGCCGCGTACAGTCCGCCCAGGCGCTGGCCGTGGCGCTGCACGGGCTGCAGGGCACGCCCTACATTTACCAGGGCGAGGAACTGGGCATGACCAACGCCGCCTATCCCCTGGCCGATCTGCGGGACATCGAGAGCCTGAACGCTTACAAGGACCTGCGCGCCCGGGGTTGGACCGACGCCGCGGCCATGGCCGCCATCCACCGGGTTGGCCGGGACAACGCCCGCACCCCCATGCAGTGGAGCGCAGGCCCCAACGCCGGGTTCACCGCCGGCACGCCGTGGATGCGCATCAACCCCAACCACACCGCCGTCAACGCCGAGGCCGCGCTGGCGGACCCCGGCTCGGTCTTCTACACCTACCAGAAGCTCATCGCGCTGCGCAAGGCCTGCCCGGTGTTTGTGGAGGGGGATTTCACGCTGCTCTGCCCCGAGGACGAACAGGTATTCGCCTACGTGCGCCGGGGTGGCGGGCAGTCGCTGCTGGCCGCCGTCAACCTCAGCGGCCGTCCTGCCGCCTTCCCCCTGCCGGAAGAATTTTCCTGCGCCGAACTGCTGCTGGCCACCCAGGGCAGCCCCGCCCCCGGCGCTGCGCCCCTGGGAAGCCCTGCTCTACTGCAAAAAGGAGTGATACGATGCGTGCAAGCGGTATCCTGCTGCCGGTGAGCAGCCTGCCCGGGCCCTACGGCATCGGCTGCTTTTCCCGGCACGCCTACGCCTTTGTGGACTGGCTGGCCGACGCCGGACAGACCTTCTGGCAGATCCTGCCGCTGGGCCCCACCGGCTTCGGCGACAGCCCCTACCAGTCCTTTTCCACCTTCGCAGGCAACCCCTATTTCATCGACCTGGAAACGCTGACCGCCGACGGGCTGCTGACCCCGGCGGAATGCGAGGCCGCCGACTTCGGCCGCGACCCCGAGACCGTGGACTACAGCCGCCTGTACGCCGAACGGACCCCGCTGCTGCGCGCGGCTTTCCGCCGCTGGCAGGCGGCAGGCGGCGCGGACAGCCGGACCTTTGCGGCCTTCACGGCGCGCAGCGCCCACTGGCTGGACGATTACGCCCTGTTCACCGCGCTCAAAGCGGTGCACGGCGGCGCCGCCTGGGATCAGTGGCCGGACCCGCTGCGCCTGCGGGACCCAGCCGCCCTGGAGCGCGCCCGCCGGGACCTGGCCGGGGAACTGCAGTTCCAGCGCTTTGTCCAGTATGAGTTCGACCTGCAGTGGCAGCGCCTGAAAGGGTACGCCAACCGCAAAGGGGTCCGCATCATCGGGGATCTGCCCATCTATGTGGCGTTCGACTCCGCCGACACCTGGTCCCGCCCCGAACTGTTCCAGCTGGACGCCGGCCGCCGCCCCACCGGGGTGGCCGGGGTGCCGCCGGACGGTTTTTCGGCCACCGGGCAGCTGTGGGGCAACCCGCTGTACGACTGGCCGGTGCACGAAGCCGGCGGCTACCGCTGGTGGATCGAGCGCATGGCACACTGCTATGACTGGTACGACGTGGTGCGCATCGACCATTTCCGCGGCTTTGACGAGTATTTCTGCGTGCCCGCCGGGGCCCCCGACGCCACCGCCGGCAGCTGGCGGCCCGGCCCGGGCAAGGCGCTGTTCGACGCCATCCGCGCCGCCCTGGGCGACCGCCCTGTGATCGCCGAGGACCTGGGCTACCTGACCGACAGCGTGCGCCGGCTGGTGGCGGACTGCGGGTTCCCGGGCATGAAGGTGCTGGAATTCGCCTTTGACGCCCGCGACGCTTCCAGCCTGGAATACCTGCCCCACCGCTACCCCGTCAACTGCATCGTTTACACCGGCACCCACGACAATGAGACCGTGGCGGGCTGGTACGAAAGCATCCGCCCCGAGGAACGGCAGGCCGCGCAGCGCTACCTGCACCGCGCCCCCGGCGCTGTGGAACCGCTGTACTGGGACCTGGCCTGCACGGCCATGGCCTCGGTGGCGCGGTGGTGCGTGATCCCCCTGCAAGACTGGCTGGGGCTGGACAACCGCGCCCGCATCAACCACCCGTCCACGCTGGGGGGCAACTGGCGCTGGCGCGTCAGCGCCGACGCCCTGACCCCCGCGCTGGCCCGGCAGATCCGCCGGGTGACCGAGACCTATGAGCGCTGCCCGGCCGCCGCGCCCCGTTCTTCTTTCTGACCAAGATGCCGTCCGGGCCTGTACCCGGCAAAGGAGTGTATCATTATGGAACTGAAACTGCAACTGTCCGCCATCACCCGGGAGAAATTCGGCTGCGAACCGGCCTGCTGCACCGACGCCCAGCTCTACCACGCCCTGCTGGCCCTGACCCAGCAGCTTTGCGCCGGACGCCCGGCCCCCCGGGGGGAGCGCAAGCTCTACTATTTTTCGGCAGAATTCCTGATGGGCAAGCTGCTGAGCAACAACCTGCTGGCCCTGGGGCTGTTTGAAGAAGTCCGCGCCCTGCTGGAAGGCATGGGCCGCTCCCTGGCCGCGCTGGAAGAATATGAGCCGGAGCCGTCCTTAGGCAACGGCGGCCTGGGGCGGCTGGCCGCCTGCTTCCTGGATTCCATCGCCGCGCTGGGGCTGCCCGGCGACGGCGTGGGGCTCAACTACCACTACGGCCTGTTCCGCCAGAAGTTCGCGGACCGCAAACAGCAGGAACAGCCCGACCCCTGGATCGAGCCCGAAAGCTGGCTGCTGCCGGCCGGCAAGCGCTACACCGTGCCTTTCGGCGGGTTTGCGCTGGACGCCGTGCTCTATGACATCGCCGTGCCCGGGGCACACACCGGCATCGCCAACCGCCTGCATCTGTTCGACGTGGCGGAGCCTGCCGATCCCCCGGTCGAAGGCATCGCCTTTGACAAGCGGGACATCCCCCACTGCCTGACTTCCTTCCTCTATCCCGACGACAGCGACCGGGACGGCCAGCTGCTGCGGGTCTACCAGCAGTATTTCATGGTCTCGGCGGGCGCGCAGATGATCCTGGAAGAGCTTGCGGACCGCGGTTTTGCCCCCGATACCCTGAGCGACCATGTGGCCATCCAGATCAACGACACCCATCCCTCGATGGTCATTCCCGAACTGATCCGCCTGCTGACGGAACGCGGCCTTTCGATGGAAGCGGCGGTGGCCCAGGTGGAAAAGACCTGCGCCTACACCAACCACACGATCCTGGCCGAAGCGCTGGAAAAGTGGCCGGTGGATTACATCGAGACCGTGGCGCCCCAGCTGGTGCCCATCATCCGCGAACTGGACAGCCTGGCCCGCCGGCGCAGCGGCGACCCCCGGGTGGCCATCCTCGACGGGGAAGGCCGGGTGCACATGGCCCACATGGACATCCACTACGGCCATTCGGTCAACGGCGTGGCCGCCCTGCATACCGAGATCCTGAAGAACAGCGAACTCAAACCCTTCTACGACCTCTACCCCGAAAAATTCAACAACAAGACCAACGGCGTGACCTTCCGCCGCTGGCTGGAAGCCTGCGACCCGGCGCTGGCCCGCTGGATCAGCGCGCGCATCGGCGACGGCTGGAAGCAGGACGCCGCCGAACTGGAAAAGCTGCTGCCCTTTGCGGAGGACGAGGCAAGCCTGACCGCCCTGCTGGAAGTCAAGCAGCACAACAAGCGCCGCCTGCAGCAGCTGCTGGCCCGCCGCCAGGGCGTGGAGGTGGACGAAAACTCCCTCTTCGACATCCAGGTCAAGCGCCTGCACGAGTACAAGCGCCAGCAGATGAACGCCCTCTGGGTCATCTACAAATATCTGGAGATCAAGGCCGGCCGCCGCCCGGCGCGGCCCGTCACGGTGCTGTTCGGCGCCAAGGCCGCCCCGGCCTACACCATGGCCAAATACATCATCCACCTGATCCTCTGCCTGCAGGCGCTGTGCGAATCCGACCCCGAAGTGCGCCCCTGGCTGCGGGTGGTCATGGTGGAGAACTACAACGTCAGCTGGGCCGAGGCGCTGATCCCCGCCTGCGACATTTCGGAGCAGATCTCGCTGGCGTCCAAGGAGGCCAGCGGCACCAGCAACATGAAGTTCATGGCCAACGGCGCCGTAACGCTGGGCACCATGGACGGCGCCAATGTGGAGATCGCCGGACTGGTCGGCCCCGAGAACATCTACACTTTCGGCGCTTCCAGCGATGCAGTCATCGACCTCTACGCCCGCGGCGCCTACCGTTCCCTCGACTATTACCACCGCCCCGCCGTGGAGCGCCTGGTGGATTTCCTGCTCTCGCCCGCGATGCTGGCCCTGGGCGACCCGGCGGTGCTCAGCGCGCTGTGGAACGACATGAAGCACAAGGACTGGTTCATGGCCCTGCTGGATGTGGAAAGCTATATCGAGGCGAAAGAACGCGCCCTGGCCGGATATGAGGACCGTATGGCCTGGGCCCGCAAGATGCTGGTGAACATCGCCCGGTCGGGGTATTTCTCCTCCGACCGCACCATCGCCCAGTACAATACCGATATCTGGCATCTTTCCTGACCGCCCCCGTACAGGCCGGGCGCCGCTGCCGCAGCGGCGCCCGGCCTGTTTTTCCATCCCGTTCTTTGCAGTTGCCGTTGCGCGGCAGGCACAGGTATGCTATACTTTTGGGGAATGAGTCTGCGGACGCCGGCCCCGCCGGCATTTTGGGAAAAGGGAAAAGTGAGGAATCCATGAAGATCGGTTTTGACAACAACAAATACCTGACGATGCAGTCCGCCCATATCCGGGAGCGGATCGCCCAGTTCGACAACAAGCTCTACCTGGAATTCGGCGGCAAGCTGTTCGACGACTACCACGCCGCCCGCGTGCTGCCCGGTTTCCAGCCGGATTCCAAGCTGCAGATGCTGCTGCAGCTGAAAGACCAGGCCGAGGTGGTGGTGGTCATCAGCGCGGAGGACATCCTCAGCAGCAAGATGCGCGGGGACTACGGCATCTCCTACGACATGGACGTGCTGCGCCTGATCGACGCGTTCCAGGGCGTGGGGCTGCTGGTGGGCAGCGTCTGCGTGACGATGTACACCCCCGCGCCGGAGGTCCAGGCGTTTGAGAGCCGCCTGAACGCCCAGGGCATCCGCACCTTCCGCCACTACAAGATCGCGGGCTACCCCAACGACGTGGCCCACATCGTCAGCGACGAAGGCTACGGCAAGAACGAGTTCATCGAGACCCGCCGCCCCCTGGTGGTGGTCACAGCGCCGGGACCCGGCAGCGGCAAGATGGCGGTCTGCCTGTCCCAGCTGTACCATGAGCACAAGCGGGGCGTCAAGGCCGGGTACGCCAAGTTCGAGACCTTCCCCATCTGGAACCTGCCCTTGAAACACCCGGTCAACCTGGCCTACGAGGCCGCCACCGCCGACCTGAACGACGTGAACATGATCGACCCCTTCCACCTGGAAGCCTACGGCAAGACGGCCGTCAACTACAACCGCGACATCGAGATCTTCCCGGTGCTGCACGCCATGTTCGAACTGATCGCCGGGGAGAGCCCCTACCGTTCCCCCACCGACATGGGCGTGAACATGGCGGGCAACTGCATCGTGGATGACGAAGTCTGCTGCGAGGCTTCCCGCAAGGAGATCCTGCGCCGCTACCTGAAATGCCTGTGCAGCCAGAAAGCCGACGGCGCCGCCAGGGACAGCGAGCGGTACAAGCTGGAACTGCTGCTCAACCAGGCCGGGCTGACGGTGGGCAGCCGCGCGGTGGAACAGCAGGCCCACGCCCGCAGCGAGCGCACCGGCGGCCTGCCCGCCGCGGCCATCGAACTGGCCGACGGCACCATCGTCACCGGCAAGACCGGCCCGCTGCTGGGGGCGGCCTCCTCGGCGCTGCTCAACGCGCTGAAACGGCTGGCCGGTATCGACCAGGAGGTGGAACTGGTCTCGGCCCGCGCCATCGAGCCGATCCAGACCCTTAAGACCAACTACCTGGGCAGCCGCAACCCCCGCCTGCACACCGATGAGATCCTCATCGCCCTGTCCAGTTCCGCCGCCGAGAACGAACTGGCCGCCGCGGCCCTGCACCAGCTGCCCCAGCTCAAAGGCTGCGACGTACATTCCACCGTGATCCTGTCCAGCGTGGACAGCGACATCCTCAACAAGCTGGGCATGTACCTGACCTGCGACCCCGCCTATGAGGAAGAGGACCGCATGTACCACAAAAAATAAGCGGGCCGGAACCACGCAAAAAGAACGGGCTTTCCCACGCCGGGAAAGCCCGTTCTTCGTTTGCATGCGCATGCCGCGCCCTGTTCCGGGCGGCGGCCTTCTCAGTTCCAGCCCTTGCAGACATCCACCCAGGCCGTGTAGCCGGAGCAGCGTTCCAGTTCGGGGATCGTCAGTTCAATGGCGCTGTTGCTGCTGCCGCAGGCCGGGAACACCGTCTCGAACCGCTTGAGGGAAACATCCAGATACACCGCCACGCCCTCGTTGACGGCAAAGGGGCAGACGCCGCCCACCCCGTGGCCGACCATCGTTTCCACCTGGCCGGGGGTGAGCATTTTGGCCTTGGTGCCGAACTGCGCCTTGTATTTCGGGTTGTCGATCTTGGCGTCGCCCGCCGCCACGATCAGGATGGCTTTGTCCCCCACCAGGAAGGACAGCGTCTTGGCAATATGGCAGGGCTCACAGTGCAGCGCCTGGGCCGCCAGTTCCACTGTCGCGCTGGAGACCGGGAACTCCTGCACCCGGTCCGCCATGCCATACTGCGCAAAATATGCCTTAACTTTTTCGATCGCCATTTTTACCAGCCTTTCTTTCCCCCATGTATTTTGTTCAAGCTTCCAGCCCCGCCAGCACCGCGCCCAGATCCTCAAAAATATCCTGCGGGAGCATGGCCGTCCTGCTGCGGCGCTGCGCGCAGCGGTCTGCCGCCGCTCCGTGCAGCCATACCGCCGTCAGGGCCGCGTCCAGTGCGGTGCGCCCCTGCTGCCAGCCTGCGGCCAGCAGGCCCGCCAGCAGCCCGGCCAGGATGTCGCCGCTGCCGCCGCGGGCCAGCCCGGCGTTGCCGGTGGTATTGCGCCACACCGTGCCGCCCGGGTCCGCCACCAGCGTTTCGTGCCCTTTGAGCACCGCCACGCACTGGTATTCCTCCGCCAGACGCAGGGCGGCGGCTTCCCGGTCGGCCTGGACTTCCCCTGCCGTGGTGTGCAGCAGGCGGGCAGCCTCGCCGGGGTGCGGGGTCAGTACGGTATGTTCCGGCAGGGCGGCCCGCAATTTGCCTGCCGCCAGCGCGTTGAGTGCGTCGGCGTCCAGCACAGCCGCCGCCCAGGGACGGCGCTTGCCCAGCAGCACATTGCAGACGTCCCCGGCGCTTTCCCCCAGGCCGGGCCCTGCCAGCAGGATCGTGTTCTTGCCTGCGAACCAGGCGCGCAGGGCCGCCGTATCCTGGGGGTGGATGCCGCCGTCCGCATCGGTGCGGCAGCCGCAGGCGCAGCATTCCGGCGTGCGGGCCAGCACCAGCTGGATCACCGGCTCCACGCTGGCCAGGTAGACCAGTCCGGCCCCGCCCCGCAGCGCCCCCTCCACACAGAGCGCGGCCGCGCCCCGGTAGGCCATACTGCCCGCCACCGTGAGCACACTGCCGTAACTGCCTTTGTTGGAATCCGCCCGGCGTTCGGGCAGCCGCTCGCGCACAGCGGCGCGTGTGATCTCCTGCATCTTGCATCCTCCTTGCCAAACCTGTTATGATAAAAGCAGATCCTGCGGATCGTTTCCATTATAATCCATCCGCGTCAAAAACGAAAGGGGAAGTTTGTATGGTACCGGCGTTGGAAGCCATTCTGGCAAAAAGCAAAAACCTTGTGTTTTTCGGCGGGGCGGGCGTTTCCACCGAAAGCGGCATCCCGGATTTCCGCTCGGTGGACGGGCTGTACCACCAGAAATTCCGCTACCCGCCGGAGGTCATGCTCTCCCACAGTTTTTATGAGAGCCACACGGCGGAGTTTTTCGACTTCTACCGCAGCAAGCTGATCGTCCACGGGGCCAGGCCCAACGCCGCCCACCTGCGGCTGGCCAAACTGGAGCGGCAGGGCGTGTGCCGGGCCGTGGTGACGCAGAACATCGACGGGCTGCACCAGGCCGCAGGCAGCCGCACGGTCTTTGAACTTCACGGCTCCACGCTGCGCAACTACTGCACCCACTGCGGCAAATTCTACCCGGTGGCCTTCATCGAGCAGGCCGCCGGGCAGGGCGACGGCATCCCCCGCTGCACCGAATGCGGCGGCATCGTCAAACCGGACGTGGTGCTCTATGAGGAAGGGCTGGACGAGCAGACGCTGGAGGACGCGGTGCGCGCCATCTCCGCCGCCGACACGCTGATCGTGGGCGGCACCAGTCTGGCCGTCTACCCGGCCGCAGGGCTGCTGCGGTATTTCCGCGGCGACGAGCTGGTGGTCATCAACAAACAGCCCACCCCGGCCGACCACAGCGCCACCCTGGTGCTGAACCAGCCCATCGGGCAGGCCCTGGGCGGGGAAGAAGGCGACCAACCGTAGGTTTTGTTTCAATTTTTAGACAAATCGGTGATTTTTTTCAAAAAACCATTGCCAAACGCCGTGCCTGTTTGCTATGATAGACATGTATATAAACACAGTTTCGGAAGGCACAGGGGGGATACGGCACGATGGCAAACGCTTTGACAGATTTCACCAAGAAACGTGAGTTTCTGGTCTGCATGGATTCAGACGGCTGCGTGATGGATACGGTGCGCATCAAGCATACGACGGTCATGTGCCCCGAACTCATCCGGGTGTTTTCCCTGGAAGATCACGCCGATTTCATCTCCGCCGCCTGGGAGGAGATCAACCTCCACACCCTGACGCGCGGCATCTCCCGCTTCGAGAGCGTCGTGCTGGTGTTTGACCGGCTGCGCAACCGCGGCTTCGAGGTCCCGGGCAGCGAGGACATCGCCGCCTGGGTAAACACCGCCACCGAGCTTTCCTCGGCCAGTTTGCAGCACGAGCTGAAAAAGACCGGCAGCCTGGCGCTGCGCAAGCTGCTGGAATGGAGCAACGCCTGCAACCGGCGCATCCAGGCCCTGGAACCCACTTTTGAGCCGTTCCCCGGCGTGCAGGAAAGCCTGCGCCAGCTGCATGCCGTGGCCGACCTGGCCGTCGTCAGCGCCGCCAACGAGAGCGCCATCGCCAGCGAGTGGAAGCGCTACGGCCTGGCCCAGCACGCCGACATCATCTTCGGCCAGGAGGTGGGCAGCAAGGCCAATTCCATCGCCACCATGCTGGCCTGCGGGTATGAGAGCCGCAAGGTCATGATGGTGGGCGACGCCATGGGGGACGCCCAGGCAGCCGCCGCCAACCGGGTGGCTTTTGTGCCCATTTTGCCCGGGCGGGAGGCCCAGAGCTGGCAGCGCCTGCAGGAAGAAGCCCTGCCCAAGCTGCTGCACGGCACCTTCAGCCCCGATTACCAGGCCGAACTGCTGGCCGCGCTGCGCAGCGCGCTGCACGGGTGATCCTGGCCCTGATTTTTCCGGCCGCCACCCTTGTGGTGGCTTTTTTCTTATGCTATACTGAGAGTGGATTTTTGTAGAATACATTGGGAAGGGAGCTTCCGGGAATGGATCTTTTGCAGCAGGCCCGGTCGGAGATCGACCGCATCGACGCCGAGATGGCGGCGCTGTTCGAGCGCCGCATGCGGGCGGTGGCCGATGTGGCGCGCTACAAGGCGCAGACCGGCAAGCCGGTGTTCGACGCCGTGCGGGAATCCGCCGTGCTGGGAAAAAACGCCGCCCGCCTGCAGGACGAGGCTCTGCGCCCTTACTACCGCCGGTTTTTGCAGCAGGCCATGGACGTTTCGCGCGCATACCAGCGCGCCATCCTGGGCCGCGGCACCGCCGCCTACCAGGGCGTGCAGGGCGCCTGGAGCCACATCGCCCTGCGGCGGTTGTTCCCCTTTGCGCGGGCGCTCTCCTTCACCACCTGGGCGGAAGTGTTCGACGCCGTACAGAACGGCGACGCCGAGTTCGGCGTGCTGCCCTTTGAGAACTCCAGCGCCGGGGACGTTTCCGCCGTGCTGGACCTGCTCTACACCCACCCCGGCCTGATCGTGGCCCGCATGTGCGATCTGCCCATCCGGCAGGACCTGCTGGGCGTGCCGGGCGGCAGTTTGGCCCAGGTGCGCACGGTCATCAGCCACCCCCAGGCCCTGGCGCAGAGCAGCGCGTTCCTGCAGCAGCACGGCTTTGCCACCCGCCCCTGGAGCAATACCGCCGAGGCCGCGCGGGCCATCGCCGAGCGCAAAGACCCGTCGATGGCCGCCATTGCCAGCGCCGAGACCGCCGAGCTGTACGGCCTGACGATCCTGGCCGCCGGTGTGAACACCGAGGGGGACAACACCACCCGTTTCATCGTGATCCAGCGCGCCGCCGAACCGCCGGTCCCCACCGGGGACGGCCAGCGGCTGGCGCTGCTGTTCACCGCCCGGCACGAACCCGGCCGGCTGGCCGCCGTGCTGGACCAGATCGGGACCCGCGGCTTCAATATGGAGTGCATCAAGAGCCGCCCGCTGCCCCATGTTCCCTTTGAATACTATTTTTACGTCCAGCTGGTCTGCCCCGGGGGCAGCACCCGTGCCGGCTGCGAGGCGCTGCTGGATACCCTGCGCGCCGACTGCAGCACGCTGCGCCTGCTGGGGGCCTTCACGCTGGACGCCGCCGACCAATAAGCCAAAACAAAGGATGTGCGATGCATGAAACTGACAATGCAACTCAAAAGCCGCAGCTATGACATCATCCTGAAAGCGGGCTGTCTGGCCAACCTGCACCAGTTCACCAACGTGCAGAACCGCAAGGTATTCGTACTGACGGACTCCGGCGTGCCCGCCCAATACGCCCGGACGGTGGCCGACCAATGCCCGGACAGCACCATTTACACCGTGCCCCGGGGCGAGGGCAGCAAATGCCTGAAAGTCTACGGCCAGGTGCTGCAGGCCATGCTGGATTTCGGCATGGGCCGCCGGGACCTGCTGGTGGCCGTGGGCGGCGGCGTAGTGGGGGACCTGGGCGGGTTCTGCGCCGCCAGCTACATGCGCGGCATCGACTTCGTCAACTGCCCCACCACCACGCTGGCCCAGGTGGACTCCTCCATCGGCGGCAAGACCGCCATTGACCTGGGGCCGACCAAGAACATTGTGGGCGCGTTCTGGCAGCCCAAAGTGGTGCTGGTGGACTTCGACACGCTGGCCACCCTGCCCCGCCGCCACATGGTCAACGGCCTGGCGGAAGCGCTGAAAACGGCGCTGATCGGGGACCCCCAGCTGTTCGCCCTGTTTGAAAAAGGCGCCCCCGAGGAACACATCGAGCAGATCGTCTACCGCAGCCTGAAATTCAAAAAGAAGATCGTGGAGCAGGACGAGCGGGAAGGCGGCCTGCGCGCCTGCCTGAACTTCGGCCATACCATCGGCCACGGCATCGAGGCCGTCCGCGGCATCCGCGGGCGCCGCACCTCCGGGCTGTACCACGGCGAATGCGTGGCGCTGGGCATGCTGCCGATGATCGAGGACCCGGCTCTGCTCAAGCGGGTGCGCGCGGTCTACCGCAGCCTGGGCCTGCCTGCCCGCGCAGGCGCCAACAAGGCCCGTGTGCTGGAATACATGCAGCACGACAAAAAGACCAACGGGGACAAGATCACCGTCATCAAGTGCCCCGGCCTGGGCTGCTGGCGCGCCGAAGTACTGCCTACCAGCGAACTGCCCCGCCTGCTGGGGCTTGCGTGAGCCCGAACCTGTGCCGCCGCAACCTTTGCGGCGCGCTCTTTTTTCCATCGTAAGGGGAGTTTTCGGATGAAAAACACCTTTGGCAACGCTGTCAGCCTGACGATCTTCGGCGAGAGCCACGGCCCCGCCGTGGGCGCGGTGCTGGACGGCCTGGCCGCCGGGCTGCCGGTGGACGAGGCTGCCATCGCCGCCGCCCTGGACCGCCGCCGCGCCCGGGGGGACGGGCTTTCCACCGCCCGCACCGAGGCGGACGAAGTGGAGTTCCTCTCCGGCGTGTACGAAGGCCACACCACCGGCACCGCCGTCACGCTGATGATCCGCAACCTGAACACCCGCAGCGGCGACTATGCCAAAACCGCCGGCCTGCTGCGCCCCGGCCACGCCGATTTTACGGCCCACGCCAAATACGAGGGCTGGCAGGACGCCCGGGGCGGCGGGCATTTTTCGGGGCGGCTCACCGCCGCTTCGGTAGCCGCCGGGGCGCTGTGCGAAACCGTGCTCCGGCAGCTGGGCGTGCGGGTCTGCACCCACATTGCCGCCTGCGCGGGGGTGGAGGACGCGCCCCTTTCCAGCGCCGCCGGTCTGGCGCTGCCGGAACCGGCGCCGGGGCATTTCGCCCTGCTGGACCCCGGGCGGGAGGCCGCCATGCAGGAGGCCATCCGGGCCGCCGGACGCGACGGGGACAGCGTGGGCGGCATCCTGGAGACCATCGTCACCGGGCTGCCCGCCGGGATCGGCGAACCCTGGTTCGACAGCGTGGAGAGCGAACTGGCCCACCTGATGTTTTCGATCCCCGCCTGCAAGGGGCTGGAGTTCGGCGCCGGGTTCCGCTTTGCCGGGATGCGCGGCAGCGAAGCCAACGACCCCTTCACCATGCGGGACGGCAGGGTCGTGACGGCCACCAACCGCAACGGCGGCGTCAACGGCGGCATCACCAACGGCATGCCGCTGGTGTTCCGCACCGTCATCAAGCCCACGCCCAGCATCTATAAAGAACAGCATACCGTGGACTACGCCGCCCGCCGGGACGCCCTGCTGCAGATCAAGGGCCGCCACGACCCCTGCATCGTGCCCCGGGCCGCGGTGGTGCAGAACACCCTGGCCGCCTTCGGCCTGCTGGACCTGCTGACGGTGCGCTACGGCACGCTGGCGCAGAAACACGGCCTGCCCGGGGCAGGCCCCGCCCCCACCCCCGAAAGGATGTGACTGGTAATGGAACAAACGTTGTACGGTCTGATCGGCGGCAAGCTGAGCCACAGCTATTCCAAAATCATCCATGAGCAGCTGGCGGGGTATCCCTACGAACTGCTGCCGCTGCCCACCGAGGCGGAGGCCCGCGCTTTTATGGAAAAGCGCGAATTTGCCGCCATCAATGTGACGATCCCCTATAAACAGTTCGTCATCCCCTACTGCGACGAGATCGACCCCAAGGCCAAATCCATCGGCGCGGTGAACACCATCGTCAACCGCGGCGGCCGGCTGTACGGGTATAACACCGACTACGCCGGGTTCGCCTGGCTGGCCCGGGCGCACGGGGTGGATTTTTCCGGCAAGACCGTGCTGATCCTGGGCACCGGCGGCACCCACTCCACGGTGGAAGCCGTCTGCCGGGACGGCGGCGCCCGCACCGTGCTGGCAGCCAGCCGCACGGGACGCGGCGGCGCGCTGACCTACAGCGAAGCCATGCACCGCCGGGATGTGCAGATCATCGTCAACACCACCCCCTGCGGCATGTTCCCCAACGTGGGCAAGTGCATGCTGGACCCCACCGCCTTCCCGTTGCTGGAAGCGGTGCTGGACGTGGTGTACAACCCCTTCCGCACCGAACTGGTGCTGCGGGCCGCCGAGCGCGGCGTCACGGCGGCGGGCGGGTTCGAGATGCTGGTAGCCCAGGCCGTGTATGCCGCGCAGTATTTTACCGGGCGGACATTCGACGCCGGGCAGGCCGTTCCCGAAGTCAGCCGCCGCCTGCAGCGGGAGCTGGCCAACGTGTCGCTCATCGGCATGCCGGGCTGCGGCAAATCCAGCATCGGCGCGGCGCTGTCCAAGCGGTTGGGCAAGGCCTTCGTGGACCTGGACGAAGAGATCGAGCGCCGCACCGGCTGCAACATCCCCGACATTTTTGCCCGGGAAGGCGAGGAAGCCTTCCGACGCTATGAAGCCGAGACGCTGGCCGAGGTAAGCAAGCGCACCGGGCAGGTCATCGCCTGCGGCGGCGGGGTCATCAAGACCGCCGCCAACGTGCACGCCCTGCGCCAGAACGGCACCGTGCTCTGGGTCCAGCGGGCGCTGGACAAGCTGGCCACCGGCGGGCGGCCCCTGTCCCGCGGGGGTGCAGCGCTCAAACAGCTGCAGACAGAACGCACCCCGCTTTACCGCGCAGCCGCCGACGCCGTGCTGGACAACTCCGCATCGCTGGACCGCGTGGTGCAGGAAGCCGTACAGCTGGTCGATGCCCAACCGCTGCTGTAATGTGCCCGCAGCGCCGCAAAAAGTTTTGAGAGAGAGGTTTCTTGTATGATCATTTCCACCAAAAAAGGTACGCCCCAGGCAGAACTGGACCGCATCATCGACAGCTTTGAGAAGCAGGGCCTTTCGGTCACGCTGATCCGCGGCACCGATTACAACGTGTTCGGCCTGGTGGGCGACACCACCAAGATCGCCGAGAAGGATGTGCTCGCCAACCCCTGGGTCGAGAACGTCACCCGCGTTTCGGCCCCCTATAAGCGCGCCAACCGCCTGTTCCACCCCGAGGACACCGTGGTGGACGCCGGCGGCGTAAAGATCGGCGGCAAGTCCCCGGTGGCCGTCATCGCCGGTCCCTGCAGCGTGGAGGGCGAGGAGCACATGATCCGCATGGCCCGGCTCGTCAAGGCGGGCGGCGCCACCCTGATGCGCGGCGGCGCCTACAAACCCCGCACCAGCCCCTACTCCTTCCAGGGCTTGGGCACCGAGGGCATCCTGGACATGGTCAAGGCCAAGGAAGCCACCGGCCTGCCCATCGTCAGCGAACTGATGGATGAAGCCCACATCGACGAATTTGAAGAATATGTTGACGTGGTGCAGATCGGCGCGCGCAACATGCAGAACTTCCAGCTGCTGAAGGCTGTGGGCAAGATGACCAAGCCGGTGCTGCTCAAACGCGGCCTGGCCAACACCATCGAGGAATGGATCATGTCGGCCGAATACATCATGGCCGGCGGCAACGAGAACGTCATCCTCTGCGAGCGCGGTATCCGCACCTTCGAGCGGGCCACCCGCAACACGCTGGACCTGTCCGCCGTGCCGGTGGTCAAGGAAAAGACCCACCTGCCCATCGTCGTCGATCCCAGCCATGCCACCGGCGATTACAAATACATCCAGAGCATGGCGGTGGCCGCCGTGGCGGCCGGCGCCGACGGCCTGGAGATCGAAGTGCACGACAACCCGCAATGCGCCTGGAGTGACGGCGCCCAGTGCCTGAAACCCGACAAATTTGCCGAGACCATCGCCCTGTGCCGCAAGGTCGCCGCCGCCATCGGCCGGGAGATGTAACGATGGACGCACGCCTGTATGCCAGCCGGCTGGGCGGCACGGCGGCGGTCCCCCCAAGTAAAAGCGCCGCCCACCGGGCGGTGCTCTGCGCCGCGCTGGCCGACGGGGTGAGCCATATCACCAACATCGAGTACAGCCAGGATATCCGCGCCACGCTGCAGGCGGCCGCCCAGCTGGGAGCCCGCATCGAGGAGGGCCCCGACGGAGTAACCATCACCGGGCGCGGCAGTTCCGGCGGTTTCGTCACCGTCACCCGCCCGGTTTTCTGCAACGAGAGCGGGTCCACCCTGCGCTTCATGATCCCGCTGTTCAGCCTGACGGCCCAGAAAGTGCGCTTTACCGGCGCGGGCCGCCTGTTCGACCGGCCCCAGGCCGTCTACCAGATGCTGTTCGACCGGCAGGGGCTGCGTTTTGAGCAGGCACCCGACGGCATCACGGTCTTCGGGCGGCTGCGCCCCGGCGGTTTTACGCTGCCCGGGGATGTGTCCAGCCAGTTTATCAGCGGGCTGCTGTTCGCCGCCCCGCTGATGGAATCCGAAAGCACCATTGAAGTTCTGCCCCCCTACGAAAGCCGCAGCTATGTGGACCTGACGCTGGCCGCGCTGCAACAGTTCGGCGTCAAGGTGACGGCCCGCGCCCGCAAAAACGGCAGCGTGCTGTACCGCATCGCCGCGCCCCAGCGCTACACGGCCTGCGACCTTGCCATCGAAGGCGACTACAGCCAGGCTGCCTTCCTGGCTGTGCTGGGCTGTGTGGCGGGCGGCATCACAGTGACCGGCCTGGCCCCCGACAGCCGCCAGGGCGACAAAGTCATCCTGGATATTTTGAAGCGCTGCGGCGGCAAGATCAAGACAACGTCCGACGGGTATGCCTTCGCCCGCAGCCTGCTGCGCGCCACCGAGATTGACCTGGCCGACTGCCCCGACCTGGGGCCCGTGCTGTTTACGCTGGGCTGCTTCTGCAGCGGTGAAACGGTCATCCACAACGCCGGGCGGCTGCGCATGAAAGAATCCGACCGCATTGAGGCGATGCAGACCGAATTGCAGAAGATGGGGGCCCGCATCACAGTGGACGGCGACGACGTCCATATCACCGGCGTCGCCCTGCACGCCCCCGAGGAACCGCTCTCCGGCCACAACGACCATCGTGTGGTCATGGCGCTGGCGGTGGCCGCCTGCGCGGCGGGGCTGCCGGCCTGCATCCTGGGCGCCGGGGCCGTGAACAAGAGTTGGCCCGCTTTCTGGGACGTCCTGCGCGCCCTGGGCGGCAAAGTGGAATGGGAATGAGGGATCGCACTTCATGTTGGATCAAAACAAGACCTATCTGATCGTGGGCCTGGGGCTGCTGGGCGGTAAATACGCCCAGGTGCTGAGCCAGAAAGGCTACCGCGTCACCGGCATCGCCCACCGGCAGAGCACGCTGGACTACGCGCTGCGCCACGGTTACATCCAGTCCGGCAAGACCGAGGATTTTGCCGGACTGGTCGCCGAAGCCGACTGCGTGATCTTCGGGCTGTACCCCACGGTCCTGCTGGACTGGGTGCGCCAATACGGCGCGCTGCTGCGCCCCGGCACGCTGATGACCGACGTTTCCGGCGTCAAGCGCGGCGTGGTGGAGCCGGTGCAGGACCTGCTGCCTGAGGGCGTGGAGTTCATCGCCAGCCACCCCATGGCCGGACGGGAGACCAGCGGTATCGCACACAGCGCCGAGGTGGATTTTGCCCCGGCCAACTTCATCATCACCCCCACCCCGCGCAACACCCCTGCGGGGATCGCCTGGTGCCGGGAACTGGCCGAGACCCTGGGGTTCCGCCGCATCAGCGAACTGACCCCCGCCGAGCACGACCATATGATCGGCTATGTGAGCCAGCTGTGCCACGCCATCGCCGTCAGCCTGATGTGCGCCTCCGACAACACGGAACTGGCCCGCTACACCGGCGATTCCTTCCGCGATCTGACCCGCATCGCGCGCATCAACGACAAAATGTGGGCGGAACTGTTCCTGTGGAACAAGGACAACCTGATCTCGGAGATCGACATGTTCACCGACGCCCTGCTGGGGCTGCGGCAGAAACTGGTGGACGACGACCGGGAAGGGCTGGAGGAGATGTTCCGCCTGTCCACCCGGCGCCGCGAAGCCTTTGACCAGCGCTGATCCTTTTGCATACAGAAAAGACCCGGACGCCGTCCGGGTCTTTTTGCGTTCAGAAATCACATATGCAGGCGTTTTTCCAGTTCGCTGCGCAGTTCCCGCCCCTGGAAGATCAGCAGCCCCAGGAAAGTGATGACGCTGATGATGAGGCAGACCACCCAGGGGATACTGTGGGTGCTGACTTCCCCGTCCCCGATGCGGGACGCCAGCAGCAGGTAGGGCAGCACCCCTACGCCGATGTTCAGCAGCAGGTAGACCAGCGCGTTGCGGGTGAAGCGGCTGCGCCAGAAGGCGAAGATGAAGTTGCAGACCAGCGTAACGCTGCACAGAATGGGGATGACAAGGTCCACGCTATAGCCGGTGTAGCCGTTGAACCAATCGGTGAAGATCAGCAGGCCGGAGACCAGCAGCAACAGCAGAAAGACCTGCCGCGGGCCGTTATAGCGGCGGCGCAGCACCCCGCGCAGCACCAGCAGCGCCGCCAGCACCCACACCAGAAGCAGCAGGCTGCCGTGGCGGTGGGGCGTTTCAATGAGCAGGAAATCCACTGCCGCCGCCACCACGGTGCCGGCCAGCAGCAGAAACGCCACGATCTTGTACAGCATCGCAAAGCGGTGCACAGGGGCCGTCAGGTGGGGCCACCAGGGCGGTTCCGCCGGACCGGACAGGCGGTTCTGGCACAGCGGGCAATACTCGCTGTCGCCGCCGATCGCAATGTGGCAGTGCGGGCAGGTCCTCATTTTTCCACCTCCGTGGCATACAGCGTTACAGCCAGGCCGTCGGCGGCGAACCCGCGGTACAGCCTGCGCAGCACGTTGGTACTGCGCAGCGCCGAGGCGGTGCCCAGCACCAGATCGTCCCCGTAGGAACACACGCAGGTGAACAGCCCGTCGCAGCTGGAGAAGGCGGAAAACCGCCGGATATACGGCTGCAGGGCTTCATCCACCTCGATCCGCCCCATGTTGGACAGCACCGCCGTCACATGCCGCTCCTCCAGCCGGTTGAAAAAGCGCACCGCCGCGTTCTTGATGAACAGCGGCACCGGGCGGATGCCGGGCATATGTTCGAGTTTTTCGTATTCATCCATCTGGGCTTTCACCTGCTCGGGCGCCAGGACTTCCTTGAGTTTTGCATCGAAAGCCGGGGCCACTGTTTCCAGCGTATCGCCGTCGTTCAGCGTCAGGATCACGTAGACCGAGTTGAAAAAGTTCCGCGCCGTCTCGCTGGGGTAGTAATGGCGCAGGTTCACCGGCAGGCTGATGGAGATGGGCCGCCGCCGTTCCAGCGCAGGCATTTCGGCGTAGACGGCCAGCATGAGGGACGCCCCCAGGTAACTGGTCAGCGAGACCCCCAGCCCCCGCGCCCGCGCCAACAGCTGGCACAGGCTGAGGTGCCCCTCAAAATATTGCAGCTGGTCGTAAGGCAGGCGGGCGCCGTGCAGATGGTACGTTTTGGGCAGGCGGGCGGCGCCGGCGCGCCGGGTGCCGCCGTAAAAGTTGCGGAAACTGTCCTGTTCGAGATCCGCCTCCGAGGCGCCGTTGGGCGTAGGCACCTGTTCCAGCGCGCCGGGATTCTGGAGCGCCAGATAGTTGCGCACAATGGATTTGAGGAAGAGGAACCCCCCGTTGCCGTCGGTCATGGCGTGGAACATTTCCAGGTTGATCCGCGCGCCGAAGTAACTCACCCGGTAAAGCAGCTGGTCCCGCCGTTCGGGCACGTACAGCGGCGCGCAGGGGGTCTTGCGCTCCTGACGCGCCACCGGGACCTGGTCTGTGGATTCAAAATAATGCCAGAACAGCCCGCGGTGCAGCGTCACCTGGAACTGCGGCCACTCCTGCGCCGTGCGGCGCAGGGCTTCGTTGAGAAGGTCCGGGTCCACCTCCCGGGTCAGCGTGCAGGACAGGCGGAACACCCGCGGGTCCCGGCGGCTCGTCGTGGCCAGAAACACTTTGGCGACATTATCCACTTTATACCATGACGGCGCCATTCCTACTCCCCTTTCCCGGCCGGGCGGTCACATCAGCCGCTGTACGAACCGGCCCGCGGACTCCATTGCCACCTCCGCGCGGTGGATCGGCATCTGCTGGAACACATGCCAGCAGTCCTCGTAAACTTCCAACCGGGCGTAGCCGCCCGCTTTCTGCATCGCTTCGGCCAGCCGCTCGCTGTCCGAACGCAGGATCTCATTGGTGCCCACCTGGATCAGCGCGGGCGGCAGGCCGCGCAGGTCGGCAAACAGCGGGCTGTAGCAGGGCTCGGCCCAGTCCGCGTCGGGGCCGGTGTAGGCTTCCCGCACGGCTTCCACATATTCCCGCGTCAGCATGGGGTCCAGGTCCCGGCAGGCGCGGTAGCTCTTGCCACTGGCCGTCATATCGGTCCAGGGGCTGAACAGCAACAGGCCCCGGGGCTGCGCACGGCCCTGTGCCTTGAGTTTGAGGCAGAGTTCCAGCGCCAGATTGCCGCCGGCGGAATCCCCCGCCACAACCACATCCCGCGCGCCGTAGCCCATATACATCAGGTAATCCCACAGGGCCAGCGCATCCTCCAGCGCCGCCGGGTAGCGGTGCTCCGGCGCCAGACGGTACTCGAAGGAGAGCACGTCGAACCCGGTGCAGAAGGCCAGTTTGCTGGCCAGGATGCGGGCGTAGCCCAGCTGGCCGCAGGTATAGCCGCCGCCATGGCAGTACAGCACAGCGTGGCGGCGGTCATGGCCATGCTCGAGGCTGACCCACTCCGCCGGGATGCTGCCGACGGTCAGCCCGTCGCTGCGGATGCCGAAGGCAGGGGTCACCAGGCGGCCGAAAAGTTCCTGGGCGGCGCGCTGGCGTTCCAGATCTTCCGGCAGGGTGGAGGTGCTGCCGGTGACGCTGTGGACCGCCTTGATGGCGCGCATCATCGGCCCCAGTTCGTCGGCGTTCTGCCCGCGCTGGGGGATCAGGTTCTTGATGACCGTCTCCAGCCTCTGGGTCAGGTCTTTGGCATTGCGTTTCGCCATGGTCTCCTCCTGTGGTCTAGTCCGGCAGGCGTGCCAGCAGCCGCACGCGCAGCGTCGCCAGCAGCGGCGGGCGGGCGGCAGGCAGGCAGCACAGGCGGTGCACCCGCGCAGGCGGCGGGAACACCCCTTTGCGGCTGTAGCTGCGGTAGAGCAGCTTGAGCTGCCGCTCCTTGGCTGCGCCGGGCAGGTGCAGGATGCACACCGGGTCCAGCACGTAGTTGGTGGATACAAAATAGAACCGCCCGCCCAGCCAGTAGCGGAAAATATAAGCGTTGGCAGCCCGCACCGGCTGCCCGGCCAGCAGGCTGCGGTAGGCGGCGCCGCACCAGACGGCTTCGTCCCCTTCCCGGGGTGTGATGCCCGCCTGCTGCATCTGCGTGAAATAGCGGCGGCAGTGCTCCATCAGGGCCTGCAGGCGGGGTTTGCTGCCCGCCACCAGCTCGCCGCCGAAATGGGTCAGCACATGGGGCGCGCCCTCGGGGCAGACCGCATCATAAATGCGGGAGATCGCCTGCGCCATGCCCTGCCCGGCCGCATGGGGCACCTGATAGAACAGCACGGCCTCGCCGGCTTCCCGCCAGAGGTCGTCCAGCGGGTACTGGGTGTAGGTATCCAGGTCGATCATGGCCGCGCGGGCAAAGTCCCGGTTGGCCAGCACCCAGTCCATGGCGCAGAGTTTGTAGTAGGCCAGGGCCCAGTTCGTCTCCGCCGGGACGCGGTAGGCCGTGAACGGGCAGTCCCAGACTTCCACCCCGGCTTCCTTCAGTTGGCCCAGAAAGGGCTGCGGCGGCGGGGCGTTGGTCACCAGCGCCACCGTACAGCCGGGGTTCTGCGCCTTGGCGCTGCACAGCGCCACCACGGTGCAGCGGTCGTAGGCCGCCCGTCCCAGGTTGGCGCTGTCCCCTTCGCGGTAACCTTCCAGCGTGGCAAAGGCGCCGAAGATCAGGTTTTCCATCGGTCCCCTCCTGTCCGATATGCTCATCGCTCCGTTTTTTACATTATAGTCCCTTTGGCGCGGGTTGTCCATGCTTTTGGCGGGGCGGCCCTTGCCGCACCGGCACGAAAAAAGGCGGAAATCTTTGTCTGTACCGCTTGCCGAACCGGCAAACACACCGTATAATGGTAACAGATGTAAATTTTTTATGAAAGTTGCGGAGCGAATCTATGGCGTTTTCGTCGGTACAATTTCTTTTTGTCTTTTTGCCCCTGGCACTGGCCGTCTACCACATCCTGCCCCGGTGGATGCGCAACGGCGTCCTGTGCGCCTTCAGCCTGCTGTTCTTTGCCTGGGCAGGGCTGCGCGGCGCGCTGCTGCTGGTGGGGCTCGCCGCCCTGAACTGGGCCGGCGGCCTGGTGCTGGGGCGCGCGGCGCACAAACGGCGCTGGCTGGCGCTGCTGACCGCCGCCGACCTGGCGGTGCTGCTGGCCTTCAAATATGCGGCCTTCGCCGCAGAGAGCGTCAATTTCTTCGTTCCCGGCCTGCTGCCGGTGTTCGCCCCCGCCCTGCCGCTGGGCATCAGCTTCTACCTGTTCACCTCCATCGGCTACTGCGCCGATGTGGCCGCCGGACGGGTGGAACCTGCGCGCAACCCCGTCCGTTTTTTCGTGTTTCTCGCCTTCTTCGGGCACGGCCCTTCGGGTCCCATCGTGCGGTACGGGCAGCAGCTGCCGCAGCTGGACCCCCGCGCGGAGGCCCGCCGGGTCACGCTGGACCGCTTCTGCTACGGTATCAAGCGGCTGGTTTTCGGTCTGGCAAAAAAGGCTGTCATCGCCGACCAGCTGGCGCTGATCTATCAGCGGGTGACCTCGGTGCCCGCCGCCACGCTGCCCGCCCCCATCCTGGTGCTGGGCTACGCAGCCTACATGATGCAGCTGTACTTTGACTTTTCCGGCTACAGCGATATGGCCATCGGCATCGGCGCCTTCTTCGGGCTGGAACTGCCGGAGAACTTCAACTACCCCTATCTGGCCCGCACCGTGGGCGAATACTGGCGGCGCTGGCACATCACGCTTTCCAGCTGGTTCCGGGATTATGTCTACATCCCCCTGGGCGGCAGCCGCTGCAGTACCGCCCGCACCTGCCGCAACCTGCTGGTGGTCTTTGTGCTCACCGGCCTGTGGCACGGCGCCGCCTGGCAGTATGTGGTCTTCGGCCTGCTGCACGGGCTGCTGCTGTGTGCCGAGCGCCTGGGCCTGCGCAGCCTGCTGGAAAAGCTGCCCGCCGTGCTGCGCCACCTGTATACGCTGCTGGCGCTCTACTTCACCCTGATCCTCTTCGGCGCGCCCGGCCTGCGGGAAGGCCTGGCCGCGCTGGCCGGGATCTTCCGCTGGCAGGAAGGCTCCCCCGGCTATACGCTGGCCGCCTTTGCCGACGCCAAGCTGCTGCTGATCCTGGCGCTGGCGGCGCTGCTCTGCGGGCCGCTGCAGGCCATGATCCCACGCCTGAAGGAAGCGCTCTGCTCCAGGAAGGCCCCCGGCCCCGTGATGATGCTCTGGCTGCTGGCGCTGCTGTTCCTGGGGCTGATGCGGGTGACCGCCGGCACGTACAGCGCCTTCATCTATTTCCAGTTCTGAGGAGGGACCACCTATGAAAAAACTGGCGCAAGCTGTTTTTGCCGTTCTTTTCTGCGCGGTGCTGGGCCTTTCCTTTGCCGTGTTCAACATTTTTTCCAAGCAGCTCTCGATGGACAGCCATGAAAACCGCCTGATGACCGGTCTGCCCCAGGTGCTGCAAAGCCCCCTTTCGGAACTGCCGCGGAACCTGGACAACTTCTTTGTGGACAATTCCCCTTTCCGCTACCAGTTCGTACTGCTGGACGCCGGCCTGGATTACCGGCTGTTCGGCACCAGCCAGAGCGACCAGGTCCTGCCCGGCAAAGACGGCTGGCTGTTCTATAAGGACGGCCCCACCGCCGCGCAGCCGATGGCCAACTACCAGGGCCTGACGGCGATCAACGACAGCCCCGAAACGCTGGCCAAAGCCAGCGCCGCCCTGCAGATCCTACACGACGATCTGGCCGAGAACGGCTGCCAGCTGGTGCTGGACCTGACCCCCAGCAAGGACCGCATCTACCGCGAATACATGCCCGCCGGCTACCCCATCGTGAATGAGCAGAACCGCACCGATCTGATGGTCGAATACCTGCGCCTGCACACCACGGTCCCGGTGGTCTGGCAGTACGAGACGCTGCGCAGTCAGGCGCGGCTGTACCCGGAGCGGCTGCTCTACTACAAGACCGACACCCACTGGAACGAACTGGGCGCGCTGATCGGGCTGGACGGCGTGCTGGAAGCGCTGGGCCTGCCCACCCTCGCCCCCGAGGAGTATACCGTCACATCCGACGGCACCACTACCGGCGACATGGCCAACGTGGCCGCGCTGTACGCCGTCCTGCCGGAAGAGGTGCGCTACACCGTGCCCGGTTACGAGACGCTTTTCCCCCGGGACGAGCGGGTGGTGCGGGTGATCGGGGATTCTTTCAGCGAAGCCTACATGCCGTATCTGGAAGACCGCTTTGCCAGCTGCTGGCGGGAACACATCGACACCTTTGACCCGGCCATCGCCGAGGACCCCGCCTGCGACATCCTGATCCTGGAATTCAACGAGCGCAGCCTGGACACCATGCTGCGCATCCTGGAAAATTTCCACCCGGAGTAAGCAGGCGGCTGCCTGCCGCGCAGGGCCCAGCAGCGCCCGGTGCGGGATTCAGCCCCCCATAGACAGTAAACGGCCCGCAAGGAAGGCAGAACTGCGTTCCCTGCGGGCTGTTTGCCGTATATCTGGACGAGGCGGCGGTTTTGCAGCCCTCCCGGCTTTCCCGATGCGGCGCGGAGCGTTTCGCCCTCTTAGTCCCGTCGGGCCACGCCCAGGTCCGCCAAAATGTCGGTGCGGCATTCCATCGCCAGGTCCGCCACGCGGCGGATGCGTTCCGCCGTCATGTAGGGCGCACGGCCGCTGATGGAAAAGGCGGTCTCTGCACGGCCGTCCGTGCCGGGGATCGCCACCGCCACGCAGCGCACCCCCAGTTCGTTTTCTTCATCGTCGATGGCATATCCGTTGGCGCGCACCTCCTCCAGCTGCGCCTGCAGATGGGGCAGGTCCGCCACCGTGCGCCCCGTCAGCTTTTTGGGGCGGCTGCCGTTCCAGACGGCTTCCACCTCGGCGGGCGGCAGCGTCGCCAGGATGGCCTTGCCCACCCCCGTGCAGTACAAGGGGCTGCGCAGTCCCACCCGGCTGGACATCCGCATGGGCCCGCTCTCGGTCTTATAAATGTAGACGATGTCGCGCCCGTCCCGGATGACCAGATGCACCGCCTCGCCGGTGCGCTGGGCCAGCCGTTCCAGGTGCAGCCGGGCTACCCCCATGATGTCCATCCGGTCTACGATGCCGCTGGACAGTTCAAACATCTTCAGCGTCAGCCGGTAATGCCCGCTCTCGGCGTCCTGCCCGGCATATCCCAGCTGGACCAGGCTGTTCAAAAGACGGTGCACCGTGCTTTTTGCCAGCCCGGTATCCTGGGCGAGCAGCTGCAGGCTGGCGCCCCCGGGGTGCGCCGCCAACCGCTCGATCAGGGCAAAGATCCGTTCGACGCTCTGCACTCCGCTTTTTTCCGGCATGGGATCACGCTCCTCAAAATTTAACATTTTGTTCACATTTAGCCCGGTTCCAGCCTGCGCGCGTGGCCGTTCCGCATCATGGAACGATTATAGCAGGAATCGTACTTTTTTGCAAGACTCATGCCGGATTACGGAATTTTCGGCATAGGCAACCATAAATATTCACTCTTTGCTGTCTATTTTGACCGATTGACGCACCCCGCCGGTGTGGATATAATTATAGTAACCAAGTGCGCAGGTACGCGCCGGGAGCCCGGTGCGGCCGTGCACAGAACAAGTGAAGGAGAATTGCTATGAATTCTGTTTTACAGCGTGTGTACGAAATCGGCATCATTCCGGTCATCGCCTTCAACAGCGTGGACGAAGCCCTGCCTCTGTGCAAGGCCCTGATGGACGGCGGCCTGCCTGCCGCCGAAGTCACTTTCCGCACGGCCTGCGCGGAAGAGTGCATCAAGAAGATCCACGAAGAACTGCCTGATATGCTGCTGGGCGCCGGCACCGTCCTGACCACCGACCAGGCGGACCGCGCGATGGCCGCGGGCGCTTCCTTCATCGTTGCGCCCGGCTTTGACCCGGAAGTCTGCCAGCACGTCATCGACAAGGGCGGCCTCATGATGCCCGGCACCGCCACCGCCGGCGAGATGCAGCAGGCCATGAACATGGGCTGCG
>NBJMC04201__coassemble_150_pt1 | contig 106399 bp, 98 predicted proteins | sample NBJMC04201__metabat2_high_PE_018 | metagenome-assembled genome bin NBJMC04201 | reverse complement strand
ACCCCACTTATTATACAGTATACCATACTGTCTAACAAATGGGGTGCAGTTCAAAAAAAGTGCCTGCCGGGGGTCTGGGCTTATTCTTGCGTATCCTGCAAATGGTTGGATACCCACTTGATCAGCATGTCCAGCGCCACCAGGTTGCGCCCGCCCTCGGGCACGATCAGGTCGGCCTTGCGCTTGCTGGGTTCCACGAACTGCTCATGCATCGGCTTCACGGTGGTCAGGTACTGGGCCACCACGCTGTCCAGCGTGCGGCCGCGCTCCTTCACGTCGCGCACGATGCGCCGCAGAATGCGCACGTCGGCGTCGGTATCCACGAACACTTTCATGTCCATCAGTTCGCAGAGTTCCGGCGAATCGAAGATCAGGATGCCCTCCACAATAATAACGGGGGCCGGTTTGACCAGCACGGTCTCGTTGCTGCGGTTGTGGATGGTGTAGTCGTAAACGGGTACCTGCACCGGGTGCCCGGCGCGCAGTTCCCGCAGGTGGGCGACCATCAGCGGAGTGTCGAAACTGTCCGGGTGGTCGTAGTTCAGTTTGCAGCGCTCCTCATAGGGCAGTTCGTCGTGCCGCTTGTAGTAGCTGTCATGGTTGATGACGCTGACCTCGTTCGCGCCGAAATGGTCGCGCAGCCGTTCGGTCAGCGTAGTCTTGCCGCTGCCGGTACCGCCTGCGATGCCGATGATGATGGTTTTCATGCCTGTTCGCTCCCTGCTTTTATACTTCCAGCCGGATCTCACGCCCGGTGGGTTCATAGGCGCGGTACTTGACGCCCGTCATCTTGAACATGCGGCGGCTGGCGATGCTGGCGTGGCTGTCGTGGTACTTATCCGAAAGATAGATCAACTCCTTGATGCCGCTCTGGATGATCGCCTTGGCGCATTCGTTGCAGGGGAACAGCGTCACATACATCCGCGCGCCGGTCAGGTCGTTGTGCGGGCTGTTGAGGATCGCGTTCAGTTCCGAGTGGCAGACATACATATACTTGGTTTCCAGGTCCTCGCCCTCGCGCTCCCAGGGCATGTCGTCGTCGTTGCAGCCGATGGGCATGCCGTTGTACCCCAGCGACAGGATCTTGTTCTCCGGGCTGACGATACAGGCGCCCACCTGGCTGTTGTTGTCCTTGGAGCGCATGGCGGAAAGCAGGGCGATGCCCATAAAATATTCATCCCAACTGATATAATCCGTTCTTTTCACAGCGTTCCCCTTCCTTCGTATTCCTTTTACCTGTATTATACTGTGCGCAATGCGCATTCGCAAGGCTGTTTGTGCAAATATTTGCGGCGTGTGGCCTCCCCGCCGCGCAGGTGGCGCTCCGCTTTGTTGCGCTGCACAACGGTCTGTACCTCGGCCCACAATCCGGGATGGGTGCGGCGCAGCCGGCTCTGGTCCTTCCAGATCGTGCTTTTGCTCACACCAAACACGACCGCCGCCGCGCGCACGGTGGCGCCGGTGCGCACGATGTACCGCCCTACGGCTACGGCCCGCTCTTCCGGGTCACCTTTCATACCGCCAACCCCCTCACATGGAATCTCTGCCAAATCCTATGTGAAAAGGAAAACGGATATGCTCCCCAACAAAAAATCCCTGCCCGGAGGGGCAGGGAAGAGCAACACGGGTCAGGTCCGGGCGGGCTGTTCCGCACCCGGGATGGTATAGGCATGCCAGCCGCCGTCCTGCCGCAGCCACAGCAGGCTGCCGTCCCAGGCCGCGCCCGCATAGGCGCAGGGGACGCTCTCGGAACCGGCGCTGTTCAACAGGCCCCACAGGCCGCCCCGGCTCATGGTATAGTAGCCGTCCGCCAGCATAAAATAGGGGGCGGTGTCCTGCCGCACGGCGCGGATCTCGTCGTAGTCCAGCACCGGCAGCCCTGCGTCGGCCAGCCCGGCGGGCTGGTCCGGGGCAGGCGTTTGGGCGGGGGCTTCACTTGCGGGGGCTGTGCTTCCCGTTTCGGGGCGCTCCGAAACGGCCGGCACAGAACTGCTGGGTTGGGGCGCGTGCGCGCAGGCGCAGAGCAGCAGCGCGGCGGCCAGCGGCAGGCTGACCCGGGTCTTTTTCACGGTGCAAACACGTCCTTCCGGCGTTTATTCATACATTTTCCGCCCGGCAAACACACACAGCGGGCGTTTGGCCTTGCCGGTGCCCATCAGCTGCACGGCGGCGGCCAGTGTGGCCCCGGCGCTGGTGCAGGCGGGAATGCCGTCGAAAAACAGCACCTCGCGGGCTGCGCGCTCGGCGTCGGCGGTGGTGACGGTAAGCACCGTATCCACCACGTAGGGGTTGTAGTTCTCGGGCACGAACCCCGGCCCGATCCCGGCAATGCCGTGCTGCCCGATGAACCCGCCCGAGATGGCCGCGCATTCGGCAGGCTCCACCGCCACGATGCGGATCATGCTGTTCCATGCCTTGATGTACTCAGCCACGCCGGTGACGGTGCCGCCGCTGCCCACACCGATGACAACGGCGTCGATGGCTTCCCCGGCATTTTTGAGGATCTGGGGCCCGGTCACCCGGCGGTGGTACTCGGGGTTGTCGTCATTGGCAAAATAGTGGGTGAAGTATCCGTTGTAGCGTCTGGCGGTATCCTCGGCGATGCGGTCCATTGCCTTGCGGCCGCCGCTGCTGCATACCACGATGTGCGCGCCCAGGTCCTGCAGCCGCTTGCGCCGGGCGATGGGCAGGCTGCTGGGCACCACCAGGATGCAGGGGTGCCCGGTGGTGGCGCAGCTGACGGCCAGCGCCGCGCCGAAACTGCCGGAACTGGCTTCCACCACCGGCATACCGGGCTGCAAGGTACCGCGCTCGGTGGCAAAGGCCAGCATCGTCTCTGCCAGGCCGTCCTTGGAAGTGCCCGTGGCCCCGCCGAAATCCAGGTAGGCCAGAATGCTGGAATCCAGATTGTGGCGGCCGGAATAGCCGTCCAGCCGCACCACGGGGGAACGGTAGACTTCCTGGTAGTAGCTTTTTAAGATCGCCATGGGACACCTCCTTCCTTCAGGGACACAGTACTGTTTATTATAGCACAATCTGACAGATTTTGCACCGTGGCGGCCCGGAAAGCTGAAATTTTTTGTGAACTGAAAGTTTTGCTTTTCTCCGTCGAAAAAATGCGCCGCGGCCCTTGACTTCCGGCCCTGACCCTGCTATAATGCATAGGCTGATGTGTAAAGAAAAAAACTTTACATGGCATCTTGAACAGGGAAGGGGCGCGGGCCATGGCGGGCAAGCCGCAGAAAAATCTGGCCTATTCGGTCCTGCTGGACTTTTACGGTGCGGTATTGACCGACAAACAGCGCGCCATCCTGACGGAATATTACGACGAGGATCTCTCGCTGGCGGAGATCGCCGAGAACTTCGGCATCACCCGCCAGGGCGTGCGCGACGCGATCAAACACGGCGAAGCCGCGCTGGACGGTCTGGAAGCCAAGCTGGGCAACGCCCGCCGCCACATGGCGATGCAGGCGGACCTGGAACGGATGCGCCAGCTCGTTATGGAGATCCGCTGCTGCAACACGGGGCTCTTCACCCCGGTCCCGCAGATCTGCACCGATACCGACGAGATGCTCGGGATCTTGAAGCGGCTGGACACGCAGGAGGAATCGGATGGCCTTTGAATCCCTGACAGAGCGCCTGAACGGCGTATTCAAAAAGCTCCGCGGCAAGGGCAAACTGAGCGAGGCGGACATCAAAGCCGCCATGCGCGAGGTGCGCATGGCGCTGCTGGAAGCGGACGTCAACTATAAAGTCGCCAAGGATTTCTGCGCCGAAGTCTCCCAGCGCGCCATGGGGCAGGAGGTCATGGAAAGCCTGACCCCCGCCCAGCAGGTGGTCAAGATCGTCAACGAGGAACTGACCAGGCTGATGGGCGGCGACGAGCCCCGTTACCTGCACATCAAGAACAAGGGCCAGACGGTGCTGATGATGTGCGGCCTGCAGGGCAACGGCAAGACCACCCATGCGGCCAAGCTGGGCAAGTTCTACCGCAGCCAGGGCCGCCGCCCGCTGCTGGTGGCCTGCGACGTGTACCGCCCGGCGGCCATCCAGCAGCTGCAGATCGTGGGCGAACAGGCCGGGGTCCCGGTATTTGCCATGGGGACCGAGAAGCCGGAGCTTATCGCCCAAAAGGCGATGGCCCATGCCCGGGACCACGGCAACGACATCGTGATCCTCGATACCGCCGGCCGTTTGCAGATCGACGACGCGCTGATGGACGAACTGGTCCGCATCAAGGAAGCCGTCGAGGTGGATGAAACGCTGCTGGTCGTGGACGCCATGGCCGGTCAGGAAGCTGTCAACGTAGCCAAAACTTTCAATGAGAAGATCGGCATCACCGGCGTGGTCCTGACCAAGACCGACGGCGACACCCGCGGCGGCGCGGCGCTCTCGGTGCTGGCGGTCACCGGCAAGCCGGTCTATTTCCAGGGCACCGGCGAAAAGCTGGAGGACCTGGAACCCTTCTACCCCTCCCGCATGGCGGGCCGCATCCTCGGTATGGGCGATGTGCTTTCCCTGATCGAGAAAGCGCAGAGCATCCAGAACGACAAGGAAGCCGAAGAGGCTGCCCGGCGCATGATGGAGAACAAGTTCGATATGAACGACCTTCTGGCCCAGTTCCAGCAGGTCAAGAAGATGGGCGGCGCGTCGGCGCTGCTGGCGATGATGCCGGGCGGCAGCCAGATCGACGCCGATGCGCTGGACGAAAAAGCGCTGCCCCATATCGAGGCCATCATCTACTCGATGACGCCTGCGGAACGCGCCCGGCCGGAGATCATCAACCCCAAGCGCAAACGCCGCATCGCCGCCGGTTCCGGCCAGACGGTGGAAGCCGTCAACAAGCTGCTGCGCCAGTACGAGATGATGCAGAAAGTCATGAAGAAAGTCCGCCGCAACCCCAAGGGCTTTATGCGCAGCCTGGGAAGTCTGGGCGGCGGCTTCGGCGGCATGAAAGGCTTCGGCCGCTGAAAACTTACTCAGGTATGACCCGCAAGGCTCTGCGGCCCACGGGATGTACAATATAAAAATCGCCCCGCAAGGGCCGTAAACAATGATTTGGAGGAATTTTACAATGGTCAAGATCCGTCTGCGCCGTATGGGCGCCAAGAAAGCTCCCTTCTACCGTGTGGTCGTGGCTGACAGCCGCTTCGCCCGTGACGGCCGTTTCATCGAGGAGATCGGCTACTACGATCCCACCAAGGAGCCCAGCATCGTGAAGATCGACGCCGACAAGGCCAAGCAGTGGCTGGCCAACGGCGCCCAGCCCACCGACACCGTCCGTGCGCTGCTGAAGAAGGCTGAAATTCTGTAATCTTGCAGTTCACTTGTTTCAGGGAGGGAACGCCCCATGCAGGAACTCTTATTGGCCGTCGCCCGCGGCCTTGTGGAAGACAAGGAGGCCGTGCAGGTGACCGTTGACCCCGCGCGGGAGGATGGCACCGTGGTGTACCACCTCAAAGTAGCGGAGGCCGACATGGGTCATGTGATCGGCAAGCAGGGGCGCATCGCCAAAGCGATCCGCGTTGTGATGCGTGCTGCTGCGGCCCGCCATGACGAGAAAGTCGTCGTCGAGATCGACTGACAAGGCAAAACAGCTGGCGCCCCGCCTCCGTCCATCGGTGCGGGGCGCTTTTTTGTGCAAGGGGGAAACAGTGGCGCTGGAGTCCGTCTTTGTGATCGTGGATCGTCCCCTGGGAAGCTGCCACCCCCAATGGCCGGATAGGATCTACCCGGTCAACTACGGCTATGTGCCGGGGTTGCCGGCGCCGGATGGGGAGGAACAGGATGTCTACATCCTGGGGGTGGACCACCCGCTGGAAACCTTCACCGGGCCGGTGATCGCGGTCATTTATCGTGCAGATGATGTGGAAGACAAGTGGGTGGCCGCCCCGCAGGGCTGCCATTTTACCCGCGAACAGATCGAGTCGGCCGTCCGGTTTCAAGAACGCTATTTTCGATCGCAAGTCATTGTATTGCCGCAAAATGCAAAGGAGGAAGCTATGCAGAACTATCTGCCTGCCTGCAAGATCGTCACCACCCATGGGGTGCGCGGCGAGATGAAGGCCCTGCCGCTGTGCGACGGCGCGGAATTTCTGGCAAAATGCAAACGCCTGTTCGCCGCAGCGGATGGAGCCGGGGAGGTCCGCGTGCTGGGCGTGCGGCCCCAGGGCAATATGATCCTGCTGCGCCTGGAGGGCGTCGGCGATATGGACGCCGCCCGCGCCCAGGTGGGCCGCACCTACTATTTTGCCAAGGCCGACGTCCGCCTGCCCAAAGGCCGCTACTTCATCGACGACCTGCTGGGCTGCCGGGTGGTGGACGCCGCCACCGGGGCCGAGTACGGCACCCTGACCGACGTGGACCATCCGGCGGCCCAGGATATCTACACCGTGACCGACGCGCAGGGCGGGACCCATATGCTGCCCGCAGTGCCGGAATTTGTGCAGAAGATCGATCTGGAAACCCGCACGATCACCGTGACCCCCATCGACGGCATGTTCACCGAGGCGGTCAACGGCGATAAGGAGTGACCCATGCGCATCGACATCGTAACGCTTTTCCCGGAACTGTGCGACAGCTTCCTTTCCGCCAGCATCCTGGGCCGGGCGCGGGCCAAAGGGCTTTTCGAGGCCCACTGCCACCAGATCCGGGACTATACCCGCAACAAGCAGAAGCAGACCGACGACTACCCCTACGGCGGCGGCTGCGGCATGGTGCTGTACGCCCAGCCCATCGCCGACTGCCTGCGCGCCGTGCAGGCCCAGTGCGCCGCCCAGGGACGCGGCAAGCCCCATGTGGTGTTTCTCACGGCGGCGGGCCAGCCCTACAATGAGGCGGCGGCCAGACGGCTGGCGCAGTACGAAGCGGTGGCGCTGGTCTGCGGCCACTATGAAGGCATCGACGAGCGGGTGATCGAAGCGTTCGGCGACGAGGAGATCTCCATTGGCGATTACGTGCTCACCGGCGGCGAGCTGGCCAGCCTGGTGGTGGCGGACAGCGTGCTGCGCCTGCAGCCGGGAGTTTTGGCCGAGGAAAAGGGCTACCAGGACGAAAGCTACTGGGACGGCCTGCTGGAATACCCCCAGTATACCCGGCCCGAAGTGTGGGAAGGCCGCGCCGTGCCGCCGGTGCTGCTCACCGGCGACCACAAAAAGATCGACGCCTGGCGGGCGGCCCAGAGCCGCACCCGCACCCGCATCCGCCGCCCGGACCTCTATGAACGGTGGTGCGATACCCACCCCCTGACCGACCTGCCCAAGTGGAAACGGGGCGAAAATATGCGCCTTGTGAAAAATGACGAACAGTGGGATCAGGCCGCCCGCCTGTTTGCCGAGGGCCGCTACGCAGTATGCGAAGAAGTGTTCACGCCGCTGTATCTGGACACGCTCACGCCGGAAAACTGCCGCGCCGAACTGCTGGAAGAAAAGCGCGGCGGCTGGGCCTTTTACCTGCACTATACGGCGGGGCAGGCCGACGGCCTGGTGGGGGTCCACCACAAGACCGGGCGGATCAGCCATCTGTTCGTGGCGCCGCAGGCGCAGGGCGGGGGCATCGGCGCCAAAATGCTGGAATTTGCCCGCAAAAAGCTGCCGGAACACCCTCACCCGACGCTGACGGTGCTCAGCACGAACACCCGGGCGCTGGCGCTCTACCGCCGCCTGAAGTGGCGCCCGGCGGGCGTGGAGACGGTCTACGACCCGGCGCAGGACCCGACCGCCGCCGTCTATACGGAAGAATGGCGGCTGCGGTACGAAGGGTAAGGCTTCCTGGCTTTTGTCGTCAATCTACAAGAATGTTGAAAATAAACTGGTGAATGTGCACAAAGGAAAAAGCGCACTTTTGGCGGAATTACAGAATCCTGCCAAATTTGCAAATTTCTACTGTACAAAATCGACGAAATAGGATAAAATAGAAGCAATCAAGGCGGCGTATCGTACGCAAGAGACCGCCTGACAAGCGCCCACGGTAGAAACGCAGGGGCATATTATTTTCAAAAGTAGGAGAGAATAACTATGTACGTGAAAGAAGTTACCGTTGAGAATCAGGTTGGTCTGCACGCCCGTCCGGCTACCTTCTTCATCCAGAAGGCGAACGAGTACAAGTCTTCCATCTGGGTCGAAAAAGAAGAGCGCCGCGTCAACGCCAAGAGCCTGCTCGGCGTGCTGAGCCTGGGTATCGTGGGCGGTACCACCATCCGCATTATTGCGGACGGCGCAGATGAGCAGGCGGCGGTCGATGGGCTGGTCAAGCTGGTCAGCTCCGGCTTTGCCGAGTAAGTTTGATTTGTGCAGCGGCGGGGCGACCCGCCGCTTTTTTATTCTTTTTTCTATGTCAGGTGAGTTATGACCAAGCCCGAACTTTATAAAAAAGCCTGCATGCTGCCGCTGCTGCCCGGCGTCTATATCATCCGGGATAAAAGCGATACCATCATCTATATCGGCAAGGCCAAGCGCCTGCGCACAAGGGTGTCCCAGTATTTCCGCGAGGGCGTGCCCCACGATACCAAGGTCACCCAGATGATCGCCCACGCCTTCTCCTTCGATGTGATCGTCTGCCAGAGCGAGTTCGAAGCACTGGTGCTGGAGGCCAGCCAGATCAAGGCCCACACCCCCAAGTACAACATCCTGCTCAAAGACGACAAGGGCTACAGCTATGTCAAGGTGACCAAAGGCCCCTGGCCCCGCATCTCGGCGGCGCTGCAGAAAGATGACGACGACGCCGATTATATCGGCCCCTTCACTTCCTCCTTCGCTGTGCGGGAGATGGTGGAGATGGCCCAGGACTGCTTTTTGCTGCCGCGCTGCAACCGGGTGTTCCCGCGGGATTTCGGCAAGGGCCGTCCGTGTCTGAACGCCCATATCGGCAAGTGCATGGCGGTGTGCAGCGGCAAGATCGGCTGCGAGGCGTACAACGAAGCCGTGCAGGGAGCGCTGCACATGATCCGTTACGGAAAAAAGGACATCGTGCGCCAGCTGCGGGAAAAGATGGAGGCTGCCGCCGAGCGGCTGGATTTCGAGAACGCCGCTTTGCTGCGGGATCAGATCCAGGCCATTGAACGGGTGGCGGCAGGGCAGAAGGTGGTCATGGACGCCGATACCGAGATGGACGTCATCGCCCTGGCGGGCACCACGCGGGCGGTCTGCGCGGCGGTGCTGCGCTACCGCGACGGCCGCCTGACCGACAAGCGGGAGTTTCTCTTTCACGATACCACCGACGTGGCCGCCGTGCGGGAGGAATTTCTGCCCCAGTATTACCTGGATGGCGAGACTGTTCCCAAGATCATTGCGGTGGACACGTTGCCCCCGGACGCCGACGCCCTGCGCGAAGCGCTGAACCAGGTGCGGGGCAGCAAGGTGGAACTATATGTGCCCCAGCGGGGGGATGTGGCCAAGCTGGTCACTATGGCGTATACCAACGCCGTCGAACGCCTGGGGCGGGAGAGCGGCCGTTATACCCGGGAGGAGAAACTGCTGGAGGAAGCCGCCCAGATGCTGGGCCTGAAAGCGCCGCCCCGCGTCATCGAAAGTTACGACATCTCCAACTGGGGCGACGGTTCCAGCGTCTGCGGCATGGTGGTGTTCAAGGACGGCAAACCCCACCGCGCCGGCTACCGCCGCTTCAAGATGAAGACCGTGGCGGGTACCGACGACTACGCCTCGCTGGCCGAGACTCTCGCCCGCCGTGCGGCGGAATATGAGGCGGCGCGCCGGGGCGAGAAACCCGACGGCCCCCAGAACCAGTTCGCCACCCTGCCGGATCTGCTGCTGATCGACGGCGGCCGCGGGCAGGTCGGGGCCGTCAAACAGGCGCTGCGGGGCACGGCGCTGGAACATGTGCCCACCTTCGGCATGGTCAAGGACGACCGCCACCGCACCAGGGCCATCGTGGACGATGCGGGCGGGGAGATCGCCATCAACCGCAACCGCAATATTTTCACTTTCGTCACCAACATCCAGGACGAGACCCACCGCTACGCCAACGATTACCGCCGCCGCGCCATGAAAAAGCGCTCCTACGCGGCCACGCTGACCGCGCTGCCCGGCGTGGGGGAAAAGACCAGCGCGGCCCTGCTGGCCCATTTCAAAACGGTGGCCGCCGTGCGGGAAGCCAGCATTTCCGACCTGGAGGAAGTCAAGGGCATCAGCCACAACAAGGCCGAAAAACTGTACAACGCCCTGCATCATGGTGTATAATCAGGGCGGCCGCGCATAGGCCGGAAACTTTGATCTGTGAGGGAGCACCCCTATGCTCATACTGACTCTTTGCATCACGCTGGCGCTGGCCGCCCTTTTCGCCTGGCTGCCGGGGCGTCTGTGCCGTCGCGGCCTTGCCCGCGCGGACCTGCTGGCGGGGCCCGGGCTGGCAGCCGCCGTCTGGCTGTGGGCGGCCTGCATCTACGAAAAACCGGGCCTGGCCGTGGATTTCGACGCATTCCGCCTGCTGCATCTCACGGCGATGACGCTGTGGGCCTGCGGGCTGGCGCTGGGATTCCGTCTGCGCAAAAAGCTGCCGCGCCTGCGCACAGCGGCGGCTGTGGGGCTGCTGGCGGTGCTGGCGCTGGGGCTGGAAGGTTTCGTCTGCAATCTCAACTTTTGGGCCACCCACGGCTACACCCCTGTAGACCTGCGCCCCTGGCTGGCGGAAGACGCCGATCCCGGCGCGCCGCTGGTACTGGATGCGGACCACACCACCCTGACCTTTGCCGGACTGGATCAGGAACTGTACAACCTGCAGCTGGCGGGTCTGGCCTACCAGTACGACGGCCCCCACCCGGAGGTCCAGGACCCGCTGTTCACGCTGACGGTGGCGGCCACCGACGAGGCCAGCAGCGCCTCCCGCCAAAGCTGGTCCTGGCAGGTGGCTGCGCGCGCCCCCCGCAGCCTGACCCGCAGCCTGGATCTTTCCGGCAAGGCCGGGACCCTGACACTGACGGCCTACGCCTATGAGGGGGAGTACCGCCAGTATCCGCTGCACTATACCTTGCAGACCGTGTATGCCAACGTGCCCCGCCCGCTGGACTTCTCTCTGGTACGGTGCCTGGGACTGTTCGCCCTGCTGGGGGCGGCTTTTGCGCTGCGTCCGGCCAGCGTATTCTGGCGTGAAGCCTACCTCGAACATACCGCCCGCTACCGTCCGGCGGCAGCGGTGGTGGCGGCGGCATTGGCGGCGCTGGCGTTCCTGGCGCCCTTTGCCGACCGCTTCAACGCAGGGGTGGCGACCTCTTTCTACAACACCGCTGATTGGGACGGCGAGAGCCGCATCACCTTTACCAAGCACATCAACGACTGGGCCGGCGATACCGCCGCCCAGTATGGCGCGCTGGCCCACAGTTTGCTGAACGGGCGGCTGGACCTGGAAAAAGACCCGCCCGCCGCGCTGCTGGCGCTGGAAAATCCCTACGACACGGCGGCCCGTCAGGAGGCGGCCCCCGACGCCCTGTGGGATGTGGCCTACTATGAGGGGCGTTACTACGTCTATTTCGGGCTGGTGCCCTGCCTGCTGTTCCAGCTGCCCTTTGAATGGCTCACGGGCGTGGGGGACCTGCCGCCCAGCCTGCCCATGATCCTGCTGGCCTGGCTGCTGATCCTGGCCGCTTTCGGCTGCGTGAAGCAGGCGCTGCGCCGCTGGTTCCCCAAAGCCAGTGCGGCCGCCTATCTGCTGGCCGCTACCGGCGTTGCCGCGGGCAGCCAGATCTATTATCTGCTGCTGCGCCCCTCCACCTACGAGTATGCCATCCTGGCCGGGGCCGCCTTTGTGCTCTTGGGGCTCTGGCAATGGCTGGCCGCGGCCAATACGCCGGTGCAAAAACGGGTGCGGCTGGCGCTGCACCTGATGCTGGGCAGCCTGTGCATGGCGCTGGTGGCCGGGTGCCGCCCCCAGATGGAACTGTTCGCGGTGCTGGCATTGCCCATCTTTTGGCAGCGCTACCTGCGGGAAAAGCGCCTGTTCACCCGGGCGGGCGCGGGGGAGGCGCTGGCTTTCCTGCTGCCCTTTGCGGCGGTGGCGGCGCTGCTGATGTGGTACAACGCCGCTCGCTTCGGTTCGCCCTTTGATTTTGGCGCCAACTACAACCTGACCAGCAACGATATGACCCGCCGCGGTTTCAGCGTCGGGCGGATCGCCCCGGCAGTATGGACCTTCCTGTTCGGCATGCCGGGTCTGTCCACCGTGTTCCCGTATCTCAGCGCCACCCGCATGCAGACCAACTACATGGGTCTGACCATCACCGAACTGTTCTACGGCGGGGCCTTCGCCTGCCTGCCGCTGCTGTGGGGGCTGGCAGTGCTGCCGCTGGCCCGGGGCCGTTTGGGCAGAAAGCGGGACCTGCGCGCCCTGCTGGGCCTGACCCTGGCGGCGGCGCTGGCGCTGGTGGTGCTGGACTGCCAGATGGCCGGCGTGCTCTACCGCTACCAGAGCGACTGGCTGGGGCCGCTGCTGCTGGCGGCGGCGCTGGCCTGGCTGCTGGCGGAGCAGACGCTGCAGGCTCATCAGGGCCAGCCCGGTGTGGACCGCCTGCAAACGCTCTGCCGCACAGCGCTGCCGCTGGCGGTGCTGGCGGGCGCGGCGTACAATGTCTGTGTGTATTTTGCGGCGGAACCCGGCCTGATCGGCCAGAACCCCGCCCTTTACCAGAATGTGAGCCGTCTGGTGCAATTCTGGCTGTGACCGTTCGTGAAGCCCCTGCCGCGCGTTTCTGCGCCGCAGGGGCTTCCGCCTTGCATAAGCGGCGCAAACGCTCTATAATAGAGGCAATCTAAGAAGGAGCGTTCCTTTATGGCAGAGAAAAACATTTATACCGTCGTGGTGGCGGACGATGAGGACGAACTGCGCGAGGCGGTCTGCACCATGACCCCCTGGGAGGCGCTGGGCTTCCATCTGGTCGGCAACGCCAGCAACGGCCTGGACGCGCTGGAACTGGTGGAGCGCCTGGAGCCGGACCTGCTGCTCACCGACATCCGCATGCCCTTCATCTCCGGCCTGGAACTGGCCCGCCAGGTGCGCGAGATCCGCCCCGCCATGCACATCGCCTTCCTCAGCGGTTACGACGATTTCGAGTATGCCAAGCAGGCGATCCAGTACAACATCATCAGCTACATGCTCAAGCCGCTGACGATGGACGGCCTTGCGGCGGAACTCAAGGTCATCCACGAAAAGATCGACCGGCGCTATGCGAGCCTGCGCCGCTTTGACGACAACCAGGGCGACCGCGCGGCTTTTCTGATCCCGTTGGTGCTGGAACGCTATGACGCCATGCCCGGCGGGCGGGAAGCTGCCCTGCGGGAACAGGCGGCGGCCTGCGGGGTGCTGCGCGGCACCGATGACCGCAGCGTGCTGGTGGTGCTCACGGCGGCGCTGCCGGATGGCAGCGCCTGCGAGCCGGGGCTTGTCCATCTGGTGGATCAGCTGGCCAACAAATACTTGCGTCACTTTACCTTTTCTTCCAGCGGAAGGGTGGTCGCCGTGCTGTTGGGCAATCCTTCGGACTTTGAAGAATACCTGCACATCCTGGCAGACGAGATCTGCCAGCTGACCGAGCGCGCCCTGGGCAAGCGGGTGCTCGTGGGGGTCAGCCGCGCTGTGACCGTATTCGGGGAACTGAACAGCGCCTACCGGCAGTCGCTGGAAGCGCTGCATGCCGCCGCAGACAGCGAGGGCGGCGTCAGCTTTACGGCCGATACCCGCAAGGGCGGCGGCCTGTGTGAGCGCGCGCTGGAGATCATCGAGCAGCGCTATATGGACGAGAACCTGTCCCTGGCGTCCCTCAGCGCCATGCTGAACGTCAGCCCCAACCACCTGAGCGCCTGCATCAAAAAGACGGCGGGGGAGACCTTCATCAATATCCTAATCCGCCGCCGCATGGAAAAAGCCCAGCAGCTGCTGCTGACCACCAACCTTCAGGTGCAGGAGATCGCCCGCCGCTGCGGCTATACCGACCAGCACTATTTCAGCTACTGCTTCAAAAAATACAGCGGTACTTCGCCCGGGGCCCTGCGCCGCCAGAAGGGCGTGCAGGGCGGGACGGCTCCTGAGGAGGTCACTGCATGAAACGTCCTTACCGCGCCCCGCGCACTGCGCCGCTCATCGCCGCCCTCATCGCAGCGGTAGCGGCGGCTACGCTGGCGCTCTGCGTGGCGACCTTTCTGCGCAGTTACCGTGCGGCGGCGGTGGAAAACGCGCGCACCAACAGCGCGCAAGCGGTCAGCCAGGTGGCGGGCACCGTAGGCAACTATGTACAGACGCTGGACGAAACCATCGTCGACGTCATGGAAGAACTCTATATGCTGGAAAGTGACCGCGACGCCTATCTGGACGCCTGGCTGGACGCGCGCAGCGAGGTGGTCGCCGTGACGACCTACAGTGCCCAGGGAACTCTGCAGGAATGCTGGGCGCTGGACCACACGCCGCGCACGGAGATCCTGCAGAACCTCTCTTTCGACCTGACCGCTGCGCAGGCCGATCCGGGCGGCTACATCACGGCGCCCCATGTGGAATCCATTTTTGAGGGCTACTACCCCTGGGTGGTCACCATCGTGCGGCCGATACCCAACGGCGCCGGCGCCTGCTGGGTGGCGGTGGATGTGAGCTTCTCCGGCCTGGGGGACAGTATCAACGGGGTGGGCATCGGCCAGCACGGTTACTGCTACCTGATGGACGACCAGGGCAACATGGTCTATCATCCACAGCAGCAGCTCCTCTACGCGGGCATCAAGACCGAGGAGGCGGAACGCCTGGCGGCCCAGCCGGATGGCACCTATGTGGAGGATACCGTCATCTACAGCGTGCAGGATGTGCCCGCCAGCAACTGGCGTGTGGTCGGCGTGAGCTATATCGACGAAACCGTCAATGAAAGTTTCTGGCAGATGGCACGCATAACGCTCGGCTCCGCGGCACTGATCCTGGCGGCTGCGCTGCTGGTGGGGTGGATCATCTCCCACATGCTGAGCCGCCCGCTGCAAAAGCTGGAAACGGCCATGGAACAGTTCGAGCAGGATGCCGACGGCTTCACCTTCCAGCCTGTGGCCGGCACACGGGAAGTGCAGGAACTGTCCGACTCTTTCGGCCATATGGTGGGGCGTATCCAGCGGCTGATGAACACCGTGCGCGAGGAGGAGATCGTCCTGCGCAAAACAGAACTCAAGGCGCTGCAGGCGCAGATCAACCCGCACTTCCTGTATAATACGCTGGATTCCATTGCCTGGATGTGCGAGCGGGGAAAAAATGCCGACGCAGTAGAGATGGTCCACGCGCTGGCCCGGCTGTTCCGCATCAGCATCAGCCGCGGCCATGAATTGATCCCCATCGAAAAAGAACTGCAGCACGCCGAGGCGTATCTGCTGATCCAGAAATTCCGCTACAAGAACCAATTCACCTATCATTTTACCGTGGACCCCGCCTGCACAAAATATCTGTGCAACAAGATCACCCTGCAGCCCATCATTGAAAATGCCATCACCCATGGTCTGGACCTGCTGGTGGAGCCGGGGCACATCGAGATCGAAGTCTGCATGGACGGCGCGGACATCCTGTTCAAAGTCAGCGACGACGGCATCGGCATGCCGCCGGAGCAGGTGGCGGAACTGCTGAAAAAAGAACCCAGCGACCGTACCGGCATCGGGATCAAGAACGTCAACGACCGCCTGCAGATCTATTTCGGCCCGCAGTACGGGCTGTCCATCCAAAGTGTGCCGGATGAGGGGACCACCGTCACCATCCGCATGCCGCAGGTGCCGGAAGAACGGGAGGGCGAGTATGATAAGACCCATTAAAAGCATCCGTCTGCCGGCGCTGCTGCTGGCGCTCTGTTTGCTGGCGGGGTGCGCGGGTTCCCCGGCCCGCCCTGCCTCCGGCTCGGCGCGCTACCAGGTGGCGCTGGTGGCCAAGTCCACCAAAACGGATTTCTGGAAAGCGGTTTTTGTGGGGGCGGAGGCGGCCGCCACCGAATACAATCTGGACCTGACCATCACCGGGCCGGAGACGGAGGAAGACTACGAAACTCAGAACGAGATGATCGCCGAGGCGGTGGAAAACGGCGCGCAGGCACTGGTGTTTTCGGCCATTGATTTCGATGCCAACGCGCCTGCGATTGAGGCGGCCGCCGGGCAGGGGGTGGAGATCGTAGTCATTGATTCGGCGGTAAACTCGGAAAATGTGGCAACCTACATCGGCACCGACAACTACAGCGCGGGCAAAATGGCGGCGGAAGCCGCGCTGGAAGGCGTGCCCGGTACCCTGCGGGTGGGCATCGTGAACTATGACATCAACAGCGCCAACGGCCAGGACCGGGAGCGGGGCGCGGTGGACGCTTTTGAGCAAAGCGGCCGCAGCGAGATTGTGGCGACCATCCATACCCTGGCGGAAGCCAACAGCGCCCGCCTGGATACGCTGGCCATGCTGCGCGAACACCCGGAGATCAACGTGCTGCTGGCCTTCAACGAACCCACCAGCGTGGGCGCGGCCCAGGCGGTGCAGGAGATGCACCTGGCCAACGCGCTGTTTATGGTGGCGTTCGACTCCAACCCGGTGACCATTGATGCGCTGCAGGACGGGGCCGTGGACGCCATGGTCATCCAGAATACCTACGAGATGGGGTATTTCGGCGTGCAGAGCGCCTACCGCCTGTTGTCCGGGCAGGGCGGCAGTGTGGAAAAAAATGTGGCTACCGCGACCCGGGTGGTGAACCGTGACAACCTGTTCGCACTGGACAGCCAGAAGGTGCTGTTCCCGGTATCCTAAAAAGCAAGCCCCCTGAAGCGAAGGCTTCAGGGGGCTTGGTGCAGTATGGGGCGTTCAGCGGCGGGGACGGCGCTTGCGCACGCTGTAGCCGAAAGTGCCCAGCCGCCGTCCCAATGCCAGGTAGTCGCCGTGGGAGTAGACGATCAGTCTGGCGCGGTTCAGGCAGAGTTTGCCGTTTTCATCCAGCAGGCGCTCGTCCACATCCACCGCCACACACTCGGCCAGGAACAGATCATGGCTGCCCAGGGGGATGACCTGGGTGACCCTGCATTCCAGGTTGACGGGGCTTTCTTCCAGCAGCACGGTGCCTACCCGGCTGGCTGGGGCGGCGGTCAGCCCCAGGGCGGCAAATTTGTCCACGTCGCGGCCGCTCTTGACGCCGCACCAATCCACTGCCCGCACCAACGCTTCGGTGGGCAGGTTGACAACGAACTCGCCGCTTTCCCGGATCAGGCGGTAGCTGTAGCGCTCGGGCCGCACGCTGATGGAGAGCATGGGCGGCTGGGTGCAGATGGTGCCGCACCAGCCCACCGTGATCAGATTGGGCTTGTCCGGGCTGCCGCAGCTGACCAGCACGGGCGGCTCCGGGTTGAGCAGGGTCGAACCCTTCCAGACCTGCCGGCTCATGCGTCCTCCTCCTCACGGGGCGTAAAATTGGGGGTCGTTTCGCTGATGATGTAGCGCGGCCGGTGCTTCGTCTCCATGTAGATCTTGCCGATGTATTCGCCGATCACGCCCAGGCAGATCAGCTGCACGCCGGAAACGAAGCAGATGATGCTGGTCATGCTGGCCCAGCCGGAGACCGTCATCCCCAGCGCGGCTTCGATCACGGCCCACAGCACCCCCAGGAAGCTGATGAAGGCGACCAGCACGCCGAACCCGGTGATAAAGCGGATGGGTTTGATGGAAAGGCTGGTGATGCCGTCGAACGCCAGCGACAGCATCTTGGACAGGGGATAGTGGCTCCGGCCTGCCAGCCGCTCGTGGCGCTCATAACTCACGCAGGTGGATTTGAAGCCCACCAAAGGCACCATGCCGCGCAGGAAAAGGTTCACTTCCTTGAATTTCGCAAATTCCTGCAGCACGCGGGCGCTCATCAGGCGGTAGTCCGCGTGGTTGTAGACCACTTCCGCCCCCATGGCGTTGAGCAGCTTGTAGAAACTCTCGGCCGTAAAACGCTTGAAGAAGGTATCGGTGTCCCGCCTGCTGCGCACGCCGTACACCACGTCGCAGCCGTCCCGGTAAGCGTCCACCATACCGTCCATGGCGTTGATGTCGTCCTGGCCGTCGCAGTCGATGGAGATCGTGATGTCACAGCGGTCCCGAACTTCCATCAGCCCTGCCAGCACAGCATTCTGGTGGCCGCGGTTGCGGCTCTGGCTGATGCCCGCATAGTGCGGGTCGGCAGATGCCAGTTCCTGGATGATCTCCCAGGTCCGGTCTTTGGACCCGTCGTTGACGAACAGTACCCGGCTGTCCGCGCTGATCTTGCCCGCCCCGGCCAGCTGGGTGATCTTCTGCAGAAACAGCGGCGCGGTGATGGGCAGCACCTCCTGCTCGTTGTAACAGGGGATGACGATGTACAAGACGGGATTCTGGCGATTGTCCATAGCGATACCTCGTGGAAAACAAAAGGTAATAAAGAAAGCGCGGATAAGCGGCGTGTGCCGCGGCGCCGCCGTGCAGGGGGCGCAGAAAGCCTATTTATTATACCATACGGCGGGGCAGCCTGCAATCGTCACATCGCATGGCGCAGTTTTTCCGGGGCGGGCAGCTTGAAGCTGCGGCGGAACAACTCCACCAGCCCTGCTTCCTGCATGCGGCTCAGTTCCCGGCACAGGGCGCTGCGGTCACAGTTCAGGTAGGAGGCCAGTTCCGCCCGCGTCAGCGGCGTGGTGAAGGTGTCCGCCCCCGCCTGTTCCCGCTGCTCCAGCAGCCACAGGCAGATGCGTCCCCGCAGGCTTTTGCAGCACAGCAGTTCCAGCCGACGGTCCAGTGCAAAATATTTGCTGCTGATGGTGTCCAGCCAGTTGTGCAGCAGCTGCAAATGGGCGCTGTGCATGGCCCCGCAGGGGCGCAGCAGCGCTTCGCAGGGCAGGTACAGCACCCGGCAGGGCAGGGCGGCGGTCACCGTCACCGGGCTTTTGCTGCGGCCGCCCGCCAGCACATCCGCAAACACGCCGCCGGGGCCCATATGGGTCATGACCACGGCGCTGCCGTCGGGCATGGGTTTGGCGGCGGTGATCTCGCCTTCCAGCACGATGCCCAGCTCCCGGGTCTCGTACCCGGCCATCAGCAGCAGTTCGCCGCGCCGGTAACGGCGGATATGCGGCGAAAAGCAGCCCATCAGCACGTCCAGGTCGGCGTCGCTCATGCTGCGGAACAGGCTGGTGCGGCGCAAAACGGTATAGTGAACACGGTAATCCATGGCAGGCCCTCACAAAGCGGTTGTTGCCTGTGCAACAGACATTTTTTTACCATTATAGTATAGTGATGCCGCAAAAGCAAGAAGGAGGAACATCCCATATGAAATTCAAGCGTGTCTGGTCCGCCGTCATGGCGGCGGCTTTGTGCGTCTCTCTGGCTGCCTGCGGTTCCACCGCATCCTCTTCGCAGGCGGCGTCCACTGCCGAAAGTGCAGCCTCTTCCGCGGCGGCGGAGCCTGCGGCCAGCCCCGAAACGGCGGCCGGCGGCCTGCGCGTGGCGGGCCTGAAGGGACCCACTACCATGGGCCTTGTGAACCTGATGGACAGTGGGGACGGCGCGGACTACAGCTTTACCATGTATGGCGCGGCGGATGAGATCGTGCCGCTGCTGGTCAAGGGCGACCTGGACGCGGCGGCCATCCCGGCCAACCTGGCGGCGACCCTCTACCAGAAAACGGAGGGCGCAGTGGAAGTGGCGTGCGTCAACACCCTGGGCGTGCTCTACATCCTTGAGAACGGCGAGAGCATCCAGTCGGTGGCGGACCTGAAAGGCCAGACCATCGTGACCACCGGCAAGGGCACCACGCCGGAGTACGTGCTGCGCTATGTGCTCGCCCGGAACGGCCTCGATCCCGACGCCGATGTGACCATCGAGTATTGCAGCGAAGCCACCGAAGCTCTCAGCCAGGTCCAGGCGGGCATGGCGAACATCGCCATGCTGCCCCAGCCCTTTGTGACCAGCGCGCTCTCCCAGGTGGAGGGGCTGCGTGTGGCGCTGGATATGAACGAGGAATGGGAAAAGGTGGCCGGTTCCCAGCTGGTGACCGGCGTGCTGGTGGTGCGCAAGGACGCGGCGGAAGCGGACCCCGACGCCTTTGCGGCCTTCCTGGACGGCTATGCCGCCAGCGTGGAAGCGGCCAACAGCGATCTGGAGGGCACGGCGGCCCTGTGCGAAGAATACGGCATCGTGGCCAAGGCGGCCCTGGCGCAGAAGGCGCTGCCGGAGTGCAACATCGTCTTTGAGACCGGGGAGCAGATGAAAACCGACCTGACCAACTACTTCCAGGTCCTCTACGACGCCGACCCCGCCAGCGTGGGCGGCGCCCTGCCCGGCGACGACTTCTACTATGGCGTCTGACCGGGCGCCCGGACGGTGGGAACGGCTGGCGGCCCTGGCGGTCTGGATCGTTTTGTGGCAGGCTGCGGCCATGACCCTGGGGCACGGCGGGCTGTTCCTGGCCACGCCGGTGCAGACGCTGGCGGCGCTGGCGCGCATCGCGCCCACAGCGGGGTTCTGGCAGCGCATCGCATTCAGCGCCCTGCGCATCCTGGCAGGCTTCCTGCTGGCGGTGGCCGGCGGGCTGGTGCTGGGGGCCGCCGGCGCCCGGTGGCGGCGGGTGCGTATCTTTGTGGAACCCGTCATGCAGCTGATCCGGGCCATGCCGGTGGCCAGCTTCGTCATTCTGGCCCTGCTGTGGGTCCGGGGGGAGAATCTTTCCGTGGTGGTCAGTTTTACCCATGTGCTGCCGGTGGTCTACGCCGGGGTGCTGGCAGGCATCGCGGACACCGACCCCCAGCTGCTGGAGATGGCCCGGGTCTACCGCCTGCCCCTGGGGGCGCGGCTGCGCTATATCTGGCTGCCGGGCGTATTCCCGTCTTTCAGCGAAAGCTGCATCGCCGCCATGGGCATGTGCTGGAAAAGCGGCGTTTCCGCCGAGGTCATCGGCCTGCCGGACCACAGCGTGGGCGACGCGCTCTACCGTGCCAAGATCACCCTTTCCACGCCCGAGGTTTTTGCCTGGACGCTGGTGATCGTGCTGCTCTCGGCGCTGCTCTCGGCGGCGGCGGCACGGCTGCTGCGCGCCGCCAAAACACGGCTGTGCGGGGAGGTGCGGGCATGAGCATCGTGATCCGGGATCTCTGCAAAAGATTCGGGGAGAAAACAGTCCTGCGGGATTTCAGCTGGACGGTAGACCGCCCCATGGTGCTGATGGGCCCTTCGGGCTGCGGCAAGACCACCCTGCTGCGCATCCTGATGGGGCTGGAAACGCCCGACTCCGGCACGGTGACCGGCGCGGCGGCCCCGGCGGCGGTCTTTCAGGAGGACCGTCTCTGCCCCCAGCTGACGGCGGCGGGCAATCTGGTGCTGGCCGGGCATGGTCTGACGCAGGCGGAAGCAGAGCGCGAACTGCGGGCGCTGGGCTTTGCCGATGCGGAGCTGGCCCTGCCTGCGGGGCGGCTCTCCGGCGGGCAGAAGCGGCGGGCCGCTCTGCTGCGGGCGCTGCTGTGCAAGGACGCGCAGACGCTGCTGATGGACGAACCCTTCACCGGCATGGACGCTGAACTGGTGGGGCAGGCTGCGGCCGCCGCCGTGCGTCTGGCGGGCAGCCGTCCGGCGATTTTGGTCACCCATGACGGCGCGGCGGCGGAACTGCTGGGCTGGCCGGTGCGGCGGCTGACGGAATGAAAATAGGAAAAAGGGCATGCGGCCTGAACGCCGCATGCCCTTTTGCTGTGCTCAGATCAATTCTTCCAGGATGGCGTTCTGCACGATCATCCCGGCGGGGGTCAGCCGCACCCGGCCCGGTTCCAGCACGGCGTAGCCATGGGCGGCGCACTGGTGCAGGAATGCCATTTGCGCGCCGGTGAAACGCCCGCCCCAGCGGGCGTATTCATCCAGATCCAGCCCTTTGGCCAGCCGCAGCTGCATGAGCAGGAAATCCTCCGCATCGCACACGCCTTCCGTCTGCTCGGCGGCGGTGCCGTCAATGAACCCCTGTACGTCGTCCGGCCAGAACCGCCGCGTCCCCCGCAGGCAGCTGTGGGCCGCCGGGCCGATGCCGGCATAGTCCCGGCAGTTCCAATAGAGAAGATTGTGCCGCCCCTCATGGCCCGGTCGGGCAAAGTTGCTGATCTCATACAGCCGGTATCCGGCGCCGGCCAGCCGCTGCACCGCATACAGGTAAAAACCGGCGGCTTCGTCGGCGTCGGGCAGCCCTTCCGGCGGATGCCGGGCAAAAGCGGTGCCCGGTTCGATCTTGAGCAGATAGGCCGAGATATGGGTGCAGCCGCCCTGCTGCAGCAGGGCCAGCGTGGCGTCGAACTCTTCCCGGCTGTAGTGGGGCAGGGCCAGCATGATGTCGCCGCAGATCTCGGGAAAACCGGCTTCCCGGGCCCAGCCCAGGGCCTGGGCGGCGGCCGCTGCCGTGTGGGTGCGGCCCAGGCGGCGCAGCTGGGCGTCATCGGCGCTCTGCACGCCGAAGCTGATGCGGGTGACGCCTGCGGCCCGGAACCCGCGCAGCGTTTCCGGCGTCACGGTGTCGGGGTTGGCTTCCAGCGTGATCTCGGCCCCCGGCAGGGGGGCGGCGGCTTCCACCAGCGCCTGTACCTGGCCGGGGCTGAGCAGCGCCGGGGTGCCGCCGCCGAAGTAGAGGGTGTCGGGGCGGCGGTCCCGCTTGTTCAGCTCCCGCAGCAGCGCGTCCACGTACGCCTGGGGCACGCCGCGGGCGCCGGGGGCGGAATAAAAATCGCAATACCGGCATTTGGACTTGCAGTAGGGGATGTGCAGATAGATGCCAAAAGAATCCATGCTTGACTTTTTTCCTTTTCTGTACCATACTGTTTACAGGTACTTCATAATTTTGTGATGGTTTTCACATCTTTTATGGCTATAATACCGTATTAAGAAAGGGGAATCAACTATGTACCGCGATTACAACGATATTTCTTATGCAGAGAGCCCGTTTGGCACCCTGAGTCAATATATGACCAAGACCTTCGGCTGGATGTTTGCCGGCCTGCTGGTCACCTTCGGTACCGGCATCGGCATCGTCCGCAGCGGGCTGATCGTACCGCTGGTCAGCACCGGCCTGATCTTCGCCACCATCATCGGCGAACTGGCGCTGGTGTTCGTCCTGTCGGGGCGCATCACCAAGATCCGGCCTTCCACGGCCACCGGCCTGTTCTTCCTGTATGCCGTACTCAACGGCCTGAACCTCTCCACGATCTTCCTGGTCTATGATTTCGGCACCCTGGTGCTGGCGTTCCTGGTGGGTGCGGTCTACTTTGGCGTCATGGCCGTGTACGGCGCGGTCACGCACCGTGATCTGACCGGCTGGGGCCCCAAGCTGCTGGGCGGCCTTATCGCGCTGCTGGTCTGCTCGCTGGTGGGCAGCCTGTTCAGCCTGTTCGGCGTCAGTTTCGGCATGATGGACCTGCTGCTCTGCGCGGTGGGCCTGCTGATTTTCATGGGCCTGACGGCATATGACACCCAGATGCTCAAGCATCACTACGCCTACTTCGGCGGCGATGCAGCCATGCTGCACAAAGCGTCCATCATCGGCGCGCTGAACCTGTACCTCGATTTCATCAACATCTTCCTGTATATCGTGCGCATGCTCGGCCGCCATAACGACTGAACCGGCGACAAAACAGAGGGGGAGGGCTGCGGCCCTCTCCTTTTTTGTGCGGGCGCGCCCTTGACAAATCCCGCCGCGCTGGCTATACTACTAGTTGTATTGATCGAAAAAACGCATAGACGGAGAAAGTACGCGCGGGCCGCTTGGGCCAGAGAGGGCGGTCACCGGCTGAAAGCCGCCTGCAGGGGACCCGCGCCGAAGTTCGCTCCCGAGCGGTGCGCGTCAACGGCAGCCTCTCCGGCGGCCCAGTAGTGCGCAACGGCCCTGCACCGTTACCGGCAGAAGAAAGAGCGCCGCATTTGCATAAATGCGGAACACGGGTGGTACCGCGGAGTTTTGTCAAGACCAAGGCTTCGTCCCTGAATGACCAGGGACGGGGCCTTTTTATTTGCCCCGCCCCGCGAGAGCAGAGGTGTACTATGGAAGAAAAGATCAAGGAACTGCGCGCAGCCATTGAACAGGCGGGCGCAGCCGTCACCAACGAGGCGGAACTGTCGGCCTTCTGGCAGCAGTTCCTCAGCAAGAACGGCGCGGTGGCCGGGCTGACCAAGTCCCTGCGCGATGTTCCCAAGGAGGAGCGCCCGGCAGTGGGCAAGACCATCAACGAGTTCAAGAACTGGGCCGAGGCGCAGTACCAGGCCCTGTCGGCCCAGGTGGAGCGCGCCGCCCTGGCGGCCCGCAACGCCGCCGAAACGGTGGACATCACGCTGCCCGCCCAAAAGCGGCCCAACGGCAGCCTGCATCCCATCACCCTCGTCAAGAACGAGATCGTGGACGTGTTCTCCGGCATGGGGTTCGAGATCTATGAAGGCCCTGAGATCGAGGACGACGACCACAACTTCACCCGGCTGAACGTGCCGAAGAACCACCCGGCCCGCGATATGCAGGATACGTTCTATGTGGCCGAGGACATCGTGCTGCGCACCCACACCAGCCCCGGGCAGATCCGCGTCATGGACAGCGAAAAGCCCCCCATCAAGGTGCTGGTGCCCGGCCGCGTGTTCCGTTCGGACTCCGACGCCACCCACAGCCCCATGTTCCACCAGATGGAGGGTCTGGTGGTGGACAAGGGCATCACCCTGTGCGATCTGCAGGGCATGCTGGACGAGTTCGTGCAGGCCCTTTTCGGCGAGGGCGTCAAGACCCGCCTGCGCCCGTCCTACTTCCCCTTCACCGAGCCCAGCGTGGAGGTGGACGTTTCCTGTTTTGAATGCGGCGGCAAGGGCTGCCCGCTGTGCAAGCACACCGGCTGGATCGAAGTCCTCGGCGGCGGCATCGTGCATCATAACGTGCTGGCAAACTGCGGCATCGACCCGAAGGTCTATTCCGGCCTTGCCTTCGGCATCGGCATCGAGCGCATCGCCATGCTGAAATACGGCATCAACAACATCGGCCTGATGTTTGAGAACGACCTGCGGTTCCTGAAGCAGTTCGAGGATTGAGAGGGGGAAGTCTGGAATGAAAGTACCATTCAGCTGGTTGAAACAATACGTGGAGATCGACGTCACCGCCCAGGAACTGGAAGCCAAACTGTTCGGCTGCGGCTTTGAGGTGGAGGAACTGATCGACCTGTCCGCCGGGATCGACAAAGTCGTGGTGGGCGTTGTGACCGAGTGCGTCCCCCAGGAAGGCACCCATCTGCACATCTGCAAGGTGGACTGCGGCGACTACGGCCACGAGATCCAGATCTCCACCGGCGCGCCCAACGTCTACGCGGGCATGCACACCCCCGCGGCGCTGGACGGCGCCACGCTGCCCGGAGGGGTCAGGATCAAGGCCAAGCCCCTGATGGGCGTGGAGTCCAACGGTATGCTCTGCAGCGGCGAGGAACTGGGCCTCAATGAAGACCTGTATCCCGGTTCCGAAGTCTACGGCCTGCTGGATCTGCCCAAGGACACCGTCCCCGGCACCCCCATCCAGCAGGTGGTGGGGCTGGATGACTATATCTTCGATATCTCCATCACGGCCAACCGCGCCGACTGCCAGAGCGTGCTGGGCATCGCGCGGGAGGTGGCCGCTGTGCTGGGCAAGCCCCTGCAGATGCCTGCCGCCGACTACACCGAGTCCGACGCCACCGACCCGCGCCTTTCCATCGCGGTGGAAGCGCCGGACCTCTGCCCGCGCTACATCGGGCATTATGTGCGCAACATCACGCCGGGCCCCTCGCCCCGCTGGATGCGCCGCCGTCTGGCGCTGTGCGGCCTGCGCAGCATCTCCAACGTGGTGGACATCACCAACTATGTCATGCTGGAGATCGGCCAGCCCATGCACGCCTTTGATATGGACACGCTGGAAAGCTGCCAGATCATCGTGCGCCGCGCAAAAGAGGGCGAGCAGATCACGACGCTGGACGGTAAGGAGTTCAGCCTGACTCCCAACAATCTGGTCATCTGCGACGGCAGCAAGCCGGTGGCGCTGGCGGGCGTCATGGGCGGCCTGAACAGCGAGATCACCGACAAGACCACCCAGCTGCTGTTCGAATCCGCCAAATTTGCCCGGGACAATGTCCGCAAGACGGCCCGCGGCCTGGGCCAGAATACCGACGCTTCCAGCCACTATGAAAAAGGCATCTCGGAGTATACCACCGAACTGGGCATGGCCCGCGCCCTGCACCTGATCCAGGAACTGGGCTGCGGCGAAGTGACCGCCAGCCATTTTGACTGCTCCGCCGGCGCCCCGCGGGTGGGCAAGCAGTTCACGGCCACCCTCAGCGGCATCAACGCCATCCTGGGCATCACGGTGCCCGCTGAAGCGGTGCTGGATATTTTGCGCCGCCTGCAGTTTGAGGTCGCTCTGGAAGCGGACGGCGATACGATGCAGGTCACCGCCCCCCGCTGGCGCGAGGATATCGAGATCGGCGAGCCCGATCTGGCGGAGGAAGTGATCCGTGAGTACGGCTACGAGCATATCATGCCCACCTTCCTCAAGGCGGCCCAGGTCACCAGCGGCGGGCTGACGGCGGTGCAGCGCGCCCGTGCCAAGGCCAAGCGCGCCATGTGCGCCCAGGGCTTCTATGAGGCCGAAACGCTGGCTTTCTATGCCGACGCCGATCTGGACATGCTGCACATTGCCGCCGGCGCGCCGGAACGCAATGTCATCCGCATCCTCAACCCCATCTCCTCCAATCTGACCATCATGCGCCCGCTGCTGGCGCCCTCGCTGCTCAATGTGGTGGTGGACAACCTCAAGAAAGGCAACGCCGAAGGCCGCCTGTTCGAGATGTCCAACATCTACATCCCCAAACAGCAGCCGGTCACCGAACTGCCGGAAGAGCGCCTGCATCTGGGCTTTGCCGCCTGGGGCAGCGGGGAGGATTTCTTTGCCGTCAAGGGCGCAGTGGAAGCGCTGTGCGCCGCCTTCGGGCTGGAACTGGCGGTGGAACGCGCCGCCGGCGTGCCCTGGCTGCACCCCGGGATCGCGGCGTATATCTGCTGCGCGGGCGAGCGCGTGGGCGTCTTTGGCAAGCTGGCCAACGATGTAACGGCCGAACTCAAGCTGCCCAAGGACAGCCGCAGCAACCAGAACATCTACCTGGGCGAGATCGACTGGCCCCGGCTGTATGCCCTGGCCCCCAAGGCGCTGCACTATACGCCCATCCCCGAACTGCCGCCGGTCCAGCGCGACCTGGCGCTGGTGGCGCCGGAATCCGCCGAGTGCGGCGCGCTGGTGGCCGAGATGCAGCGTGCCTGCAAGCAGCTGACCCGCGTGGAGCTGTTCGACATTTACCGCGGCGAAAAACTGGGCGCGGGCAAGAAGAGCATGGCCTTCAGCCTGTACTTCCAGCCCGGCGACAAAGCCTTTGCCGCCGAGGAAGTGGACCGCTTCATCAAGAAGATCCTCGGCAACCTCAAATTCAAGCTGGGCGTAGAGATCCGCGAGTGATCCCCGTGCCCGCAGCCGCTGTGCACCGCTCTGTGTACAGCGGTTTTTCTTGCAATTTGCGCCGGAGTGGCGTATAGTAGAGACAAATTTGATAAGGTGGCATGATCCCTATGGCTAAGATCCATCGCAGCGATACGCCGTATTACCAGCGTCCGGCCCCGGCGGCGCCGCAGCCTCCGGCAGAGCCGGAAATACCCGAAGAACAGGAAGAAAGAGCGGAAGGAACGGACGCTGCGGCAGAAACGCCGGGCCCTGAACCGAAAAAGAAACGCAAAAAGGGCAAGGCAGATATTTTCTACAATGTGGCCATACTGGTCTGTCTGGCGGTTTTTCTCGTCAGCGGCGGCCTGCTGCTCAAGCGGTATTTTGATGACCGCCGGAGCGAAAGCGAGTTTGCCGCGCTGGAATCTCTCATTGTATCCGACGCTCCGGCGGCGGACGGGGAGGAGACCAACAGCGCCAAGTTTGCTGCCCTGCGGGACCAGAACAGCGATTTTATCGGCTGGATCTCCATTGAAGACACCAAACTGGATTTCCCGGTCATGTATGCGCCCAACAACAAGGATTTCTACCTGCGCCATGACTTCAACAAGGAATACAGCGTTTACGGCGTGCCCTATCTGGACGAAAAGACCACGCTGGGCGCCAATGACCAGAGCGAGAACCTTGTCATCTACGGCCATAATATGAAGACCGGCACCATCTTCGGCTGCCTGACCGGCTACAAAGAGGCGGGTTACTATCAGCAGCACCCCTATGTCCAGTTCGACACCGTCTACGGCGACGGGACCTATGAGGTGTTCGCGGCATTCAGCATCGACGTGGCGGCGGATACCAGCTTCGTCTACAACCAGTATGTGGATATGGACGAGGATACCTACGACACCTATGTGGAGGAGGTCATCTCCCGCAGCGATGTGGACACCGGCATCTGCCCTGTCTACGGCGAACAGCTGCTGACCCTTTCCACCTGCGAATATTCCAGCGACAACGGCCGCTATGTGGTCGTGGCCCGGCGGGTGGATTCTTAATAAAGGAAAGTTTTCACGGCGAGATTCTTTTCATTGTTCTGTAAAAGTTCGGAATCCGGCTTTCCACAGGCGGGGATACTTGTCGTTCTTCCAAAAGTGTGGTATGATTGCAAATGCGCAAGAACTTGAAAAGCCCTTTGGTGTAAGAGGCCGGAAAAGGAGAATGCGCAGGCCGGGCGGCTGTTGCCCTTGACAGCCGCCCGCTTTTCTTTGGCGCAGGGTAGACATTTGGCGGGAAAACGAATATACTGGTAAGAGCATAGGTCCGCACCCCGGACGTACAAAAGAGATCCCCGGCCCGCTCCAGGGGCCGTGCTCGCCCGACTTTCACCTGCGCGCTTAAAACAGGAGGATATACCAATGTGTGGAATCGTAGGCTTTACAGGCAACGTACAGGCGGCGCCGATCCTGCTGGACGGCCTGGCCAAACTTGAATACCGCGGTTATGATTCGGCCGGCCTGGCCGTGCAGAACGCGGCGGGCAAGATCGAGGTCGTCAAAGCCAAGGGCCGCCTTAAAGTACTCAGCGAGATGACCGACGGCGGCAAGGCGGTGCCGGGGGACTGCGGCATCGGGCACACCCGCTGGGCGACCCACGGGGAACCCTCGGTGGTCAACGCGCATCCCCATTATTCCCGCGACCAGAAGATCGCGGTGGTGCACAACGGCATCATCGAAAACTACCTCGAGGTCAAAGAACGGCTGACCAACCGCGGCTACACCTTCGTTTCCCAGACCGACACCGAGGTCGTGGCCCAGCTGCTGGACTACTACTACACCGGCGAATCGGCCGGGGATGCGCTGGACGCCATCTCCCGCATGATGCTCCACGTGCGGGGCTCCTACGCGCTGGGCATCCTTTTTGCCGACCAGCCCGGCACTGTGTACGCCGTGCGCAAGGACAGCCCGCTGATCGTGGGCCGGTGCGACAACGGCTCCATCATCGCTTCCGACGTGCCCGCGCTGCTGCGCTACACCCGCACGGTGTATTATATCGGCAATCTGGAGATCGCGCGGCTGACGGCGGACTCCATTGAGTTTTTCAATATCGACAAGGAACCCATCGCCCATGAGGCTGCCACCATCGAATGGGACGCCGAAGCAGCCGAAAAGGGCGGCTACGAGCATTTCATGATGAAGGAGATCCACGAGCAGCCTGCCGCGGTGCGGGACACGATCTCCCCCCGGCTGAAGGACGGCAAGATCGACCTTTCCGAACTGGAACTGGACGAGGAGACCATCCGGGCCGTGCGCCGCGTCTACATCATCGGCTGCGGTTCGGCCTACCATGTGGGTATGGCGGCCCGCTATGTCTTTGAGAGTCTGGCCCGCCTGCCGGTGGAGGTGGATGTGGCCAGCGAGTTCCGCTACCGGGACCCGGTGCTGGAACCCGGTTCCCTGGCGCTCGTCATCAGCCAGAGCGGCGAGACTGCCGACACGCTGGCGGCGCTGCGCCTGTGCAAAGACCGCGGCGTGCGCACCATCGGCATCGTCAACGTGGTGGGCTCCAGCATCGCGCGGGAAGCCGACGCCACCATGTATACCTGGGCCGGGCCCGAGATCTCGGTGGCGACCACCAAGGCGTACAGCACCCAGCTGGCGGCCTGCTACCTGCTGGCCACCGAGTTCGCCCGGGTGCGCGGCACCCTGGCCGAGGGGCAGTATGAGCATCTGGTCGAGGAGATGGAAGCCCTGCCCGACAAGATCGAAAAGATCCTGCAGGATAAAGAACGCATCCAGTGGTTCGCCAGCAAGTATGCCAGCGCCAGGGACGCCTTCTTCATCGGCCGCGGGCTGGACTACGCCGTGGCGCTGGAAGGCAGCCTGAAATTCAAGGAGATCAGCTACATCCACTCCGAAGCTTTCGCGGCGGGGGAGATGAAGCATGGCCCGATCTCCCTGGTGGAGAACGGCACGCTGGTGGTGGGCATCCTGACCCAGCCGGACCTGTTCGAGAAGAGCGTCTCCAATATGGTGGAGGTCAAGAGCCGCGGCGCCTTCCTCATGGGGCTGACCACCTACGGCAATTACAGCATCGAGGACACCGCCGGGTTCACCGTCTACGTGCCCAAGACCGACCCCCATTTTGCCACCAGTCTGGCGGTGATCCCGCTGCAGCTGCTGGCTTACTATGTGAGCTGCGCCAAGGGCCTGGACGTGGATAAACCCCGCAACCTGGCCAAGAGCGTCACGGTGGAATGAGGAAATTCGGCTGATTGACCAAAAATCCCCGCCATATTTTGGGCAGTGTGCACCCCGTTTGCCGCGTGGAAGGCGAGACAGACGGGGCACTTTTGTGCTATACTATACGTATATGACTGCAAATGGTACCCGGGGTGCGCCGGGTGGAAGAAGATAGAAGGACCTACTGAGATATGCAACAGGATTCCAAACAAATCATCAAGGGGCTGCCCCGGCGCATCCTTCTGATGCTGCTGGACTGCGGCCTGATCGTATTTTGCTACTGGCTGGCCGTCATGCTCCGCTTTGACAGCGGGGAAGCCTACCAGCGCGCGGAAGTGCTGCGCGCCATGGCGCCCATGCTCTACTACGCGCTGCCGATCTATATGATCGTGTTCTGGTTCGGCGGGCTGTACGAGATCATGTGGGAATACGCCGGTATGCGGGACCTCGCGCGCCTGACCTGCCTTTCGGGGCTGGCTACCGGCCTGATCATGCTGTTCGATCTGTTTTACCGCAGCCGTCCCATCAGCGGTTCGGTGCTGATCTTCGGCGCGGTATTCAACACGGCGGCGATCGCGGGTGTGCGCTTTCTCTGGCGGCTGATCAAAACGGTGCGCGGCGCGCGGGCCCACCGCCCTGAAAGCCGGACGCCGCTGCTCATCGTGGGCGCAGGCAACGCGGGCGCCTGGGCGGTCAACCTGTGCAAAAACAAGAACCAGAGTTTCGGCGACCCCATCTGCATCGTGGACGACGACCTGACCAAAAAGGGCCTGCGCGTGCAGGGCGTACCGGTGCGGGGCACCATCTCCGACATTCCGGAACTGGTGCGCAAATACCATATCATGGAGATCGTCATCGCCATCACCACCCTGAAAGGCGACCGCCTGAGCGAGATCATCAACCTCTGCAATTCCACCCACTGCCGGGTGCGGATGCTCTCCGACCCGCAGGCGGTGGACGAAAACGGCAACCCGGTGGCGGCGGGCTTCCGCGAACTGAATACCGCCGACTTCCTCTCCCGCGACGAGATCCAGCTCAACAACGCCCAGATCTCGGAATACCTGCACGATAAGGTCGTGCTGGTCACCGGCGGCGGCGGTTCCATCGGCAGCGAACTCTGCCGCCAGATCATGCGCTACCAACCCCGGCGGCTGCTTATCTTCGATATTTACGAAAACTGCGCCTATGAACTGGAGACCGAATTGCGCAACAAATACGGCGCGGACGCGCCGGTAGTCACGCTGGTCGGCTCCATCCGGGACAAAGAGCGCCTGGATGAAGTGTTCGACAGCTACCAACCTTCGGTGGTGTTCCATGCCGCAGCCCACAAACATGTGCCGCTGATGGAGATCAGCCCGGCGGAAGCGGTCAAGAACAACGTATTCGGCACCAAAAATCTGCTCACCTCGGCGGCGGAACATGGGGTGGAGCGTTTTGTGCAGCTTTCTACCGACAAGGCCGTCAACCCCACCAATGTGATGGGCTGCACCAAACGCCTGTGTGAAATGCTCATCCAGTCCTTCGACAGCGGCACCGATATGAAGTGCATGGCCGTGCGCTTCGGCAATGTGCTGGGCAGCCACGGCAGTGTGATCCCTCTGTTTGAGGAACAGATCAAGCGCGGCGGCCCGGTGACGATCACCCATCCGGAGATCGTGCGCTATTTCATGACCATCACCGAGGCTGCGCAGCTGGTACTGCAGGCCGGCGGTCTGGCAAAAGGCGGCAGCATCTATGTGCTGGATATGGGCAAGCCGGTCAAGATCATGGACCTGGCCAACCGTCTCATCCGGTTTTACGGCTATGAACCGGGCGTGAATATGGAAGTCAAGATCACCGGCCTGCGCCCCGGCGAAAAGCTGTACGAAGAATTGTTGATGGATACCGAGCAGGACAAGATGCGCAAGACTGCCCATGACAAGATCTTTATCGCGCCGCCCATGCAGATCGATCTGGCCGATTTCTACACCGGCCTGCAGGATCTGCAGCAGGCGGCACACCACAATGACGATGCGGTGGTGGAGTGCCTGCAGCATATGGTGCCGAGCTACCATCCCAACCGCCGTGTGCGGGAGGACCACACCGTGGAAGCGGCCATGGGCAACACGGGGCTGTTCTCCAAGGCTGAACTGGAACAGCAGATGGAAGAACGAACCGACACCGCAAAAGGGGAGGAATGAGCCGTGTATCAGCGCTATGTGAAACGTCTGCTGGATTTTGTGCTCTCGCTGGCGGCGGCGATCGTGCTGGCGATCCCCATGGGCATCATCGCCCTGTGGATCAAACGCGATTCCCCCGGCCCGGTCTTTTTCCGGCAGCGCCGGGTCGGCAAGGGCAAGACCCATTTCAACATCCTCAAGTTCCGCACCATGCGGGGGGACACGCCCCACGATGTGCCCACCCATCTGCTGAAGAACGCAGACTCCTATATCACCAAAAGCGGCGCCTTTCTGCGCAAGACCAGCCTGGACGAACTGCCCCAGATCTACAACATCCTGGCCGGCCAGATGAGCATCGTAGGCCCGCGTCCGGCGCTCTACAACCAGTATGATCTGATCGAAGCGCGGGACAAGGTCAACGCCAACAGCATCCGCCCCGGGCTGACCGGGCTGGCCCAGGTCAACGGGCGGGACGAACTTCCCATCGACGTCAAAGCGCGGTACGACGGCGAGTATGCCGCCCACCTGACCTTTGGCATGGATCTGAAGATCTTCCTGCGCAGCTTTACCTATGTGTTCCAGCGCCGCGGCGTGGTGGAGGGCGGAACGGGTTCGCTGCAGCAGCGTAATTCGGAACAAAAAGACCGCCCTTTGTCAAAATGACGGCGCCTGTCCCTGCTGAATTTTCCGTCGGCGGGGATTTTTTTGTGCAAAAATCAAAATTGTACAAGAAAATCTTGGTTTTTTCGTTAAAATATGTTGCAAAAGCCAAGTCGATTGTGTAAAATATACATCAAGAGCTATCTGTTTTCGGGCAGTTTACCAAAAGGCAATTTGCCTAACACCCAAAATTGATAAAGGGGAGTCGCAGATTATGGCAAACAGGGTATTCCAAAACGTGGTGTACCAGATGAAGGAAGCCGTTGACCGTGTGCTGGGCGTCGTGGATGAGACCGGCACCGTGATCTCCTGCTCCGAACTGGGGCAGATCGGCGAAGTGCGCGACGGCGTGGCCGCCGTGCGGCAGACTTCGGGGGACGCGTTTGTACGGGACGGGTACTCCTACCATCAGTTTTCCAACGCCAAACACAATGATTACGCCGCTTTTGTGGAAGGGACCGACGCTACGGCCGAGCAGTTCGCCGCGATGCTTTCCATCAGTCTGCAGTGCATCAAGCAGTACCATGACGAAAAGTTCGACAAGACCAACTTCGTCAAGAACGTGGTGCTGGACAATATCCTGCCCGGTGACATCTACGCCAAGGCGCGGGAACTGCATTTTGTTTCCGACGTGCAGCGGGTGGTGCTGCTGATCCGTGTGACCTCCGGCAACGACATCTCGGCCTACGATGTTGTCAGCGGCCTGTTCCCGGACAAGCAGAAGGACTTCGTCTTTAACATCAGCGAGAGCGATACCGTGCTGGTCAAGGAGATCAAGCCCGACAACAACACCCGCGATATGGAAAAGCTGGCCACCTCCATTGTGGATACGCTCCAGGGCGACCATTATATCAAAGCGGTGGTCGGCATCGGCACACCCATCAACAACATCAAGGACCTGGCTTCCAGCTTCAAGGAAGCGCAGATCGCCATGGAAGTGGGCAAGGTCTTTGATACCGAGCGTCAGGTCATCAGCTACGACCACCTGGGCATCGCCCGCCTCATCTACCAGCTGCCCACCACGCTGTGCGAAGCCTTCCTGCGCGAAGTGTTCAAGCAGGAGAGCATCGACTCGCTGGACGCCGAGACGCTGTTCACCATCCAGCGCTTCTTTGAGAACAACCTCAATGTTTCCGAGACCAGCCGCGGCCTGTTCGTCCACCGCAATACCCTGGTCTACCGCCTGGAGAAGATCCGCAAGCTGACCGGCCTTGACCTGCGCAATTTCGACGACGCCATCGTGTTCAAAGTGGCGCTGATGGTCAAAAAGTACCTGGCCGCGAACCCTGCCAAATACTGATCCCGGCTGCAGGGCCCCCGCTCAAAGGCGGGGGCCTTTTCGCGCCTTGCGGCAGGGCTTGAAAAGTACGTGTGGTTGTGTTATAATACTTAACTGGAAATTGTCGGCTCAATGTCCAAAGCCTGTATGAATACAAAGTGAGAGGGGACCCGTTTTATGTCCGGACATAGCAAATGGAACAACATCAAGCGCAAGAAGGAAAAAACCGACGGCGCCCGCGCCAAGGTTTTTACCAAGATCGGCCGTGAGATCTCGGTGGCCGTCAAGGAGGGCGGCGCCAACCCGGCGTCCAACTCCAAGCTGGCCGCGCTGATCAGCAAGGCCAAGGCCAACAGCGTGCCCAACGACAACATCCAGCGCATCATCAAGCGCGCTGAGGGCGGCGACAAGACCGAGTACGAGGCCATGACCTATGAGGGCTACGGTCCCGGCGGCGTGGCGGTCATGGTGGAAACGCTGACCGACAACCGCAACCGCACCGCGGCCAATATGCGCCACTACTTCGATAAGTTTGGCGGCAATCTGGGCCAGATGGGCTGCGTCGGCTTCATGTTCAACCAGAAGGGCGTCATTGTCGTGGACCTGGAGGACAAGGACCCCGACGAACTGATGATGGACGCCCTGGACGCCGGCGCCGAGGATTTTGACGCCGGGGAGGAAGCGGCGCAGGTCACCACCACGCCGGAAAACTTTACCGCCGTCTGCGACGCGCTGCAGGGCAAGGGCTACAGCTTTATCTCGGCCGATGTGGCGCAGGTCCCCACCACCACGACCCGTCTGACGGACCCCGACCAGCTGACCCAGATGGGCAAGCTGCTGGACGCGCTGGAAGATGACGACGACGTGCAGAATGCCTGGCACAGCCTGGAAAACGAGGAAGACCTCGACCGCTGACAAGAAGCAGAAGAGAGAGTAAAGGGCGAACTTTGCTCTCTCTTCTTGTCTATGACGAAAGGGGACGCTTATGCCTGATCTTCTTTGCCCGCATTGCCTGCAGCCCCTGCCGGGCGGTTACGGCGGCGATTGCCCCCACTGCGGCCGTTCGCTGGAAAACCCGAACCCGGAAGGCGCGCTGCCGCTGGGCACCCAGCTGGGGGGCCGCTACACGGTGGGCGGCTATATCAGCGCGGATGGCGACGGCCTGTGCTACCGCGGCGTGCTGAATGAAGAGAAGAAGTTCGTGCTCATCAAAGAATATTTTCCCGTGACCCTGTGTAACGGCCGCAGCGCCGACGGCGCGCTGATGCCCAAGGAAGGCAGGGAAGTGCTGTTCAAGACCAGCCGGATGGATTTCAAGGACCTGTATGACGACCTGCACAACCTGACCCCCGCTACCGGGCTGAGCACCATCCTCGACGTACTGGAGGAAAACAACACCGTCTACGCCATTGAGGAGAGCGAGAAGGGCATGACCCTGACGCACTACCTCAGCCTGCGCAGCCGCACGCTGACCCCGGCAGAGGCCCGCACCCTGCTGCAGCCGGTAATGGAGGGCGTGACCCAGCTCCATAAGGCGGGCTTGATCCACCGGGGCATCTGCCCGGACAATATCTTGCTGCCCATCGACGGCACCGCCCGTCTGACCGGCTACGGTACGCTGGCGCTGCGCACCGGCGGCAGCGAACTGAAAAGCCAGCTCTATCCCGGCTATGCGGCGCCGGAACAATATTCCGCTTCGGAATTCAGCGGCCGCTACACCGACGTCTACGCCCTGGCGGCGGTCTGCTATAAACTGGTAACAGGCCAGACGCCGGTAGCGGCCCCCCAGCGCCGCGTGCGGGACAGCCTGGAATCTGCGCACAGCCTGGAGGCAGGCGTGCCCACCTGGTTTTCGCAGGTGCTGGCCTGCGCCCTGCGGCTGGACCCGGCCCGCCGGATGCAGACGGTCCCGGAACTGATGAGCGCCCTGACGGACCCCAATGTGGCGAACGCCATGTTCGAGCGCGGCGATAATCAGATCAGTACCCGCAAGATCATGGGCGTTTCGCTGGTGGTCATCGTCGTGCTGGCCATCCTGCTGATCTGGAGCCTGTTGGAGTCCGGCGGCGGCAGCGCTGCCCAAACTCCGCCGCCTGCACAGAGCAGCACCGCCCAGTCGGAGGACCCGGCCCTGGATGAAGTGGAGACCATCCCGAACCTGGTGGGCAAACGCTATGCCAGCGAGATCAAGGACAATGATCTCTACGCCAGCTACCGCATCGTGATGACGGAGGAGAACAGCTCCGATGTTGCGGCGGGCATCGTCATGAGCCAGGAACCGGCCGCCGGGACCCTGAAAACGGAAGAAAACCAGATTTTGCAGATCGTGGTCAGCAAAGGCCCCAATCTGGTGGAAATGCCCAATATCATCGGCTTCACCCAGGCCAACGCCAGCAAGCAGCTGGATGAACGGGACATCCAGTACAGAATGCAGATCATCGAAAACGACGGCACCATGGCGGAGGGCTGTGTGGCCAAGACCGACGTGCTGGCCGGGACCCGCTTCGACGCGGGCAAAACGGTGGTCAGCGTCTTTATTGCGGGCGAGCGGGACGATACGCTGGTAGCCACTACCGGCACACCGGCCCCGCAGGATACGGCGGAATCCGATACGTCGCAGTCCTCGTCGGCTGCCGAGTGAAGGCAAAACAGCAACGCCGCACAGGCTCAGCCTGTGCGGCGTTGTTTGTCTGCCGGGATCACGGTTCCCCGGAAGCAGGGTCCAGTTCCTGTTCCATCAGCAGCTTTTTCAGGGGCAGCAGTGCGGCGGGCTCCACGCTGAAAGTATGTATGCCCAGATGCAGGTACACGGGGATGTAGGGCATGCTCTCCACCGTGATGCCGCACAGATAAGTTTCCACGTTGCGGGCGCGGGCCTGAACGACCACGTCGCGCACCAGACGCTGTACGGCGGGATTGCCGACCCGTGTGGCGGCTGCAGCGGGGTCCTGGACCAGCCCCAGCGTATACCGGGTCAGGTCCTCGATGTCGATGGCGAGCATCTGCGCGCCGTGTTCGATCAGTTCCCCTGCCAGCAGCGCGGCGGACGGCATATCCACAATGCAGCCGAAAGGCGGCAGCGTGACTTCCTGCTCCTCTTTGCGCAGTTCAGCGCGGCAGGCTTCCATCTCCTGCATGCAGGCTTCCCAGTCTTCCACGCCTGCGATCATCGGGAACAATACGCGCAGATCCCCGTAGGGCGCGGCGCGCAGCAGGGCGCGGATCTGGGGCCAGAACAGGCGGTGCCCCTGCAGGCGGGCGCGCAGTTCGGCGGTCCAGGGGGAATCATCGTCGGCGTGGGTGTCACAGGTCCGCACGGCGACCATGGCACCGTCGGAGGACTGCAGCTTTTCGCGGATGCGCTGGAACTGCACTTCCTCAGAAAGATCGTCGATCAAAACCGATTCGGTGCGCAGCAGCCCCACACCGGCAGCGCCCTGCGGCAGCAGTTCCTCCGGGTCCGATATGGTATTGACGGCGGTCAGCAGACGGAATGCCGTTCCGTCACGCGTCAGGCAGGGCAGCGAGGCTACCGGATCGGGCGTGCGGCCGTGCAGGCGGCTCTGCGCGACCTTGCAGTCCGCTTGGGCCAGGTGGGCGCCGGTCGGCTCGACGATCAGGGTGGCAGTGCCGTCCTCGGAGGCGTCCAGTATGGCGCGGTGTCCGGCAGCCAGCGCCGCCACGCCGTCCCCCAACTGGATCACGGCGGGAATGCCCAGGCTGCGGGCCATGATGGCTGCATGGCTGACGGCGCTGTCCTGGTTGCTGGCCAGGCCCAGGATCATGCGGCGGTCCAGGCTGAACAGGTCGCTGGGGAAAAACCGGTCCGCGACCAGAATGCTGGGGTGTTTCAGGTAAAGGCGGCGGCGCGGGCGGCCGTCCAGGATGTCCACCACGCGGCGGCAGACATCGCATACATCAACGCTGCGCTCCCGGATATATTCATCGTCCACATTGTTCAGCCGCCCGGCAAAGATCTGCTCGGCCCGCTCCACGGCGGCGGCGCCGCCCGCCCCGGCGGCTATGTAATCGCCGATCTCGTTGGTGAAAGACTCGTCTTCCAGCAAGGCAATCTGGAACAGCAGGATATCCGCATCGGGGCCTTTGGCACGCTGGCTCAGGCGGCGGAGTTCATCCTTGGCCAGCACCACGGCTACGTCGTACAGCGCGCGCTCCCGGAACGGGTCGCATACAATGCGGTGCAGGCCGGCCGTGCCGTGATCGATCTGCTCTACCGGCCCGAAAGCGATGCCGGCGGAGGCGGTGACGCCGGTAAATGTATACATAAACAAGCCTCCCTTCTGTCACACAAGGGGCATTTCGGCCAGAGCGGCGCTTACCAGCGCCGTCACGAATTCTTCCGGTACGGCGGCGGCCATGGCGCGCTCCGCCACCAGGGAACTGTCCTTCCCGCTCAGCAGTGCCGGGAAGCGGTCGGCGGGGTCCTTGTCAAAGCTGCCCATGAAGGTGGCCGCCAGCAGTTTGGGGGTATAGGGCAGGTCTTCCGGCACGTGCAGGCGCTCGGCGGCCAGTTCCAGCGGGGCCAGCGCGCCCCGCGTAGGGGCGCTGGGGTTGGGGGCAAAAGGCGGCGGATACCCTGCGCGCTGCCGGGCCGAGCGTTCCACCCGGTCGATGCCGGGGGCGCGGGCGTTGACTTCGGCCAGCCGCAGCTGGTAGGTCTCGGCAAAACGGGCAAGAAAACCGTCCTGATCGGGCAGGATGGCATAGGCCGTGCCGCCGCAGCGGCCAAACAGCCGCATCGTATCAAAGTAGCCAAGCGCAATGTTCCGCGCCGCGCGGGCGGGGTCGAAATCCAGCGTGGGGCCCAGGTCCCAGTGGCTGCGCAGGATGCGGGTGGGCAGGCCGGTGTTGTTGGGGCGCACGATGCCGATGCCGTCGATGTCCACGCCCAGCAGTTCGGTCGCCCCCATGTCCGCTGCCAGCCGCAGGGGCATGTTGTCACGCCAGCCGCCGTCGATGTACTTGACGCCGTCGATCTCCCGCGGGCGCAGCGCCGGGAAACAGGCGCTGGAAGCCAGCATGTAATCTTTCAGCCGCCCCGGGGGGATCTCCTCAATGGGGCATTGCACGCTGCGCATGGTGGAAAGTTCCGTCATGACCAGCCCGAAGCGGATGGGCGCGCGGCGCACGGCTTCTTCGTCGATCAGATCGTCCAGCCGCTCCGCCAGCGGTTCCACATCCAGCCCGCCGCGCCGGATCACGTCCAGCAGAAAACGGTTCCGCTCCTCCGCGCTGGGAGTCTCCGGGATCTCCAGAACATCATGGATCTCCAGCGAACGCCAGAGTTCCTCCGCTTCCCGGGCTTTACCCAGCGTAAACATGCAGCCGTTTAGGGTGCCGACGCTGGCGCCTGTGATGATGGCGGGCTGCCAGCCCAGTTCCTGCAGGGCGCGCCAGACGCCGATCTGGTAGCTGCCTTTGGCGCCGCCGCCGGCCAGGACCAGCGCACGTACGGGTTCGGCGTTTTGCATAGTGGTCCCTCCCGTTCGTTCCTGGAATATATAAACATTATACCATTTTTTGTATGGCAATGCTACCACGAATTGTGAGACAATTTCGTAAATTTTCCCGCAGGGAGCCTGGAGGCTTGCAAGAAGCGGCGGGAACGTGTATCATAAAAGCAGTGCAATGCACCCCGGCGTGCCGGGGCAGGAAGGAGCAGATTATGGCAGAAAAACCGATCCTAGTCGTAATGGCGGCCGGTATGGGCAGCCGGTACGGCGGCTTGAAGCAGATCGACCCGGTGGGGCCCGCGGGGGAGGCTATCCTCGATTACAGCCTGTACGACGCCCGCCGCGCAGGGTTTGAAACAGTGGTCTTTATCATCAAACACGAGATCGAAGAGGTCTTCAAGGAGGCGGTGGGCGCGCGCGCCCTGCGCGCCGGGTTTGAGGTGCGTTATGCCTACCAGCAGTTGGAAAAACTGCCGGAAGGCATCGCCGTGCCCGAGGGACGTGAGAAGCCCTGGGGCACGGCCCACGCCATCCTGGTGGCGGAGGAAGCCATCGGCAACGCGCCTTTTGCGGTCATCAACGCCGACGATTACTACGGCCCCGAGGGGTTCCGGCTGATCTACGATTTCCTCAGCACCCACAGCGACGGCGCGCGCTATAACTGGGCGATGGTAGGGTTTCTGCTGCGCAACACCGTCAGCGCCAACGGCGGCGTCAGCCGCGGCGTCTGCGAGGTGGACGGCGCAGGAAAGCTGCTGCGGGTCACCGAGCGCACCCGCATTGAACCGTATGCGGAGGGCATCCACTACACGGAGGACGGCGGCCGGACCTGGACGGATCTGCCGGGGGATACCGTGGTCTCGATGAACCTCTGGGGCTTTACCCCGGGCTACATTGCGCGGGCCAAGGCCGGGTTTGCAGAGTTTTTGCGCCGGAACCTGCCCGTCAACCCGCTGAAATGCGAATACTATCTGCCCTCTGTCGTCACAGCGGCGCTGGAGGCGGAAGCGGCGGATGTACAGATGCTGACCAGTCGCGATAAGTGGTACGGCATCACCTACCGGGAGGATAAGCCCGATTTGGTGGCGGCGCTGCGGAAAATGAGCGCAGACGGCCTGTACCCGGCGGACCGGCTGTTCTGAGCGAGGGACGCGTATGCAATACACAGTGGGGCAGATGGCAAAACGGCTGGGGGTGGCCCCCTCCACGCTGCGCTATTATGACAAAGAAGGGCTGCTGCCCTTTGTGGAACGCACGGACGGCGGCATCCGGCTGTTCAAAGAAAGCGACTACGAGTGGCTGAGCATCATCGAGTGCCTGAAACAGTCCGGCCTTTCTATCAAGGAGATCCGGCAGTACATTGACCTGTGCCGCCAGGGGGACGCGACGATCCCGGAACGGCTGGAACTGTTCCGCAACCGCCGACGGGCGGTAGAACGCCAGATGGCGGAACTGCAAAAGACGATGGATATGCTGGATTATAAACTCTGGTTCTACCAGACGGCGGCGGAAGCCGGCAGCACCGAGGTCCACAAAGACGATACGGTGGAGGACATCCCGCAACCGCTGCGGGAAACGTTCCTGCGGGCCATGGGACGCGGCGGGCACTGAGCCGCAGGGGATCAGCAAAAAGGGCGCGCTGCAGATGCCTGTTCTGCAACGCGCCTTTATGATTTGTTCAGTTTTTGGGGGCGGCGCCCGGCAGCAGGGTCACGACGTCGCGCAGCAGCACGAGGGGGTTCTCCCCGGGCTGTACCCGCAGGCTGAAATAGGGGCGCCCCAGCGCGTTATAGAGCACGCGGTGGGGGTACTGATCCATAACGGCGGCCAGCTGGCGCGGGCCGACCACGTCGGAGTAGAGGATCAGCTGGTCGCTGCGCTGCACGATCTCCACGATGCCCACCCGGGCGGCGGTCACGCGCACCAGCGAAACGTCCACCAGCCCCTGCACGCTCTTGGGCGGGCTGCCGTAACGGTCGATGAGTTCGTCCAATACATCTTCGGCGTCCGCGGTGGTCTCGATGGCGGCGATGCGCTTGTAGGCTTCGATGCGCCCGGCGGGGTCGGGGATGTAATCTTCCGGCAGGTAAGCGTCGATGGAAATATCCACCAGGCAGTCGCTCTTGTCGGGGGCGGGGGCTTCGCCGCGTGCCGTGGCAATGGCCTGGCCCAGCATCTTCACATACAGATCGTAGCCCACGGCCTCCATATGGCCGTGCTGGCTGTGGCCCAGCAGGCTGCCCGCGCCGCGGATCTGCAAATCGCGCATGGCGATGCGGAACCCGGAACCGAACGCCGTGAACTCCCGGATGGCCGACAGCCGTTTGGCGGCGATCTCGGTGAGCACCTTGTCGCGGGTGAAGGTGAAGTAGGCGTAGGCTTTGCGGGAGGAACGCCCCACGCGCCCCCGTAGCTGGTAAAGCTGGGATAGCCCCATGCGGTCGGCATTCTCGATGATCAGCGTATTGCAGTTGCGCACGTCGATGCCGGTCTCGATCAGGGTGGTGCAGACCAGCACGTCGATCTCGTTATCCAGCAGCTGCTGCCAGACCGAGGAGATCTGCTCCTCGGTCATTTTACCGTGGGCTACGCCGATGCGCGCCCCCGGTACCAGCCGGCCGATGCGCGCGGCGCAGGCGTCGATGCTCTCCACCCGGTTGTGCAGGTAGTAGACCTGCCCGCCCCGGGCCAGTTCCTTGCGGATGGCTTCCGCCACGATGCCCTCGTCATATTCCAGCACGTAGGTCTCCACCGGCTGGCGCTCAAAGGGCGGCTGCTCGATGGTGCTCATGTCCCGGATGCCGGACAGCGCCATGTTCAGCGTGCGGGGGATGGGCGTGGCCGAAAGGGTCAGCATATCCACCCCGATGAAGGCTTCCTTGAGTTTTTCCTTGTGCTTGACGCCGAACCGCTGTTCCTCGTCGATGATGACCAGCCCTAGGTCGCGGAACTTCACATCGTCCGAGAGCAGCCGGTGGGTGCCGATGACAATATCCACGGTGCCGTCCCGGAGCCCGCGCAGCGTTTCTTTCTGTTCCTTGCTGCTGCGGTAGCGGGAGAGCAGCCCGATGCGGATGGGATAGGCTTCCATGCGGGCGATGGCGGTGTTGAAGTGCTGCCAGGCCAGGATGGTGGTGGGGGCCAGGATGGCGCACTGCTTGCCGCCCATCACACACTTGAAGGCGGCGCGCAGAGCCACCTCGGTCTTGCCCACGCCCACGTCGCCGCACAGCAGCCGGTCCATGGGCCAGGGCTGTTCCATATCGTGCTTGATGTCGGCGGCGCAGGTCAGCTGGTCCGGGGTCTCCTCGTAGGCAAAGCGCTGTTCAAAGTCGCTCTGCCAGGTATCGTCGGCAGGGAAGGCGTACCCCTTGGCCTGCTTGCGGCGGGCGTACAGCTCGATCAGTTCTTTGGCCATCGCCTCAGTGGCGGCGCGCACGCGCTTGCGGGTCTTGGCCCACTCGCTGCCGCCCAGGCGGCTCAGCTTGATGTTGTCGCGGTCGCCCGGCGCCGTGTAGCGGGAAAGAAGGTCCAGCTGGGTGACCGGTACATACAGGACGTCCTTCTTGTCGTACTCGATGCGCAGGTAGTCCTTGGTGACGCCCTGCACGGCCATGCGCTGGATGCCTGCATAGCGGCCGATGCCATGGTTCTGGTGCACCACCAGGTCGCCGGGGGTGATCTCGCTCAGGCTGTTCAGCGCGTCCTTGCTGCGCTTGCGCTTTTTCCGGGCGCTGCTCACGCCGAACGCCCGGGCCGTGAACAGGGCGAATTTGGCGAAGGGCAGGCTGCACCCGGCCGAAAGCTGCCCGGGCAGCACCTGCACCAGCCCGGCGGCCGGGGGCGCGTCGGGGTCGGTGGTCACGTTCAGCCCTTTGAGCCGCAGGTCGGCCGCCAGACCGGCCGCGGCGCGCGGGGTGCCGGCCAGCACTGCCACCGATGCGCCCCCGTCGCACAGCGGCTGCAGGTCCTCCAGCAGCCCGGCCACTTCGCCGCTCCAGGCGGGCAGGGCGTGGGCAGGCGCGTTGACGACCTCTTTCAGCGGCAGATCAGGCATGCTGCGCGCGAAGTTTTCGGCGCAGACGGTGCGGCAGCTTGCGGTTTGCTTCCACAGCCAGGCGGGCTCGGCGTACAGGCCGTCCAGCCCGGGGCAGAGCACGCCGTCTTGCAGCAGGGTGGTCAGTTCCTCTCCCCGGCGGTAGGCGGTGGCCCGCTGGGCTTCCCGTAAGGAGGCCGGTTCCTCCAGGATCAGCAGCGGCTCCTCCAGGTAGTCCAGCAGGGTGGCGGGGGCGGGGTAGCGCACGTTCCAGTATTTGTCCATGTTCACCGGCAGCGCACCGCCGTCCAGCTGGGCCAGTTCGGGGGCCATGCAGGCCTCCAGCGCGGTCCGCTTTTTGCCGCGCTGCTTTTTCACAAAGGCGCGCAGCAGTTCGGCGGCTGCGGCGGGGGTGCCGAACAGGACCTCCCGCGCCGGGCTCACGTAGATCTTCTCGATGGGGTCCTCCCGGCGCTGGGTCGTCAGGTCAAAGGTGTGCATCGTGTCGATCTCGTCGCCCCAGAACTCCATACGCACCGGCAGCTTCATGTCGGGGGCATACAGGTCCACGATGTCGCCGCGGATGGAGAACTGCCCCGGTCCGTCCACCTGGGAACGGCGGGCGTAGCCCGCGCCGTACAGCAGCGCGGTCAGTTCTTCCCGGGGCAGGCTGTCCCCGGGGCGCAGCGTGCGCGTGTTGGCACAGAAATCGGCTTTCGGCGTGGTGTATTGGGTCAGCGCTTCCTCCGAAACGCAGACGGCCTGCAGCCGCCCGCCCACCAGGTCCCCCAGCACGCCCAGGCGGCGGTACTCGTATTCGCGGGCGGTTCCCTCAATTGGGCGCAGCACATAGTCCCGTGCGGGGAATACGCCGGCAGCCACGCCCAGTGTGTTCAGGTCCGCGGCAAAGCGGGTGGCCTCGGCCTCGCCGGGGGTCACCAGGCAGAGCGGACGGCCGGTCTGGCGGGCCAGCGCCGCATACACCAGGGCGCGTCCGGCTCCGGGCAGCCCAAATAAGGCGCATGCCCCCGGGCCGGAGAGCGCATGCGCCAGTTTTTCGTATTCCTTGGTTTGGGTAAAGCGTGTGTCAAACAAGTTCATAACAGATCCATCACAGGTCGGTGCGCACCAGGCCCCATTGGCCCCAGCGCCACAGCGTTTTTTCCCCCTGGGGCGTCAGAATATACAGTTGGCCGTCGGGCTGCGCCGCCCAGCGGCTGACCTGCGGCCGCAGCCCGCTGGACATCCACTGCGGTACGGGCGCGCCGTCCTGCCAGTTGTAGATAAAGATATGCTGGCTCCAGCCGGTATCATTGCGTGCCACCCAGAAGGGGCGGCTGGGCCCGTAGTTGCCGCGCCGCCATGCCAGCAGCACCAGTTCGGCCGTACCGTCGCGGTCAATGTCAAAAGATAAAAAGTCCTGTACGCGGATATTCTTGGCGCTCTGCCACAGCACCGTATCGGACGCCGCGGCAGTGAAGGAGGCATCCCGGAGCGCCAGCGTTACCTCCGTGCCCTCCAGTTCCAGGGTGCTGGTGCGCTCGCCCCGGCAGGGCAGAAAATCGCCCCGGTACCACAGCAGAACCAGGGCGATGCCCGCCAGCAGCGCAACGTACAGGGCCAGTCCGGCGGCGCGGCGCATCAGCCGCCGTAGAGGTCGGCCGGCATATACGCGCCGGCCCAGGCAGCGGGGGCGGGCGCATTATCCCAATGGAACTCGCCGTTTTCGTCGGGCATCTTGCCCAGCTGTACCCACCAGTCCTGGTCGGTCATCCGCTGTTCCGCAGGCTGAGTGAACTGGTAGAAGGTGTAGACCGAACCGCTGGCCAGCCGCGGCGAACCGTCCACATTGACGATCACGTAGATCGTCCCGACGTTGGTGGCTGTCTGCAGCACCGAGCCGTTGGGGTCGGTGGCGATGTCGGCAATCAGGGCGGCGGGCTGCTGCTGGGGGGTGAAGTATTCCTCGCCCGCGGGCGCCACGGCCTCGAACCAGAAATGTTCCAGCTGACCGCCAAAACTGCGGATCAGTTCGAACTCCTCGTCGCTGGGCAACTCGTTGCGCAGTTCTTTTTCAGCAATGACCATCAGCTGACGGTTCAGTTCGGCCAGACGGGCCAGGTTTTCCCGGGCGCCGTCATCCAGCAGGCCCAGGCTGTCCAGCCCGTCGGCGGTGGCCTGTGCCAGCGCCGACAGGCGGCCGAACACCACCGGCTCGGTTTCCACCCAGCCCCGGTCGTCGGCTTCCTCGATACCGCCGCCGCCCATCTCGGCATAAGATTGCTTCGCGTACAGGGCGGTGTCATGTTTCAACTCGGTCCAGCTTCCCAGGAAGCTGCTCAGATTTTTCGTCTGCCAGGCGGCGGACTGCATGTACTGGGGCCAGCCCTCGCCGCGGGCCTCTGTCAGCGGGCGCAGCGTGTTCAGCCAGGCAGCGTACAGGCTGGCGTTCCAGACCGCCTCGTCCGCCTGTTCCATCCGGGTGCGCATCTCTTCCATCTGGGCATCATAGTTGGGGTAGTCGGTGTCGCACTGGGTGTGCAGGATGTCCAGCGCTGTATCGGAACCCAGCGCCGCAGGTACGTCCAGCGCGTCGGGCAGCAGACGCTGGCGGCCGTCGGCGCTCTCCTCCACATCGCGGTAAACAAGATTCTGCAGAATGTCGGCGTCCAGCGTATAGCGCTGCCCCATAAAGCGGAACCCGGCGGTGCTTTCGTCCCGGTCCTCCCATTCATAAATGGGAATGGAGTTGATGGCGGCGGGGCGCAGTTCCTGCAGCGATGCCTGCAGCTGCTGCCAGGCGCCGTCGTCGCCAGGCAGGGAAGCGGGGCCGGCGCTTTCCCCGTAAGCCGCTTCGATCAGCGGCAGGTAGTCGCTGCAGTTGGCGTCGTCGCTGGCCCCGGCGAAGAAACAGGTCACATCGTAGATGCGCTGCCAGTTCTCCCGGGCGCCGCTGTCCCGCAGGGCCAGGTTCATCAGCACGGCGCTGCGGGTCATATCTTCGTCCGACTGCAGGAACGCCATCCGCCCGTACCACATCATAGCCTTGAAATAGCGGGTCAGTTCCTCGCTGCCGGTGTAGTAGCTGCGGGGGATGTACTGCGTGTAGTCCTCCTGCAAAACAGGCTGCTCCAGCCCCATGTTCATCACCGGGGAGGGCGCGGTATCGGCTGCCGCCTCGATGAGCGCCAGTTCCTCGGCGGTTTCGGCAGGCAGGGCGGCGCCGCCCGACGAAGCCAACAGGGCAGCGGCGGTGCCGGACGGGTCCAGCAGGGCGGCCGCCACGCCAAAGTAGGCGGCGTTGCGCCGGGCTGCGTTCTCCCAGTCTGTACCGGCCAGCGCCTCGGCCTGGGCCTGGCTCTCGGCCAGCATCCCGGCGGTCAACTCCTGCAGCAGCGGCAGCAGGTGCTGTTCTTCGGTGCCGCGCTGCAGGTAGAGGAAGTACAGGTGGTAGGTGTGCAGCGCCGCGTCCACCGTGACGAAGTTCGGCATGTAGGCGTAGCGGTTGGACTCATAGAGCGGGTAGAACTCGTCGGCGTTGCTGTTCACCACGACAAAGCCGTTTTGCAGCAGCATCTGCCGGGCCTCGTCGCTCCAATATTCCAGGAAGTCCGCGTTGGCCAGGTTGGAGAAGTCCTCTGCCACCGTAAAGGCTGGCACAGCGGGCGTCAGCGCGGTGTCGTACAGTACCGGCAGTTCGCCCAGCAGCCCGGAGGGCGCAGCGCCCCCGGAAGCCGGCGTCGCTGCGGGAGCCGGCGAAGCGGCTTCCGATGTTTGGGTGGAACTCGCCTCCGGGGCGGGGGCCGTCGTTTGGCAGCCCGAACACACGGCCAGCATCGCGCCGGCCAAAAGCAGGCAGGTCATGCGCTTTTTCATCGGGAACACTCCTCCTTATTCAGTTGTGCAGGCAGGGAAGGGGGCGCTCAGGCGGCGTTCAGGTATTCCTTGGTCAGCCAGCCGTAAGTGCCTTCGTATTCTACCACGATCCAGGTCTCGTCGGCGTTGGCGCCCAGGGCCGTCACGGTGGTGCCGGCAGGGATCTGGCCCACCCGGTCAAAGTCGGTGCCAGGGCCCGCGCGCATGTTCATGGTGGAGTCCGGCGTGACCGTGAAGGTCGGCTGTTCGCCCTCGGCGTACACTGTGGCGGGCTGCTCGGAGAGCCCGTCGAAGGTGACGGGGGTGGGCTCCGGCGTCGGCGTGGGTTCGGCGGCGCTTTCCGCAGCAGGGTCGGAGGAGACCGTAGCATCCGACGCGGCGGGTTCGCCTTCCGAAACGGATCCCGCACCGTCCGACGATGCAGGTTCCGAGGTGCTGGCAGGGTCCGCAGCGCCCGACGAGGGGGCGCCGTCGAAGGTCCCGGTCAGCAGCAGGACGCAGAACACGATGGTGGCGATCAGAGCAAGGGTGCACAGCAGCAAGCGCACCAGTGCTTTTTTGCGCAGAGAACTCATGGGTCTATCTCCTTTTATTTTAATGGTTGAACTTGTTTTGCGCATAGGATAAATTGCCGTCCATGATCCACTCGCAGGCCTGGGCAATGTCGGGGTAACGGTCGGTCACGGCCTTGCGGTCCTCCGGCGGCAGTTTGCCCAGCACCCAGGAGGCCAGATCGTACTGGGGGTTCGGTTTGGCGCCGATGCCGATGCGGATGCGGGCGAATTCTTCGGTCCCCAGGGAGGCGATGATGCTCTTGAGCCCGTTGTGGCCGCCTGCAGATCCGCGAGGGCGGATGCGCAGGTGTCCGGGCTGCTGGGTGATGTCGTCGCACAGCACGATCACATGGTCGGCCGGGATCTTGAAAAAGTTGGCGGCGGGCGCGATGCTCTGCCCGCTCAGGTTCATGTAGGTCAGCGGCTTGAGCAGCACCGCCTTATGATCGCCCACCTGGGCGGTGCCGTACAGCCCCTGCCATTTGCTGCGGTTTATCTCGCAGCCCCAGCGGCCGGCCAGCGCGTCCAGCGCTTCAAAACCGGCGTTGTGGCGGGTGCCGTCGTACTTGGGTTCGGGGTTGCCGAGCCCGGCGATGAGCCAGTCGGCGCTTTTGCTGTCACGGGAAAAAAACATGGGATATTGTACGCTCCTTGGTCGTGCGGGAAAGGGCGGTGCTCAGGCTGCAGGAACGATCCGGCTGCCGAAGGGGAACAGGGCCAGCCGGGCGAGCTTGAAAAACTGCAGGCCGAACGGGATGCCTACGATGGTAAGGCACAGCAGGCAGCCCCAGGCGGCATGGCCGATGGCCAGCGGCAGGCCCGAAAGCACCAGCCACAGGATGTTCAGCAGCAGGGAAGGCGCGCCCCCTGCATACAGGATCTCTTTGCCGAAGGGGAACAGGCTCAGCGAGGCGAATTTGAAGCATTGCAGCCCCACCGGGATGCCCACGATGGTGATGCACCACACCGCCCCGGCCAGCGCCCAGCTCAGGGCGCTGACGAGCCCGCCCAGCAGGCACCAGAGCAGATTGCCGAGGAATCGCATAGCGGGCCTCCTTTCTTGGGATCGGTCGCGGTTTGGGTCACAGGTTGTGCAGCCGCCCCTGCAGCGCCAGCTGCGCTACGGGCAGGTCGGCCTTCTTCACAAAGATCTGGTATTCGATGCTGCGGTCCGTCCGTTCCCCCACGGCAAAGGCTGTGCCGGTGCGGCGCGACGCACTGCTCATATTCACCGTATGCGTGCGGCAGGCGATGCCCTCTTTCTGCAGGGTCTGCAGGGCGGCGCCGTACTGCGCGGCGTCAAAGGTACACAGAAGTTCGGACCAGCCCAGGATCGTCAGCAGGGTCGGCGTCATGGCGCGTCACTCCTTGTTCTTGTCAGACTCCAGTTTCTGTTTCTTGGCGATGTACTTCTGCAGTTTGCGCTCGCCCCAGCCGTCGATGGCGGCCTGCTTGCCGCGCTCGATGCCCAGCGCCCCGGCGGGCACGTCCTTGCCGATGGTGGAACCGGCGGCGGTGTAGGCATGATCCCCCACGGTGACGGGGGCCACCAGGTTGGTGTTGCAGCCGATGAAGGCGTAATCGCCGATGGTGGTGTGGTACTTGGCCTCGCCGTCGTAGTTGCAGGTGACGGTGCCGCAGCCGAAGTTGCAGTACTTGCCGATGGTCGCGTCGCCCAGGTAGGTCAGGTGGCTGACCGTGTTGCCCATGGCAAAGTCGGCGTTCTTGGTCTCCACATAGGCGCCCAGGTGGCAGCCCTCGGCGGTTCTGGTACCGGTGCGCACATGGGTGAACGGCCCGATCTTGTTGTTGGGGCCGATGTGGCTCTGGTAGCACTGGCTGGCGTTGACGGTGGAACCTTCCTCCACCACGGTATCTTCCAGCAGGGTGTTGGGGCCGATGACGCACCCTGCGCCGATTTTGGTGGCGCCACGCAGGATGCACCCCGGCAGGATGGCGGCGCCGGGGGCGATCTCGACCTCCGGCTCGATGTATACGTCACGGCTGATGAACTCCACGCCGTTCTCCAGGTGGCGCTCAAACGTGGCGGCATAGCGCTGCTGCGCCTGCTCGAATCTTTCTTTTGCGGTTGACATGTTCAGGAAAACGCTCCTTCCTTGGCCTCCTATTTATAGTAGGATCGCTTACTGCTATTGTACCTTACGCGGGGCGATTTCGCAACCCGCAAACGGGAATTCGCCTCGAAAAAACAAAAAGGGCGAAAAGATGGTTTTTCCGAACTTTCCGCCCAGTATATTTTACCTGATTTTTGTGCAAATTGCAATACTCTGTGGAGAAATAATTGGCGATTTTTCGGCCAAACTATTGAGCACTTTTTTAACAATCCACTGGAAATTCGCTTTGGAGTCTGTTATAATGGACTATGCAAACACGAAACCGTTGTGCTGCAAAACACGCTACCGTTTTTGGGAGGTTAGTATGAGCAAGAAATTCTTGTACCTGTTCAAAGAGGGCCACGACGCCTTCGGCGGCGACCAGACCACCATGAAGAATATTCTGGGTGGCAAGGGTGCCGGCCTGGCTGAGATGACCCACGCCGGTATGCCGGTCCCGCAGGGCTTCACCATCACCACCGAAGCCTGCACCCAGTACTACGCCGACAACCGTGAGATCAACGAAGAGATCAAGGCCGACATCTTCAAATATATGGGCATTCTGGAGGAGCAGACCGGCAAGACCTTCGGCTCCATCGAGAACCCGCTGCTGGTCTCCGTCCGTTCCGGCGCCCGCCAGTCGATGCCCGGCATGATGGATACCATCCTGAACCTGGGCCTGAACGACCAGTCCGTCGAGGGTCTGGCCAAGAAGACCGACAACCCCCGTTTTGCCTACGACTGCTACCGCCGCTTCATCCAGATGTACTCCGACGTTGTTATGGAGCTGGGCAAGAGCTTCTTCGAGGAGCGCATCGACGCCATGAAGGAGCGCAAGGGCGTGACGCAGGACGTCGATCTGGACGCCAACGACCTGAAAGAACTGGTCAAGGAGTTCAAGCAGATCTACCGTGAGAAGCAGGGCAGCGAGTTCCCGCAGGACCCCAAAGAGCAGCTGATCGGCGCCGTCAAGGCCGTTTTCCGCTCCTGGGACAACCCCCGCGCCAACGTCTACCGCAAGATGAACGAGATCCCCTACGAGTGGGGCACCGCTGTCAACGTGCAGCAGATGGCCTTCGGTAACTCCGGCGACCGCTCCGGCACCGGCGTCGCCTTCACCCGTGACCCCGCCACCGGCGCCAAGAAGCTGATGGGCGAGTACCTGATCAACGCCCAGGGCGAGGACGTCGTGGCCGGCGTGCGCACTCCCTTCCCCATCAGCCACCTGCAGGAGCAGATGCCCGAGGTGTACGAGGAGTTCGTCAACATCGCCAACCGTCTGGAGAAGTACTTCCGCGATATGCAGGACATGGAGTTCACCATCGAGGACGGCCACCTGTATATGCTGCAGACCCGCAACGGCAAGCGCACCGCACAGGCTGCTCTGCAGATCGCCTGCGACCTGGTGGACGAGGGCATGATCACCGAGCGCGAGGCTGTGCTGCGCGTGGAGCCCAAGCAGCTGGACACCCTGCTGCATCCCCAGTTCGATGCCGCTGCCCTGAAGGCCGCTGAGGTCGTGGGCAAGGGCCTGGCTGCTTCTCCCGGTTCCGCCTGCGGCCAGATCGTCTTCTCCGCCGAGGAGGCTGAGGAGATGGTCAAGTCCGGCAAGATGAAGAAGGTCGTCCTGGTCCGTCTGGAGACTTCCCCCGAGGATATCGTGGGCATGCAGGTCTCTCAGGGCATCCTGACCGTCCGCGGCGGCATGACCAGCCACGCTGCCGTTGTGGCCCGCGGCATGGGCACCTGCTGCGTTTCCGGCTGCGGCAACGACAACGACGTCAAGATCGACGAGGAGGCCAAGACCTTCGAGCTGAACGGCCACAAGTTCGTCAGCGGCGACTGGATCTCCATCGACGGCTCCACCGGCAACATCTACGCCGAGCAGATCCCCACCGTGGCTGCTACCGGCAACAAGAACTTCAACCGCTTCATGGGCTGGGCTGACGCTGCCCGCCAGATGCTGGTCATGACCAACGCCGACAACCCCCGCGACGCACAGCAGGCTGTGGACATGGGCGCTGAGGGCATCGGCCTGTGCCGTACCGAGCATATGTTCTTCGCGGAGGACCGCATCAAGGCTGTCCGCGAGATGATCTGCGCCCGCACCGTTGAGGAGCGCGAGGCTGCCCTGGCCAAGGTCGAGCCCTATCAGCAGAGCGACTTTGAGGCCATGTACCGCATCATGGGCGAGCGTCCCATGACCATCCGTTACCTGGATCCTCCTCTGCACGAGTTCCTGCCCAGCAAGGAAGAGGACATCGCCGAGCTGGCCAAGGATATGGGCATGAGCTTCGAGGAGCTGAAGAACGTGGTGGAGAGCCTGCATGAGTTCAACCCCATGATGGGCCACCGCGGCTGCCGTCTGGCTGTCACCTACCCCGAGATCGCTGTCATGCAGACCCGTGCCGTCATCAAGGCTGCCCTGAAGGTCAGCGCTGAGACCGGCAAGATGATCACTCCGCACATCATGATCCCCCTGGTGGGCGAGGTCAAGGAGCTGAAGTTCGTCAAGGACGTCGTGGTCGAGACCGCCGACAAGCTGATCGCTGAGGCTGGCGTCGACATGAAGTACCAGGTCGGCACCATGATCGAGATCCCGCGCGCCGCTCTGACCGCCGGCGAGATCGCCAAGGAAGCGGACTTCTTCAGCTTCGGCACCAACGACCTGACCCAGATGACCTTTGGCTTCAGCCGTGACGACGCCGCCAAGTTCCTGACCGCTTACTACGACAACAAGATCTACGAGAGCGATCCGTTCCAGCACCTGGATCAGACCGGCGTCGGCCGCCTGGTCAAGATGGCTGCCGAGGACGGCCGCGCTGCCAACCCCAACCTGGGTCTGGGCATCTGCGGCGAGCATGGCGGCGACCCCAGCAGTGTCGAGTTCTGCCACAAGGTCGGCCTGGACTATGTCAGCTGCTCTCCCTTCCGCGTGCCCATCGCCCGTCTGGCTGCCGCCCAGGCCGCTATCAAGAATCCTCGCAAGTAAAACCGTTGGACTCTTGGAGCTCACGCTCTGCTTAGAGGATGCGCAAGTATTCCAAAAAGCGCATAACAGCGTGAGGCGCCCAAGCCGATGGCGTGGCTTGGAGATCTAACTGTAATACGCCAATCCCCCTGCTACTGATTTCAGTTGCAGGGGGATTTTTTATGCCTACTTTTTGTTCAAAAGGCGATTTTGGGCCCGGAAAATCTGCATTTTCTGAAAATGCACGATGGTGTCAAGCATTTTTCGCAAAAGGAGCCACATGACCGCTTTTGGTATGCTCCACAAAGCGGGTTGCGTCCAGAACTTCCACCCGCGCCAGACCGCTGCGCCAGTCGGTATGCGTCAGGCCGGCCGCAATTTGCCACAGCTGTTCTACAGCACAGGGAAACCAGCGTGTTACTTTAGAAACTGCCACACGGCCACCCCTTCTTCTTTTTCAGCTTCAGACAGATACCGCGATCATCGGCTGCCCCTTGCAGCAGCTTCACGGCGGTCACGGCTCAGCCCGCACAGGCTGAACTCGGTATATTCCCGCGTGAAGTCTTTCATGCCTGCTCCGCCTTCCGTACCGGGTGGCGCACCACGGTTTTCAGGCTTTCCGGTTTGCACCGGCGCACATCGCTCAGGTAGATCTCATGGTGGAATCGGTTTTCGCCAAAGTCTGCCGTATAGCCGTGCGCTTTGGCATATTCCGTCATAGCGGCTACCGTAGCGGGCTCGTCATCGTAGGGGCCGATGTGCATGCACTGGACGCACAGACCTTCCTCCCAGGTGAAGAACTCCACCGGGGAGCAGTCCAGTTTCTTTTTGCGGGAGGCTTCCTGCACGGCCCAGTCAAACTCCGCCTTGGTGACAAAGTCCGGCAGCCGGATCAGAGAAATCCAGCAAAAGTCCTCTTTGTGGGTGTAGTCCACGCCATGGATACCTTCCTGCCACCACAGGCCCTCCAGCGGCGGCACCACATAGTCGAAGTAACCGTCCATCTTGTGGCTGCCCATCTTGCTCATTTTAATGGTGTAGGCCACCGCATACAAAAGGCCAATGGCCTGTTTGTAGGCACCCTTTTCCTCGTTGGGATCGCCGTGCCCGCGCACCGCCAGAAAATTCATGGCAGGCACCGTAACGATGCCCGGCGTTTTGGGCGGCAGATAAAATTCCTTGTATTCTTTCTTGTAATCGAATGCCATCTTCATTTCCTCCGCTTTTGGGATGCCGCTTTGCGTAGCGCTTCACAGGTGATGCGGGTCAATTCCACCGCCATGGTGGGGTCGTCCACGTCCTCTATCACAAAGGAATCGCTGGCTCCTTCATGGGACGGGGCCTTTGGCAAGTCGGGAAAGGCTGCTTCTCCTTGGGGCGTGATTTTGATAAACAACTGGTCGTCGCAGATGACACCAAAGAAGGTGCCGTCGCGGAACAGGCCGTATTCCCCGAACATTTTGCGGGCGCGGACACTTCCGGCGTCGCGCAGCTGTTCCACTACATACGCCACATAATCAGGATGGGATGCCATAACTACCTCCGTTTCTTATAGCGGTGTGCCAGCCGTTGGGCAAGCGCGCCTAACTTTTCCCGCAACTCGGCAGGCTCCGCCAGTTCCGGCGCGGTGATCCGCTCCTGTTGGAGAAGAATGGACAATATGCCGATCAGCCGGTCCATTTTCATGGCACCACCGCCCTTCTGTCATTGTCTGTATTATACCATAGAAAGCGGACACCTGTCTGTCATGTTCGGCTTTGCGCGGCCGGCTTTTTTTGCAGGGCAGGGGACCCGGACGAAAAATAAGGGCCGCATGTTGGAAAGAAGCGGGAAAAAGCAGGCAGGCAACGGATTTTCTGTAAACTGCCGGTCAAAATCACGTAAAATTTCGTTGTAAAATGTCGGCGTTTCTGTTATGATAGTAACCGTGGGGCCGGACCCCACCGACGTAGCGCCGTGCGCTGCACCCACCTTTACAATCAAAGAATAGGAAAAAGAGAAAAGAGAAGAATACAAGGGAGACTCGTACATGGATGTAACGCTGTCGCATTTTCTCCAGCAGATGGCCTCCAACCCCATTTTGTTGATGACCGTGGCGCTCACGCTGGGCGTCATCTTCGTCAACGGATGGACCGACGCCCCCAACGCCATCGCTACCTGCATCAGCACCCGCTGCATGCGGGTCCGTCCGGCCATCCTGCTCAGCGCCGGGTTCAACTTTCTCGGTGTGCTGGTCATGACCCGCATCAACTCCTCCGTCGCTTCCACCATCTCCAACATGGTGGACTTCGGCGGCAACACCCACGAAGCCCTCATCGCGCTGTGCGCGGCGCTGTTTTCCATCGTGGTATACAGCGTCACGGCTTCCTGGTTCGGCATCCCCACCAGCGAGAGCCACAGCCTGATCGCCGGCCTGACCGGCGCGGCCATCGCCATCAACAACGGTCTGGGCGGCGTCAACGGGGCCGAGTGGGTCAAGGTCCTCTACGGTCTTGTCATGAGCCTGTTGCTGGGTTTCGGCTCCGGCTGGCTCATCTGCAAGCTGCTGACCTGGGTGTGCGCCGGGCTGGACCGCCGCAAGGCAAACGGCTTCTTCCGCTACGCGCAGATCTTCGGCGCGGCGGCCATGAGCTTCATGCACGGTGCGCAGGATGGCCAGAAATTCATCGGCGTGCTGTTCCTGGGCGTGGCCTTCTGCAACGGGCAGTCCAGCGTCAGCGGGGTGGTCATCCCGGTCTGGCTGATGCTGCTGTGCAGTACTGTCATGGGTCTGGGCACCAGCGTCGGCGGCGAGAAGATCATCAAGTCCGTGGGGATGGACATGGTCCGGCTGGAAAAATACCAGGGTTTTGCAGCGGACCTCTCGGCGGCGTTCTGCCTGCTGCTGTCCAGCCTGTTTGGCATCCCGGTATCCACTACCCACACCAAGACCAGCGCCATCATGGGCGTGGGGGCCGTCAAGCGGCTTTCCGCCATCAACTACGGCGTCGTCAAGGATATGATGCTCACCTGGGTGTTCACGTTCCCCGGTTGTGGCCTGATCAGCTTCGCCATGGCCAAGCTGTTCATGTTCCTCATCTGAGTATGGCGGCGGGGAAATGCCCCGCAGCAGGGTACCGTTCCGTTACCGCAACACAAAAAGCAAGGAGAAACGATCATGGCGAAAGTTCAGGATTCCTACTATTTTGATACCTTCTCGGCCTGCGCTGAGGATGCCTGCCGTGCCGCCCATCTGCTGGAAGCGATGATGCAGAATTTCCAGCCCGCCAACATCCGGCAGGAACTGGACGAGATCCACAAGATCGAGCACAGCGCCGACGAAAAAAAGCATGAACTGCAGAGCGTGCTGGTCAAAGCGTTCATCACCCCCATCGAGCGGGAGGATATCGCCACGCTGTCCGGCAACATCGACGATGTGATCGACAAGATCGAGGATGTGCTCCAGCGTATCTATTGCAACAACATCCAGAGCATCCGCCCCGACGCGCTGGAAATGGCCCAGAAAGTCATCCAGTGCTGTGAGGAAGTCAAACTGCTGGTGAAGGAACTGGCGGACTTCAAGCACTCCAAGACGCTGCATGACCATGTGGTACGCATCAACGATCTGGAGGAGCAGGGCGACCGGCTGTTCCTGGCCAGTATGCGCAAGCTGCACAAGAACTGCACCGACCCCATCGAAGTCATCGCCTGGCGCGAGGTATACCACTACCTGGAAAGCTGCATGGACGCCTGCGAACATGTGGCCGACACAGTGGAGCGCGTCGTGATGAACAACACCTGAGCACACAGCGACCGGGACCGCAGCCCGCCGTAAGGCGGCAGCGGTCCCGGTTTTTGTCTGCGCAGTTATTGCACGGTGAGGGTTTCCACGATGGGCAGCGCCCGCAGCCGTCTGACAGGGCCGCGCACCGAGAGAGCGGTGGTCAGCAGGATGACCCCGGCGATGAGCGCCAGTTCCGGCCAGGGGACCGACCAGGGAACGCCAAAGGTACGCGTGACCAGGCTGGAATACAAAAACCAGTGCAGCGCCAGCCCCAGCGCGCAGCCCAGCAGCACACCCCCGGCGGCGTAGGTGACCGCTTCGGCCGCCACCATGCGGGTCAGCTGGCGGCCGCTCATGCCGATGGCGCGCAGCGCGCCGTACTGGCGGGTGCGGGCGGCTACCCCCAGGCGGACAGTATTCATGATATGGAACATCGTGATCGCCACGATCACCGAGAGGAACCCGTAAACCAGCACCGAGAAGGCATAATACAGCCCCCGCTGCTGCCGGTTGCGGACCAGATCGCCGGTAAAGGCGACGCCGCCGCCGAACAGGGCTTCCACCGCGGCCACGTCGCGTTCGTCCGCACTGGACCGGAACTGCACATCCAAAATCGTGTACCCGTTTTCGCCGGTCAGCCGGGTGAACGTCTTTTCGGAGCAGAACAGCGTTTCAGTGCCTGCGGTACGGGCCAGCGGGTGATCCGTCAGGATGCCGCCTACCGTCACCGCCTGCTCCGTACCGTTCACGGTCAGCGTCAGCCGCTCCCCGACGGCGACGCGGGCGTCGGTGTTGGCCACAAAGAGCACCTGGTCCCCGGCGGACGCCGCTTCTACGGATCCCTCCGCCAGCTGCTCCTGCGCCCAGCCGAACTGTGTTTCCTCCAGCGAGATCAGCGTGCAGGCCCGCGCCTGCCCGCCGGTCTGCAGCGGCAGGTCGTAGGCGAACATCCGCCCGAACGCCCGGCGGACCGAAGGCTCTGCAGCCACGGCGTCGAGCAGGGCCGGGTCGATGGAGCAGGTGTTCGTCTCGCTCACGATGGAAAGGTCCGGCGTCCAGGCTTTGGGAGCAAAGGCGTTTTTCATAAAAGGCACCAGCGTACAGAACCCGAGGAACAGCGTCAGGCAGAGGGCGAACGCCCCGGTCATCAAAAGATAGCTGCGCTTGCCGGCCCGGGCATGATGGATGCCGAGCGCGATCTCCACCGGCCAGCGGCGTTTTCAGCTGGTGGGAAATGTCCGAGATCATGTCCCGCAGAAAGGCTTTGGACGCCTGCTCGCTCTCGTTTTTGGACTGCAGCGCCATGGCCAGTTCCTCGATGCCGCCGAACATCTGATACAGGGTGCCGTTCTCGTTCTGGGGCAGGTGGCGCTGGAACTTCCCCTCGGAATATTCGGCCACCGTGTCGATCACGTTCTGGTACAGCCGTTCCCGGCGGCGCAGCCACAGGGCCGAACCGGCCGTGACTGCCAGTGCGAACAGGGCGGCGCCGCCCAGGGCCGCCCCGCCGAAGCGCAGCGTGCTTTGGGCGGGCAGCGCCTGCAGCGGCAGCGGGGTCTGTTCGGTGCGGCCTGCACGGGCCAGCAGGGCGTCCCCCTTGGCCGAAGGCGCGGTATTTTGCAGCGCGGCGGCAAGGACCGGCCCCGGCACGCCCTGGTCCAGCAGGGCGGCGGTCACAGTGCGCTCCCGTTCCAGCAGGACCTGCTGCACCTCGGCGGCATGCAGGAAGCACAGCCCCAGCGCCGCCAGCATCAGCAGCAGCCCGGTCCCCAGCAGGAACAGGAAATACCGGCAGGATTGTTTTTCACGCAGAAAATTCATGGCGAGTCCCTCCTCCACTGGTAGCCGAAGCCCCGGACCGTCACCAGGTACACCGGGCGGGAGGGGTCGGGTTCGATCTTCTCCCGCAGGCGGCGGATGTAGACCGACAGGGTGTTGTCGTCCACAAAGTCGCCGCTGCCGTCCCACAGCACGTCCATGATGCGCTGGCGGGGCAGCGTCAGCCCCGCGTTCTGCAAAAACAGGCACAGCAGCCGGTATTCCATGCCGGTGACTTCCAGCGGTTCGCCGTGCAGAAACACGCGGCTGGCCGCCAGGTCGATGCGTACCGGCCCGGACGCAAGGCTGCCGGGCGCCGCGGCGGCACGCCCGCTGCGTCGCAGCAGCGCCCGGATGCGGGAGCACAGCTCCCCCAAGCGGAACGGCTTGGTCAGGTAGTCGTCGCCGCCCGCGTCCAGCCCGCGGATGATGCTGACCTCTTCATCGGAGGCCGTCAGAAACAGGATGGGGATGCCCGCGTCCCGGCGGCGCACCGCTTCGCATACCGCAAAGCCGCTGCCGTCCGGCAGCGTCACGTCCAAAAGCAGCAGGTCGTACCGCGCAGGCCCGTCCAGACGCTCCCTGGCCTGGGCCACGGTGCGCGCTGCATCCACCGTGAAGCCGTTCTGGTTCAATGAATAGGTCAGCCCGTCGATCAGGCTGAGGTCGTCCTCCAGCAGCAACAAGTTTGGCATAGCAAACCCCTCCCGGTCTTTTTTTCCAGTATACCATACCTGCCGCCCTGCGGACCTTACGGATTTGTAAGGCAGGCAAAAACACAGAAAGCCCGGCGTGCGCCGCGGGGGCGCACGCCGGGCAGAAGGCGGGGCGAAACGGGAGCCTGTCCGCAGGCGCTCCCGGCGGGTACGGCGGCCGGGGGCCGCCTTGTTTCCCGCAGAGGCCGTTTTTACGGCAGGGCGGTGCGGATGGCTTCCTGAACGGGAGCCAGCGTGTCCAGATCCACAAAATCCACCTTCGCATTGAAGGTCTCGATCATGGCGCGCACCTCGGCCGTCCGTTTCTCTTCGGGGATGCGTCTGGCCTGATTGCACAAAAGCGTCATCATGGTTTTGTGGGCAAAATGCAGTTTCCCGTAGTCGATGCCGCCCCGAAGATGGAACAGCTGCGTATTTTTCCACAGCGGTGCAGGCAGCTGCCGCTGGACCGAAGTCTGGATGTTGCGGATGTTTTCCGGGTCCGTTACATCGGCCAGCCCCACGGTGACCAGAATGAGCCGCGCGCCGGGGGGCAGCAGCTTTACGGTCCGTTTCAGCCCTTTGACGCCGCCCGCATACAGGCCGCCCAGATGGATGATGAGCCCGCAGCCGGCCAGATTCTTCAGTTCTTTATAGTCGGCGGCCGGTATGCCGGTCTGCCGGGAGAGGCTTTCCGCATACCGGCGGGTCGTGCCGTACTCGCTGCCGTAGACGATCATGCTTTTCATACAGAACCTCCGTTCGTTCCTGTTCAGGCGGCAGATACATCGGAAAAGCGGGGCTTCGCCGCGCGGCGCCCTTTCGCTTGTGGAAGCAACCCCTCAAGGGGCCCCGGTCCCAGTATAGCAGATCTGCTCCCGCTTGGGAAGGCGCAAACACAGGACGCTACTCGGGCCGTACCGCCGGTTCCGCCGTCATCTGGCGGCAGGAGAGGAAGGTACCGGGCACGCAAAGACAGCCGGGACGGCGCAAAAAAAGCGCCGTCCCGGCTGCGGGAGAAAAGCAGAAAGCGGAAAGGTCAGGTCAGAAGGGGATGGAACACCGGCTTCATCCGTTCGTAGGTGCAGAACCGGGTGAACCCCAGCCGGCGCAGTTCCCGCTGGGTCTGCGCCAGCCGTGCGCCCAGGTGTTCCTTCTTGTGGCTGTCGCTGCCAAGGGTCAGGATAGTGCCGCCCAACTCCCGGTACAGGCGCAGGATCTGCCGCGAAGGGGTCAGGTCCGGCAAGCCGTAACGGTAGCAGGAGGTGTTGACCTCGATGCCCTTGCCGTCGGCAATGACGGTGCGCAGAATTTCGGTGAGGACCGGGCGCAGCCGCTCAAACGGGTACGGTCCGGCCAGGTCGTACCGGCCCAGAAGGTCAAGATGCCCCAGGACGCTGTAGTCGTGGTACTGACGCACCAGTTCCAGAATTTCCTCGTAATAGCGCTGCTGGTATTCCTCCTGGGTGCGGCCGCGCTGGAAATCCTGGGTCCAGAATTCTTTGTCTTCCACCTGGTGGACCGACAGGATGATAAAGTCGAAGGGATAACGGCCGAACAGGGCCTGGAACTGCGGGATCGTGTGGACCTGCATGCCGAACTCCATGCCCAGCCGCAGGTCGATCTGGTCGCGGTAGATCCCTTTGATGGCGGAATATTCTGCGGCGTAGCGTGGATAGTCCACGTTGGCCAGCGGCATCTGCGCCGGCTCGCCGGGGCCGCCGGGGCGGTACAGGACCCCGCGGGGGTCGTCCCAGTCCCGTTTGACGCCATAGTCCACGTGGTCGGTAAAGCACAGTGCGTCCAGCCCCAAGTCGATGGCGTCCAGCACCACTTCCTCCATGGGATACACAGAATCGTCGCTGTATTGGGTGTGCACATGGTAATCAGCCAGCATCGGGAACGCCTCCTTCCGGGAAGGTCAGGCCGTGTGGGGCACGGCCCGGCGGTTCAGCTGTTCATGCATCCAGGTCATCAGCGCCAGCATGGCCAACAGCCAGACCGGCAGCAGCGCCGCCGAAATATGGTTGGCGATCAGGCCGAACAGCGGCGGCATCAGGCAGGTGCCCACATAGGCGCTGGCCATCTGCACGCCGATCATGGCCTGGGAACGGGCCGCGCCGAAATGCTCCGGCGTGGAATGGATGATGCTGGGGTAGATGGGCGCGCAGCCCAGCCCTACCAGCACAAACCCGGCCAGGGCCAGCCACTGCGGGCCGGGCAGGGCCAGCGCCAGGACGCCCGCGGCGATGAACCCCAGACCCATGCGGATCATCCGGGTGTCGCTGAATTTCAGCGTCAGGAAGCCGCACACCGCCCGTCCGGCCGTGATGCCCAGGTAGAACAGGCTGGCAAAACTGGCCGCCGTCTCAGCGGATACGCCGCGGCAGAGGGTCAGATAGCTGCTGGCCCACAGGCCGGTGGTCTGCTCTACGGCGCTGTAGCAGAAAAAGCAGATCATGATCTCCTTGGCGCCGGGAATGTGCACCACTTGCCGCAGGGTCAGCGGCGCGGACCCTGCGGCGTCCTGCGCCGCGGCGGGCCGTTTCCACAGCGGCAGCGTGAGGAGCAGAAGGACCGTCAGCACCGCCTGCAAAAGGGAAACGATGCGGTAACCGTTCTGCCAGCTTTGCCCGCCGGTGAGCACCCAGCCCATGATGGCGGGGCCTGCCGCCGCGCCGATGCCCCACATGCAGTGCAGCCAGCTCATGTGGCGGCTTTTGTAGTGCAGCGCCACATAGTTGTTCAGCGCGGCGTCCACGCTGCCCGCGCCCAGCCCGTATGGCACTGCCCACAGGCAGAGCTGCCAGAAAGCGCTGCTGATGGAAAAGCCGAACAGCGCCGCCGCCGTCATGCCTACGCTGATGGCCGTGACTTTGCCGGTGCCCAGCGCGCGGATCAGCCGGTCGCTCTGCAGGCTGGAGACCACGGTACCGAAAGCGATGATCATGGAGACCACGCCCATGTAGGAGACGGGGACCCCGAATTGGGGGTAAATGCTGGGCCAGGCTGCGCCCAGCACGGCGTCCGGCAGGCCCAGGCTGATGAAGGCAAGGTAAATGATCGCCAAAAGAAGATGTACCATCTTGTATTCCTCCTGTTTCAATGGTATCATTTTATCAGCGGAAGGCGCACTGCACCAGTATATTTTCAGCCGTTTTCTATCACATTTTCAGCCAAACGGAAGGGGGAGGTCCTATGCTGTCTCCATGCAACACCACCGTGGACGGCACCAACCGGGAACTGCTGGCCCACGGAACCGGCGCGTTCCCGGTCGGGTGCTACCATGACGATTTGTGCCGGGGCGAGGTGGTCTGGCACTGGCACGAGGAACTGGAAGCCGCGGTGGTCTCCGAGGGCAGCGTGGCGGTGACCATCGGCGGCCAGACCTGCACGCTGCATACGGGGGACGGCTTTTTTGTCAACACCGGCGTGCTGCATGCGGCCCGCGCGGCAGAAGAAGGTCCCTGCCGCCTTCATTCCCTGGTGTTCCACCCGCGGCTGGTGGGCGGCAGCCTCGACAGCGTGTTCTATCAGGCGTACCTGCTGCCGCTGATGCATGCCCCGGATCAGACCAATTTTTATCTTTCGGGCGGCGATCCTGCCCGGCGTCCGGCGCTGGAAATGATCGAACGTGCGTGGCAGGCCTGCGCCGGGGAGGGGCCGCATTTTGAACTGGCCGTGCGGGCCTCGCTTTCGGAACTGGTGGCGCTGCTGCTGGATTACCGGCAGGCGGTCCCGCATGAATCGGAGAAAGGCCGGGCCCTGCGGGACAGTGAGCGCATCAAGACGATGCTGGCCTTCGTCCACAGCCATTTTGCCGAGCCCTTGACGGTGGCGGATATCGCCCGCAGCGCCGCCGTCAGCCCCAGTGAGTGTCTGCGCTGCTTCCGCCGCACCATCGGCCGGACCCCGGCCCAATATCTGCGGGACTGCCGCCTGCGCCGCGCGGCCGAACTGCTCGGCGGCACCGACCTGCCGGTGGCCCAGGTGGCGGCGGACTGCGGCTTTGACGATGTGAGCTATTTTACGCGGGTCTTCCGGGCGTGCCGCCAGGCGACGCCCACGGCGTACCGCCGCGGCGGGGTGCAAAAGGCAAAATAAAAAGCACCTGCCGCAGCAGGTGCTTTTTATGGCGGAAAGAGAGGGATTCGAACCCTCGAGGGCTTTAGGGGCCCTACACGATTTCCAGTCGTGCGCCTTAGACCAGCTCAGCCATCTTTCCAAGGCAGTCGTTTGACTGCATGGGCTATTATAGCAAGTTACACAAACGTTGTCAAGCGATTGCCGCAATATTTTTTGTACGGGAATCCGCCCGGACCGGCAGGAACAAGCTGCAAACGGCAAAAGGGCCCTGAAACGGACTGCCTGCATTCCGGCAAAGGCGCTTTGGACCGGCACAAAAAAGCCCCGGCGGCGGCCGGGGCGGTCGAACGGATCAGAAACTGCCGGAATCGTGGCGCACAAAACCGCCCAGTTCTTCGGTGGTGCTGAACCCTGCGGACAGCGCCTTGGCGCGCATGGCGGCATAGAACTCGGCCATGGTGGCCTGGATGTAGGGGGCCAGGAAGTAGTTGCCGATGCCAAAAGTCAGCAGGCAGAGCAGGCCCCAGCCGAAAAAGGACAGGCGCAGCACAAAATAGGACCATTTTTCGCCGTCCATCATCTGCCGGCTCAACTCCATGGCACGCCGGGTGGTCAGGTAGGGGTTCTCCGCCAGCAGGTAGGGGACCAGCACATAGCAGAAACTCCAGTATATGCCGGGGATGACAAGGAGCAGGCAGCCGCCCAGGATCTTCAGCGTTGTCAGGAACTGCACCTTGACCACGTTCAGGTACGGACGCCGGAAGACTGTAAAGATGGTATCGATGGGGGAGCCGCCCTGGCGGTTCTCCATAAAATACCGATAGCCGCCCACCGCCAGCACCGAGGAGAGGAAGATACTCCAGAGGATGGCAAGTACGCTGACGATGATCGTGACCCACAGCAGGGTCAGCAAAAGCTCCAGGGGAAACCGGGAAAGCCAGCTTTCCAACGAACGTTGGCTGACAGTATACTCAAAAGTGACGCCCGGGTAGGAAGCAAAACCGCCGCCCAGCAGCGATACGATCAGGCATACAACGAAACAGCGCCAGTACCGCCCGCGCAGGGCCTGCTTGGCATTTTCTTTTAAAAGGGAACGGGTCCACATGTTTTTGCACCTCCATACTTTTCTTTATAAGCCCCGCAAACGACCCGGACTGCGGCCTTGGCGTTCATTCTGCCGCCGATCAGCAGAATGGGAAGCGTACCCGGCTCTACGGGGGCTACCTCTTTATTATAGCAAATTGGCGCGCAAAAGCAAGAATGAAGCGAAAAACGCGGTGAAACGATGGTTTGCGGCGGATACAGGCCGCTTTCCAATTTTTTTGATTTTTTTTGAAAAAAGTGCTTGACATTTTGTACCCGGATGGCTATAATAATACACGTCGCCCGGGTCACCGGGGACACAACAAAACATGCGGATGTGGCGGAACTGGCAGACGCGCTAGATTCAGGTTCTAGTTCCCTTAAAAGAGTGTGGGTTCAAATCCCTTCATCCGCACCAAAATCCCGAAGGCTTATGCCTCCGGGATTTTTTCTTTTTCAGGTAAGGGCTCTTCTGCGGGATGATTGTAATAATATGTCCCCCTTCTGCGCATGCTAACCGGCAGGAGGGGGAAACCTTATGTCTGCTCATCGGATCTTGCGCCGCCTGCTGGCGCTGCTGCTCTGCCTTGCCCTGCTGGCGGGCGGCCTGTGGTGGGGGCTTGCTTCGGCTCTGCCCGATACGTTTTATATAACAGGGAACGGCGGCCTGCGCATCGCCTCGATGCCGTGGGTGGCGGCACGGGAGCGGGAGGACGGTGTGACGGCGGCGGGCAGCGCCCGGCAGGACACCAGCCGCAATGTGACCCTGGCGCTGTTCGGAGCCATCCCCCTTAAAACCGTGCGGGCCGTGCAGACGGAGGCGCGCACCGTCCAGGTGTGCGGTACGCCATTCGGGGTGAAGATGTTCTCGGACGGGGTGCTGGTGGTGGCGTTTTCGGACCAGTATACCGGCCTTGGCGCCGAGAACCCCGCCAAGGAGGCCGGCCTGCGGTTGGGAGATCTGATCGTTTCCGCCGGCGGGCGGCCGGTGCGCAGCAATGAGGAACTCAACCAGGCCATCACGGCGGCGGGCGGGCAGCCCCTGAATATCGTCTACCGCCGCGACGGGAACCAGCATACCACCGTCCTGACCCCGGTGGAGGATGTAACGGCGGGGGTCTACCGCGCCGGGGTGTGGGTGCGGGATTCCAGCGCCGGCATCGGCACGATGACGTTCCTGGACCCGGCCAACGGCACCTTCGCCGGACTGGGTCATGCCATCAGCGATGTGGATACCGGGGCGGATATCACCCTGCTTTCGGGAGAGATCGTCCCCGTGACCATCACCGGCTGCGCAAAGGGAACGGCGGGCAGCCCCGGCGCGCTGCGCGGGGAATTCTCGGCTGCGGCAGCGGGCACTGTGCTGGCCAACGACGCCACCGGCGTCTACGGCCGCTATATAGGCCCGGCCGCAGGGCAGAACTGCCCGGTCCTGCAGCCTCAGGAGATCGCTTTGGGGGAAGCCGAACTCTGGACCACGGTGCAGGGCGGTGCGCCGCAGCGCTATTCGGTACGCATCGAACAGGTCAACATGACCAGCAGCGACCCCAACCGCAACCTGCTGGTGCGGGTGACTGACCCGGACCTTCTGGCGGCCACCGGCGGCATCATCCAGGGCATGAGCGGTTCGCCCATCGTGCAGAACGGCCGTCTGGTGGGGGCGGTGACCCATGTTCTGGTCAACGATCCGGCGCGGGGGTATGGCATCTTTGCCACTACGATGCTGCAAAAAGCGGACGGCGTCGCGTGATGGATTTCCAGCAGAGACGGCAAAAAACGGCGGGGTTCCCGGCAGTTCACCGCAGAAAAAACCGGGAAAAGGCGGGGAAAGATAGAAAACCTTCGTAAAATCACAAAAAAGGTCGAACGAAACTTCAAGCAAAGCGGAAAAAAATGGGAAAAGCCTCTTGCGGGAACTGGTAAAATATGGTAAAATTTCCATCGTAAACAAAACCCGGCGCGGCGAGTCTCCCTCCGGCCAAACGGCCGGGGACGCCCGGAATGCCCTGGGACCGAGATATGTCTGGAGGATATGACGATGGAAAAGATCAAGTTCGTGATGACCGATACGGGCGCACAAGTCTCTGCTTCGTGCCGCCAGGCCCTGGAGGAAAAAGGGGTGGCGGTGACCGTGTGTGAGAAAAACGGCAGCAAAGCGCTGGAAACGCTGCTCAGTGTCCACCCGCAGGCGGCGCTGCTGGATGCGTTCATGCCGGACCTGGACGCCATCACGGTCAAGCAGCGCTACGAGGCCCAGAACACCAGCGGCACGCGGACGACTTTTTTCGTGACCGGCGCCTTCCAGAGCGAGGAGATGGAACAGGAACTGCTGGACAATGGCTTTTCCTTCTTCTTTGTCAAACCCTTTGACGAAAGCGTACTGGTCAGCCGGGTCTTCAAGGCGGCGGGCAACAGCAGCCGCCCGCAGGCAAACTCCCAGGATTCCGACGAGATGACCGTTACCGAGATCCTGCATCAGATCGGCGTCCCGGCCCATATCAAAGGCTACCAGTTCCTGCGCGACGCCATCCTGCTGACGACGGAGGACCATGGGTACATCAACGCCGTGACCAAACGCCTGTATCCCGAGATCGCCAAGCGCAACGGGACCACGGCCAGCCGGGTGGAGCGCGCCATCCGCCACGCCATCGAGGTGGCGTGGGACCGCGGCGACGTGGACACCCTGAACAGCTATTTCGGCTACACCATCCACAACCTGCGGGGAAAGCCCACCAACAGTGAGTTCATTGCCATGATCGCGGACAAGATCCGCCTGGACAAAAAGCGCCGCGCCTGAAAAAAACGCCGGACTGCCCTTCCCGGGGCGTCCGGCGTTTGGTATCAGCGCGGGTTCGCCCTGGCGGCGGCGCTCCTGCTGGGGACCTTCTGAACGGAGCGCATACCGGGGCGGCGGGGCCGCCGCACAAGATAGTGAAGAATGACCGCTGCCGGACTGAATGTCCGGCGGTATTTTTTTCGCAGTGCACAAAAAATACACCTGATTTTAGTGGATTTTTTCCCGGCGACCCTGTATAATAGGCTTATATGTATAGAAGGGAAGTGTGTGCCGTGGTGCAGGGGTCTGTGCCGGATACAACGGCGATCCTGGTGGCGGCGGGCGCGTCCCGCCGCATGGGGTTCGACAAACTCAGCTACCGCCTGCCGGACGGGCGCACCGTGCTGGAGACAAGCTGCGCCGCCCTGGCGGCACACCCGGCGGTGCGGCAGGTCGTGCTGGTGGCCGGGGCCAACCGCCCGGCATGTGAGCGGATCGCCGCGGCCTGCCCCAAACCCTGCTGTGTGGTGGACGGCGGCGAGACCCGGGCCGACAGCGTCCGCAACGGTCTGGCGGCGGCGGAAGGCGCGCTGGTGGCCATCCACGATGCGGCACGGCCGTTCGTCAGCAGGGCGGTCATCACGGCGGCGCTGGAAGCGGCGGCCCGCACCGGCGCGGCGGCCCCGGCGGTGCCGGTCAAGGATACCATCAAGGTCGCGCAGGGCGGCCGGGTCGTATCCACCCCGGACCGTGCCATGCTGTACGCGGTACAGACGCCCCAGTGCTTTTCCCGGGAAAAATACCGGCAGGCGCTGGCCTGCGTCACCGGGGAGCAGGCCCGGCAGGTCACGGACGACTGCAGCCTGTTTGAACTGGCGGGCATGCCGGTGGAGTTGACCGCGGGCGACTACGGTAACTACAAGATCACGACGCCGGACGATTTAAAAAAGGAGAAAACGATGCGTATTGGGCACGGTTATGACGTCCACCGTCTGGTGGAGGACCGGAAACTGATCCTGGGCGGGGTGGAGATCCCCTATGAGAAAGGCCTGCTGGGCCATTCCGACGCCGATGTGCTGCTGCATGCGGTGATGGATGCCGTGCTGGGCGCGGCGGCGCTGGGGGATATCGGCAGGCATTTCCCCGACACCGACCCGGCTTACCGCGGCGCCGACTCGCTGGCGCTGACGCGGGCGGTGGCGGCGCTGATCCGCGAACACGGGTACACCGTGGGCAACATTGACGCTACGATCCTGTGCCAGAAGCCCAAACTGGCGCCTTACATAGAGGAAATGCGCCGGAATATCGCGGCGGCTTTCGGGGTGGCGGCGGATGCCGTCAGCGTAAAAGCCACGACGGAGGAACACCTGGGCTTCACCGGGGAAGGGCTGGGCATCGCGGCCCACGCCGTGGCGCTGCTGGAATCGTAACGGTTCCCGGTTAGAAAGGTGGGAAAGGGAGGCACGGCAACCCATGCTGCAAAATCAAACGATCTCTGCGATCACCAGTACGCTGCGCGCATTCGATCCTGTATCGGATACGCTGGATATCCTGATCATTTCCTTCGCGTTTTACCAGCTGATCCAGTTCGCCCGCAAATCCAAAGCCGGCCAGCTCGTACGGGGCATCCTGCTCATCGTGCTGTTTTACGGGCTGGCCTATGTGCTCAACCTGCGCACAGTGACCTGGGTGCTCAACAATGTGGTGACCATCGGCTTTACGGCGGCGGTGGTCATTTTCCAGCCGGAACTGCGCCGCACGCTGGAGCGTATGGGCCAGACCACGGTCTGGGCCGGGCGGCTGTTCGGCAACCGTCACGCCGACCCATCCCTGCGGGGGGTGTGGCAGAGCGCGGTGGTGGCGATCTGCGACGCGGCGGAGCAGCTTTCCGACACGCGCACCGGCGCGCTGATGGTACTGGAACGCCATAACAACCTGGAGGAGATCATCCGCACCGGCACGCCGATGCACGCCGATGTGATCCCCGAGATGCTGGGAACCATTTTTTATGAGGGCACGCCCCTGCACGACGGCGCCGTGGTCATCCGCGACGGTGTGATCGTGGCGGCGGGCTGTGTGCTGCCCCTGTCCAATAACCTGGAGATGGGCAAGGATATGGGCACCCGTCACCGCGCGGGCCTGGGCATGAGCGAAAACTCCGACGCCATCGTGGTCATCGTCAGCGAGGAGACCGGCATCATCTCCATGGCCAAGAACGGCGTGCTGATTCGCCGCCTGGACCGCCAGAACCTGTTCAATCTTCTGCAGGAAGAGATCGTCCCGCCGGAGGAAACGGCCGAGACCCGCGTCTCTTCGCTGAAAAAGCTGCTGCACAAAGGAGGTGCACAGTCCCATGCCAAAGCCGACTGATCCCAAAACGCCGCAGCCGTCCACGGGGCGCAAATCGCTGTGGAGTTACCCGCTGTTCTCGCTGATCCTGGCCCTTTTCTGCGGGTTCGTGGCCTGGACGGTGGTGGCGGTCTATGTCGATCCGCAGGGGTCCGTCACGGTGCAGGACGTGCCCATCAACTATGTAAACGGCGCTTCCGCCTACACCTCCCAGGGGCTGGACATCGTGGAGAAACCGAGTATCGAAACGGTGGACGTCCGGGTGGACGGCAACAGCACCATCATCGGCAATATTACCAATTCCGACATCATGGTCTACCCCAGCTACGCGGGGGTCAGCGGCGCGGGGCGCGTGACGCTGCGCCTGCAGGCGCGGCTGGTCAATACCACCGATTTCCCGGGTGATATCGAATGTGCGGTGGAAAGCCCCCGTACCATCGAAGTGGTGTTCGACGAAGTCAGCGAAAAAACGCTGGCGATCACAGTGGACGCTTCGGCGGTCTCGGTGGCGGAAGGGTATATGCTCAACCGCAGCGCCGCCGTCCCGGCGGAGATCACCCTGCGCGGCCCCACCAGTGAGCTGGATCAGATCGCCTCGGTGGTGGCGACGGTGAGCAGCGATGCGGAACTTTCCGATACCACCACGGTGCCCGCTACGCTGGAACTGCGGGACGAGAACGGCGAGGTCTACACCCCGCAGTACACCACGATAGACAGCGAGACCGCCAACGTAACGCTGACGGTCTACCAGGTGAGGGAACTGCCTCTGGTCGTTGATTTCATCGGAACACCGACGAATTTTGATGCGGGAAGCCTGCGCTATACACTCAGCCAGGATACGCTGCGGGTGGCGGGGCCCGCCCGCACGATCAGCGCTCTGGAAGAACTGACCGTCACCAATTTCGATCTGTCACAGGAGTTTGAACTGGGGCGGGATTACCAGCGCCTGGTGGAACTGCCCTCGGGCATCGTCTCCCTTGACGGCGTTACCAGCGTGACCCTCAGCTTCGATACCAGCGATATGGGTTCCACCACGCTCAATATTTCCAACATCAGCGCCATCAACGTCCCCAGCAACTATGAAGTGGAGATCCTCTCCAGCATGGTGTCCGGCGTGACGCTCTACGGCCCGGCGGAGGAGGTCGAGGCGCTCTCGGCAGACAGCGTGGTCGCTCAGATCGACTGTCAGAGCGTCAACCTGACTGTGGGGCAGCAGACCATCCCCGTTACCATCCAGATCCCTTCTTCCAGCCGTATCTTTGCCACCGGCAGCTATACGGTCCAGTGCGAAGTAAGGGCTCGCTGAACCATCCCAAGGATTTTGCCTATGCTTTTGGTCCGTAATATCCGCCTGCCGCTGACCTGCCCGGCCCCTGAGGCCGAGGCGGCGGCGCAGGCCCTGCGCATCCTGCGGGTGCCGCCCGAACGGGCGGCGCGCTGCGGGGTGGCCAAACTTTCGGTGGACGCCCGGCACGGCAAGCCGGTGCTGGTGTACACCATAGCGGTCACACTCAGGGACGAGGGTGAGGAACCGGCGCTGGCCGGGGCCTCGCCCTGTGTCTGTTTCAAACAGCCGCCGCAATTCCGCTTTCCACGCGGGCAGGCGCCGCTGGCCCATCGCCCGGTGGTGGTGGGGCTGGGACCGGCGGGGCTGTTCGCCGCTTTGCTGCTGGCCCGGTCCGGGTACCGGCCCCTGGTGCTGGAACGCGGCCCCGATCTGGACCGCCGCGTACAGGCCGTGCAGCGGTTTGAGGCTGCCGGCGAACTGGATGAGAACGCCAACATCCAGTTCGGGGAGGGCGGCGCGGGGACCTTTTCGGACGGCAAGCTGACCACCCGCATCGGGGACCCGCTCTGCGCCTTTGTCACCGGGGCTTTCCTTGACCACGGCGCGCCGGAGGACATCGCCTGGCGGCAGAAACCCCACATCGGCACCGACCTGCTGCGCGGCGTCATCCGCGCCATCCGCGGGGAGATCGAATCCCTGGGCGGGGAAGTGCGTTTCCAGACCGCCCTCGCCGGCCTGCATGTGCAGGGGGGCGCGCTGGCCGGCATCGAAACGACCGCCGGTCCTGTCGCCTGCGAACAGCTGATCCTGGCTGTGGGGCACAGCGCGCGGGACACCTTCTCCATGCTGTACCGGCAGGGCCTGCCGTTGGAGTGCAAGCCTTTCTCGGTCGGGTTCCGGGCCGAACATCTGCAGCAGGAGATCGAAAAAAGCCTCTACCACGAGGCCGCCGGGCATCCGGCGCTGCCCCGCGGCGAATACCAGCTCAGCCAGCACGTGCGGGACGGGCGCTGCGTTTATACCTTCTGCATGTGCCCCGGCGGCACGGTCTGCGCCGCCGCCAGCGAGGAAGGCGGCGTAGTGACCAACGGCATGAGCCTGCACGCGCGGGACGGCCGCAACGCCAACGCGGCGGTGGTCGTCAGCGTGGACGGCCGTGATTTTGACGGCGACCCCGCCAGGGCCGTGGCCTTCCAGCGCAGGCTGGAACAGGCGGCTTTCCGGGCGGGGGGCGGCGGTTACCGTGCTCCGGCCGAAACAGTGGGCAGCTTCCTCGAAGGACGGGGCAAGCTGGATACGCTCCGCGTGCAGCCCACGTACCCGCGCGGCGTGACGCCCTGCGACCTGGGCGGCCTGCTGCCCGGGGAATTGTCTGCCGCGCTGCGGGAAGGGCTCACGGCCTTCGGCCGCAAACTGGCCGCCTACCGGGCGCCCGACGCGGTGCTCACGGGGCTGGAAACGCGCACCAGCAGCCCGGTGCGGCTGCCGCGCAACGCCGAAACGCTGCAATGCACGGCGCTGCCGGGGCTGTACCCCTGCGGCGAGGGCGCCGGTTACGCGGGCGGGATCATGACGGCGGCAGTGGACGGCGTGCGCTGCGCCGCCGCGCTGATGGCGAAGAATGCCCCGCCGCCGGGTTAAGCATCCGGGCGGTTTGCACAGGGCAAGCGGTGTCAAAAATCTGATCGGGAGAACATGACATATGGCAAAGTATTCCCATCCCTATAAAGAAAACCCCGGCAGCGCGCCGGGCGGCGCGCAGGACTTCGCCGGCCGCGTCGACCGCAAAGTCGAGGAGATCGACCGCCGCGCGGACGAATTCAGCCGCTCGCTCGACGATATCGTCAGCGACCTGGCCGGCATCGGCGCCGGCGTGGGTGCCGAACTGCTGGACGGGCTGGCAGGGGTCGTATCTTCGGCCGGCGATGCGTTCAACCGTTGGGCCCAAAAGGACAAGGACCTGACTTTTCCGCAGTGGCGCGCCCGTCTGGACCGCCGCCTGCTCAACAATGAGCAGGGCGGTTACCTGGCCATGGCCATTGCGGGCGGCGTGTTTGCCGTGGGGTTCGGCATCACGGCGCTCGTGATGTTCTGCCTGTCCGCCGTCGGGCCGGAAGCGCTGCAGATGACCCGCGCCGATTTCAACGTCTTTCCCATTTTGATGGCGGTGTTCACGCCGCTGACGGTAGGCTTCGGCATCATGACCGGCTTCGGCGTCAAAAAGTTCCGCTTTTTCGGGCGCATCCGCAGCTACCTGCGCGCCGCGCACGACTGGGTGGGCAGCGTGCCGGCCATCGCCCGCGCGGCCGGGCGCGGTACCGCCCAGGTGCGCAGCGAGCTGAACAAGGCTATCACCGACGGCAAGCTGCCCGGCGTCGTTTTGGGCGACGACGGCGATACGGTCTATTTCAAAGAGGAACTGTACGAGGCCGAAGCCGCGCGCCGGGCGCAAACCGCCGCCCCGCAGGGCGAAGCGCAGGCCGACGCGGCCCGCACCCCGCTGGAACAGTTCGAGACGGAGAGCCGCGACTTTTTGGCCTACCTCGACGGCTGCCGCGGCCGGCTGGACGCCGCAGCGGAGGAGGAACTGGCCGCCATGCACAAAAACTGTGCGGTCATTTTGGGCTTTATCCACAACCACCCCGCGCAACTCGGCCAGGTGCGGCGCTTTTCTGAGTATTACCTGCCCACCACCCGCAAACTGCTGGATACCGCTTTGGGCCTGGGCACGGCGGACGCCGCCAACGCGCAGGCCATCCGACGGGATATCACCGGCATCTTGCACACGCTGAACGAGGCGTACAGCAAGCTGTACGACGTCTTGCTACAGGACGTCAGCCTGGATGTTTCGACCGAGATCGACACCCTGGAGACCATGCTGCGTCAGGACGGCCTGACCCACGACTTTGAGGCGGATTTTAAAAACGGCTGACCGGCAGAGAAGGAGTAAAAGCGATGAACTATTTTGCGTGGCAGATCAGACCGGCTGCGCCGGACGCCGAGCAGGCGCTGGCCGCGGCCGGGTACGGCGTGCTGCTGCGCCGGGTGCTGGCGGCCCGCGGCTGTGCCGACGCCGAAGCGGCCCGCCGCCTGCTGGAGCCGGAACAGGGCCTTTCAGACCCGTTCCTGCTGAAAGATATGGACCGGGCGGTGGCCCGCATCCGGCAGGCCGTCGAAAACGAGGAACCCATCGTCATCTACGGCGACTATGACGTCGACGGCATCTGCGCCACGGCCATTTTGTATGAATGCCTGACCAGCCTGGGCGCGCATGTGCGCTGCAAGCTGCCCACACGCGGCGGCGGGTACGGGCTGACCCGCGCCGCACTGGAAAATCTGGCGGCCAAGGGCTTCTCGCTGGTCGTTACCGTGGACAACGGCATCTCCGCTTTGGAGGAAGCCGCCTGCGCGCGGGAACTGGGGCTGGACCTGGTCATCACCGACCACCACCTGCCCGGTGCTGCGCTGCCCGAGGCGGTGGCCGTGGTGGACCCGCGCCGCTCCGACGACGCCAGCCCGTTCAAGAGCCTGTGCGGCGCCGGGGTGGCTTTCAAGCTCTGCGCCGCGCTGGAAGGCTGCGCGCCGGAGGAACTGCTGGAAATGTACGGCGAACTGGCGGCCCTCGGCACGGTAGCCGACGTGATGCCGCTGGTGGGGGAAAACCGCATCCTGGTGCGGGAAGGCCTCGCTCTGCTGCAGGAGACCATGCGCCCCGGCCTGCAGGCGCTGCTGGAGAGCGGCGGCTACGCAGGCAGGCCGGTCACGGCGGATACCGTCAGCTACGGTCTGGCGCCGCGGCTCAATGCGGCGGGCCGTATGGACAACGCCGCCGTGGCCCTCAAACTGCTGCTCTGCGGGGACGAAGATCAGGCTGCGGGGATCGCCGCCCGCCTGGCGGAGATCAACACCGAGCGGCAGCAGGCCGAGCAGGAGGTCTTTGCCGCCGCCTGCCGCCTGCTGGAACAGGATCCCGCCCGCCTGCGGGACCGGGTGCTCATCGTCGCCGGGGAGGACTGGCACCCCGGCGTCATCGGCATCGTGGCGGCGCGCCTGATGGAGCGTTACAACCGTCCGGCCATCGCCATCTCCCTCCATGAAGGGGAGGGACGGGGCAGCGGCCGCGCGCCCGATCCTTTCGACCTGCATGGCGCGCTGGCAGCCTGTGCGGGGCACCTGGTCCGTTTCGGCGGCCATGCCGCCGCAGCGGGCCTGGAGATCGAGGAAGAACAGCTGCCTGCTTTCCGGCAGGCGGTGAACGCCTGGGCGGCGGAACACGCGCCGCGGCCGAAACCGGCGGCCCTGCCGCTGGATGCCGCCGTCACGCTGGAGGAACTGACGCTGGAACAGGTGCAGGAGCTCCAGCAGCTGGCGCCATTCGGGCGGGAAAATCCGACCCCGGTATTGCTGGTGCAGGATGCAGTGATCGACGGCGTGTGGGCCATGGGGGCCGAAGGCCGCCACACGCGGGTGCGTTTGCGCCAGGGCAGGCAGACGCTGTTTGCCTCACTGTTCGGCGTGCCGCCGCAGAAATTTGCCTACCCGGCAGGTACGCCGGTCGAAGCGGCATTGGAAGTTTCGGTCTTCAGCGGCCGCAGCGGCCCGATGGTTTCGGCGCACCTGAAGGCGATCCGTCCGGCAGGGCTGGGCAACCTGCCCAGCGAACAGGCCGCCTGGTTCGAGGCGCTCTGCGCGGGCGCTGCGCTGGACCCGCTGCGCGCTGCAGCGCTGCTGCCCCGGCGCGAAGACACGGTGGCGCTCTACAAGCGGATCCGCGGCGGACAGGTATTTTCCGGCGATCTGCAGCCGGTGTTTGCAGCGCAAGGGGCGGAAAACGCGGGCCGGACGCTGGCCAGCCTGACAGCACTGCAGGAACTGGGACTCATTGAGGAGCAGGACGGCCGCTGGCTGCCGGTACAGGTGGCTCAGAAACGGGATCTGGCGTCGGCGCCGGTCCTGCAGCGGCTGGCCCGACAGGCCGCCGCACAGCCGGCAGAGAAGGGGGAAAACGAGGATGGAAAACCAGAAAGCGATGCATGAGAGCCGGCAGGCGGACAACGCCAGGCTGCCCATCACCTACGAAGTGTTGAAACAGGAACTGACCGACAGCGGCCGCCCGTATGATTTCGACATGATCGAGCGCGCTTATACACTGGCGGAACAGGCCCATGGCGGCCAGCGCCGCCGCAGCGGCGAGCCGTATATCTGCCACCCGCTCTCGGTGGCGCAGATCCTGGTGGAACTGGGCATGGACAGCGAGAGCATCGCCGCGGCGCTGATGCACGACGTGGCCGAGGATACCCCGGTGACCATCGCCGAGATCAAGCAGAAATTCGGGCCTGAGGTCGCCTTGCTGGTGGACGGCGTCACCAAGCTGACCCAGATCAAATTCTCCAACGTGGAGGACCGTCAGGCGGAGAACCTGCGCAAAATGCTGCTGGCCATGAGCCAGGATGTGCGGGTCATGATCATCAAACTTTGCGACCGCCTGCACAACATGCGCACCGGGGACGCCTGGCCGGAGCAGAAACGGCGGGACAAGGCGCTGGAAACGATGGAAGTCTACGCGCCCATTGCCCACCGCCTGGGCATTTCCAACATCAAGGAAGAACTGGAGGACCGCAGCCTGCATTACCTGGACCCCGTGGGCTACGAGACCATCCGCGACCTGCTGAACAAGCATGGGGATGAGTTCCTGCACACGGTCTGCCATACCATCGCGGGGCATCTGGCGGAGAACGGCATCCCCAAGGCGACCATCCGCCATCGGGTCAAGAGCATCTACGGCATCTACCGCAAGATGTACATGCAGAACAAGGACTTTGAGGAGATCTACGACGTCTACGCCGTGCGCATCATTCTGGACAATGTCTCAGAATGTTACACGGCGCTGGGCCTGATCCACGACATGTACCACCCGCTGCCCAACCGCTTCAAAGATTATATCTCCACGCCCAAGCCCAACGGCTACCAGAGCCTGCACACCACCGTCATCGGGCGGGAAGCCATCCCCTTTGAAGTGCAGATCCGTACCTGGGATATGGACCGCATGGCGGAATACGGCATCGCCGCCCACTGGAAGTACAAGGCGGGCATCACCGGCTCCTCCAACGACAAATTGGACGAGCGGCTGGCCTGGGTGCGCCAGCTGTTGGAAAGCCAGCGCTCCAGCGCCGACGCGACCGACCTGCTCAGCGACATCAAGAGCGACCTGCTGCCCGAGGAGGTCTTTGCCTTCACACCCCGGGGCGACGTCATCAACCTGCCGGCGGGGGCCACGGTCATCGACTTCGCCTACGCCATCCATTCGGCGGTAGGCAACCGGATGGTGGGCGCCAAGGTCAACAACCGGATCGTGCCCATCGATCACAAGGTCCAGACCGGCGAGATCATCGAGATCCTCACCGGCCCCGAGAACCGCGGCCCCAGCCGGGACTGGCTCAACATCGTCAAGACCAGCGAAGCCAAGAACAAGATCCGGAACTGGTTCAAAAAGGAACGCCGGGAGGAAAACATCGAGGAAGGCCGCAACGCACTGGAAAGGGAACTGCGCCGCAACATGGTCCTGCTCACCGACGAGCAGCGCGCCCCCTTCCTGGAGAACCTGGCCCGCCGCAACCGCTGCAACAGTGTGGAGGAAATGTACGCAGCCATCGGATACGGCGGCCTGCAGCTTTCCCGCATGCTCTCCAAGATCAAGGAGGAGTATGCCAAGCTGAAGGAGACCGAACCCAAGCCCATCAAGGTGGAGTTCAAACCGATCCATTCCTCCGACGGCGTGGTGGTGGAAGGCATCGACAACTGCCCCATCAAATTTGCCAAATGCTGTTCGCCGCTGCCCGGCGACGACATCATCGGCTTCGTCACCCGCGGCTTCGGCGTTTCCATCCACAAGCGGGACTGCGCCAACGTACGCGAGAGCATGCGCCACCCCGAAAACGCCGACCGCTGGGTGCGGGCCTACTGGGCGGACGACGCCAAAGAAAACTACAAGGCGTCGCTGGAACTCACCTGCATGGACCGCGCCAACCTTGTCTCCGACATTGCGCTGGCGCTGGGCGACATGCGGGTGCCGATCTACTCCCTCATGGCCCGCGCCGCCGAGCAGGGCCGCGCCCGCATGAGCGTGACGGTGGGCATCACCAACACCGAACATCTCAACAGCGTGGTGGCACGCCTGAAAAAAGTCAAGGACGTCATCAGCGTCATCCGCAGCTGACAAAGGAGGAAGCTATGCGAGCAGTGATCCAGCGCGTGACCGGGGCTTCGGTCACCGTCAACGGCGGCCCGGCGCGCTCTATCGGTCCGGGGCTGGTCATCCTGTTGGGCGTGCGGGAGACCGACGACCCGGCAGTCATCCCCAAACTTGCCGAAAAATGTGCGCATCTGCGCATTTTCGAGGACGAGGCCGGCAAGCTGAACCGCAGCGCCGCCGAACTGGGCTACGAGGCGCTGGTGGTCTCCAACTTTACCCTGTACGGCGATACCAGCCGTGGCAAGCGCCCCAGCTTTACACACGCCGCGCGGCCCGATCTGGCGGTGCCTTGCTACGAACAGTTCCTTGCGGAATTGGGCAGCCAGGGCCTGCGCGGGGTGCAGCACGGGGAGTTCGGCGCCGATATGCAGATCCGCCTTTGCAACGACGGCCCGGTGACCATCGTGATCGACACCGACGAATGGAAAAAATAGGAGGGACCCCCATGAAGATCCAACACATCCCCGGCCTGCCCCCGCTCTATACCAACACCTTCCTGATCGTGACCGATGCAGGGCATGGCATCCTGGTGGACGCCGCAGCCGCCCCCCGGACGTATCTGGACGCTTTGCAGCGGGAAAACGCCGTGCTGACGCACATCCTGCTGACCCACGGCCATTATGATCACGTGGGGGCTGTGGCGGCCTTGCGGGAGCAGACCGGCTGCAAGGTCTATATGGACCCGGCGGATGCGGCGGGCAGCCAGATGCTGCCGCTGTCCCGCGGCCTGGTGGACGAAAACTGGCCGGAGGGGGACGAACTGACCATTGACGAACTGACCTTCCGGGTCTACCACACGCCGGGCCACACGCCCGGCAGTGTCTGCCTGCAGTGCGGCGGCCTGCTGTTCAGCGGCGATACGCTGTTCGCGGGTTCCTGCGGCCGCACCGACCTGCCGGGCGGCAGTATGGCGCAGATGCAGAAAAGCCTGTCCATGCTGGCGGCGCTGCCGCTGGCGGACGAGACCCAGGTCCTGCCCGGGCACGAGGCGTTCTCGACCCTTGGCAGGGAGCGCCGCGGCAACCCCTGTTTGAACGGCGCCTGGTTCTGAAACGCCGCCCGCCGGCGGGAGCAGGAAGGAGAAAATCTATGCAGATCATTTTGCGCGGCACGGCCGCCGGGTATGAGGCGGAGCACACCGCCCGCATCTTCTTCCCCGGTGCCGAAAAAGCGCCGCAGGTGCCCGCGGCAGGGGATTTTGTGCTGGCGGTCAGCCATGCGCAGACGGATTTCGTACTGCTGCGCCGCGGCGGCAGCCTGCGCTGGCGCAGCGCCCTGCGCGCGCCGGGCGCCGATGCCGAATATGCGCTGTGTTCGCTGCTCTACAGCCTGCTGAAAGAGCAGACCGGCCAGCAGCCGCCCTGGGGCATGATGACCGGGGTGCGCCCGGTGCGCATCATCCATGACCTGCGCGCCATGGGCGCCACCGAACAGCAGGTCGAGGACCGCTTCCTGCGCCATTTTGCCTGTTCGCCGCAGAAATTCGCCCTGGCCCGTGAGATCGCGGACCGGCAGCGCCCGCTGCTGGACGCAGCGGACCCGATGGACTGCAGCGTGTACGCGGGCATCCCGTTCTGCCCCACCCGCTGCAGTTATTGCAGCTTTGTCTCCCGCACCGTGGGGGATAAGGCCACGCAGGCGCTGGTACAGCCCTATGTGGATGCCTTGTGCCGGGAACTGACGGAGATCCGCGCCCTGGCGGACCGCTGCGGCCTGCGCATCCGCACCTTTTACATCGGCGGGGGGACCCCCACCAGCCTTTCGGCGGACCAGCTGGAACAGCTGATGGCCCACATCGCGGCCACCTTCGACCTGGGCGGCCTTGCGGAATACACGGTGGAAGCCGGGCGGCCCGACTGCACCGACGCCGAAAAGCTGCGCATCCTCAAACAATACGGCGCTACGCGCATTTCCATCAATCCGCAGACGTTCTCGGACCAGGTGCTGCGCAACATCGGCCGCCGCCACACCGCGCGGGACATCATGGACTGCTTTGCAGCGGCGCGGGCCGCCGGGCATGACAATATCAACATGGACCTGATCGCGGGCCTGCCCGGCGACACGGTGGAAGGGTTTGCCGGGAGTCTGGAACAGGCCGTTGCGCTGGACCCGGAAAATATCACGGTGCACACCCTCACCCTCAAGCGGGCTTCCAACCTGGTGGTGGAGCACCGAGCGGCGGATTACGACGATGTGGCCGCCATGCTGGAACGCTGCACCCTTCTGCAGCGGGCGGGGTACGCGCCGTACTACCTCTACCGCCAGAAAGGCACCCTGCAGAATCTTGAAAACACCGGGTGGTCCAAACCGGGCCGGGAATGCCTGTACAATATCTATATCATGGAGGAAGTGCATACCATTCTCTCGGCGGGGGCAGGCGGGTCCACCAAACTGGTGATCCCGGGAAAACGCCACGGGAAGATCGAACGGATCTTCAACTTCAAGTATCCGACGGAGTACATCGACCGCTTTGCGGAGATTCTGGACCGCAAGCGGCGCGTGGAGGACTTTTATGAACATTATGCAGCGCAAAAGGCTGGTCAGCCGTGAACTGGTGGAACTGGCGGCCCGCCAGCCGGAAGAATTTGCCGCATTGAGTGAGCGGCACTACCAGGGCCGGATCGAAGCCATCGCCGGGGAGATCCTGGCCAGCGGCCGCCGGATCGTGATGCTCACCGGCGCTTCGGCGGCGGGCAAGACCACGTCGGCCCATAAACTGGCGGAGGTTATCGGCGCCAATGGGCGGCACAGCGTGGTGCTCAGCCTGGATGATTTCTTCGTGGGAGAAGGCCGTTACCCCAAAAACCGCGACGGCAGCGACGATTACGAGAGCCTGCATGCGCTGGACCTGCCGGTGCTGCGCCGCTGCCTGGAGGAACTGTACCGGGACGGGGTGTGCGAGGCGCCGGTCTTTGACTTCCGGCTGCAGCGCCCCAACGGGTCGCAGCAGATCGACTGCCGTGACGGCGTCGTTATCATCGAGGGCCTGCACGCCCTCAACCCGGCGCTGACGGAAACCCTTCCCGCCGATGCGGTCTTCTGCCTGTATGCCGGTCTGCGGGAAGAATACGCAGGCCCGGACGGCAGCCGGTTCCTGGCGACCCGGGACATCCGGCTGGCACGGCGCGTGGTGCGGGACTATCTGTTCCGCGGGCACGGGCCGTCATTCACGCTGGGGCTGTGGGGCCACGTCTGCGCCGGGGAGGACCGCTTTATCAAGCCGTACAAACCCCGGGCGGACCTGCTGCTGGACACCACGCATACCTATGAAGTCTGCCTGTGGCGCAATGTGCTGGACTCCATGCCGCCGGACCCGGACCTGACCGAAACGCAGCGCCGCCAGCTGGAGGCGCTGTGCGGCAAGTTTGCCGCGTTCCCGGCGCTGGACCCGGCGCTGGTACCGCAAAACAGCATGCTGCGGGAGTTTATCGGCACGCAGAACGCCTGATTTCACGGAAATGATACAATTGTGCGTTGCAAACAGAGGATAAATCCGCTATAATAGGCGTATAAAACGCGCATGGAGCAAGAATCTGCGCATGTTTGAAGAAAGAGGTGTTCGCTATGTTTGAACTGGATATCGATATGTTGAAGGAGCAGGGGCTGCAGTTTGTCGACAAGGCAAAAAAGACTGCGCAGGATCTGGCCGACAAAGGCAAGAACCAGCTGGATCTGATGAACCAGCAGGCCCGTCTGTCCAAGGCGCAGCGCCAGCTGGGCGCGCTGGTCTACAGCCTGCACAAAGCAGGGGAAGAGAATCAGCCGCTGGTCGATAAATACATCGAGGCGATCGCCGAGGTCGAAAAAGCGATCGAGGAGATCAAGGCCAATATGTCCCCCGAGGAATACATGGAAGCTGAGCAGGCTGCCGGGGAAGAGACCCAGGAAGAAGAGGAAGAAATCGAGGAAGAACCCGTGCGCCTGCGGGGCGAGACCAAGATCTGCCCGGTCTGCCATTCCGAAGTGGACGGGGATGCCCTGTTCTGCAACCACTGCGGCGCGCAGCTGTAAAAGCCGCAGCACTCTCTTGCGGGGGTGCGGCAGCGCTGACCGCGCGGCTTGACAAATTTTGAATTGTGAGTAGAATATTGCATGCCGCCTGCGGCACGCAGCTATGCCTATGAATGCGTACCCTGCAAAAGAACTCTATACAGCGGAAGATCTGGTAGCGATCATCACCCGGCTGCGGGACCCCGACGCGGGATGCCCGTGGGATAAGGTGCAGACCCACCGGTCCATCCGGATGAATTTCCTGGAGGAAGCCTACGAGGCGGTGGACGCTATCGACTTGGAGGACCCGCACCTTCTGTGCGAGGAACTGGGCGATGTGCTGATGCAGGTCGTATTCCATACCTGCATCGAACAGGAAGCCGGCCATTTTACCTGGCAGCAGGTCTGCGACGGGGTATGCAGGAAGCTGATCGCGCGCCATCCGCATATTTTTGGCGGTGATGCGAGTATAAAAGACTGGGATGCGCTCAAAAATAAGGAAAAGGGCCGCCTGACCCTGCAGGATGACCTGGATAGCGTGCCCCGGGCGCTGCCGGCGCTGATGCGCGCAGCCAAACTGCAGAAACGCGCAGCCCGCTACGGCGTGGATTGCGAGGCGGGGGCCGGGCAGGTCGCCCGCTGTGCGGGGGAATTGCAGGCGGCCGGATCAGCCGCCCGGGCAGAGCAGGCCGCCGGGGAACTGCTGTTCGCGGCCGTGGCGCTGGCCCGCCGGGCCGGTGTGGACCCGGAACAGGCCCTGCAGCGCCGCAACGCGGCTTTCTGCTGCGAGGCAGAGCGCACCACATAAATCTGAAAAGCCGGCGCCGGAGCAAAACCGGCAGCCGCTTTTGGCAGATAAATTTACTTTGGAGGTACAAACCTATGACGAAAGTTGAACTGATCGCGGCTGTCGCAGCCGAAGCGAATCTGACCAAGAAGGATGCCGAGCAGGCTGTCAACACCGCGCTGAGCGCCATCACCACCGCCCTGAAGAACGGCGAGAAGGTCACGCTGGTGGGCTTCGGTACGTTTGAAGTTCGTGAGCGTCCGGCGCGCAAGGGCCGCAACCCGCAGACCGGCGCCGAGATCACCATTGAAGCTTCCAAGCTGCCCGCTTTCAAGGCCGGCAAGGCTCTGAAGGACGCCGTGCAGTAAGGCAGGACCGTTACCGCCGGTCCCATCGCTACCGCGATGGGGCCTTTTTTCATCGGAGGATCACCCATGCGTTTGGACAAATACCTGAAAGTCAGCCGCCTGATCAAGCGGCGTACCCTGGCCAACGAAGTGGCTGACGCGGGCCGTGTGCTGGTCAACGGGAAACCGGCCAAAGCCAGCTATGCAGTCAAGGTCGGGGACGAGATCGAGATCACCTTCGGCAACCGCCCGGTCAAGGTCCGGGTGCTGGCGGTGGAAGAACCCCGCGGCAAGGATGTGGCGCGCGAATTGTTTGAAGTGATCGGGCAGCAGTCATAATTTCGGCGCCCGCCGCATATCGTAGAAGTGTGATACGGAATTGTGAAGGAGGGGACAACCGCCATGCCGGAACTGAAAAAGGAACCGCCCCATTCCCAGCCCCCAGCCGGGGCCGACCCGCCCCGCAGTCACAGCCTGGCCCTGAAAGACCGCCGTCATCTGGCGGTAACGGGGGTCAGCCGGATCATCAGCTGCGACGAGGCGTCGGCTGTGCTGGAAACGCCGCTGGGCAACCTGACCGTCGGCGGCCGGGAACTGCAGGTCAGCGAACTTTCGGTGCAGAGCGGGCAGGTGCAGCTTTCCGGCCGGATCGAATACCTGCAGTACACCGAAAACCGGCAGACCAGCGGCGGCGTGCTGGCCCGCCTGTTCCGCTGAATGGCGGCTTCACCCGCCTTGACGGCGATTCTGGGAGACGTGCTGTGGTGCCTGGGGCTGGGCTGCCTGCTGGGGGCCTGCCGGGACCTGACCGGCCTGCTGCTGGGGGAAGGCCCGGTGCGCTGCTTTGTCTGGGATGTGGCGGCTTTCGCGGCTGCTGCCGTGCTGCTGTACGGCTTCTGTGCGGGAGTCAGCGCCAGCGGGGTGGCCCGCTGGTATATGGCGGGGGCCATGCTGGCGGGGGCGCTGGCCTGGAACGCGGCTTTCCGGCGTCCGCTCCACCGGGTGGCGGGGCTGTGCGGCAGGCTTCTGCTCTGGCCGTTCCGCACGCTCCACGGCAGACTGCTGCGTCCGCTGCTGCGGCGGGGCAGGGCGGCGCTGAACCGGCGGCGGCAGAAGCATCTTGCAAAAAGAACGCGGAAAAGGGAAGAAAAGCGAAAAAAGCAGTTGCAAAAGCCGTCGAAAATATTATATAATTAACCATACGTAGTATCATGCCGTTTGAACGGTACAGAGTCGGAGAAAGGGGGCATCCCGGATCATGAACAGGCGTCGAGGGCTGCTCCCGCAGTGGCTGCTGGTGGGGGGCTTCCTGCTGCTTTGCGGCTATCTGTTTGTCAGCCTGATCCACTATCAGGTATCCATCGGCTCCAAGCAACAGGAATTGCTGAGCGTACAAAACCAGCTCAACAGCCAGCTTACCGAAAACGCAGAACTCTCGAATACGCTGGAGCAGGGCGATGATGCGATCATTGAGCGTTACGCCCGGGAACAGGGCTATGCCAAGCCCAATGAGCGCGTGTTCGTGGATATCAGCGGCAAATAATTGCGGCACCGTTGGTTCAGCAGGGGCGCTTTGCGGCAACCCTTCTGCATATATCAATCCAAAGAAAAAGGGGTATTCAAGTTTGGCATTACAAGTTGGGGATATTGTCGAAGGCAAGGTCACCGGGCTCAAGCCTTTCGGCGCGTTTGTTTCTCTGCCGGAGGGCAAGACCGGTCTTGTCCACATTTCAGAGGTGTCCTACGAGTTTGTACAGGATATTTCTGCCGTGCTGGAAGATGGCCAGGCCGTGACGGTGAAGGTGCTTTCCATTGCGCCGGACGGTAAAATTGCCTTGTCGATCAAGCGCACACAGCCTGCGCCGGAACGGGGCGCCCGCCCTCAGGGCGGCAGCCCGCGCCCGGCGGCCCGCCGCCCGAAGCGGGAAGAAAAGCCGCGGGTCTGGCAGCCCAAGCCCGCTGCCCCGCAGGGCGAAATGAGCTTTGAAGATATGATGGCGCGCTACAAGTCCCGCAGCGAGGAGAAGATCGCAGACCTCAAGCGCGTGACGGAAAACCACCGCGGCGGATATTCGCGCCGCCGCGGCTGATCTGGACGGATAACGCTATACATGGCTCTACCCTGACGGCTCCTTACCGCCGGGGTTAGGGCTTTTTTGCAAAAAATCAGAAGAAAGGAATTCTATGTCCACACAGTATACCCTGGTCGCACCCTGCTTTTTCGGCACGGAATCCACGCTGCATTTTGAAGTCAAGCGCCTGGGCGCGCAGAACATCCAGGTCACCGACGGCCGGGTGCGGTTTGAAGGGGACGCCGCCCTGGTCGCTGCAGCTAACATCAACCTGCGTACCGCCGAACGTGTCCTGCTGCTGCTGGCTTCCTACAAAGCCGCGACCTTTGACGAATTGTTCGACGGCTGCTACCGCATCCCGTGGGAGGAACTGCTCCCCGCCGACGCCGCGTTCCCGGTCAAAGGTTCCAGCCTGTCGAGTCAGCTTTCCAGCGTGCCCGCCTGCCAGAGCGTTCTCAAGAAGGCCATCGTCAAACGGATGCTGGCAGGCCACAAGACCGGCGCGCTGCCGGAAACGGGGGAGACGTACAAGGTCCGCTTCGCCCTGCGCAAGAATGAGGTGGAGATCTATCTGGACACTTCCGGCGACGGCCTGCACAAGCGTGGGTACCGCCGCAACGCTACGCTGGCCCCCATCAAGGAAACGTTGGCGGCGGCCATCGCGGATCTGGGCCGGGTACGCCGGGACAGCCTGGTGCAAGACCCCTTCTGCGGTTCGGGCACGCTGATCATCGAGGCGGCGCAGAAGGCGCTGAACCTGGCGCCTGGGCTGCGGCGGCATTTTGCGGCGGAGCATTTTGCCTTCCTGCCGCCGGAGATCTGGGGGCAGCAGCGGGAAGCTGCCCGGGACGCCGTACGGCGGGACGCAGCTTTCGAGGGCGCCGGCTATGACATCGACCCGGCGGCGGTGGCCCTGGCTGCGGCCAACGCCAAACTGGCCGGCGTAGGCGACCGCTGCCGCTTTGCGGTGGCCGATGTGAAGGACTTCGCCCCGCAGCCTGCGGCTGTGGTGCTGACCAACCCGCCCTACGGCGAACGGCTGGGGGACGCGGCGGAAGCTGCGTCCCTGGCGCGCACGCTGGGGCAGGTATGGCAGCGCAGCCCGGGGCAGGGCCTGTATGCCATCACGGCGGATGCGGATTTTGAGCAGCATTTCGGCAAAAAGGCCGTCCGGCGCCGCAAGATCTATAACGGCATGATCCCCTGTCAGTTGTATATGTATTATGAACAGCCAAAGAGGTAAAGCAATGGAAGATTTGAAACTGGCGGTTTTGATCGACGCGGATAATATATCCCCCAAATATGTCAAGGTGATCCTGGATGAGGCGGCTTCTTTCGGGGTGGCGGCCTGCAAGCGGATCTACGGCGACTGGTCGGACGCGCGTCTGAAAAGCTGGAAGGATGTGCTGCTCAACAACTCCATCATCCCCATCCAGCAGTACAGCTATACCACCGGCAAAAACGCCACCGACTCCGCCATGATCATTGACGCGATGGACCTTTTGTACGGCGGCAACCTGGACGGGTTCTGTATCGTCTCTTCGGACAGCGACTTCACCCGCCTGGCCGCCCGCCTGCGCGAACAGGGCAAGCTGGTCATCGGCATGGGGGAAAGCAAGGCGCTGGGCCCCTTCGTGAAAGCCTGCGACCAGTTCAAGTATCTGGACCTGATCCTGGATCATGGCGAGCCGGAGCCTGCCGAACCGGTGGTGCCGTCGGCGGAGACCGACGCCATGGCCCAGGCCGGGGACGATACGGCCATCAACCGGGATTCCATCGAACGGATCGTGCGCGGCCTGATCGGGGAAATGGACGACGGCACCGGCTGGGTGCGCACCTCCCGCGTGGGGGACCAGCTCATCAAGCGTTACCCCGACTTTGACGTGCGCAACTTCGGCTCCAAGAGCCTGAACAAGTTCCTGGCTTCGCTGCCGGGCATGGAGGTGGAGGAGCGCATCCTGGCCAACGGCAACCCGATCCAGTTCGTGCGCATGCGCCCCGAACCGGCCCCCAAGGCCCCCAAAAAGACGCAGGCCCGCAGCACCGGCGCCAAAAAGACGGCGCGGCGCTCCGGCGGCAAACGCAAATGATCGCGGTCACCGCGAACGAAAAAACAGCGCGGCATCCTCTGCGGGATGCCGCGCTGCTGTTGTAACGGGAGGGTTCAGATCACAAGGCCGCCGCTCTGGCCGATGACCTGCCCGGTGATGTACCCGGCTTCCGGCGAGGCGAGGAACACGAGGGTCCGTGCGATCTCTTCCGGGGCGCCCAGCCGTCCCACCGGCGTTTCCCCGGCAAGGTCGGCCTTGTCCTGCGCCGAGAACCCGGCCATCATGTCGGTCTCGATCACACCGGGGGCCACGCAGTTGACCGTGATGCCCGAAGGGCCTTCTTCTTTGGCCAGGGCGCGGCACAGCCCGATGACCCCGGCCTTGGCGGCCGAGTAGTGCGCCTCGCAGCTGCCGCCCACCTGGCCCCACATGCTGCTGACGCACAGGATGCGCCCGTATTTGCGGCGGATCATCCCCGGCAGCACGGCGCGGCAGGCGTAAAAGACGCTGTCCAGGTCGGTGGCCATCATCCGCCGCCAATCCTCGTCGGTCAGGTCGGTGAACAGTTTTTGCTGGGCGATGCCCGCGTTGCAGACCAGCACCTCCAGCCGCCCGAAGGCCTGTTCCGCTTCCGCTGCCGCCCGGCGGGCGGCGGCCGGGTCCGCGGCATCGGCCTGCAGCGCCAGGAACTGCCTGTCGGGAGCCAGCGCCCGGGCCTGCTGTAGCACCGCGCCGGCGGCGTCGGGATGGCTGTGCCAGGTGAAGGCCACGTCGTACCCCGCCCGGGCAAAGGCCAGAACAGCAGCTGCGCCGATGCCGCGGCTGCCGCCGGTGATCAGCGCATGGTGGGGGAACAGGGGGAACGGCTCATTCATGGGTTTCTCCTTCCGGGGGACGGCGTTTGGCTTCCAGGCGCCGGGCGCGCAGCCCGGCAAAAAAGTCCTGCAGCAAGGCTTGGGCTTCCTCTTGCAGCAGGCCCTGCTCGATCGTCGGATGGTGGTTGAAGGGCAGGGCAAACAGGTCGGTCAAGCCGCCGCAGCAGCCCGCCTTGGGGTCCCGCGCGCCATAGACCACCCGGCGCAGGCGGCTGTTGATGATGGCCCCGCTGCACATGGGGCAGGGTTCCAGCGTGACGAACAGTTCGCATTGCCACAGCCGCCACCCGCCCAGCGCCCGGCAGGCCGCGTCGATGGCAAGCAGTTCCGCGTGGTAGGTGGCGTTCTTGCCGCTCTCCCGCAGGTTGTGCGCGCGGGCTACGATGACGCCGTCCCTGGCGACCACAGCCCCCACGGGCACTTCACCCAGCGCGGCGGCGGCGCGCGCTTCCTCCAGCGCGGCCCGCATCAGTTGTTCATCGGTCATGGCAACTCCTCAGGTCAGGGAACAAAAAAGACGGTATAGGCCAGCAGGAACAGAACCGCCAGTGTGTAGGCGGGGCTGGCAAACACCGCCAGCACGTCCACGCCGGGGCGCAGCCCGGCGGAAAAACGGAATCCCTGCTTGCGGGCGTGGTAAAGCAGCCACAGGCAGAACAGCGGGAAGAACAGCACCAGGAACAACTCCAGCGCCAGTGCCAGTTCGGCCGGGGCATACAGGCGCAAATAGAGCGTCAAAAAGGCCAGACAGTTGTTGATGAAATGCAGCAGCATACCCGGCAGAATGCTGCCGGAACGCTCGGCCAGCCAGCCCAGGAACACCCCGCAGACCAGCGCCGTCAGCCCCTGGATCAAGTCAAGGTGGAGCAGGGCGAACAGCAGGGCAGGACCGAATATCGCGACTGCGCTGCCGCTGGGGCGCAGCAGCCCCTGCAGGGCGCCGCGGAAGAAGAGTTCTTCCAGCAGGGCAGGCATGACGCAGAGCAGCACGAACTGCAAAAACAGCGCGCTGCCGCCGCTGGGCAGCCGCTGGGCCCCGCTTTCGCCGCCAAAAAGGGCGGTCAGCAGTGCGCCGGCCAGGTTGCCGATGTTGGCAAGGCCCAGAAAAACCGGCAGGCAGAATGCCGGGCTCCAGGGGGCGGGCAGCAGCAGCCGCAGGTCGCGGTTGTCTAACCGGGTCAAGCGCAGGGTAAAGCCCAGCGGGATCAGGATCGCGCCGATCCCGATAAAAAGCTGGAACAGCCCCACGGTCAAATCGCTGACACCCACCGGCCTGGCCAGCGTGGCGCCGGCGTGGAAAAGCCCCAGCAAAGCGTTGGCGCCGGCATATAAAATGGAGCGTACCAGCAGGTACAGCAGGGCGCTGGCTGCACACCAGCCGGCAGCGCCCCGCACGCCGCGTAATTTTGCCATTCCCTCATCCCTTTAAAACTTTTGTGTTTTTTATTATCATAACACAGTACGGGAAACAGTGCAATAAAAAGGCCCGACCGGTGTGCGGGCCGGTCGGGCCATGGAGGGAGAGAGGAGTCACTGCATATCTGCAATGTGCGTTGCAGGCATTGACTTTCTTGTACTATGATAGTACAGTATAGACGTGAAGTAAAGCACAATTTTTTCATATAACGGATGAAAAGAATTCATGGATGGAGGCATGTTTGTGACTTTGACCGATTGCCAGATCCTTGTGATGGTGGCGCAGCTGGGGACGTTTGCCGCGGCGGCGGAACAGATGCATCTCACCCCCTCGGCCATCAGCCATGCGGTATCGGGGATGGAGGCGGAATGCGGGTTTCCGCTGTTTACCCGCACCAAGAGCGGCGTGACGATGACCGCCGCAGGGGAGAGCCTGTTCCCTTCCATCCGGCAGATGCTGGCCAGCAGCGAACAGATGGAACAGTCCATCGCCCAGATCAACGGCATGCACAAAGGTGTGCTGCGCCTGGGCGTGTTCAACTCGGCCTGCGTGACCTGGATCCCCCATCTGGTGCCGCCTTTCCAGCAGGAATTCCCGGGCATCGACGTGCAGATCTACCAGGGCTCCTACGCGGACATCGTCGCCTGGCTGAAAAACGGGGCGGTGGAACTGGGTTTTTTGTCCAACTCCAGCGCCAAGGATCTGGATTTTGAGCCGCTGTATGAGGACCCGCTGGTTTGCATCGCGCCGGATTCCTTCCGGCCCCGGCGGCCGGGCTGCGTCCATGCGGAGGAACTGAAGGGCCGGCCCTTCGTCAGCCAGCAGGCCGACGTGGACGCCGACATCCAGAGCTATTTCAAGAAAAACGACCTGCATGTCAACAGCCGCTGCTACATTGTGGATGACCAGTCCATGATCGCCATGGTAGCCTGCGGCCAGGGGTTGGCCATCATGCCGGAACTGATGCTCAAAAACGGCGCCGCCCGCAGCGGCTGCCAGGTGCTGCGGCTGGAACCGGCCGCCCGGCGCAGCATCGGGGTGGCCTGCCTTTCCCAAAGCGGAATGTCCCCGGCGGCCCGCCGCTTTGTGGAACACACCCGCCGCTTTGCCGCGACCCTGAAGTAAGGCCGCCGCGCGGGGCTTTTCAAACCCTGCAAAAAAGAGTATAATAAGAAATCACGGAACCATGCCTGAAGGGGGAATTGTCATGCCGGGCGATCTGCATACCCATACGACGTTTTCGGATGGTTCGACCCCGGTCGAAAAGATGCCGTTCCTGGCGCGCTGCGCGGGAATGACGCACCTGGCGGTCAGCGATCACGATTCCATGCGCGGGGTGCGCTACGCTTACGCCCATCCGGTACAGGAGGGCGTCCATCTGATCCCGGCGGTGGAGCTGACGGCCTACGACTATGACCGGGCCCACCGGGTGCATCTGCTCTGCTACTGGCCGGACGACTGCGCCCCGCTGGCGGATTTCTGCGATATGATGGCGGAACGCCGCCGCACGGCCATGCTGCAAAGCTGCCGCGAACTGGAGGAGATCTGCCCCCAGTTCCGCACGGAGGAAGCGCTGGAACTGGCGAAAGACAGCGGCACGCTGTTCAAGGCCCATGTTATGCGCGTGCTGTGGCAGTATGGTCTGGCGGACGGCATGTACAACGATGTTTACCGTTCGCTGTTCGGGCTCAAGCCGGTCCGGGGCCGTGTGCTGCACACTCCGCGCTATGAGCCGGTGGACGATGTGCTGGCGCTGATCAAGGCCAGCCGCGGCGTGGCGGTCCTGGCGCATCCCAGCGTCTACCACAGTATGGAACTGGCCCGGGAACTGATCGGCATGGGGCGGCTGGACGGCGTGGAGATCGACCACCCCCGCAACACCCCCGAAGATAAAGCGGAACTGCTGCGGCTGGCCCGGGCCAACGACCTGCTGGTCACCGGCGGTACCGACTACCACGGCCTCAACACCGTGACCCCGCGCCCGGTGGGGGCGTTCGCCACCCGGGACGAGGAGATCGTGCGGCTGGAAACGCTGGCCAAAGCGCGCAAAATGTCCAATCGGAAAGCACAATAAAAGGAGAGGCAAAATCAATGACTTACGTATATAACAACAAGGGCACCTGCTCGGTGCGCACCGAGGTGGAACTCAACCCCGACCATACCATCGCCGAAGTGCGGGTGCTGGGGGGCTGCAACGGCAACCTGAAAGGCATCGCCGGCCTGCTGCGCGGCATGAAGGCGGAGGACGCTATCGCCCGCATGGAGGGCACTACCTGCGGCAGCAAGCCCACCAGCTGCCCGGATCAGATCGCACAGGCGCTCAAAGGGGCGCTGGCGGCCCTGTAACGCAAAGGAGTTGTAGATGGATTGCTTCCATTACCCGCTGGATACCGAAACGCTGCTGCGCAAAAAGCGCCGCCTGCGCCGGGAACTTCTGGCGCAAAACCCGCATCCGCTGCATAAGAAGATCGCCATCCTGGGCGGGTCCACCACCAACGAAGTGGCGGACCAGCTGGGCCTTTTTCTGCTGCAATACGGCATCGAAGCGGATTTTTACCAGAGCGAGTACGGCCAGTACTGGCAGGACGCCGTGTTCGGCACGCCGGAACTGGACGCTTTCGCCCCGGATGTGATCTATGTCCATACCAGCTGGCGCAACCTGACCCGGCTGCCCGCGACCACCGACGCCCCGGCACAGATCGACGCCATGCTGGAGGATCAGTACCGGCACTTTGAGACCATGTGGCAGGCGTTGGAACAGAAATTCGCCTGCCCGGTCATCCAGAACAACTTCGACCGCCCCAACTACCGGCTGATGGGCAACCGCGATATCTGGGACATACACGGGCGCTCCAACTTCATCAGCCGCCTGAACCAGAAGTTCTACGCCTACGCCGCCGCCCATGAGCATTTCTACATCAACGACATCGACTATCTCTCGGCGGACTACGGCCTGACGGCCTGGGGGGACGCGTTCTACTGGCACATGTACAAGTACGCCATGTGCCTGGACGCTATCCCGTCGCTGGCGGGCAGCGTGGCCAACATCATCAAATCCCTTTACGGGCGCAACAAAAAGGCGCTGGTGCTGGACCTGGACAACACGCTCTGGGGCGGCGTCGTGGGGGACGACGGGGTGGACGGTCTGGCCATCGGCCCCGAGGTGCCGGAAGGGCAGGTCTACGCCGAGTTCCAGAGCTACTGCAAGGCGCTGAAAAGCATCGGCGTGATCCTGGCGGTGGATTCCAAAAACGACGAGGCCAACGCGCTGGCGGGGCTCAACCACCCCGACGGCGTGCTGCGGCCTGACGATTTTGTGGCGATCAAGGCCAACTGGGACCCCAAGGATCAGAATCTGCGCGCCCTGGCGTCGGAACTGAACCTGGGCGTGGACAGCTTCGTCTTTGCCGACGACAACCCCGCGGAGCGCGCCATCGTGGCAGCCCAGCTGCCCGGGGTGGAAACGCCGGTGCTGGACGGGGCGGAAAACTATATCAAGACGCTGGACCACGGCGGCTACTTCGAGGTCACGGCCCTTTCCCGGGAGGATCTGCAGAAAACCGAGTTGTATCACCAGAACGCCCAGCGCGCGGCGGCGCAGGCGGCGTTCAGCGATTACGGCGAATATCTGGACAGTCTGAAGATGGAAGCGGAGCTCTACGGTTTTGAGCCGCTGTACATCCAGCGCATCGCCCAGCTGACGAACAAGTCCAACCAGTTCAACCTGACCACGCTGCGCTGCTCGGAGGATGACATCCGCGCGATGGCGCAGGACCCGGACTGCCTGTGCCTGTGCGGCAAACTGACCGATGCTTTCGGCGACAACGGCATCGTCACGGTGGTGGCGGGCCGCGCAGAAGGGCAGGCGCTGCACCTGCGCCTGTGGCTGATGAGCTGCCGCGTGCTCAAGCGCGGCATGGAGGACGCCATGATGAACACCGTGGTGGCCGAAGCGGCGGCCCGCGGCCTGCGGGAAGTATACGGCTACTACTATCCCACCGCCAAAAACGGGATGGTCCGGGATTTCTACGCCGGTTTCGGCTTCACGAAAGTGCGCGAGGACGAAAACGGCGATACGGTGTGGAAGCTGGACGTCGAAACCTATCGGCCCAAAGCGCTGCACATGAAGGTCAAACGCTGACCGGGGAGGGAACGCCATGAGAAAGGCTGCGCTGCGAAAGATCGCGGCGGTTCTGCTGTTTGTTTTACTCACGGCGCTCCTTTTGGGCGCGGCAAACTTTCTGTTCGTGGACGACGTGCACTCCTATTCCCGCGTCATGCTGCAGGAACTGTATGCGCAGGCAGGGCAGATCGACACGCTGTTCCTGGGGTCCTCCCACTGCTACCGCAGCGTGGACCCTAAAACCGTGGATGATGCGCTGGGGACCCACAGCTTCAATGCCGGGTCTTCCCAGCAGCTCCCGGACGGTTCCTATTATATGCTGCGGGAGGCGGCGGAACAGAACCCGTTGAAGACGGTGTATCTGGAAATGTTTTACACCGGGTATAACCAGAGCGCCTCCAGCGACGTGCCGCTGGCCTGCTATTTGCTGACCGACCATATGCGCTGGGATTCCCCCTGGCGTTACCGCTATCTGTGGGAGATGGGCGGCCTGGCAGCCTTCGCGGATCTGGTGCTTCCGGCCCGCCATGGAACGGCGTCCCTGCAAAACCTGCCGTCGCTCTGGCGCGCCAAACTCACCGGCGGTTATGATCTGGACGACTATGCCAGTGTGACCTACCCGGAGGAGGGGGAGGCTTACCGCGGCAACGGCTTCGTCTATACAGAGGGCGTCGCCCGGGATGGTTTTGCCACCCTGCTGGATGTGGACCCGGAACGCCCCCTTTCGGATTTCGGCTGGGCCAACCTGGCCCGCATCACCGAGTTCTGCCGGCAGGAGGGGATCCGTCTGGTGCTGTTCACGGCGCCGCTGCCCAGTGCGTACGTCGCCAATACCGAAAATTATCAGGCGTATGTGGATGCGTTGCGTGCTTATGCAGCCGAGAACGGGCTGCAATATTGGGATTTCTCGCTGTACCGCAGCCAGGGAGACATGAAGCACATGGGCGCGGGGGAGTATTCCGACGCGCACCATCTGAATGGCACGGGTGCGGAGATTTTTACGGCGGAACTCTGTGCAGTCATCACCCGGGATGCGGCCGGGGAGGATGTTTCCGCGCTGTTCTGCGATACGGTGGAGGAAAAGCTGACCGACTATGCGGACAATACGATTTTTATGGCCGATGGATGGCTGGATTCACAATAAGGAGGAACAGCCATGCTGGCGGTGACTTCACCGGGATTTCTTGTCTTTGCCGCGCTGTTCGCGGGCGCCTGGTATAAAAGCCGGCCGGCGAACCGCTGGCGCTGGATGCTGGCCGCCGGTATCCTGTTCTATCTTTCGCTGGACTGGCAGGGCTTTGTGGTTTTGCTGGCCAGTTCGCTGCTCGTGTGGGCCTGCGCGTTCCGTGCAAAGGGGAACCCCTGGTTCGGCGCAGGGCTGGCAGCGGCGCTGGCGCCCCTTTTGCTGCTGAAATACTATGCGGCGGCAGCCGGAGGTTTGCAGCAGATGTTCGGTTTGCGGATCTGGCAGCCGGAACTGCTCCAGCCGCTGGGCGTGGGGTATTTCACGCTGGAACTGGTCAGTTATCTGGTGGATGTGCGCCGGGGGACCATCCCGGCGCAGCGCAGCTTCGGGCGGGTGCTGTGTTATGCGTCTTTTTTCCTGTCCATCACCCAGGGCCCCTTCAACCGCTACGGGGAATGGATGCCCCAGCTGGAAGCGCCCGTCGCATGGGACGGCCGGCGTGCCTGGCGCGGCGCGATCCGCTGCTGGTGGGGGTACTTTAAAAAAATGGCGGTCGCCGACCGTGCGGCGGTGGTCGTGGCGGCGGCCTTCCGCGATCCGGCGGTTCTGGACCGCAGCCAGCTGCTGCTGGCCGCCGTACTCTACTCGTTCCAGCTGTATGCGGACTTTTCCGGCTATACCGACATCGTGTTGGGCGTCGGCGAGATACTCGGCTTGTCCCTTCCGGAAAACTTCCGCCGGCCCTTCCTGGCGGCCAGCGTCAAGGAATTGTGGTCCCGCTGGCATATCAGCCTGTCCCGCTGGCTGCGGGATTATGTCTACATCCCGCTGGGGGGCAGCCGCTGCCGTCCGGCGCGGCGGGATGCGAACCTTGTCCTGACCTTTCTGGTCAGCGGCCTGTGGCACGGCGCGGGCCTTACCTATCTGCTCTGGGGCTTCCTGCAGGGGCTGCTGCAAGCTTTGGAAAACCACCTGCCCTGGCGTCGTGCCGTTACAAAGGGCCGGGCGCGCTGGGTCGGCATCGCCGGTACTTTCGCCGTTTTTGTGTTCACGTTTACGATCTTCCGGGCCAGCAGCCTGACCAATGCGCTCCAGTACTTTCGGGGGCTCCTGTTCCAAGGCGGCTGGGACGCGCTGAACAATTACTGGGAGCTGGGGCTGGCCAGCCGCCAGGATCAGCTGGTGCTGTTTGCGGGCGTTGCGATCCTGATCGCCGTGGATCTGCTGCAGGAGCGCGGTGTCCGCCTGCTGGACCGCCTGGCAGCCGCGCCCCGTGCGCTGCGCTGGGCCGCCTACGAAGCAATGATCTTTTCCTTCCTGTATATGGGCCAGTTTCTGGGCGGGGGCGGTTTCCTCTATGCCCGTTACTGACAAAGCAAAAAGCACGGCTTCCCGCAGGGGAGGCCGTGCCTTTCGTTTGCCAGGGGGCTACCGGTCCGGTTCGCAGTCCAGGATCGAGGGGATGTTCTGCCAACGCTCGGGCGATTCGGCATATTTTTCCTGCAGCCAGCGCACGGCGGCGTCCAGCCCGTCCTGGCCGCCCTCAAAATCCCGGCTCTCGATCTTTTCTTCCGCTGTATGTTCAATGCTCCATGGCCCGGGCCAGATGGAAGCGGTCAGAAACTCCACCTTTTTCTTCCCGGTCTCATCCGCGGGGTCCGGGCGCTTGCCGGGAACCAGCACATAGCGCATACCGCCTTCCGCGCCGGAGTACGAATTGCCGTTGTGGAACCAGTGATAGATGGGGAATGCATTCAGCATAAAAGACTCCTCTCCCGCTACAGGTGCAAAAACTGTTTCCAAAATCTAATTATAACGCAGCGCCTGCCGCTCGGCAAGAGAAAAAACGGGATTGACAAAGGGGAGCGGATGCGTTATAATAACTAAGTCATGCGGGATTAGCTCATCCGGTAGAGTGACTGCTTCCCAAGCAGTAGGTGGCGAGTTCGAGACTCGTATCCCGCTCCAAAAGCCTCGGGGGTTGCCCCGGGGCTTTCTTTCGGCAGAACCGTTTTCTTTCGCGCGTACAGAAAATTTCTTGACAAACGCGCGGGTTTCTGCTAGAATATTTCAGCAATCGTTCAGATGGCTGCTCCATTCGCACAGGATGGTGAATGCTGGTAGCCGCAATTCGGAGATTGTGATGAGCACATATATCAAGTATGGCTCCCGGAATCATGATCGAGAAAGAGGTGAAACTACCATGAAGAAGGGCATCCATCCGAACTACGTGGACTGCACGATTACCTGCGCCTGCGGCAACGTGATCCACACCCGTGACACCAAGCCGGAGATCCACGTCGAAGTTTGCAGCAAGTGCCACCCGTTCTACACCGGCAAGCAGAAGCTGGTCGATACCGGTGGCCGCGTCGAGCGCTTCAAGCGCCGTTTCGCCAAGGCTGGCAAATAAGTTGGTTCGCTTTACCCCAGATGGAGACATCTGGGGTATTTTTGGCTGTCTGTAAGGAGTGTCCCATGACGGATTACATGACCATCCGGGGAAAGACCACCTTTGAATACGAGGAAAAGCGCAGCCGCTTTATCGCCACGGCCGCCTTTGCCGGCACAGAGAAAGCGGCGCTGGCGGTTCTGCAGGCCGTGCGCGCGGCCAACCGCACGGCGCGCCACAATGTCTACGCCTACGTGCTGCAAAACGGCCGGACGCGATACTCGGACGACGGCGAACCGGCCAAGACGGCAGGGACCCCGGTGCTGGAGGCGATCCGGCATGCCGGTGTTTCAGATGTGATCGTGGTGGTCACCCGTTACTTCGGGGGGATCCTGCTGGGCACCGGCGGGCTGGTGCGGGCCTACACCGCGGCGGCGGCCGGTGCGCTGCAAACGGCGGAACGGGTGTCCATGCGTCAGGTGGTGGAATGCCGCCTGCGGGTGCCTTACAGCCAGTTCGAACAGGCCCAGCATATGATCCGGGCCGCCGAGACCCGCCTGCAGGAGCCGCTTTTTGACGATGCGGTGACGCTGTGCTGGCAGATGCCCGCCGGAACGCAGGACGCCTTGTGCCGTTCGCTGGCGGAACTGACACGCGGTGCGGCGCGGGTGGAAGTCTCGCCGCCGCGCTATCTTCCGTTTTGAAAAGCGGAATTTTTACAAAAAAATAAAGTCTTTTGCGCAGTTTTATCGTATTTATATTATAGAAAGGAAGAAAGGGGACGGGTTGCATGACGATTCGGGAGGAAACGCAGTCCATCGAACGCCAGACGCTGAGCCGCTATGCGACTTTGAGTGAAAACAGCCGCGGACGCCGCGTCCCTCAGGAAGAGGACCCGCTGCGGACCTGTTTCCAGCGGGACCGGGACCGCATCCTGCACAGCAAAGCGTTCCGAAGGCTGAAACAAAAGACCCAGGTCTTTCTCTCGCCGGAAGGGGACCATTACCGCACCCGGCTGACCCATACGCTGGAAGTCAGCCAGATCGCCCGCACCATCGCCCGCGCCCTGCGGCTGAACGAGGATCTGACCGAAGCCATCGCCCTGGGCCACGATCTGGGTCACACGCCCTTCGGCCATGCGGGGGAGCGGGCGCTGGACCGCCTGTGCCCCGGCGGCTTTACCCATTACCGCCAGAGCCTGCGGGTGGTGGACCTGCTGGAAAAGGACGGCAGGGGTCTCAACCTTTCCTGGGAGGTCCGCAACGGCATCATCACCCACACCACGGGGGCCTGGGCGCGCACGCCGGAAGGCTGCGTGGTGCGCAGGGCCGATCATATTGCGTTCCTGAACCATGACATCGAGGATGCGGTGGGGGCGGGCGTACTGGACCCGCGGCAGATCCCCCAGGCGGCCACCGCAGTGCTGGGCAACACCAAGTCCCAGCGGATCACCACCATGATCACCGACCTGGTGGAACACAGCCAGAACGGCCGGATCAATTTTTCCCCTGAGGTGGAGGCGGCCTATGCCATCCTGAAAGACTTCATGTATTCCACCGTATATGTGGACCGCAACGCCAAGCGGGAAGAAAAAAAGGTGGACAAGCTCATCGGCGATCTGTATGAGCGCCTGTGCGAAGAACCGGCCCTGCTGCCGAATTTTTACCTGCAGATCGCTTACAGGGAGGGCGTGGACCGGGCCGCCACCGACTACATCAGCGGGATGAGCGACGAGTTTGCCACCCGTTTGTTCGTGGAGTGGTTCGTCCCGCAGAAATGGCAGGGGCTTTAAGAGAGGCAGCATTGCAAAAAGGAGGTGGAACGGACCGTGATCCCGCAGGAATACATACAGGAAGTGGTGCGCCGCAACGACATCGAGGAGGTCGTCGGCCAGTATGTGCAGCTGCGCCGCCGTGGGCGGACGCTGAGCGGGCTGTGCCCGTTCCATAACGAAAAGACCCCCTCCTTCGTGGTCTATCCCGACACCCAGAGTTTTTACTGTTTCGGCTGCGGTGCGGCCGGGGACGTTATAAATTTCGTGCGCAAGTACAATAATCTGGGGTACGTGGAAAGCGTCAAACAGCTGGCGGCCCGCGTGGGCATGCCGCTGCCGGAGGAGGAGGACCGGGAGGCAAGAGCCCGCCAGCGCCTGCTGGAGATCAACCGCAGCGCGGCACGGTATTTTTATGAGCAGCTCAACGCCCGCACGCCGGAAGCCGCCCAGGCCCGGCGCTACTGGAAGGAAAAACGCGGCCTGTCCGACGCGGCGATCCGCCGCTTCGGCCTGGGGTATGCGCCGGATGATTTCGGCGGGCTGCTGCACTACCTGCGGCGGCGCGGCTTCAGCGAAGGGGAACTGGAACATTCCGGCCTTGTGAAGCGCAGCGCCAAAGGCAACCTTTACGATATTTTCCGCCACCGGGTCATGGTGCCCATCATTGATGTGCGGGGCTCCATCATCGCTTTCGGCGGGCGGGTGCTGGATGATTCCAAGCCCAAATACATCAACAGCCCGGAAACGATGGTCTACCATAAATCCCGCACGCTGTTTGCGCTGAACATCGCCAAGAAATCCCCCCATAAGCGCTATATCCTCTGCGAAGGGTATATGGACGTCATATCCATGCACGAGGCCGGCTTTGACACGGCGGTCTGCGCCTGCGGCACCGCCCTGACGGCGGAACAGGTCAGGCTGCTCAGCGAATATGCCGACGAGGTGGTGCTGAGCTACGACTCCGACGAAGCGGGGCAGAAAGCCACCGAGCGCAGCCTGGGACTGTTCGCCAACAGCCCGGTGAAGGTGAGCGTGCTGAGTTACCAGGGGGCGAAAGATCCCGACGAGTTCATCAAGAAATATGGCCGGGAACGGTTCGAGATGCTGCTGAACGGCACGGCCAACCCCACGGAGTTCCAGTTGAAAAAGGCGCGGGCCAAATACGACCTGCGCAGCGACGACGGGCGGCTGAGTTACATCCGCGAGGCCATCGACATCCTCACGGCCCGGGGCGTCACCCCCACGGCGCGGGATGTGTATGCGGGGCGGCTGGCGGAGGAGACCGGCGTCTCCAAGCAGGCGGTGCTCTCCCAGATGCAGGGGGCGCTGCGGGCTGCGGAACGCCGCGGCCGCCGCAGGGAACAGAAAGATCTGGCCCAGCAGGGCATCGCTGCGGATATCCGGGTGCCTTACACCCAGGGCGGGGAGGCGGCCCTGGGGGCTGCCAGCGCCGGGCGCCAGCTGGTGGCGGCGCTCTTGCAGGACCCCGAGCAGATCCCCTATGTGCGGGCGCGTCTTTCGATGGATACGCTGCTGCTGCCGGAAGTGCAGCAGGCGGTCCAGGCGATCTACCGCTGCGCCGACGAAAAGCAGCCGGTCAATCTGACTTCGCTGCAGCAGTTGCTGGACGAAAAGGCCTTCCAGCAGGCGGCGCTCGCCCAGGCGCAGAACCATGGCCAGCAGCTGACCCGGCAGGATATCGACATGTATCTGGAGCGCCTGCAGAACGCCAGGCCGATCAGCGAGCGGGTGGCCGGTACCAGCGACGACCAGTTCCTCGATTTTTTCGCCAATGTGAAAAAGGAAAAGGGAGTCGGGGAGCCGCCGCCCAAAACATAAACCAGCCCGTGCACGAATGCACAGTTTTGAACCGAAACCTAAAAGGAGAAACGTACTTATGGCAGAGAAAAAAGATCCCATTCGCAGTCTGATCGAAACGGGCCGCCGCAGCGGCAAACTGACCAACACCGAGATCGGCGACGCGATGGAGGAAAGCGGCCACGTTCTGGATGTGGAGCAGATGGAAAAGCTCTATGAAGAACTGGAGAGCAACGGCATCGAAGTGGTGGACGACGGCGCCTCGGACGCGGACGATCCCGCGCTGACCGGCGACAGCGTCGATGATTTTGAGGACAGCCTGAGCACCGACGGCATCACCATCGACGACCCGGTCAAGGTCTACCTCAAGGAGATCGGCCGCGTGCCCCTGCTGACGCCTGAGGAAGAGGTGGACCTGGCTTTGAAGATCCAGGCCGGCGGCCCGGAAGGGGAAAAGGCCAAACAGCGCCTGAGCGAAGCCAACCTGCGCCTGGTGGTCTCCATCGCCAAGCGGTATGTGGGGCGCGGCATGCAGTTCCTGGATCTGATCCAGGAGGGCAACCTGGGCCTCATCAAAGCGGTGGAAAAGTTCGATCACACCAAGGGCTTCAAGTTCTCCACCTACGCCACCTGGTGGATCCGGCAGGCCATCACCCGCGCCATCGCGGACCAGGCGCGCACGATCCGCATCCCGGTGCATATGGTGGAGACCATCAACAAGGTCAAGAAAGTCTCCAGCCAGCTGCTCCATGAGTACGGCCATGACCCCAGCGCCGAGGAGATCGCCGAGCGCCTGGAGATGCCGGTCGAAAAAGTGCGGGAGATCATGCGCGTGGCGCAGGAGCCTGTCAGCCTGGAGACCCCCATCGGCGAGGAGGAGGACAGCCATCTGGGCGACTTCATCCCCGACGACGATGCCCCGGTCCCGGCGGAAGCCGCCAGCCAGACCCTGCTGAAAGAGCAGCTGGCCGATGTGCTCAAGACCCTGACCCCCCGGGAGGAGAAGGTCCTGCGCCTGCGCTTCGGCCTGGAGGACGGCCGCCCCCGCACGCTGGAGGAAGTGGGCAAGGAGTTCAACGTCACCCGTGAACGCATCCGTCAGATCGAGGCCAAGGCCCTGCGCAAGCTGCGTCACCCCAGCCGCAGCAAGAAGCTGCGCGATTTCCTGGATTGATCTCTAAAAAGGAACGGCCCCGGGCGGGAAACATCCCGCCCGGGGCTTTCTGCCGCGTAAGAAGCGTTTTGTCAAGGGGCTGCCCGCACAAAAAGGGGGCTGCAGCCTTGTGAAAAGTGACCAAAGGAGGGGGTTGGAACTGCTTTTTTGAATTTGTCAAGCGGACGTCAGGGATGCAAAACCGTCAAAATGCCGAAAAATTGTTACACCCGCCCGGGCGTTTCATGCATGCAAAAAAGCTGGCATAAAACCCGGAAAAAGGCTTGACAACGGGACTTTTACCCTGTATACTAAATCAGTATCACAAAAATGGAATAGAGCGCCCTAAGAGAATTGAGCCCTTGCGGCAACCCCTGAAACTTTGTGAAAAATGCCGAATGTGGTTTGTTTCAAGGCCGGCCTTTTGGGTCGCTTTTACCAGCTTTGTCAATCTATGGAATAGGAGTGGTCGCGTTTTATGATAAAGGTCAAGCCCGTACAAAACGGCAGAACGACCCGCATGAGTTTTTCCCGGATCAACGAAGTGATCGACATGCCCAATCTCATCGAGATCCAGAAAAATTCTTACAACTGGTTCCTGGAGGAAGGCCTGCGTGAAGTCTTCCACGACATTGCCGCGATCGAGGACTACACCGGCAACCTGGTGCTGGAATTCATCGACTACCGGCTGGACAAGAACCCCAAGTACTCCATCAAAGAATGCAAGGAACGGGATGCCACCTACGCGGCTCCTCTGTACGTCACGGCGCGGCTGTTCAACAAGCAGACCGGGGAAGTGAAGGAGCAGGAGATCTTCATGGGCGATTTCCCGCTCATGACCGATTCCGGCACCTTTATCTCCAACGGTGCGGAGCGCGCCATCGTCAGCCAGCTGGTCCGTTCGCCCGGCGTTTTCTACGGTTCCAGCAAGGACCGCACCGGCAAGGACCTGTTTACCGCTACCATGAACCCCAACCGCGGCGCCTGGCTGGAGTATGAGACCGATTCCCAGGACGTTTTCTATGTCCGTATCGACAAAAACCGCAAGCTGCCGGTCACTACGCTGGTGCGTGCGCTGGGCCTTGGCACCGACGAGCAGATCCGTCAGTTCTTCGGTGATTCCGAGCCCAAGATCAACGCTTCGCTGGAAAAGGACATCACCCACTCCACCGAGGAAGGCCTGCTGGAAGTCTACCGCAAGCTGCGCCCCGGCGAGCCCCCGACGGTGGAGAACTCCCGCAGCCACCTGAACTCCCTGTTCTTTGACCCGCGCCGCTACGATCTGGCCCGCTTCGGCCGCTACAAGATGAACAACAAGCTGGCGCTGGCCCGCCGTATCGCCGGCTACCGCGCCGCCGAAGATGTCATCGCGCCGCTGACCGGCGAACTGCTGGCCGCCAGGGGCGAGAAGATCAACACCGCCAAGGCCAACGAGATCGACGCCGCCGGTGTGACCCGCGTCGTCGTTCTGGTGGAGCGCAAAGGGGAGGAGAGCATCCCCGTTATCGTGATCTCCAACGGCTGTGTGGACGCCCAGCCTTTCTTCAGCTTTGATGTGGAGAAGGAAGCGGGCGTCAATGAGCGCGCCAATTTCGCCGAACTCCGCAAGATCCTGGACGCCACCTCCGACCCGGAGGAGCAGAAGGAACTGCTGCGCCAGAACCATGATGTGCTGATCAGCCGCACGGTCACGGTGGACGATATCTTCGCTTCCATCAACTACCTGATCGGCCTGGATCACGGCATCGGCACCACCGACGAGATCGACCACCTGGGCAACCGCCGCGTGCGCAGCGTGGGCGAGTTGCTGCAGAACCAGTTCCGCATCGGCTTCTCCCGCATGGAGCGCGTCATCCGCGAGCGTATGACCCTGCAGAACCAGGAAAGCAGCGAGATCACGCCCCAGAGCCTGGTCAACATCCGCCCCGTGGTGGCGGCCATCAAGGAGTTCATCGGCTCCAGCCCGCTGTCCCAGTTCATGGACCAGAACAACCCCCTGGCCGAACTGACCCACAAGCGCCGCCTGTCCGCCCTGGGCCCCGGCGGCCTGTCCCGTGACCGTGCAGGCTTTGAAGTCCGCGACGTGCACTACACCCACTACGGCCGCCTGTGCCCCATCGAGACCCCTGAAGGTCCCAACATCGGCCTGATCTCCTACCTGGCCACCTACGCAAAGATCAACAAGTACGGCTTTGTGGAAGCCCCCTACCGCCGCGTCGACAAGGCCACCGGCGTCGTCACCGACGAAGTGGTCTACATGACGGCGGATGTGGAAGACGAATATATCGTGGCCCAGGCCAACGAGCCGCTGGACGAAAACAACCGTTTTGTCCGTCCCCGCGTCTCCGGCCGCCACCGCAACGACATCCAGGAATTTGAGGCCAGCCAGGTCGACTTCATGGATGTTTCCCCCCGCATGATGGTCTCCGTGGCTACGGCTTGCATCCCGTTCCTGGAGAACGACGACTGCAACCGCGCCCTGATGGGCTCCAACATGCAGCGGCAGGCAGTGCCCCTGATGGTCACGCAGCAGCCCATCGTCGCCACCGGCATGGAGTACAAGGCGGCTACCGACTCCGGCGTCTGCATCCTGGCGACGCGGGACGGCACCGTTGAATACGTGGATGCCGAGAAGATCGTGGTGCGCTGCGAGGACGGCTCCGCCGACACCTACGAACTCATCAAGTTCATGCGCTCCAACCAGGGCAACTGCAACAACCAGCGCCCCATTGTGCAGGTGGGCGACGCCGTCAAGGCGGGCGACGTGCTGGCCGACGGCCCTGCCACCAAGAACGGCGAGATCAGCCTGGGCAAGAACGCCCTGGTGGGCTTCATGACCTGGGAAGGCTACAACTACGAGGACGCCGTCCTGCTCAACGAGAAGCTCGTGCGCGAGGACGTCTACACCTCCATCCATATCGAGGAATACGAGACCGAGGCCCGCGACACCAAGCTGGGCCCCGAGGAGATCACCCGCGACATCCCCAACGTGGGCGACGACGCGCTGAAGGATCTGGACGACCGCGGCATCATCCGCATCGGCGCCGAGGTCAAGACCGGCGACATCCTGGTCGGCAAGGTCACCCCCAAGGGCGAGACCGAACTGACCGCCGAGGAGCGCCTGCTGCGCGCCATCTTCGGTGAGAAGGCCCGCGAAGTCCGCGACACCTCGCTGCGCGTGCCCCACGGCGCTTACGGCATCGTGGTGGACATCAAGGTGTTCACCCCCGAGAACAGCGACGAACTGCAACCCGGCGTGCGGATGTGCGTGCGCTGCTACATCGCCCAGAAGCGCAAGATCAGCGTGGGCGACAAGATGGCCGGCCGCCACGGCAACAAGGGCGTTGTTTCCCGCATTCTGCCGCAGGAGGATATGCCTTTCCTGCCCGACGGCACCCCGCTGGACATCGTGCTGAACCCGCTGGGCGTTCCGTCCCGTATGAACATTGGTCAGGTGCTGGAAGTCAACCTGGGCTATGTGGCCAAGGCGCTGGGCTGGAAGGTCC